>Ga0209702_10000861_pt1 | contig 62678 bp, 61 predicted proteins | sample FRY01_FD_187210 | JGI IMG/M metagenome (GOLD analysis project Ga0209702, IMG submission 187210) | Freshwater microbial communities from Lake Fryxell liftoff mats and glacier meltwater in Antarctica - FRY-01 (SPAdes) (version 2) | ecosystem: Environmental > Aquatic > Freshwater > Ice > Glacier...
ACTCCAGCGCGAAGTGATCTCCAAAGAAGGTATATTGATTTTGGCTCATCGAGATACAGCTTATACACAATCTATAGTCTTGTCAATCAACGATATGCTAAATTTAGGAGTTCCCTAAAATCATGCTACTGTCGCCATCACCTTCGCGGGAGGAATCCAAGATTACATCCCAAGTCAATACCGCTGCCCCGGTCACCGCAATAAGCTCACTCAAGGCACCGTGATAGGCTCGGTCAGGCGGCCAGGTCACCAGATTTATTTCAGTCTCATCTCCAAACAGGACTATGGCGATGCGGTCGTCAGCCGGTTCTTGAAAATAAGCCCGGATTTTCGTGCGCCAATCCAGCGTTCGCCAAGCAAGCTGCATCATTGGCTCGGTCTGCATGGCCAGATACGCCAACCCAAAGCACAACAAAGGTGACCAGGGAAATTGACGAAGCGCTTTGACGACCCACTTGCTCATATTGTTCGCTGCGACGCATAACACCTGACCGCAAACAACCAAGCGCATTTCTCACGCCGGGGTGGTCCCAATCCTGCCTCTGCTTCAATCGTCGGATTATCCCGCCAGATGCTTCAAGGCATCTATGCCCTCGGGACTGACCACCGCATAATCGTAATTGCGATCGGACCACACGGCCACTACGGTCTCATTTATGGTCAGCAATGCGGATGACTTTTTTAGCAAGGACCGTGGCAATGCCCCTCGGGAAGTCACGTAAAGGTGATACCAAGTGCCATCGCGCGAAAAACAAAGTTCGACGGCATCCCGTCCAGCAAACTTCACCGTGCGGCAACCATTCGATTTCATTTCCTCCATCGTGAGGGGCAATGAACCCGGCAGCTTGGTGTTGGATTGCGCCAGCATCGCCAGCATATTTTTCTGAACTTCTCCCTGCGCCGGCAGATGGTGACCGTTTTTCGTATCATCCACCGCAAACTGAGCATAGGCGACCTGAGCAGCTTCTACCCGCCGACCCTGCCATACCTCACTAAGCGTAAATATCACAGCCACGCTGGCGGCCAATGCCAACCAATTGAACAAGCGGCGGGAACTCCGGCTGGGCTTTTGACTAACCCGACCCCCAGCAAGAATTCTATCCCGCAAATCACCCGGGGGCATGATTTCACGGAATTTAGCAGCTAGCACCATGTCGTAGGACTGTTCGCGTTCGAACCACGTGTTTAAGATTGGGTCGTGCTTCGCTTGCTGCAGCGCAGTCGCAAACATTGGATCTTTGGCATCGAGGCCACCGGGGCGGTAAGCCCGCAAAATGAATCTGGCTTCGTCGTTGTTCATGACGTTTCTCTTTTCTTCAATTGGTTAAACGGGACTACTTTCTCCGCCGCGTCGGTCTCGGCATTCTTCAATTCGGCTCTCAGCTGCGCCTTGCCGCGCGATAAGCGCGACATCACCGTCCCGATCGGCACTTCCAGAGTCTCCGCGATTTCCTGATACGAGAGGTCCTCCAAATAAAAGAGGGTCAAGGGGGCCCGGAAGACTTCGTCGACCGCCTGCATCGACTCCATCACCATCGCGCCATCCAGTCGTCTCGCTCGATCCCTATCCTCCACCGGCACCTCTTGATCGCTCGGGGGAAGGTCTTCGATGGAGGTTGCGCGATTCTCCCGACGCCGCACGCGGAGGAATTCCCGGTAAAGAGTCGTAAACAGCCAGGACTTCGCCTTGGCGATTTCACGCAGGGCATGCCCTTTCGTGGCCCAAATGTAGAAAGTTTGTTGCACAAGGTCGCCGGCGTCGGCCTGATTTCGGGCCAAACTAAGAGCAAATCGGTAAAGCGGCGCGTAGTGCGCATCCACCAATTGGGTAAAAGCCTTGTTGCTCATCGTAGTTCTGAGTTGCTCCCGGGTTGTTTATTCCCGGAAACATCACCCTCTCCTAGCATGCTTCTGTTCCATCTTCCACCCAATCTCACCGCCGCGGTTGCACGCGACGCGATTCCGCTCAGGGTGGAGCTGGACCTAGCCACCGCGCCCGATCCCGCGCTTTTGCCCGCTCTGGCCTTGCTCCAACGTTGGTGCGGCACCGCTGCGCCACCCAAATTTGTCCAACTTTCCCGTCAACAACTCACCGACCTTGTCCACGCCTCACTCGATTTACCCATTTTCTGCGAAGATGGCCGAGACACGGCTTGGCCCTATCCTCAGCTCTTGATCACTTCCGAATCACCGCCACCGCCCACTTCAACTCCTTCCTCCGACCGCCCAAAGTTGCGTGAACACGACATCTCGCCCGCGGTCATCGACGGCAGCGAGCACTTCTTGGCCATCTCCCTTCCGTCCAAGGAGCACCACGGCTATCGGTCGATGTTGGATTTTCTGAAAGGCAACGGCTTCACGCTCGAACCCTCCAATCGCAAGTGGTGGCTGCGCGATCGCCACAAGGTGCTCAATCTCCTCGCCCAGCACGGCAAACGGCTCCGCGAGAACTTCGACGCTGATTTCACACCCAATTTCACCGCGCGCACCGGAAAGCTCCACGACGCCAACATCACGGCCGATGTCGCCGAGAATGGCGACGAGTTTGTCCTCAATGTCGACCTGCACGCGGGCAACGCCCCTGAATCGGAAGTTCGGGCCGCCCTCGCCACCGGCCGCAACTACATTGAGCACGACGGTCGCATCTATCTCCTCGATCAGGAGCGTTTGGAAAAACTCTCGGCCGCCCAAAAGGCGCTCAACAGCACGCCCAAGGCCACGCCATCCGCCCACACCTCGCTGCGCATCACTCGCGCCCGGGTGCCCGAGGCCCAGTCGATCATCGACGAGCTTTCCCCCAACTTCCAACCTTCGGCCGCCTGGAGCGATCGCAGCCGGTCGTTGCGCGAACTCACCGCGCTGCCCAAGGCCCCTATCCCGGCGACCTTAGACGCGCTCCTCCGCCCCTACCAACGCCTCGGCGTCGCGTGGTTGTGGTATCTCCATTCCCAAGGCCTTGGCGGCGTGCTCGCCGATGAAATGGGTCTCGGCAAAACGCCTCAGGCCCTCGCGCTCCTCGCGGCTCTGCCGCTCGATCTCCCCACCACCCGCCTCGTGGTTGCCCCAGCCTCGCTGCTTGAAAACTGGCGACGGGAAGCCGCCCGCTTTACGCCGCAGTTCTCGGTTTTTGTGCACCACGGCAACCACCGCTTGAAAAATGCAGCCGATTTCAGCCACTACGATCTCATCATCACCAGCTACGGCACGCTGACTCGCGACAAGAAGCTGTTCGCCGGCGTCGAATTTGCCTGCGCCGTCGCCGATGAGGCCCAGCACATCAAAAACCGCCACTCGCAGAATGCGAGCGCCCTCCGCACGTTACGCGCCGTCACGCGTTTCGTGCTCACCGGCACGCCGCTCGAGAATTCATTCGAGGACCTCCGGTCACTCTTTGCCTTTCTTCTGCCCGGGTTTCTCGACATCATGCCCACCGGAGTGCGCGGGGAAGACCGCGCGTGGTATGACGAACGCCTGCGCCAGCGCACCGCCTCCTACATCCTACGCCGCACCAAGCTCGCCGTCGCTCCCGAGCTTCCGGAGAAAATCGAGCAGATCCTTTGGTGTGAACCCACGCCCGCCCAAGCGACGCTCTATCGCAATTACCAAGAAAAGTCCGAACGCGACATGCTCGACCTCGCGGCGGGCGGAGCCAGTGAGGCCCGCCTCCGCATCGCCACGCTCACCCAATTGCTGCGTCTGCGGCAGATCTGCTGCGATCCTCGCCTGGTGTCACCTTCGGCATCTGCAAAAAGCTCCTCCAAGCTCGAGGCCCTGCGGGAGCTGCTCGCTGAGGCGGTCGACGACGGCCACCGCGTGCTCGTCTTCTCCCAGTTCACGTCATTGCTCGCCCTCCTGCGGCCCGAGTTTGAGGAACAGGGCACCGAATATTGCTACCTCGATGGCTCGATGTCGCCGCGCCAGCGTCAGGCCGAGGTCGACCGGTTTCAAAACTCGGCCGATATTCCCATCTTCCTCCTCTCGCTCAAAGCGGGCGGCACCGGTCTCAATCTCACGGCCGCCGACACCGTCGTGCATCTCGATCCTTGGTGGAATCCCGCGGTCGAGGCTCAGGCCACCGATCGTGCTCACCGCATCGGCCAGTCACGCACGGTCACGAGCTACAAACTCATCTGCAGCGGCACGGTCGAGGAGAAGGTCCTCGAGTTGCAGGACGAGAAACGAGCCCTCCTCGCCGGCGTCTTCGAAGCCAGCGATATCAGCACGGCAAAGCTCTCGCTCGAGGATCTCAAGTCGCTCTTGAAAGGATAAAATGAGGATCGGCCTCGCCATGCCGGTTCGGGCTGGTTTCCTCCCAAGTAGCCCCATGCGTCGCTCCCTTATCCGGTCTCGTTTGCGTCAGAACTTTGCGACTCGCATCGCCTGCATGTATTTCCCCAATGCGATGATGCCCGCCCACGCCGCGCAAGCGGGCTTCGATGCGATCTGGCTCGATGCCGAGCACAACACGTGGGATCGGCGCGAGATCCAGCGAATGATCGCCATGCATCATCTGGCAAACATCGACTGCATCGTGCGCACCGGCAGCGACTTCGGTGCGGTCATGACCGCTCTACCCACCTACGCCCACACGTTGACGGAAGGTCTCAAGTAATCCTGGTCGTTCAGTGAAAAGCTCTTCTTCCGTTTCCGAAGTTCTGATCAGGCTGCATGGCGACGACGATGTCGCCGTCGCGAAACGTTCACTGCGGCCCGGCGAGTCGTTTGAGCTCGGCGGTCTTGCCTTCGTCGCGAAGTCGGCCATTGCGTCGGGACACAAGATCGCGCTGCGGGCCATCACAACGTCCGAGCCCGTCAGAAAATACGGCCAGACGATCGGTTTCGCACTGACCGCCATCGCGGCCGGGGAGCACGTGCACACGCACAATCTCGGCGTGAAGGATTTCGCGCGCGACTACGCTTGGGGCGTCGATTCCCGCCCACTGGCCCCAGCGGCGACCTCCATGGAGTTTCAGGGATTCGCCCGCGCCAGCGGCGAAGCCGGCACTCGCAATTACATCGCTGTGATTTCGACCGTGAATTGCTCGGCCAGTGTATCGCGCTATGTCGCCGATCACTTTCGAGGTGAGGATTTCAAAAATACCTACCCGCGGGTCGATGGCGTCGTCGCCTTTACCCACAAGAGCGGCTGCGGCCTCCTGCCCGACGAGCCCGCGCTTCTCTTGCAACGCGTCATGGCCGGAATCGCTAGCCATCCCAACATCGGCGGCTATGTGATCATTGGGCTCGGCTGCGAAGTGAACCAAGTTCAGAGCCTCGTCAACGACCACCGCCTCGCAACCGTCAATCCCGACGGCACCGCTCCCTTGGTCTTCACGATTCAACAAGTTGGCGGAGTGCGCAAAACGGTGGCTGCGGCCATCGCTTCGGTGGAAAAGCTCCTCCCCGTCGTCAACGCTTACCAGCGATCCCCGCAGTCGCTCTCCAAGCTGCGCTTGGCGATGAATTGCGGTGGCTCCGACGGTAACAGTGGCATCACCTGCAATCCCGCGCTGGGCGTAGCGTCGGACACCCTGATTCGCCACGGGGGATGCAGTGTCTTGGGCGAGACCCCGGAAATCTATGGGGCCGAACATCTCCTCACCCGGCGCGCCATTTCCCAAGCCATCGGCGAGCAGCTCATCGCCCACGTCCACTGGTGGGAGCAACACGCCGCACTCCATGGAGCGAGCATCGACAACAACCCTTCGCCAGGAAACAAGGTTGGAGGGCTAACCACGATTTACGAAAAGAGTCTCGGCGCTGTCGCCAAGGCTGGGCAAGCGCCGCTCAGCGCGGTCTATGCCTATGCCCAGCGGGTCACGAAGCCCGGACTGGGATTCATGAATACGCCCGGATTTGACCCAGTCAGCATGACCGGGCTCGTCGCCGGCGGGTGCAACGTCGGCGTCTTTACCACTGGGCGCGGCAGCGTCTACGGATGCAAGCCGACTCCGAGCATCAAAGTCTCGTCCAACTCCTTGCTCGCGCTTCGGATGGCCGACGACATCGACCTCAACGCGGGCACCATTCTCGATGGCACGGAAACTATCGATCAAGTCGGCCAACGCCTCTTCGACCTGATGGTGCGCGTCGCCAGCGGCGAACCGACCAAGAGTGAACTCGCTGGCATGGGTGACGAGGAGTTTGCGCCGTGGCATCTCGGCCCGACGATGTAGACTGTCGGCGCCGGGTCTAAGTTCGGGGCAATTTGGCGTCGGGATCGGTAGCTTTCACAAAGCCGTCCAACTTTTTCCCCTCACTCGCCCAGTCGGGTCGTAACCGCACATCATGCTCGCCCGAGACCGCGCCCACCTCGGAGTGGCCGCCAGTGGCAGTCGCCGGGCGCATCTCCCACCAGCATTGGCCGCAATGGTTGTGCTCGTGGTCGATCACGAATCCCGCGTCCTTCATCAGCGGCCCAATCCATCCGATGCAGTGGTCGCAATAATCGCCATACTGCTCCAGCCCGTTCTTGATTAAGAACCCTTTCGACGGGCAGTCGTGCATGTCCACGCGAAACACGTCCGCCTCTTTCGTGATCTTGAATCCCAGATCGGGCGACTCTTCCGTCAGCGTATGTCCCCAATACTTGGCCATGCCGTCGAAGCCTTCTGCCAGAATCAGGTTTCGTGCATGGATCTGGCTATCTTGATTGATCGCTTCGTTCCAATACGCCTTCACCAAATCGTGCCCGCCGGTGCGTTCCAGCCAGTCAAACGTCCACTCGTAGTGTCCGCAAAAATCGTAGCAGCCGATCATAAGTGAGCCTCCTTAATGTCGTTCGGGTCCTGCGGTGGCAGCCCGGCGCTTTCCTCCGCATAAGTGTGGCGACACGATCCATTCCCGCCGTGCAACCGCATCGTCAACCCCGCCTCGCTGGCTCGGGCTTGTCCGAGGATGGAGCAGTGGTGGCAAAATTCTTTCACGATCGCCCGATCGCCCGACCGCAGATGTTTGATCAGCGGACACTCGCGGACCTCAATTACGACCCGGTCCGACTTCTCCTCCACGTCTACCTTTCCACCCGGCTCAGCCGCAAAGAAGTCCCGCCAATAACGTGCCACTACGGGCAGCCCGCCCTCCCGCCAACGCCGATTGATCGGCGCATAGTAGCCTCGGCCCAATTCCTCCAAGTAACGCGTCCAGCCTTCACGGCCGAAGCGTTTGAGCAGAAACCGGAACGTCGCGTTGGTGGCGAAATAGAAGTCGGGCGCACCCTGCGGTTTCGTGTCCCGGTAGGGCAATTCACTCGGTCGATCCTCAAGCGATGGATTCACAGGGCTTGCTTAGGCCCTCTTCCCCTCGATGGACAGGCCAAATGACAGGTCTGCTCTTGTTACCAACGGCTTGGCTTCGCCGCAAGGGTGTCCCCGGACCCGCATCCTCCATCCGGAGCCACAAAAAACCCGCACTCAAAAGTGTGGGCTATCGTGGTGGCGAGTCCCGGAATCGAACCGGGGACACAGGGATTTTCAATCCCCTGCTCTACCAACTGAGCTAACTCGCCAATACGGAAGAGGCGGAGATAAAGGGAGCCACCGCAGTGGCGTCAACGGGAATTTATCCGCAAACTTTATCCTTAGGTCACCGACGGGGGCAACAGGGCGGTCAGCTTCTTGATTTCCTGCACCGAGTCACGGTGACAGACGAGGATCGCATCGGGAGTTTCGACCACCACAAGGTCCTTTACCCCACAGAGCGAAATCACCCGTCCACCGCTGATCGCGATATTATTGCTCGAGTCGTGAACGACGACCGGCCCCTTGAGGGTGTTGCCCGCCGCATCGCTCGCCAAATGGGCTGGCAGCGCTGTCCACGTGCCCACATCGTCCCAGTCAAACTCGGCCAACAAGGTCGCCACCGACTCCGCTTTTTCCATAATGGCGTAGTCGACCGAGACTTTCGGCAGCTCCGCAAAACACCCAGCCAAATACGCCGTGGGGTCGCCTGGAGGGAATTCTTCGACGAATTTCACTAACTCCGGCGCCGTCTTCCTCGCTTCGCGCAAGAAAGCCGCGACGTTCCAGAGAAAGATCCCCGCATTCCAGCCGTGGTTGCCGTCGGCGACATAACGCTCGGCTGTCGCGCGATCCGGTTTCTCCACAAAGCGGACCACACGGCGGAGACCGTGCTCCATCGGCTCTGCCATCTCCAGATAGCCGAAGCCGGTGGCCGGGTGGGTCGGCTTGATGGCAAACGTGAGCAAGGATTCCCCGCTCGCGGCCACTTCCAGTGCAAGGTGCAGTTGCCGAGCGAAGGTCGCCCGATCCTTGATCAACGCATCCGCCGGCAAAAGCGCCAGCACGCCCTGCGGATCCCGCGCCCGCACAAATCCGGTCGCCAGCGCCGCCGCCGGGGCCGTGTCGCGCTTGGCCGGCTCAGCAATAATCTGGTCAGGCGGGAGGAACGGCAGCGCCGCCCGCGTGCCGGCCAACTGCGCCTCGTTAGTTAGCACCAAAATATTCTGGAGCGGCACCACACCCTCCGTCCGTCGCACGGTTTCCTCGAGTAGCGTCCGGTCGGAAAAAAGCTTCAACAGGTGCTTGGGCGTGCTCTTCCGGCTCATCGGCCAGAAGCGTTCGCCGCTGCCACCGGCCATGATGCAAACATAGGCGTGTAAATTTTCCTGCATGCCTGTGACTATTCCCCGGTGCGCGCCAACGCCAAGCGGATTGTCATCCGACCACAGTGGTTAATTGCCCTGACGCGCCAGCGCAGGTCGGGACAGATCGCCGGGCCGTCCGTGAATAACATCAACCCACGCGGATCAATTCCCCGAGGCCCTCCGCCACGGGGACTTTCGCCGTGAAACCCAATTCAGTCTTCGCCCGATCCGGGCGACCCAACGAGTGAATGATGTCGCCTAGGCGCGGCTCCCCCAAGGTGGGCGGCGGCACCGCCGGATAATGCGACGCATACACGGCCACCACATCGAGCAACGACGTCGCCCGGCCCGTGCAAATGTTGGCCGAGCCCGACTCTACTCCCACGGCCGTGGCGGCAATCACATTCGCCCGAGCAACGTCATGGACCGAAATAAAATCCCGCGTTTGCTGCCCATCACCGAAGATCGTCACCGGCTTTCCTTCTCGGTAACGACGGTCGAAGATCGAGATCACTCCAGAATACGGCGAGGCGGGGTCCTGTCGTGGGCCAAAGACATTAAAATAGCGATGGCAACGCACCGTGTAGCCGCCTTCAGCCGCGTAGGCATGTAACCACTCCTCGGATGACCACTTGGCCTCACCATACGGGCTGATCGGCTTCTTCGGAGTCTCCTCCGTGATCGGCAGATCCGTCGTATCACCGTAGATCGCGGCCGACGACGCGAAGACCAACCGTTTCACGCCGTGCGCCGCGGCCGCCGCTGTGACGCGCTGCGTCGCCTCAAAATTCAAGCGCTGGTTGAGGGCCGGGTCCTGAAAGCTCTCCTGCACGCTCACGAGCGCCGCCAAGTGAATAATCCCGTCGGGACGGAAGGCTTTCACCAGCGTATCCAAAACGCCTTCCTCCGCCACATCTGCAATGTGCAGCTGGCAGCGAGACGATTGAAGCGCCCGCTCCAGATTGTGCCGGTGCCCCGTGCGCAGATTGTCGATCCCGGCGACTTCGTGCCCCTCGGCGAGCAACCGATCCGTCGTATGACTACCGATAAAACCCGCCGCGCCGGTGACGATAATTTTGGCCATGACCCGAAGCTACGAGTGGCCGATCTCATAGCAAGGCCCGCCCATACCCTCGGCGCTTCGCGCGTGATTAATCCTGCTAATTTTATTCAACCCGACCTTGCGTAGGCCCGGCCCTCTCGCATTGGCTCGACCCACTTTCCCATGCCCTCCCCAACCCGCCCGACTCAACTCCGCTGCAACTTCCTCCCCAACCCACTTGGGCTCGACGACCCTGCCCCGCGGCTGAGCTGGCAAGTCGCCTCTGATGGCCGCCGCGGCGCACGACAGATCGCCTACCGCATCCGCGTGTCCTCTCGGCGGACCGGGGAAGCCAATCTTTGGGACAGCCAGCGCGTCAACTCCTCGGCCGCCGATGGAATTACCTACGCGGGGATTCCGCTCAATTCCCGTCAGCGGGCGTGGTGGCGCGTCGAAATTTGGGATGAGCAACGCCGGAGCCATACCAGCGCACCGGCCTTCTGGGAGACCGGGCTCGTTCAGCCCGCCGAATGGCAGGCCGAGTGGATCGGCGCCGCCCTCGCGGGCGGCCCCGAATCCACCGTGCCGAGCCCCTACCTACGCACCATTTTCAACATCGGCAAGCCCATCGCGTCGGCCCGACTCTACGTCACCGCCCTAGGGCTTTACGAATTCCACCTCAACGGTGAGCGCGTCGGCTGCGACGAGTTCACGCCCGGTTGGACCGACTACGCGAAGCGCGTGCAATACCAGGTCTACGATGTCACCTCCCAGCTTCGGCCGGGAGCCAATGCCGCGGGCGCGATCCTCGGCGATGGGTGGTATGCCGGTCGCGTGGGCTGGCGTCATCGCGGCTACTACGGCGACCGCCCAAAACTCCGGGCGCAACTCATCATCACCCACACCGATGGCAGCGAACACCTCGTCGCCAGTGATCGCGGCTGGAAAACAGCTTTCGGGGCCATCATTGAAAACGATTTCATGCACGGCGAGGCGCACGACGCTCGACGCGAACTCATCGGTTGGGATCAAGCTGACTACCGCGACGACGAATGGGGCCCTGCCACCCCATTTCCCGATCCCGGCATCGCCATCTCGTCGACCCTCGGACCGACAGTGCAAGCCACCGAGGAGATCACATGCGCGACCGCTCCGAAGAAGATCGGCGTATGGCCCAATCCGGTTTGGATCTTCGATCTCGGCCAGAATATTGCCGGTCGGGTGCGCCTAAAGGTTAGCGGCACTCCCGGACAAATCATTCGCCTCCGCTACGCCGAGGTGATCAACCCCGACGGCTCCCTCTATACCGATAACCTGCGCGCCGCCCGCGTGACCGATTTCTACACCCTCCGCGGCGACCCCGCGGGCGAAACTTGGGAGCCAAAGTTTACCTTCCACGGTTTCCGCTACGTCGAGGTCGACGGCCATCCCGATGACCTCACCGCAGACGCGATCACCGGCGTCGTGCTCCACAACGCCACGCCACGCACCGGCTCGTTTAGCTGCAGCGATCCGTTGATCAACCAACTTCAGCGCAACATCGACTGGGGACAGCGCGGCAACTTCCTCGAGGTCCCCACCGATTGCCCGCAGCGCAACGAACGGCTCGGCTGGATGGGCGACGCTCAAGTGTTTATTCGCACCGCCGCATGGAACCGCGACGTCGCCGGCTTCTTCAACAAATGGCAGCGCGACATCACCGATGCCCAGCAATCCGACGGTGCGATGCCCGCCGTCGTCCCTCACATCGAAGGCGTCCCGCCCGATGGCGGCCCAGCGTGGGCCGATGCCGGGGTCATCTGTCCGTGGACCATCTACCAATGCTACGGCGATAAAGCCCTGCTCGCCGCTCACTACCCTTCCTTCGAGCGGTTCATCGGCTTCCTGCAAAAAAATTCACGCCACCTCATTCGCGCTCACCCCGATCTCGGCGGCTGGCAGGGTTTTGGCGACTGGTTAGCGCTCGACGGCAGCGGCCATGTTTTTGGCAACACGCCGAAGGACCTCATTGGCACGGCCTTCTTTGCCCACAGCTCGCTCCTTGTTTCGAAGATCGCCCGTGTGCTCGGGCGCAACGCCGACGTCGCCAAGTATGAACGACTCTTCGAGCGCGTGCGGCGGGCCTACCAGCAACGATTTGTTTCCCACGACGGATTGGTCACCGGCCTCACCCAAACCAGCTACGTGCTTACCCTCCACTTCGACCTCGCGCCCGAATCGTTGCGGCCCAAGTTGCTCGCGGAGCTCGTGCGCGACATCGAGACTCGCGGCCACAAGCTCACGACGGGCTTCGTCGGCGCCTCGTATCTTCCCCACGTGCTGTCGCGATTCGGCCGCCTCGATGTCGCCTACAAGTTGCTCCATCAGAAAGCATGGCCATCCTGGCTTTACGCGGTGACGCAAGGCGCGACGACGATCTGGGAACGCTGGGACGGATGGACCAAGGAGAACGGTTTCCAAGACAAGGGCATGAACTCGTTCAATCACTACGCTTACGGGGCGATCGGCAGCTGGCTCTATCAAGTCGTTGCCGGCATCGAGCTCGATCCCGAGCAGCCAGCCTACAAGCACATCCGGCTCGCGCCGAAACCCGGCGGCGAACTCACGCAGGCGCAGGGCAAACTTCAGACGATGCACGGCGAGATCGTCAGCGAATGGAAACTCGCGGCGAATCGCTTCGACTGGCAGGTCGTCGTCCCGCCCAATACCACCGCCACCGCCACGTTCCCCGTTCCGCTCTCCGCCACCATCTCTGAAGGAGGCAAACCGGCGACGCGCGCCGTTGGCGTCACCAAATTGAAATCCGATTCAACCAGCCTCACCTACTCGCTCACGTCGGGTCGCTTCAAGTTCTCCGCCACTTGGAAAGACTGATCATGGCTCCTCGCAAGAAATGGCGGATCGCCGGAATCAATTTCGACTTCCGGCACATGGACCATCTTCTCGGCCACGCGCACGCTGCGGCCAACGCCGAGATTGTTGGCATCAGCCACCACGATCCGCGCGAGATGCAGGCTGCGATCAAGCACTGTGCAATTCCTGCCGAGCGAGTTTACACCGATTGGAAAAAATGCCTCGAGGAAACTCAGCCCGATGTTGTCATCCTTTGCCCGGCGAGCGGCGCTCATGCCGAGTGGGTCGAGCGCATCGCTCCCGCTCGCGTTCACATTCTGGTTGAAAAGCCGTTTGCCGCCAACCTCAGCCAAGCCGATCGCATGGTGGCTGCCGTCAAGAAAACTCGGCGCCAGCTCGCGATCAACTGGCCGCTGGCATGGTATCCACCGCATCTCACCGCGCATCGACTGCTGCAGGCCGGCACGATCGGAGACCTCCAGGAAATCCATTTCTACGATGGCAACCGCGGCCCGATCTGGGAGCGCTCAAATCCCTCCGCCCTTGCCCCTACCCTCAAGCAGCAAAAATCCAGTTGGTTCTACGATCCCCACGGCGGCGGTTCCCTCATCGACTACCTCGGCTACGGCGCCACGCTCGCGACTTGGTATTTTGAAGGGAAGAAACCCACCGAGATCACTGCGGTGACCGCCGGCGGCCGCGGGTTATCGGTGGACGAGCAAAGCGTGACGATTGCGCGCTACGGCGAGTGTCTCTCTACCTTTCACACCCGTTGGGGCACGTTCTCCGATCCTTGGGAACACCAACCCCAGCCCAAGTGCGGCTTCATCCTCAAAGGCTCCGACGGCACCATCGCCAATTACGATTACGAGTCGACCATTCGAGTGCAGACCCGGAAGCATTCTCAGGGAAAGATCGTCCCGGTCGACAAACTCAAAAACCCGCGCGCCAACCCCGTGCAATATTTCCTGCATTGCCTCGAAACCGGGGAACCCATCGAAGGTCCGCTTTCGGTCCGGACCAGCCGCATCGGTCAGCAGATCGTCGACACCGCGGCCCTCAGCGCAAAAACCAAGACCCTGCAAAAGCTGCTGAAACGATAACGGGCAGCCCCCCCTCCTTCCATGCGTCCTCCGAAGCTCGACTATCTTCCCCGGGGGCCTCGCCGCCCTCAATCCCACAAGCTCGGGCTCATCGGCTGCGGCGGAATCGCCCAATACCATCTCACCGCCGCCCAATCCTTGGGCGTCGACGTGGTCGCCCTCGCCGATGTCAACCTCGACGCAGCCAAACGCCGCCGCGACGAATTCTTCCCCCAAGCCCACGTCTATGACGATCCTCGCGCGTTGCTTGCCCGGGACGACGTCACGGCCGTGGAGATCGCGACGCACACCGCGGTGCGCCCGGCGCAGGTCAAGGAGGCACTCAAGGCGGGCAAGCACGTGCTCAGCCAGAAGCCTTTTACGTTTGATCTCACGGAAGGCCGGCACCTCGCCGCCTACGCTAAACGCCGCCAGCTCCACCTCGCGGTTAATCAAAACGGCCGCTGGGCACCCCAATTCGCCGCGCTCATCGCCGCGGTTCGCCAAGGACTGCTCGGCGACGTTCACAGCCTCGATCTGTCACTCGCGTGGGATCACACGTGGACGCGCGGTTCGCCCTACGCAGAGCTGCATCATCTTATCCTCAGTGACTTCGCAATCCACTGGTTCGACGTCGTCGCGTGTGTGTTTGGCGGGCGCAAGGCCCAGAGTGTGTTTGCCAACGCGGTGAAGGCGCCCAACCAAGACATGAAGATCCCGATGCTCGGCAATGCCGTCATCAATTTCGGCGACGGCCTCGCCACCCTCGGGTTCAGCGCCTACCAATCCTTTGCGCCGCAGGAATACCTGTGCTGCGTCGGTTCCCAGGGCACCCTCCGCGGCACCGCCAATGTTGCCAACCTCACCGAGCTCGAGCTCACCACGAAGCAAGGCACGGTAAAAATTCCGCTCAAGGGCAAGTGGTTTCCCGATGGTTTCCGCGGCACACTCGGCGAGTTCCTTCGCGCCATCGAAGAGAACCGCGAGCCCACCATCAGCGCGTCCAACAACCTCCGCAGTTTGGAGATCTGTTTCGCCGCTCTCGCCAGCGCCGACACCGGTCGGCCCGTCAAGCCGGGTCAAGCATTGACCGGCCGCGGGTGAATCGGGACGCGCGGGTTCACATCGTCACGACAATTTTCCCGAACTGGCCGCCCCGATCCATGAGATCGAAGGCTGCGCCCACCTCAGCCAGCGGAAACACATCGCTCACCACGGGCTTGATCGCGTGGGTCGCGACAAAATCAACCATCGCCTGCCAATCGGCCGGGCTGCCCATCGTCGTGCCCAGCAGCGAAAGCTGTTTCCAAAATCCCTTGCGCATAGCCAAGGTGTCTGGGTCTCCGCGCGTCGCACCGTAATAGACGATGCGCCCACCCGGTGTCGCCACATTCATCAGGGCGGTGAAGCCCGCGCCGCCCGCGCCATCCACGATCACATCGAAGGTCCCTGCTCGCTGGGTCGCTTCCCTATCCCAGCCTTCCTTGGTGTAATCAAAACCGCCTTTCGCGCCGAGTTTCACGGCCCGCTCAATCTTGTCCGCCGAACTTGAGGTCACCCACACCTCGGCACCGTGCGCGACCGCAAATTGAACCGCGAACAACGCCACGCCACCGCCCACACCGGTGACCAACACGCGCTCCCCGGGCTGCCATTGCGCCCGGCTCATCAGCGCCCGATAGGCCGTCAATCCCGCCAACGGGAGTGCCGCCGCTTCCTCCCAGCTCAGATGGTCGGGCTTCGCCGCCAGTTGCCCGACCGGCACCGCGACTTGCTCCGCCAGAGTCCCCGCGCGGGGCAGGCCGAGAATTGAATACTGGTCGCCCTGCACTTGTTCACGATCGCCCCAATCAAAACTCGGGTTAATCACCACTTCGCGGCCAACCCACGACGCGTCAACCCCGGTGCCGGCCGCCGTCACCACCCCAGCCCCATCGGACCCGGGAGTGATCGGCCAAATCAAGGCGGCATATTTACCCAATTTGATCCAAAGATCACGGTGATTCAGAGACGCCGCCTTAAGCGTGACGATCACCTCGCCTTCGATTGGTTGCAGCGAGGCGACTTCGGCGATCGCGAGTTCGTGAACAGCGGTGAGTTGAACGGCATTCATGGGGTCGAATCATGACTGCCTTTGTTCGCGACGCAACTCGACCGATTAGTTCGGCCGTTACGCGTGTTTTCGGCGCCCCCAGGGTCCGGTGATCGCCACGGTGTAACCCGGCACCTGCACGTTGAAAAACAGGGTCGATCCATCCGGCGAAAAACAGACCCCCGCCAGCTCTCGCTGCGGCTCGGTATTTTCCGCGATCACGTAAAATTCACCCTTCGGTGTCACCCCAATCAACCGACAGTTCGTATCGGTGTCTTCACAAATCAACAGATCACCCCACGGGGTCATCGCGAGGTTATCACAGTTTTTCAACAGCTCGGAGTCGTTGGGTTCGGCGTAGAGTTCCAGTTGGCCGGGCTGTTCGGACTCGCGGTCGGTGCCTTCAAAGGGACTCGGCATATAACGAAAAATCTGGCCCAACTGTTTTTCGCCGCCGGTCGTCATGGCCAAGAAAATCCCCTCGGCCGAGGACCAGGCTCCCTCGCCTCGCGCGAAGAGGGCCGCGCCCGCCGCCTTGCCGCGCAAACGCAGGTCGTGCTTCGGGCTCTCGGGGTCGTCGAGATCGACCCATCGCACCGCCAAAGCTTGGTTCAGGGGAAAACTGTTCGTCGTCCAGTTGCGCGTATCCTTGATCTTCGGATCGACCAAGGCCAGCGCTTGCAGACGCCCACCGGCCGCCAGGTTCTCCTTTTCGTTGGGCAAAAACCGATAGACCAGACCGTCGCCGACATCTTCCGTTTCGTAGACCGCGCCCGAAGCCGGATCGATCGCAATCGCCTCGTGGCGGAATCGCCCCATCGCAATCAACGGGACGGGGTCCACCAAGCCTGGCTCCGCTGACGGTCGCACTTCAAAATTGTAGCCGTGCGGATGCTCGGCGTGAGGCTCCGGCTCGGCATTCACTTCCTCGCAAGTGATCCACGTTCCCCATGGCGTTGGACCGCCTGCACAATTGCGCACGGTGCCCGCGAGGCTGAGGAAATGTCGCTCCAACTCTTGCGTTTCAGTGTTGAAGACCAAGGTCGTGGTGCCACCGAGATTGGGTTCGATCCCGCGTCCACGGTCGTAAATCTTTCCGTCGGGGACCAGCTTCAGACGCTCGTTCGCGGACCCAAAAGGCCCCTTCTCAACAAACCGGCTCTCCAACTCGTGATTGCGAACCAACAGCGTGCGCCCGTCGGGCCCGGGGAAGGCAGCCATTCCGTCATGCATGCCCGGCACCCGAAATCCATCGACCATCTCCTCGCCCATGTGGGAAAAAACCGTGTAGCTGAATCCCACGGGCACACGCAGCAAGCCGCGCGCGTCGCCCACCAGTGGGCCGTAGCCCGCTCCGCCACTGGACGGAGCTCCGAGCATTTGCTGATTGGCCAAGGCCCGCAGGCCCAGAAACCCAACCGCTGAGATCGCCGTGCGATGGATAAATGTTCGCCGAGAAAGCATCACCAACCTTCGACAACTTTAGGTTCCCTGTCAAAGACGGTGAATTCCCCCCTTCCGGCGCGCGATCCTCAGAGGTGGGTGAATAGCTCTTCCGGCGGGAACCGCACTTTCGGCGTCGCCGCATACTTGTCGTCGGCCGACCGATAACCGGCGGCACAACACACCACCGAACCGAAGTCAGTTCCGGTCAATCCGAGGATCTCGTCCACCTCCGCTGGATTAAAACCTTCCATCGGACACGTATCGACCCCGAGCAGCGCCGCCGAGGTCATCAAGGCACCCAACGCGATGTAAACTTGCTGCGCCTGCCACTCATCCAAACGCCGCTCAGTGCGGGCGCGATCGAGGTTGCCCATCGCCATCGCACGAAACTTTGCCAGCGACTCCACGGTGATCCCGCGCACCTCGCTCATACGAGCGATGTGACCATCGACATGATCGTCGCCCAGATCCCGGCGCACCGCCATCACAACAAAATGCGAGCAATCGACCACTTGAGCCTGCCCGTAAGCCGCCAAGGCCAGTTGTGCCTTCATCGGGGAGTCCGTCACCACAATAAACCGCCACGGCTGCAGTCCCATCGACGAAGGGGTGAGCACCAGCGACGCTTCGAGCGCCGACCAGAGCTCGTCCGACACCCGCTGCGCGGGATCAAAACGTTTCACCGCGTAGCGCCAGCCGAGGGCGCTCAAGAGAGTTTTCGTCGAAATCGGGGTCATTTGGTCGCCAAAAAAGGAGGCGGCTGCCGAAGAGCGCAAGGCTCACCTCATTTTTTGCTTAATGTCAGACTTCCAGCTTGGCATGCCAACGTCCATCCACTCACTGAAATGGCGTAACCCCGCCACCGCCCGTTTACCCCAAGATGTCATCCAATCTCTCCCGGCAAAAAGTTATTCGCGAATGGAAACTCTACCTGTTCGTCGTCCCCGCACTCTTGATGGTGCTAGTGTTTTCCTATTTTCCAGCCGGCAGCGCTATTTATCACAGTTTCTTTGACTGGTCCGGGGGCGAAGCCAAGCAGTTCATCAGCTGGGATAATTATCTGCGCGCTTTTCAGGACAGCACGCTACTCAACTCCTTTCTCACAGTTGGGGCACTGCTCCTGTTCAACCTCGTGAAGATGATCCCGTCGATCTTCATCGCGGTGCTCATCCACCGCGTCAGCAGCGATCGCTGGCAATACGTCTACCGCGCGCTTCTCGTCGTGCCAATGATCGTGCCGCATCTCGTCGTCCTCTTTATCTGGAAGTTTATTCTCGATCCCAACCTTGGGGCGCTCAACCGCGTGATCGAAGCCACTGGCTTCAAGACCGTGCTCGTCGCGATGAATGATTTCTTCGGCTGGAGTGTTTTTTTCAAAGACGTGCCGATCGGCTGGTTGTCCCAACCTGACTTGATCCTGCCGGCCCTCTTCATCTGGGGCTTCCCTTGGATCGGCACCGTCGGGGTGCTCATCTACCTCGCCGGTCTGCAATCGATCAGTCAAGAGATCTACGAGGCGGCGGATCTCGAGGGCATCGGTCCGTTTAAGAAGTTTCTCTACATCGAGCTCCCGCTCATCCTCACCCAGGTCCGCCTCAGCCTCGTGCTGCTCGTGGTCGGCACCCTCGGCCAATACGGATTGCAGCTCCTGCTGCTCAACGAATACGGCGGCCCGGGAGGGCGCGGCATGGTGCCGGGTCTGTGGATGTATAACCGCGCGTTTGTCGCCGGCGAATTCGGCTACGCTTGCGCCATCGGCGTCATCCTCGCCTTCGTGATCCTCGGGCTCACCCTCATCAATAACCGCTACGTTCGCGTCGACAAATGAGCTCCGCCGTCTCCTCCCCCTCTCCCGTTTCCAACCTCCACTGCAAGGTGGATTGGCCGAAGCATCTGATCATTTGGTTCTTCATTCTCATCGAGCTCTTCCCGCTCTACATGATGTTCCAGGTGAGTTTTAAGGATAACGCTTCGTTCATCCAGCAACCGTGGTTGCCACTCTCGCCGGACAAGTGGATCTGGGCCAACTGGCTTTTCGCGATCAAGCTGATCGGCCCCTACCTCGCCAACACGGTCTTCGTCGCCGTCACGACGACGTTCTGTTCGCTCTTCCTCGCCATTCTCGGCGCGTATTTCTTCTCGCGACACAAGATGCCATTCAGCGGCCTGCTCTGGGCGCTCTTCCTCTTCTTGATGCTGTTGCCCACCGTCACCAACATCGTGCCGCTGTTCATGCTCCTTAAGTCGATGAGCCTGCTCAACACTCTCCTCGCCCTCGTCCTCGTCGGCGTCGCCAGCGGTCAAGTGTTCAATATTTTTGTGCTGCGCCATTTTCTAGAAGATCTCCCGAAGGATCTTTTCGAAGCCGCCGAGATGGACGGAGCTTCTCACTTCCAGCAGATCATTAACATCGTGATCCCGATGTCCGCGCCGATCATCGGCACGCTGGCGATCCTCTCGTTTCTCCACGCATGGAATGATTTCCTCCTCCCACTCATCATTCTGCGAGACAAGGAACTCTTCACCCTCGGCGTCGGCTTGATCTATCTCGACGGGGAATACGTCAAACCATGGGGACAGATCATGGCATCCTACTTCTTGGCCGCGATTCCGCTCATCGTGATCTTTCTCTTCACGATGCGCTTGTTCGTCCGCGGTCTGTCCGCCGGCGCGATCAAGGGCTAACGCCGCTAGTCGGCCCTCACCACGCCCGGCGGTATTGCTGGGGCCCAGGCAACGCCGCCTTCTGCCCCAACTCAGCCGCCGCATGCGCGGGCCAATAAGCGTCGCGCAACAGTTCTCGGGCGAGCAACACAAGATCGGCCCGTTTTTCTCGCACGATGGCATCGGCTTGGGCTGGTGTGGTGATCATCCCCACTGCGGCGGTCGCAATCTCCGCCTCGCGCCGAATTCGCTCGGCGAAGGGCACTTGGTAATCCGGTCCGACCGTGATCTCCACCCCTGCGGCGGCTCCGCCGGAACTGCAATCAATCAGATCGACGCCCACATTCTTCAGTCGCCGAGAGAGTTCCACCGATTGATCGAGATCCCACGCCCCTTCGACCCAATCGGTGCACGAGAGGCGCACCGCTAACGGAAGCGATTCTGGCCAGACCGCCCGCACTTGCTCGGTGGTTTCCATCAGGAACCGGATGCGATTATCGAAACTACCGCCGTAGCGATCGGTCCGCAGATTCGAAAGCGGCGATAGGAACTGGTGATTGAGGTATCCGTGCGCCGCGTGAATCTCCAGAAACTCGTAGCCTGCCGCCAACGAGCGCTTGGCTGCGTCGGCAAATTTCTGCTGCAGGGGGCCAATCTCTTCGATCGTCAGTGCGTGCGGCACCTTGGGCATCTCGTCGCCGAAGGCCAGTGAACTCGGGGCCACTGTCTCCCAGCCGCCCTGATCGTTCGCCAAATGTTCACGGTCGCGCCACGGCGGCGCCGCGCTCGCCTTGCGTCCGGCGTGGGCCAACTGGATGCCCGCCACACTCCCGTGCTTCTTGATGAACCGATTGATGCCGATCAATGGTTCAATGTGTCCGTCCGCCCAAATCCCAGCGTCGTCAGGAGTGATTCGTCCCTCGGGCGACACCGCCGTCGCTTCCGCAATTACCAACCCCGCTCCGCCGATCGCGCGGCTGCCGAGGTGAACAAGATGCCAGTCATCGCACATCCCGTCCGTCGACGAATACTGGCACATCGGCGAAACTCCGATGCGATTTCGAAACTCGATCGACTTGAGTTGGTAGAGGGAGAACAGATGCGACATGATGGCCAAGGAAGCATTCCCGGTGGAATTCGCAAACCCTCTCCCCTCACTCGGACCGGGTCACTTGCCGCTCCGCCGTGCCCATTTCCCCGCCAACGCGGTGCAGAGGATCAACTGCAGGGGGTGGTAGATCATGATCGGCAGCAGAATCAGACCCAACCCAGGATGGGCCCCAAAAATCAATTGCGCCATCGGCACACCGGCAGCCAAAGTTTTCTTCGAACCACAAAACATCGTCGCAATCTCATCGGCCCGCGAAAATTTCAACGTCCGGCTCAACCCGCGCGTAAATCCCATCACGAGGCCGAACAGGGCCAGTGAAACCCCCAGCACGATCGCGATGATCTCCCATCCGTAGTCGGTCCAAATCCCTCTTTGCACGGAATCACAAAACGACGTGTAGACCAGCAGCAGGATCACCCCACGGTCCACTCGGTTGACCATCGGTTTGTGCCGCGTCGCCCACGCCCCGAACCACGGCCGCGCCACCTGCCCCACCACCAGCGGCAACACCAGCCAAGTCAGCAGATCAACCAAAACCTCGCCCAGCGGTAGCGCCTGACCGGTCGCGGTGATGACGACACCGATCCACAGCGGCGTCAGCACGACGCCCAACAAATTCGACAACGTGGCGTTGAACACCGCCACCGGCACGTTGCCCCGCGCGGTCGCGGTCAATGCCACCGACGAGGAAACCGTGGAGGGCAGCGCGCAGAGAAAAAATATCCCCAGCTTCAACTCCGGCGAGACCGTCGTTCCCAGACCAGCCAGCAGCGCCAGCCCCAAAAGCGGAAACAACAAAAACGTGCTCCCCTGCACCGCCAGGTGCACCGGCCAGCGCAACGTGCCTTCCCGCAACGCGGCAAACGAGAGTAGCAGCCCGTGGAGGAAGAAAATCAACGACACGCCCGCCTTCGTGAGCAATTCCGGCTGCATCCATCCGCCGGTCGCGCCCGGTTCTGGGAAAACCCACGCCACCGCCACGGCCGCCACCATGCCAAACAAGAACCAATCGAATTTCCACTTCATGCGCCGCGCTTTCGGAGTCGAGTCCACCAGGCCACGAGGTCTTCGCGACCATCAATCCGCAGTATCCACAGCGCGGCGCCATACACGGCCACACCCGCCGGGATCAATCCGCCGAGCGCCAGCGCATCCGTGAGATGTCCCTCCGGCAACCGCGCGCGCAAGACCGCCCAGCCGATGCCCACCACTCCGCTCATCGCCAACGCTCCCAGCAACACTTTGCCCAGTGTCACCCACAACGAATGAAAGCTCATCGACGGCAACCGCTTCGTCAGCAGCCGTTGCATCATCAGCGTCTGCACAATCACCGCCACCGTGCTCGCCACGACCAGACCCGCTGCCCCCATCAAGTTCATCAACAGGAGGCTCAAACCGAGATTGATCACGAAACTCACGGTCGCGATTTTCACCGGAGTTACCGTGTCTTTGAGCGCGTAAAAGGCCCGCGTCGATAAACTCGTGACAGAGAAGAAGGGCATGCCCACCGCAAACAGGGCCAGCAGGGGCACCATCATCGCTGTGTCGGTCGACGTGAACGCGCCCCGTTGAAACAGCAGTCGCACCATCGGTTCTCCCAACAGCGCAATCCCCGCCGCCGCCGGCACGTTGATGATCATAATCAACCGCAGGCCCTTGTGGAAATCCTGCGCCATCTGCACCATGTTTCCCTGCGACGCGTGTTTCGCGAGCATCGGATAAACCACCGTAGCCACCGCGATCGCAAAGACGCCAATGGGCAGCTCCGTCAGGCGATTGGCATAGAACAGCACCGAGGCCGCCGAGTCGTTCAGCGAAAACGCGAGCAGTCGCGACACATAAATATTGATCTGGTAAATCGCCGTGCCGAAGAGCCCCGGGGCCATCAGCATCGCGATTTCTCGCACCCGTGGTGACACCGTCAGATCGAGACGCGGACGCCAACCGGCATTCATCAACACCCCCGCGGGCACCGCCATCTGCAAGAATCCGCCGACCAGCACACCCGCGCACAGCCAGTTCATCCTCCCCGCTGCCGTGTCCGCCCAATTCAGCCCCGCTCCTCCCAGACTCACGATCATCGCGAGGTTTAACCAGATCGGCGAAAGCGCCGGTTCCACGAAGCGTTGCAGCACATTCAATGTCGCACTGAAAGCCGCGGCCAAGCAGACCAGCGCCAAGTAAGGAAAAAGAATCACCGTCAGGTCGGCCGCGAGATACCATTTGTCATCATGCCGCCCCAGCAGGCGCGCTTGACTGAACAACACCATGCCCACCACCACGAGTCCCCCGGTGACGAGCGCCAACCAGCTTGTCACTTGACTGAGCAAGCGAAACGCGCCCGCTCGGTCGTTCTCGTGCAACTCATCTTGCAACGTCGGCACGAACGCCGCCGTCAACGAGCCTTCTCCGAGGAGCCGGCGAAATAGATTCGGCAGGCTGAACGCCGTGATGAAGGCCGAATTCAACGCACTCGTGCCGAAGACCGCCGCGCTCAATTGGTCCCGCACCAGACCGAGCACTCGCGACACCACGGTCAGCCCCGCGACCACTCCGATATTTTTCAGCTTTTTCGACACACGCGCAGTGGCTTCGACGGGTTGGTCAACGGACCAGCGGACCGCTTACCTCATCACCAATTGCATTTCGGCACCGTCGATCGTGACCGCATCCACCTTGCTCCACGCCGCGTTCAAATCCTCCGGCAACACCATGGCCTGAGTCACCTTGCGGAGGATCATTCCGCCGATCACCGGAAGTCGGTCCACTCGGCAAGAGCCGACGTAGACTTGGTTGGGCTCAAAGGCGAAGTGATCGCCCCGGCGGACAAACTCGCCTCGTGCGACCACTTGCAACGCGCTCTGCAAACCCAGCAAGGCGACATCAACCTTGGAGGCGATTTGGAGTTCGCCGTCGGCAATCCGAAAATTCAATGGCCCCGGCGTCACCATGCCCGCCTCTTTCCCGTCGGTCTTGTTTCCCCCATTGGAGGATAGGTTCCTCGCTGCGGTGTTCAATTCATGTTCGCTCACACTGATCGAGGAGCCAGCGACAAAGAGCTGACGTTTCCGCATCCACGCCGCGCCCATTGAGGAGTTGGCCGAACCTTCGATGTAATAAATCACGCCCGCGACCGGCTCCTTCGGCAACTCGCGCACCGTCTGCACCGGCTTTTGCACCAACCACACCGCGGCCAGCAAGGCGCCGATGAGAATACCCAGCAAGGCTCCGAAGGTGACTTCTGTCCAACTTGGGCCATCGGCTGCCCGATCAATTTTTGAGTTCATAAAGGGGTTATTTGTCGGCCGCATTCGCCGCGGGTTTCGAGACGCTCTTCGTGGCTGGAGTTTCTTTGCTCGGTTTCGCGCTTTCCTTGCTTGGGGCCGAGCTCTCCGACGGAGCGGCATCCGGAGTGCCTTTCTTCGTCTTGTAGTCGGTGATGTAAAATCCCGTGCCCTTGAAGATCAGCCCTGCACCCGCGCCCAGCAAACGCTTCAGGCCCTGTTTCTTGCACTGGGGACATTTCGTCAGACGGTCATCTTTCATGGACTGAAAAACTTCCAATTCGTGACCGCACTTTTCGCAAACGTAGTCGTAGGTAGGCATAGGCTCTCGACTCAATCTATGGTTCGACCACTCCCGCATGGCGAGTTTGTTCTCATCCCTCCTTCGATCGATGCAACGGCCCATCCGCGACCGCGCGGGCGGCGCCCGAACGGTTAAATCGCGAGCAAGGATTGCACGTGAAGCTGGATGCGCCACAAGTGAAGCCTGCATGAGCTTTCTCGACCAAATGGTGGCCTACGTCGACCGCATCCAACGCGGATTCGACACTCTTCTTCCCGCCGCGACCGTGCGCCCAGTGCGGATTCACCAAGCCATGCGCTACGCGATCGAAGGAGGCGGCAAGCGGCTCCGCCCCGTGCTCACCCTCGCCACCGCCGACTTGTTTGGAGCGAAAAATGACTCGGCGCTCGCCGCGGCCGTCGCCCTCGAGTGCGTGCACACTTACTCACTGGTGCACGACGACCTGCCCTGCATGGACAACGACGATCTGCGCCGCGGGCGGGCCACGACCCACCGAGCCTTCGATGAAGCCACCGCGCTTCTCGCCGGCGACGCTTTGCTCACCCACGCCTTCGCCGTCCTCGCGACCGCGTATGCGAATGAACCCTCCCTGTCTCACGCCCTCATCCGGGAACTCGCCGATGCCGCCGGAAGTCGCCGACTCATCGGCGGACAGATGGAGGATATCCTCGCCGAGAATAATGCGGCTGCGACGAGCGATGACCTCGAGCTCATTCACCTCAACAAAACTGCGGCGATGATCGAAGCCGCGCTCGTGATGGGCGGACTCGTCGGCCACGCGAGCGAGGCGCACTTGTCCACCCTCCGGCAGGTCGGTCGTCACCTCGGTCTCACGTTTCAAATCGTCGACGACATCCTCGACGCCACTGCCAACACCGCCACGCTCGGCAAAACCGCCGGGAAGGACGCGCAAGTTGACAAGGCCACTTACGTCAAACTCCACGGCCTCGACCAGTCGCGTCAACTCGCCACCGACCTCACCGCGGAGACCCTCGCCGCCCTCGCGACTCTCCCCGGAGACACCACCTTCCTCGCCGCGCTCACCCAAGAGATGACCGCTCGCGGGAAATAAGACGAAGGCCTACTTCGCCGCCGCGGCCGCTTTGACGAGGTCGACGAAGCTGCGGCTCTCAAGGCTCGCGCCGCCGATCAAGCCGCCATCGATATCTTTTTGGTTGAGCAGCTCCGCGGCGTTGGCGGGCTTCATCGATCCGCCGTAGAGGATCCGCATTTTCTGCGCGATGGTTTCGCCAAAAATCTTCGTGAGGAGTCCGCGGATGAAGGCATGCACTTCCTGCGCTTGATCGGACGTGGCTACCTTGCCGGTGCCGATCGCCCACACAGGCTCGTAAGCCAAAACCACCGTCGGGGCCTGCTCATTGCCGACGCCTTCGAGGGCCGCCTCGAGCTGCGCCTGGACCACCTTGAGCGTGTCGCCTGCTTCGCGTTCGGCGAGGGTCTCGCCGACGCAGAGCACTGGGCGCAACTGATTCTTCAACGCCGCCAACACCTTCTGGTTGATCAGCGCATCGTCTTCGCCGAACAACCCGCGGCGCTCGCTGTGACCGAGAATGACGTGGGTCACAAAGAGGTCGCGGAGCATCGGGGGCGAAACTTCGCCAGTGAACGCACCGCTCGCCTCGAAATGCATGTTCTGGGCGCCGAGTTTGATATTCGAACCCTCCAACGATCCGCCAACGCTAGCTAAGGCGGTGAAGGGAGGACAAACGAGCACGTCGACGTCAGTCTGACGGCCAATCTCGAGGCTGATCTCCCGGATCAAGGAAATACCTTCAGCCGGGGTCTTGTTCATCTTCCAGTTACCGGCGATGAGTTTTTTGCGTAAAATCATAGAGAAAAAATTAGAGCGCTGGGGACGAGGTTAGGTCAGGGATAGGCCCATCTTTACTGATCGTGAGGCAGGGTGAAGACAAATTACCTTTCCAAAAACGCGACGCCCGGAAGGACTTTACCTTCAAGGAATTCCAAACTCGCCCCTCCCCCGGTGGAGCAATGGGTCACCTTGTCGGCCACCCCAAATTTTTTGGCCGCCGTCGCCGTATCGCCACCGCCCACCACGGTCGTTGCCCCGAGCGCAGTCGCTTCGGCGACCGCCGCGGCCATCGCCTTGGTGCCCTCGGCAAACTTGTCGAACTCGAACACGCCCGCCGGGCCGTTCCAGATAATCGTCTTGGCGCCGAGGATCGCCTGCCGGTAGAGCTCGATTGATTTCGGGCCCGCATCGAGACCCTGCCAACCCACGGGAATTCCGCTCTCATCGTCGGCCGCCTGGGTGTTGGCCTCGGGTGAGAATTTATCGGCGCACACGTAGTCGATCGGAAAAACGAGTTCCACGTTCTGAGCCTTCGCCTGAGCGACCAAGTCAGCCACGATCTGAGCGCCCGCTTCGTCGAACAAGCTGTCGCCAATTTCCATCCCATCGATTACCTTCTTAAAGGTGTAGGTCATCCCACCGCCGATGATGATCGCATCAGCCTTCGCCAGCAGGTTCTTGATCAACGGAATCTTGTCCGCAATTTTCGCCCCGCCGAGGATCGCCAGCAAAGGACGTCGCGGCTTGTCGAGCACGGCGGCAAAGGCATTGAGCTCGGCTTCCATCAAAAAGCCCGCGGCCTTCAGTGGTAAATCGACGCCGACCATCGACGAGTGCGCCCGGTGCGCCGTGCCAAACGCGTCGTTCACAAACACGTCGCCCAGTCGTCCGAGACTCGCGCGAAACGCCGCGACCTTCGCGAGATCCGCCTTCGTGCTCGTGCCGTCCTCGTTCTTCATTTTGCCCTCTTCCTCGAGGTGGAACCGCAAATTTTCTAGCAACAGCACCTGGCCGGGCTGCAACGCGGCGGCCGCCGCCTCGGCCTTAGGACCGACGCAGTCGTCGACAAACGACACGTCGCGTCCGAGCAATCGCTGCAACTCCGCCGCGATCGGTCGGAGGGAATACTTCACCACCACCTGCCCATTTGGACGCCCGAGGTGGCTCATCAGCACGACCGAGGCACCCTGATCGAGCGCATGCTTGATCGTCGGCAACGCCGCGACGATGCGCTGATTGTTGGTGATCGCTCCCGTCGCTTTGTCCTGCGGAACATTGAAGTCCACGCGGATGAGCACGCGTTTGCCGGAAATCTCGAGATCGCGGATGGATTTGAATTTAGCCATGGAGGGAATGGTAGCGGGAGGAAAGGGGCGAAACAACGGACGGGTTGAAAAAGAAAGCGAGCAGGAGCCGACGGGCGCTCACTGCTCGCTGTTCACACTCGCGGAGGAAGGTGGCGGAGCGCCGCCTTAGAGCGCCGCCGCAACTTTCTTGAGGAGATCGACGCAGCGATTGCTGTAGCCCCACTCGTTGTCATACCAGCTGATCAGCTTGAAGAACTTGCCGTTCAGCTCGATGCCGCTACCGGCATCGAAGATCGAGGACGACTTGCAGTGCACAAAGTCGGAAGAAACCACTTCGTCTTCGGTGTATTCGAGGATGCCCTTGAGGTAGGTTTCGCTGGCCCGCTTCATCGCGGCGCAAATCTCGGCGTAGGAGGTTTCCTTCGTCGTCTTGACCGTGAGGTCGACCACCGAAACGGTTGGGGTCGGCACGCGGAAGGACATGCCCGTGAGCTTGCCCTTCACTTCTGGGCAAACCAGACCGACGGCCTTGGCCGCGCCCGTGCTGGCCGGAATGATATTCGAAGCCGCGGTGCGGCCTCCCTTCCAGTCCTTCTTCGAAGGGCCGTCGACCGTCTTCTGGGTCGAGGTGTAAGAGTGGACGGTCGTCATCAAACCTTCGTCGATGCCGAAACCTTCCTTGAGGAGAACGTGCACGATCGGAGCGAGACAGTTCGTGGTGCAGGAAGCGTTGGAAATGATGTGGTGCGACGCGTTGTCGTATTTGTGGTCGTTCACTCCCATCACCAACGTGATGTCGTCGCCCTTACCGGGAGCCGAAATGATGACCTTCTTGGCCCCTGCTTCGATGTGGCCACGAGCCTTCGAGGCCTCCGTGAACAAGCCGGTGGATTCGATCACGATATCGACGCCGAGTGCCTTCCAAGGCAAGGCGGCGGGGCCGGCGCGCTCGCCGATCACGCGAATCTTGTGTCCGTTGACGACTAGGATGTCATCCTCGGCGGCGTCTGGCGACGATTTCTCGCTGCTGACGGTGCCATTGAAACGACCCTGCGTGGTGTCGTATTTCAACAGGTATGCGAGGTTGTCCGCTGGGACGAGGTCGTTCACTGCCACCACATCAAACGTGGTGCCAAGCAAACCTTGCTCGACCAATGCGCGAAATACGAGGCGGCCGATACGGCCAAAACCATTAATGCCAACTTTAACTGCCATGGGAGACTCCGGTTCTATGCGTTGTTATCTGTATCAAAGGAAGGAACCCCGCGCACGCGCGGGAAGGAATGAATGAACATCCCCCACTCTTGGTGGCAAGGGTTTTGCGGAAAAGTCGTGTCATGCCCCGCAAATCCACAAGCCGCAGCTTAGCGAGGGGAGAAACAAGTCCGCTTCCAGCCGTTGTTGCGCGCCGTAACTGGAGAAAAACCGTTCGTGATCGGCGACCTGACGCCAATCGCCTGTGTTAAGAACGTCGGCATCCAAATGGATGCTGACATCCTGCAGCGTGGGGTTGATGGCGAACAGGAGCCGTTGGGCACCCAACGAGCCGTCTGCGTTGTAAACCAACGCGCTGGCCGTCGATCCGGACACCGGAAACTCCCGGAAATAATGCGCGCTCGGCGGCGAATACAACCGGAGTAAGCGACCGGCCTCACTCTTCCGAAATGCGATCCACTCCGTAAAATACGCATGCGTGCCGGAGAAGCGCAGCAGCCTCTGGTAATCGAGCGCATTGAGATCACCGCGCTGGTAGGTGTTGTTCACCCCGCCCTTCGAACGCAGGAAATCCTGTCCCGCCGCCACCATCGGAATGCCAACCGACGCAAACAGGATCGCCGCCATCAACTGAGTGCGCCGCCTGTCGTTGGCCGTGGGGGCGCTGCCGTTGTGGTCGGGATTCTCCGTGATGATATCGACCCACGCCCGGTCGTCGTGCGACTCGGTGTAGTTCACCGTCTGCGCCGGCCATTTCGACCAATACCACGGCGAACCTTTGAGATAATACGCCAACGCCTCGGAAGAACTTCCGCCGCGCACATACTCGCGCACGAAATCGCGGTAACCGTCATTCCACGAAGACCACCCAGTATCGCGCAACGGCCCCGCGATGTGTCCGCGAAAACTCCACGGCTCGGCGATCAAAATCACGTCGGGCTTCACCCTCTTCAGCGCGACCTCGATCTCCTGCAACACTTCGACGCCCAACAACTCGGCCAAATCGAAGCGGAATCCATCGACGCCAAACGTCTCGATCAGATGCGTGCACGAATCGATGATCAGGCGCTTGGCCATCGCCGCATCCGCCCGCAGATCATTGCCGCATCCGCTCCAATTACTTAGCTCGCCGTGGGCGTTTTGATCAAAGTAGTAAAGCTTGTCGATGAAGTGCAGATGCGCCGGCACACCCACGTGGTTGTAAACCACATCGAGCAACACCGCCATACCCCGCTTGTGCAACGCGGCCACGAGGGCTTGAAGTTCACCGATCCCCGAGGCGCGCTCCGGCTCCAAGGCATACGCGCTCGCCGGCGAAAACCAGTTCACCGTCATGTAACCCCAGTGATACTCCTCGCGACTCTGATTGTCGAACTCCTGCACTGGTTGCAGCTCCACACAGTTTACGCCGAGATGGTGCAGATAGAACGCCGGACTCTCGACCCACTTGCGCAACCCCGTAAACCCGCGACGCTCGCGGGTGGTCGCTTTGATCGGCGCCTTGGCCGCTAGGTCGCGCACATGCGCTTCGGCAATCACCAGATCCTGCCACGCCGGCGTGACAAACGATCGATCACCGCCGCCCACCGATTCGCGATCGATCACAATCCCCGGCCCGTCGCGCGTCACCGTTGCCAGCGCATACGGATCGAGCACGCGGAACTCCGGGTCAAACGCCGCCGAGGCATCGCGCACGCCGTCGAGTTGATACCAATAATACCAGCCATGAAGATTCCCCTCCACCGCCGCCTCCCACACATAGGGTTCGCCTTCCCGACGGTCGAGATCGACCATTTCGGGAGTGTCCCCCGCGTTGGGGGTCCGGCTGAGATGAAGTTTCACCTCCCTCGCCCGCGGCGCGAATAATCGAAACACGGTCTGACCCTCGCGGACGTTGGCCCCCAGCGCGACGTCAGTCGACAGCGAGAAGAAGAAGTCCCCCGGCTGGAGCGGGACGCCTGCATCGTTGCCCGCCGCCCGCGCCACCCGCCACGCGTGGGCAAGGTCCAGCGGCTCCGTCAGCTCAAAGCGAAAGAACTGCCCGCCAGTGCGCTCCGAATCGAGCTCATGGTTGACGTGTCCTTCGGCGTCGCGCACGGCGTTCGGCGCATTCTCCGGCACGATCAACCAATGGTTCTCGGAGGTCACAAACTTAAACCGCAAACGCGGCTCTGCCCAGAATTGTTCCGCCGGTCCCCTCCACCACCACATGGGCGCCCCATCAATCTCTCCAGCCTGCAAGCGCCACGCCTCGTCGCCGATGGCCCGCTCCCAGCCGTTGAAGTCACCGACGACGTAAAGCTTCCGCTCCAAATTCCCTTCTCGGCGCACCGCGAACACTAATTCCCCCTCGTCGTTGACAAAATACCCATAACGGCGCGCTGCTGAATGTCGGGGCGCTTGGGCGAATTGCGCAAATACCCGCCGCCCTCCCTCGCCCACGAGCCGCACGGCCGGCACTTCGGTCGTCCGCCAGTCGCGCGTGTATTCAAGACACCCGGAGGTCAATGACTGCAGCCAAGCTCGAATGGGTGGATTAACCTTCATTAATCCCGAAACGTGCGATGCCGGCGAGCCTCCTGCAAGCGCGCATCGTGTGACGGTTTTCAAGCGGACGACGCTCTTGCGGCGACGTTCGTTTGACAAACCGACCCGGCCTCGCGTCGTTACTTCTCATGGCCGCCCGCGAAAAAATTCTCGTCGCCCTCTCAGGCGGAGTCGACAGCTCCGTCGCTGCCCTGCTGCTCAAGCAACAGGGCTTCGAGATCGTGGGCGCCTACATGAAGAACTGGATCAACGAGGACAACCTTATCGGTCATTGTCCGTGGATGCAGGATATCGAGGATGCCCGCGCTGTCGCTGATCACCTCGGGATCGAGTTTCGGGTCGTCAATCTGATGGAGGATTATCGTCGGCTCGTCGTCGACTACCTCCTCGACGGTTACCAACGCGGCCTCACCCCCAACCCCGACGTGATGTGCAATCGCGAAATGAAGTTCGGCGTATTTCTTCGTTATGCCCAAGCCGAAGGATTCTCCGCCGTCGCCACCGGCCACTACGCGCAACGACTGGAATTAGGAGGGGACGGGCGGCCCGCCCGTCCGTCCGACGAAGGATCCACGAGCCGGGTGTCCCTACCCGAATACGGCTTGTTTGAAGGCGCCGACAAAAACAAAGACCAGAGCTACTTTCTGGCCCTGTTATCTCAGGAGCAGCTCGGCGCCGCGCGCTTCCCCGTCGGCCATCTGCCGAAACCCGAATTGCGGCGCCTCGCCACAGCGGCTGGACTTCCCACCGCGACCAAGAAGGACAGCCAGGGGATTTGTTTTATTGGCGAAGTGAAGATGCAGGATTTCCTCAAAGCCTACGTGCCGGAAAAACCCGGTCCCATCGTGCGCGCCGCCGACGAAGCAATTATTGGCGAACACCGTGGTCTGCACTATTACACGATCGGACAACACAAAGGCATCGGCATCCCGTCTAACACCGACCACAAAGCCTACTGTGTCGTCGGTAAACGCAGCCACGATCACGCTTTGCTCGTCGCGTTCGATGAGCCCAAGGCTCCCGGACTCTGGACCAGCGAATGTCGCGTCCACAGCCTCAGTTTTATTGGCCCGCCCATCACCGAGCCTGCGCAATTCGAGTGTCGAGTCCGCTACCGCGACCCACGCGTCGCCATCGACTTCCTCCCTGACGATTCACGGCAACCTTCAGGCGCGCCGACCGGAGCTAAGATCACCTGCGCCACTCCGCAACGCGCGCTCGCCCCCGGCCAAATCATGGCCCTCTACCGCGGTGACCAACTCCTCGGCGGCGGCGTCTTCGCCTGAGCAAGGCGGGCGAAAATCCGCCCCTCTCGCGATCCGATAGCCCCGAGTCCCGCTGTTCGCGCCGAGCATCACCCCAGCGTTCAGATCGCAACCATTAGCCGCTCCGGCGCACCCCGCTTGGACAACTTCGATTCCCACCGGGCCCACCATCCCCAGCCAAGAAGTCAGCTATTAGTTGACCCTCGAATTCTCCCTTTCCTCCCCCGATTGAAGAGGCCCATTACGCAGGAGCTCGGTCCCTGCGCATCGCCAGCAACCATGCCAGCATTTGCAGCGTGCGCTCCGCATCTGGCATCCTCGGGCCACTCATAAAAGCGTGAATCTGCTGCCGCTGGAGACCGAGGAGTCGACCGAGTTTGGCCTGCGATCCATACTTCTTTAGGTGCGGCGTCATTTCTTCGCGCAACGTGCTCCACATCGGCGGATCTTTACCCGGACGCAAGGTGGCCCCAATCTGTTTGCACTGCCGAATGCGATTAGCTTTGTGCCCCGACTTTGCCAATTCAATGGCCGCATCCGTGATCAACTTGATCAACACCTCGGGGCTTCCATTTGCTCGCGAAAGTTCACCCCACTCCTTATGTCAACTATTCGTTGACATCACGATTAAGGCGATGGCGGAGACTACGATCGTGCGGGTCGAGATAGGGGTTGAATTCTGAACGAACACACGATTCGGATCGCGCGTCACGGCACCCGATTCCACGCTGAGCGATTCCCTCATCTGCCAATTCCAGCGGAACAAACCCTCCCCGACGACTCCGGCCGAAGGCCTTGAGCTCGCTTGGTCTCCTCATGGCGCTGCCGCTCATGGCGCTCGTTCGCATGAGTGGGTCGATCGACTGGCGAATCTTGATCTTCACTCCCCTCGCGCTCTCCCTGATTACTTTTCTCCTCTACCGGACGGACAAGCGATGGGCGGAAACCAAGGCGTGGCGGGTCCCTGAATCGACGCTGCATCTCGCCGCGTTATTGGGCGGATGGCCCGGTGCCTATTGGGGCCAACAATGGTTTCGCCACAAGACGGCCAAACTCTCCTTTCGCCTCGTCTTTTGGCTGACCATTGGGCTGCACGAGTATTTCGCCCTCGATTACCTGATCGGCTGGAAACTCACCCGCCGCGCTCTGCACTTCGTCGGCTCGTGGTTCGCCTGAGCTTGGCCACTTCGGTCGCTGCCGGCATTCTGGGAAAAGCAATCGTGCTGAACTGCTCCGTCTTTCGCTAGGCGAAGAAGACCAGATGCAGCGCGAACCCGATCAGCACGACGCCCATTCCCCGCTCGATCCAGTGCCCGATGCGGAGGTAAAAGCGGCGCACGTTGTCGCGGGTAAAGAGGATCGAGATCGCCGTAAACCAGAGGGCGGTTGAGACCACCATCCACAGGCCGTAAATGGACTTTACCCCCCAGGGGGTGTGCGGATCAACCACGACCGAGAAAAACGCGAGGAAGAACAGCGCCGCTTTCGGGTTGAGCAAATTAACGAGGAGTCCGGAGACGAACGCGCTGCGAGTAGCCGGAGCGTCGGCGGGCGGGATCTCCAACGAGGTCGACGGTTTTGTGCGCAGCGATTGCGCGCCGATCCAAAGAATATAGGCGGCGCCGGCATATTTCATAATCGTGAACGCGAGCGTCGAATTTTGTAGCACGAACCCGAGGCCCAACAGCGAGTAGCTCACATGAAATAGTATCCCCGTGCCGATGCCGAGGCTGGTGGCGACGGCGGTGCGTCGACCGTGTTTGACGCTTTGGCGCAATACCAACGCGAAGTCGGGCCCCGGGCTCATCACGGCCACGAGATGGGCCACGATCACCATCAAAAATTCGGGCCAGTAGGCGCTCATTTGGGCGCATTACTTCCGTCAAAATTCCCGACGTTCCTCTGCCCAGTGTGACTCAAATCCCCAGCTCCTTGAAGCCAGGACTGGCCATCATTTCCGTGAGGGCCTTCTCATCGAATTTGAGGACGCGCGGATCCTTCGGGTGCGCAGAGCGGGCCTTTTTAAGGGTCGCCTTGGCCTGGTCGGTTTCCCCGAGCAAAGCGTGCACATACATTTGGCGCATCAGCGGAGCCGAGTCAGTCTTGTCAATTTTGTAAGCCACCGTGTAGGCCGCCAACGCCGAGGTGTAGGCCGACTTGGTTTCGATCACGTGGCCCGCCTTGCGGGTGAGATTGCCCAGATTGAGCCAGTAGTCTCCCTCGTCGGGACAGAGCTTGGTCGCCTGTCGCAACAACCCCACGGCCCGCGGCAGATCGCGGATAGTGACAGCAAATTCGGCCTCCTTAAAGAGATTGGCCGCTTCTTTGCGTTGGAGCGAGGTGACCTCCGGTTTTTTCGGAGAACAACCAATTCCGACGAGGAGGCCGATGGACAGGAGAAGCGAAACGAGACGATTCATGGCAGAAAGCACTAGCAGGGTCCCGCCGCCAATCAACTCTGGCGAAGATCAAATTCTTTTCCCAGCCCCGTCTGCCAGATCGGGTGGCACGGTGGAGATGGCCTCCTCGAGCGTGCTTAATCCGTCGCGGACCTTGATTAAGCTGTCTTGATGGAGCGTCTTCATGCCGCCCCGTTGCGCGATTTTCTTCAGCTCCGCCGACTCTGCACCCTTATTAATCGCCGCGACCAGCTCCTCGTTGGTGATCATGAGCTCGTGGATACCCACGCGGCCTTTGTAGCCGCTGCCGCCGCATTTCGGACATCCCTTGGGGTTGTGTTTGAAAATCTGGCCACTCCACCCGATCGCTTTCTCGAGCAATTCCTTTTCTCGACCAACCGGTTCATAGGCTACTCGACAGGTCTTACAGACGCGCCGCATGAGACGCTGCGCGCACACGCAGAGCAAAGATGACGAAATCATGAATGGCTCCACTCCCATGTCGGCAAGGCGGGCCACCGTGCCCGCAGCATCGTTGGTGTGGAGCGTAGAAATCAGCAAGTGACCGGTCAGGGCTGCCTCAACCGCGATATTGGCCGTCTCTCGATCGCGAATTTCACCGACCAGAATAATATCGGGATCCTGCCGAAGAAATGCGCGCAGTGCCGTTGCAAAGGTCAACCCGATCTGCCGGTGCATTTGCATCTGGTTGATCCCGGGGAGCGTGTATTCGATCGGATCCTCGGCGGTGCGCACGACGATGTCGGGCGTGTTGATCTCGTTGAGCGCGGAATAAAGTGTCATCGACTTGCCCGACCCCGTGGGACCGCAGTGCAGGATCATCCCGTAGGGCTGGCGAATTGCTGCTCGGTAGCGAGTGAGATTCTCCTCAGTGAAGCCGAGCGCGGGCAACGGCAGCGTCGATTTCTGCTTGTCGAGAATCCGCATGACCACGCCTTCGCCGTAGTTCAGCGGCGCGGTCGATACGCGCAGATCCAGATCGAGTCCGCGCTTGGTAAACTGCTTAAACACGATGCGCCCGTCTTGCGGCAACCGCCGTTCGGCGATGTCGAGGTTGCACATGATCTTAAGTCGCGCCACCAGCGCGGGCCCGACCTTGCTGGGCAACTTCAGTTTCTCGTGACACACCCCGTCGATCCGGTAGCGGATGGTCATCTCATGCTCGCCCGGCTCGATGTGAATATCGCTCGTGCCCGAGAAATACGCCTCCTCGATCACCCGATTAGCCAATTCTATGATGGGACCTGACTCTTCGTCGGTCAGGTCGTCGTCGTCCGAGTCGGCGCTCAGGTCAAACTCCGCGCCGATTTGATCGACGACATCGCCAAAGCCAGACGCCTGCTGGGGAGTCTCTTTCGAAACCTTCCCGCGAATGTCCTTTTCGGGCGCGAGGAGGTGGATGATTTTTCGGCCGGTCAGCTCATGAATCTTGCTCGGGAGTGATTCGTCGAACGGATTCGAAAACGCGACGAGCATCAACTCCCCGGCCTCGCCAACTGGCAGCACCAAATGCTCCTCGCAAAACTCACGCGGCACCCGCTCAAACGTGGACTTCGTGATCGCACAGCGATTGACGTTGTAGGGGGCAAACCCCAGCGCGCGCGCCTTCGCCACCAGCAGCGTGAAGGGCGTGATCGCGTAGTCGTCCTACAGAAGCTTGTCGAGGGCACCACCCGTCAGCTCCTCGGGCTTGGCTGAGATCTCGCCATGTTGATCATTGGTCAACCGACCCATTTCGATGAGCCGCTCGACGATCAAAGTCTGCACTTTTCCGATCGCCATGGTCAGCTCGACGCGGCAGGAGTGCCGGCGGGGTTAAGGTTTTCCAGAAAATCGGCGATTCCCTCGAGCGTGGTGCCGAACCAGATGATCGGGCCATCGAGCTCCTGCTCCCAATACTTCCGCACGGCTGGGCTCAGATAATAGGGCCGACGCGACAAAGTGAAAATCCTCCACCTGATCGAACGGCACCGACCAAGTCGCCCAACAGGCGCTGAAATCAACGTCCTTCTTAAACTCTTCCGGCACTTCGTAGTGGGTCAAATCGACAGCCCCGGCGCCGAGGTGCTCCGCGTCATACGCGAGCACATCCTCTTCGCGCAGCACCTTAAATTCGTAGGCGAGAATTCCCAGCACCGTCGTTTGGCGCGGCTGGCCATTGCCGACGATCTCGAGCAGGCGCTCATTGGCCCGTTCGAGGTCCTCCATCTTAACTAGGTTATTCTCGACCAAGGCTGCGCCCATCAAGCGGTTGGCGCGCATCATCAGAGAGCGGTGCTCCTTCGACATGGGAGCAACTTGGGTCAGCCCACCGTGTCCGGCGACAACATTTCTTGCTTCCGGAATGCGGCGACCCGTTTTAACAACTCTTTCTTAAATTCCTCCATGCCCTCGCCGCTGAGACACGAGATACCGATGAGCTCGACCTTATGCGTGCGCTTAAACTTGGCCAGCCACGCTTTCGATTCTGGCAGATCGAGCTTGTTCGCGGCCACGAGGCGCGGTTTCTCAAGTAACTTGGGATCGTAAAGCTCGAGCTCGTGCAGCAGGTGCTCGTAATCCTCCCGGGGATCGCGCGCATCGGTGCCGGCCATGTCCACCATGATGACGAGCAGCGCGCACCGCTCGATGTGGCGGAGGAACCGATGGCCGAGGCCTCGGTTCTCATTGGCGCCCTCGATCAATCCCGGCACATCAGCGAGCAGCAAACGCTTGTGACCATTAATCTCGTCAAGGTATTCGATGACACCGATCTGCGGATGCAGGGTCGTGAACGGATACGACGCGGTCTTGGGGCGCGCCTTCGTGATCATCTTGGTCAGCGAGGACTTCCCGGCGTTGGGAAAACCCACGAGACCGACATCGGCGATGCTCTTGAGAACTAGGCGGTAGTTCCCGCTCTCACCTGGCTGCCCCGGGTTTGCTCGCTTCGGCGCGCGGTTGACCGAGCTCTTGAAATGCGTGTTCCCCCAGCCACCGTTGCCGCCCTTGCAGAGGATCACCTGTTGACCCTCCTCAATGATCTCAGCGACCACCTTGCCCGTGTCTTCGTCGATCACCACAGTTCCGAGCGGCAAGTGCAAAATGCACGGCTTGCCCTCGCGACCCGATTGATCAGAGCCCAACCCGTGCTCGCCACGTTCACCTTTGCGATGGGGCGTGTATTTGTAATCGACGAGATTATTGGTGTTCACGTCGCCCAACAAAACGATGTCGCCCCCGCGGCCACCGTCGCCGCCGTTGGGACCACCCCACGGCTCAAATTTCTCGCGCCGGAAGGCGATACAGCCCCGCCCGCCGTCACCGGCCGTTACTTTAATTACACACTCGTCGACGAACATAAACCCTACGATGCAGAACGGCGGTCGTTTGCCAAGGGGGCGTTTGCGAGGCAATTCGCTGGTGTTGTCGGCGAAAGCACTCGGCCCCTGGGCAATCCGGTCGCCGGATGAACTGCCTGCGAGCCGGGCTAAACCATTCTCAAAGCGTGATTCTCACACCCTTGCGAAGGTAGGTAGGCACATCGAGGTCCTGACCATCGAAGAGGTTGCGGTCCGTCTTTTCGAAGTGCCCTCGGGTCTCGATCTCGCCGAAACCAAACTCGTCCTGATCAGCCTCGATCGCTGCTGCCAGCTCTTCGTCGCGACGAACTTCGGCGGCAGTCGGTTCCCTCGTTGGCGCCGCTGGCACGCTCGCTGGTCCGGCTCCGCTTCCCACCGTCGAACCTCCGCGCATCGTTCGGCCAGGGGTAATCGGGCGCCGGGTCCCCACACCCCGACCGCCCATTTCACTGGTGCCGATCACACAAATTTCCACTCGGTCGCGCAGATCCTCATCGATCACCGCGCCCATGATGACATGCGAATTGCGCCCAAACTGTTCGGTGATCGCATTCATCAATTCGTTGACCTTAGGCAGGGTCAGGCCCGCTCCTCCGATGATGTTCACGAGGAGTCGGTCCGCCTTGCGGGCAAACTCCGGCGTGTGCAACAGCGGGCACAATTTGAGGCTTTCAATCGCCTCCGCCACCGCCTGCTCGCCTGCGCCTTCCCCGAGTCCGAAAAGGGTTTTCCCGCCCCGGTGTTGAAACGCCTGCTGCAAGGTCGCGAAGTCCAGATTGATCAGACCAGTTTTGAACAACATCGCCCAAATCGACTTCACGCCCCGGCCGATCCACTCATCAGCCCTCGCAAAGGAATCGAGGACCGTCGCGTCGTCCGCGCCTTCTTGCAGCAGGATATCGTTGGGTAGCGGGATGACCGCATCGCACACGCGACGCAATTCCTGCAAACCTTCCTCGGCCTGTTTCAACCGGCGTCCGCCCTCGAAACTGAAGGGCATGGTGACAAACGCGATCACGAGCGCACCCGACTCGGCAGCGATCTCGGCAATCGTCGGCAGGGCCCCGCTTCCGGTGCCACCGCCCATGCCCGCAATCAAAAACACGAGGTCGCAATCCTTAGTCACCTTGCTAATTTTTTCGCGATCCGCCTCGGCGGCCTCGCGCCCCAGCTCCGGATCGCCCCCGGCACCCAAGCCGCGGGTCACGCTCATACCGAGCAGAATTTTCTCCTGCACGGGCGAGCTGGCGAGTGCCTGATAGTCGGTGTTCACCACGACCATCTGGAGGCGTTCGAAATTTTCCATCTTCAAGCGGTCGACCGCATTGGAGCCGGCGCCGCCCACGCCGATCAACTTGATCGCAATGTTGCGATCGGCGAGCATCTCATGTTCGAGCGGAAGTTCGTTGAGGTTCATCGGTGTCAGGAATTGGCAAACAAGCGGGAGATGTTGCGTAGGAATCCACTCCGCCGGCGCGGCGCGCTGAATTTTTCGGACTGGGCACTGACCCCGTAGTAGAGAATCCCGAGGGCGGTGTTGTAAGCCGGATCTCGAAGATTCTCGGCCACCCACGCGGGGGTCTCGCCGAGATGCACCGGCACGTTGAACACCTTCGCCGCGGCTTCCGCGAGCCCGGCGAGTTTGGCCGTGCCGCCCGTGAGCACGATGCCCGAGCTGCAAGTATCAGGCGAGAACGCTCCGCCGAGTTTCTGCTTCACGACCTCAAGAATCTCCCACGCGCGCGCTGCCGTAATCTGCTCGATCGCCTGCCGTGAGAACTGTCGATCGCCGATCGCAAAATTGCCGTCGAGCCAGACTTTCTCGCCCTTGTCGCGGGTTTGCACCACGGCCCGACCGGAGCGGAGCTTCAATTTCTCGGCCTGCCCTTCCGTCAAACGCAGCCCGATACTCAAATCATTCGTCAGATGCGTGCCGCCTATGGCCAGCACCCCTGTGGTATGGGGCACCCCGTCGCGATAGAGCACGTAGTCGGTAGTTCCAGCGCCAATGTCGATCGCGAGAACTCCGTGCTGGCGTTCTTCCGCCGTCGTGACCATGTGGCCCGAAGCCAGACTGGAGAGCACCAGCTCGCGCACTTCCAAATTGAAACCGCGAATCACGTGAATGGTGTCGGCGAGGCGCTGTTCCATTCCGTGCACAGTCCAATAGCCCACTTCGAGGCGTTGGCCGACGAGATGTTCTGGCGAGGTCGGCACGAGGCGGCCATCGACCCGGAAGGGGCGTCGGATATGGTGCACCACCATGCGGCCCTTCGGCAACTCTTTGGCCCGTGCGAGTTCGCACACGGTCCCGATATCCTCGGGCGAAATCATGTTATCCGCTGACTTCACGCTGACCGCAGCTTCGTTATAAAATCCTTCTAAATGCCCGCCGGACTGCGCGAGAAAAACCGTGTCGATGCGTTCGCCCGCTTCGCGCTCGGCCAACTCAAGGGCGTTGTGAGTGCACTCGCTAGCCGCTTTGAAATCGACGACCGTCCCCTTGATCACGCCACGCGATTGGCATTCGCCCCGGCCGATGATGGCGAGCTCGCGACCGGTGTATTCGCCGATCAGCACGGTGACTTTGGAAGTGCCGATTTCGACGGCGCCGATAAAATGGGGGCTAGAGCTCACGGTGGGGGGGGCGGGTCGGTTTGAAGAGTTGGTTCTTAAGGAGGGCCTGAGGAGGCGGCATCACCTGCGGGGATTCGCGGAACGTCACCGGCACTTGAATCCGGCCATCGGTCATTCGGCCCACTGCGAGATTAATCTCCTGCACGGGCGTGTCGGTCTGCGCCTGCACGGAATCGATCAACACATCCAACTGGGCAATCTGCCGAAGAAAATCGTCGTCCGACCGCGTGGTGAAGACAATGCGGTCCACGTTGGTGGCCCGCACATCGAGTTCCCCTTCCCGCTCCAAGCGAGCGAGCGATACAACCCGCCACGTGTGGTAGAGATGCGGGGCTTCATTGCGCGCCGTCGCGAGCAAGTCGGCGACGATCCTCATCCCCTCGATGGGACGAAATCCCTCTCCTTCGCGCTGCAACTTGAGGCCGTCGAGAAACGGCAGGCTCTTCCATGTCGCCGAATCGTAGCCAGTCCCAGGGAACACCACCCCATCGCGGGCCACCATCAGCGGTCGCGGCGCCGCGTTACCGACTTGAGCATTGACCAAGGCTACTGGCGAGCGCTCGCCGAGCGTCACCTCCAACGTCGAAGGAAATTTCCGCGCCACACTCGCGGTAACCACTTGGGGATAGGCCGCGAGACGCCGACTCAATTCGTGGATATCCACCTCCATCAAAGTCACATTGGGCGAAAGTTTGAGGGTCTCCGCGACCCATTTCTGATCGAGCACGCCATCCGTTCGCAAAGTGATTGTCTTCACAGGCGCGGCATGCACCGCGGTGGACATCTTCTTCGGGTCGCCTTGAAACACACCCGTAAACATCACGATGCCGACCACCAGTCCACCGATCGTTACGACCGCGCCTGTGATCCGGAAAGCCGTGCCGACGACACGACGACGACCACCCTTCGACATCGCCCGCGCATTCACCTGCTGCGGGATGTCGCGCCAAGATCTAGTCTTCGGAGATTGGTTCGTCGGTTTACTCACAGGCAAAGAGAGGGTGCGCCAATTGGAAACGTTGCACGGCTGGGTTCACGAGCTCCCGCACCAACGCCGAAAAATCGAGCCCCGCGCAACGTGCACTCATCGGCAGCAAACTCGTTTCTTTCATGCCGGGCAGCGTATTGATTTCGAGCAAATAAAGTTCTTCGCTCGCAGAAACCATGAAGTCGACGCGAGCATAGTCGCGGCAGCCGCAAACCGCGAAGGCCTTCTCGGCGGCTTGCTGCGTGCGGGTCGTGAGATCGTCGCTCAACGGGGCCGGGGCCAGATACTCGGTCATGCCCTTCGTGTATTTACTGGCGTAATCGTAGACTCCCGAGCGGGGCCGAATCTCGACCACGCCCATCGCGCGACCGTTGAGCACACCCACGGACAGCTCCCGACCGATAATCCTCTCTTCGATCAACCAGTCACCGCGCTTAATGCCAGCGAGGGCAGCAACGAGATCGGCGGGGTTTTTCACCACGCTCAAACCGACACTGCTGCCCTCGGCGTTGGGCTTGACGATCAATTGCTCGCCGAGCTTCGCGAGCACCGCTTCGACGGTCGGAATTTCGTTGGCGCTAAAGAGAATTTCCTTTGCGCCCTTGATCCCCGCGGCGGCCGTCACCGCCTTGGTGCGAGCCTTGTCCATGGTCAACGCGCTGCTGGCGGCATCGCAGCCCGCGTAAATGACACCCGCCGCATCGAGCAGACGCGGCATCCCCCCGTCCTCGCCAAAAGTCCCGTGCAACGTCGAAAAGACCACGTGGAACGCGGGATCGATCTCCGCGGGCAGCGCTTCACTCTCCACCACACAGAAGCGCGTCGGAAAAGATCTGCTGAGAGCGAGCGCACAGGCCCGGCCCGATCCGAGCGACACGTCGCGTTCGGCTGACGTGCCTCCTGCCAAGACGGTGATGATCGGTGGCTTCATAGGAAATCCTCCCACTGCCGTCCGAACAACTGCGCCTCGGGTTCCAATTTCACTCCCTTAGCCGCGAACACCCCCGCCCGCACGCGGCGAATCAGCTCGAGCACATCGGCCCCGCTCGCGCGACCGCGATTAATGATGAAATTCGCGTGCACGGTCGAGACCTCCGCATCGCCCACCCGCGTGCCCTTCAAGCCCGCTTCATCGATCAATTGTCCCGCCGAGCCATCGGGCGGATTTTTAAAAATACATCCCGCGCTCGGCTCGCGCGGCTGGCTCTCCTGCCGCTTTCGGCGGTAGACATCAATCTGGCGGCTCACCGTTTCAGTGTCCGCCGAAGCTGCCGGTCGCAGCAACGCCCCGAGCGCCACCGCGTGCAGCAATTCATCACAATGCCGGTAGGCCACATGCATTTCCGACTTAGGCATCGTCACGACCTCGCCGGCCAGCGTCATCAGTTGCACCTCTTCGACCACGTCGAACATCCATCCACCCATCGCGCCAGCGTTCATTCGTAGCGCCCCACCGACGTTGCCGGGAATGCCTTCCAAAAATTCAAAGCCCACCAAGCCTGCCTTCGCGGCGAGGCCGCAGAGATTCTTCAACCGCAGTCCCGCCCCCACCCAGACTCTGCCCTCATCCCGCGGCTCAAAAGCGGCCCATTGCGGATTGGCCAGTGATACGACTAGGCCATCGACCCCCTCATCTGTGACGATCAAGTTGGACCCCCGACCAAGAAAGTGGACTGGCACGTCATACTCTTGAGCGGCCCGCAGGAGGATTCGCAGATCACCGAGGTCCGACGGCTCGGCATAGACGCGAGCCGGACCTCCGACGCGCAAAGTTGTTTTGGTCGCGAGAGGCTCCTCCCGCATCAATCTCGTCGACGCCGGCAACTCAGGTCGCACGGATGCGACGAACGAATCCCACGAGGGCGCGGCATGACGCTCGACTTCGACCAAGCCCAGCCAAGCTCGAGCTTTGCGATCGACGTTGCCCGCGCCCACAAACACCACGCGGTCACCCGGCTCCAGATCCTGCGAGAGCGCATGAAAGAGCGTTGCATCGCGGTCCCCGTGATAGGTGACGGGAAAGGCCGGTTTGATCTTCCCGCACACCGCCAGCAGATCAGCCGTGGTTCCGCCATCGACCAAACGTTCCCCCGCTGGGTAAACATCCAGCAGGTGCACTCGATCCGCCGTAGCCAGAGCGACCGCAAACTCCGCTTTAAACTGAGCCGTGCGACTGTAGCGATGCGGTTGAAAAACGACCACCAGCCGACCAACTCCCGCCATTTGCTCCCGCATCGAGGTGAGCAGTGCGGTGATCTCCGCGGGATGGTGGGCATAGTCTTCAACCACCGTCAGGTCTCCATCCGCGAAGAGAACCGATTGGCGCCGACGCACCCCCGGGAAAGTAGCCAATGGGTCCTTAGGTAAGAACACCCCCATCTCCGCGACTGCCGCCAGCGCCGCCAGCGCGTTGGTTGCATTGAACCCACCGCGTGCGCGCACCCGCGTCTGCTGCTCTGAAAACCGTCCACCCAACGCGAGGGTCATGCCTTCGCCATTCGCTTGAACAATCGATCCGGCGTAATCGCCCCCCTCTCCAAAAGTCAGCGGTGGGTCGCGATCTGGCTCGGTCCCGTCCGGCACGTGGGCGGGAAGATTGTGGCTCAACGTGCAGCGGTGGTTCACCAGCGTCGCCCCTTTCGTGCGAGCATACAAACCGGCAAACGTTTCCGTGAGCTCCTCCGGACTCCGATAATGGTCCGCATGGTCCCAGTCCAGATTCACCACCACCATGATTTCCGGAGAAAACTGGCTGATAGTGCCGTCGCTTTCGTCGATCTCCGCCACCACCCATTCGTTTCCCCCATAGCGGGCAGGCGGAATTTTCGGGTCGGCAAACAATCCGCCGAGCACGTAACCGGCCGGGAATCGCGCGTTAATCAGCGCGGTGATGACCATTGCGGTCGTCGTCGTCTTGCCATGAGAGCCGCAGATGGCGACGAGCTTCCGATCGCGCACCATCTCCGCTAGCAACTCGCCCCGACGCACGGTCCGGATCTGTCGCTCACTGGCAGCGACCATCGCCGGGTGCGATGGGTTAATCGCCGTCGAATACGCCACGAGATTGCAGTCGGCCGGCAAGTCCGCCAACTCCACTCCGGCTTGCTCCAGCGTGCGACGCACCTCCACCGACATGCCGTCGTCTTCCCCCGTCACTTTGAGTCCGCTCTTTTCTAGGTAGATGGCCAGTGGAGCCATTCCCATTCCACCGATGCCAAGACAGTGGATCCGTGTCACCGGAGTCCCAAACAGCAGACGATTCGTGTGTAAATTCATGCGATGGCGGGTCGGCGACGAGTTCGGGGCCTGTTCTCCACGGGCGAAATCATTTGCTCGAGATCATCGAGGAGTAGGACCAACGGGTTGGTGCGATCCATGCGCTGCAAGTTGCTGCGAAAACGGCGGAGCAACCAGTCGTTGAAGATGACGTCGAGCACCTCGGCTTGGAGTTCGTCGAGCCGGGATTGCTCGACCGCCACGCCAGCTCCTTGGCGTTCAAAGTAGTTCGCGTTGGCCCGCTGGTGGTCATCGGCGGCTTGCGGAAATGGGACGAGAATCGCGGGGGCCTCACACCGGATCAGCTCGGCAATGGTGCCGGCCCCGGCCCGCGACACCACCAAGTCAGCCGCGGAAAGCAGCTCGGCCACGCGGTCGCAGAAGGGCACAAAGATCGATTTGATCATCTCCCCTTCAGCGTTGGGCATTGCAAAGACCTCGGGCTCGCCCTTGCCCAAACCGGTCACACAGTAGACTTGAATCCCTTCGCTCGCGAGCATCGGTAGCCGGCCACGCACCCAACCGTTGAGCGGTCCCGAACCTTGGCTGCCGCCGAAGATCACCAGCACGCAATGGTTCGCATCCAGCCCCAAGGTCTCCCGCGCCGCCGACTGCGACTTTTTGATGATCTCTTTGCGCACCGGCATGCCGATGTAGCGGATATGGTGAGCGCGCACACTCGTGAGACCCACGCCCGCCGGAAGGTAGACCCGCCGTGCCAAGCCCCCTAACACCCGCACGGCCAAGCCTGGCACGCGATTCGACTCGTGCAGGCCTACCGGAATTTTCAACAAGCGCCCCGCCAGCACGATCCCGGCCGAAGTAAAACCACCAAACGCGACAATTCCATCCGGCCGGTGAAACCGCGCCAAACGCAGGCAAAACAGGAGGCCCCAAGCCTGGGTGGCGACAAACCTGACCAACTTGACCGGGTTGAAACTAAAACCCACGCCTGGCACGCGCACAAACGACAGGTGCGGGTATTTCTCGATCAGCCGCGCGTCGACCTTCTTTTGACTGATCAGGAGCACGGCTTCATGGCCCCGCTCGATCAGACCTTCGGCGAGGGCGATCCCGGGAGACAAATGGCCGCCCGTGCCGCCGCAAGAAATCAGAAATTTGCTCATGCCAAAACCTCCCGCATCGAACGCGATTTTTTCGAAAGCCCAGCCCGCGGCCAAGAACGCTGGGTGTTGATAATGATCCCCACCAGCATCGCCATTAGCAGCAAATTGGAAAGTCCCGCGCTAATGAACGGCAGCGACATCCCCTTCGTGGGAAAGATGCCGGTGACAACGCCAAGATTGATGATTGCCTGCAGGCAGATCAAGAGGAGGCAACCCGCCACGAGGAGAAATTGAAACAGATTTGGCGCCCGCCGCAGATGCACGATGCCAGCAATGAAGATCACCGCAAATATCACGACGATCCCCATCGTGAACCAGAGCCCGAGCTCCTCCGCGACGACCGCGAGGATGAAGTCGGTGTGGGCCTCCGGCAGGTAGCTGAGTTGCTGTCGGCCCTGCCCCAGCCCCACGCCGTCATAGCCTCCGGCGGCGAAGGCCGCGAGGGCTTGGTAGAGCTGGTAGGTGCCGTCCTGCTTGTTGGCTTCAACGTCGAGGAACGCGGTGAGGCGGTGTAGCCGATTCGGATTATTGATCACCAGCACCGCAAACCCCAGAACCACGGCCGCGAGGGTCGGCAGAATATAGCGCCACTTGGCTCCCGCGAGAAACAAGAGCAACATCCCCACCGCCACCACCAGCGCCGCGGTGCCGAAGTCAGGTTCGAGCACGATGAGACCCGCGAACCCTATGATAATCCCGATCGGCATGAGGTAGCCCCGCTTGAACTCGGCGATACGGGTCTGATTGATCGCCAAATAGTGGGCCAGACAGAACACCATCGAGAGCTTAGCAAATTCCGACACCTGCAATCTCACCGGCCCCATGCCCAACCAGCGCCGACTACCCTTCACGGAAATACCAATCTGCGGAATAATTACTAAAACGAGGAGCACCACCGTCAGCCCGGCCACCACGAGCACATAGCGCCGCGCATAGTCAAGGTTCACTCGACTCGTGACGTAGCACACCAAGACCGCCATCGCCACCCCGAGCAATTGCTTGCTCAAGTAGTAGTAAGGCCCCTGCTCGAAAGAGGCGCTCGCGCTGAAGAGAATCGTCAGGCCGAGGATCGTCAGGCCCACCGCGCAGACGACGATAATGGCCGCAGAATTCAGCACGAACCTCGTTCGGGGCAAATCAGCGGATTTTGCTCGGGCCATATCGTCGTCTCAGTCGTCGGGCATCACTTGCCAGTATCTTCAACTTGGATCACCGGCGCGTCGCCGGCATCGGCGCGGAATCCTTCGTCCAAAGGACGGTCGCTTGGAGGTGCCATGAAGATGATCGGCGAATCGTTGGTCTCGATGACCATCGGCGCGTCGTTGAACAACGGCGCCGCGGGAGTTTTCTCCGCCACGGTGGCGGCGGTCTTCTTGGTCTCTGGCGCTTTCCAACCCGGAATCACGATCTCCTGCCCTGGCCGAATTTTTGCGGGATCGGAAATATTGTTGGCGGTTGCGATCGAGCCCACGCTCACTTGATATTTGCGCGCAATCCCGCCGAGAGTCTCGCCGGAAGCGACGGTGTGGGTCACCGGGCTGCTGCTTGGCTTTGCCGCCAAGGGCGCTGTGGTCACGGCCACGGCCGATTTGGCCGGAGTTTCTTTCGCCACCTTGACCGTTTCTGGGGCTTGACCCGGGATGATCAACTTTTGCCCAACCTTCAAGGTCGCGCTCGCTCGCAGGTTGTTGGCCGAGGAGAGCTCGGACACGGAAAGCCCGTTGTGCTTGGCGATCGACCACAGGCTGTCGCCGCGGACGACGGTGTAGGTAGTCACCGGGAGCACATCGGTGACCGGCTCAGATTGAAGCGCACTTGCCACCGGGTTGCTCGGGCGCGTCGGGCTATAGCGCCCGTCCGACGAGGTCGCAGCGGCGTCGGGATTGAAACCAATCGAGGTCACGGTCGCCGGGCCGTGCGCGTTGTAGTGATTGATCTGCGTCGAGACTCCGTCGTCGATTGGTTCGCGGTAGTAATCGGACGACAGATTGGGGACCGTAACCACCGGGCTCGTGTCAGCGATCACGGTGTCGGCCGGACTGGACCGCTTGGTTGACGTGCTGCAGCCAGGGTTGGCAAAAATAAGAATCAAGGCGAAGACGTGGATGCCCGCCACGATGCCGAAGATTTTCAGGAGTTTCATGGGTCGTGAGTGTGGGTTAGTTGTGGGATTAAATGCTATCTCAAATTGGCCGTCTTTCCCAGTTCTTGCACGAATTGTTCGAACTGGTGACCGCGGTCTTGGTAATCGTGAAACATATCGAAGCTGGCGAAGCCGGGGCTGAGGACTACGTGGTCGCCTGAGCCCGCCTGCTCCGCGGCCCGTTGGACCGCCTCGCGAAGGGTCTCACAGAAGACATGAGGGAGGTTTTCCCGAACGCAGGCTGCGGCCAGCTCCGCACTCACTTCGCCGATCAGAAAGATCTCCCGGACCGCCGGTGCGAGCCGTTTTACAAAATCACTGAGGCCCCCCCCTTTGGTCCGGCCCCCGGCGATTAACAGAACGGGGCGGTCAAACTGCGAGACCGCGGCCTCGACCGCGTGAAAATTTGTGGCCTTGGAGTCATTCCAATAGGTGGCTCCATCGATTGCCCCAACTCGCGTCATTCGATGGCGACCCAAGCGAAAACTGTCGGCCGCCTTGGCGAGCTCCGCCGGTTCGCGACCGGAAGCCCGCCACCACGCCGCCGCCAGCAGGTAGTTCTCCCGTTGCGGGTAGTTCGCGAACACCGTCGCTTCGAGTCGTGGATCGGCGGCCACTCCTTCGGTCTCAACCCACGCCGAACGAGGGAGGGTGCGGTTGAATTTCCGGGCATGGGCAATCACCGAAGAACCAGCAAAAAACCCGTCTTCCGTCGTTCGCACGACGAGATTCCACTTCGCACTGAAATACGCCTCCAAGCCGGGATGTCGCTCGAGATGATCCTCGGCGAAATTCGTCCAGAGCGTCGCGTCCGCGTGAAAGTGCTGCATCGTTTCGGCTTGGAATGAGCTGACCTCGCAAACGGCGATCTCGTGGTCCGTGCCCCCCGAGCGATCGACCACCAAACGGGCGAGGGGCCGGCCGATATTCCCAGTCGCATGCGCGTTCTCCCCGGCTTGGCGGAGGGCGTGCGTCAGGAATTCGGTCAGCGTAGTTTTTCCGTTCGTGCCCGTCACCGCCACGATGCGTCCGCGCCAAAAGAGTGAGGCGAAGTCGAGCTCACCGAGGCACTCCAGACCGGCCGCCACGGCTGTGACCAGCCAAGGGTGATTGGGCGGAAATCCCGGTGCGAAAACCACGAGGCCATGCGAAACCGCGACCTCGGGCGTGAACGGGGTCCCCGTGCGGTCGTAGACGATTGCTGGCACTCCCCATTTTTCAAGCAAAGCCAACACACCCTCCCCGCTTACGCCGCGACCAAAGACCGCCACCGGTTTGGTGAGGGTTGAGCGCAAAGACGTGGGGATGGCAGGCGTCATATTAGCGAATCTTTAATGTCGCCAGTCCGACGAGAGCGAAACCGAGTGAGAGCACCCAGAACCGGAGGACCACCTTGGTTTCTGGCCAGCCGAGCTTTTGGAAATGATGATGGATTGGGGCCATCAGGAACATCCGACGGCCGATCCCCGTGCGACGCTTGGTGTATTTGAAACAGCCTACTTGGATAATCACCGAGAGCGCCTCCATCACGAAGACTCCGCCGACGATCACCAAGGTGACGGGCTGGTGGATCATAAAGGCCATCACTCCGATCAAACCGCCCAAGGCGAGCGATCCGGTGTCGCCCATGAAAACTTCCGCCGGGTGCGAGTTATACCACAAGAAGGCCATGCACGCTCCGATGAGCGCGCCACAGACAACTGTGAGCTCACCGGCCCCCGGCACGTAGCTGATCAAAAGATACTCAGCGATCTTGGTGTTACCCGCCGCATAAGCCATGATGCCGAAAACTAGGGCCACCGAGATGGTGCAACCCACCGCGAGGCCGTCGAGGCCATCCGTCAGATTGATCGCATTGCTGAAACCCACAATCCACAGGAAGATCAAAACGACCAGCAACCACCACGGCATGTAGGCGATAATGGCCGTCTTGAAGAACGGCACCCACAACTCGCGGATGCTCTCCGCGCTCGAGGGATGCCCGAGCAGCACCCCCAACGCCAACAGCGTGGCGCCCGACTGCCAGGCGATCTTTTCCCAAGACGAAATCCCTTCCCGATTCCCGTTCACCACTTTTAGATAGTCATCCCGCCAACCCGCGGCGGTCAGCAACGTGTAAACCAACAGCGCCACAAACACCCACACGTTGGGCGTTGCCCACAAGAAGCTTCCCAGAAAGACCGAGACGAAGATGATCAGACCTCCCATCGTCGGCGTATTCTTTTTATCAAAGCGCTGGGCGAGATCGCCCGTGCGGTCATCATCGTAATGTTGCCCGAACTTCAGCGCCCGAAATCGAGCGATCAACCAAGGACCGATGATAAAGCCAATCATCAACGAGGTGCCGGCTCCGAGGACGGTGCGCACCGAGAGATATCGCAGCAAGCGCAACGGACCGAAATAATGTTCGTATTCTGAAAGATAGCTAAGCATGCGCGTGGGGGTTGACCGCGGGATCCAGCAACGATTCGAGTTGATAGCGTCGGCTTCCCTTCAAGAAAACCGCACCGGCAAAATCGGCAAGACGCGCCCGCATCGGCTCCAAGGACGTCACCGCTTCAATTTGATCCGCTGCCACTCCGGCAGCGAGCGCGCCTTCCCGCAACGCTTCCGCATGATCGCCGATCGCAAAGACATGATCCTCCGCCCGTAGCCGCAGGGACCGGCCCAACGCGCGGTGAAACATCGCCGACTCCGCGCCGAGCTCTTCCATCCCGCCGAGCACGAAAAGGCGCGGTTGGTTCGCTGGTGCCATTCCATAGAAGGCGTCGAGCGCATCAGCCATCGACGCGGGGTTCGCGTTATAACAGTCGACGTAAAGTAACTTCCCGGCCTCCTCACGGAGTTCTCCGCGCATCGCTGCTGCCCGCCACTCCCCCAGCCTCGCTTGAATCTCCGTGCGGGTGACCCCGAGCCTCAGTGCGGCAGAGATCGCCAAGACCGCATTTTGCGCCATCCCATCCGAGACCCGCCGCAGGGTGAAGATTAAGGGTGGAGGTTGTCCGTAGGCCAACGCCACCGCGGTTGCTCCTTCGCGATGAGTAATGGTGTATTCAACCCGGCCCTTCGGTGGCGCTTCGGGGCGGATCACATCCGCACGCTCCACCACCATGCGGTCGACCTCGAGCTCCGCGAACGATTCAAAGGCTTCGCATTGCTTCGGAAACACCGCCACGCCCCCGGCTTTCACCGCGCGCGGCAGGACCGATTTCTCCTTCGCCACCCCTTCAATCGTTCCCAAAGCCTCCACATGGGCTGGGGAAACCAAAGTGATGATGGCCAGATCCGGCTCGATCATCAACGCGAGCGGAGCCATCTCGCCCGGACCACTAATCCCGGCCTCCACCACCGCAAATTTGTGCAGCTCGTGATCCAGCTTGGTCAACGTCAACGGCACCCCGAGGTGGTTGTTGAGATTGCCTTCAGTCGCGAGCACCCCGCCCGCCTCGCCACCAAGCAGCAACGCGAGAAGATTTTTGGTCGAGGTCTTGCCAACACTTCCCGAGATCCCGATCACCCGCCCACGAAAGGCCTGGCGATGCCGACGGGCGATCGCTTGAAATGCGACCAGCGGATCCGGCACGAGTAGCTGCGGCAGATTGAGCTCTGGATTGACCCGCGAGACAATGGCCGCACTGGCTCCAGCCGCTAAGGCCGCCGGGAGAAAATTATGGCCGTCCTGCTGAGCTGTCCGGAGAGCGATGAACACCTGCCCCGTGCGCAGTTGCCGTGAATCCATCGTGAATCCCGTAAACAGCGAGACCGGAGTCACCGTCCAGTGCCCTCTGGTCCATTCCGCCAACTGCTTGGGATCGAATGTTATCATCTGGATTTGATGGCCTTGATGCCGATGAGTTCCCGCACCACTTGCCGATCGTCGAAAGGAATCACCGTGTCGGCGAATTCCTGATAGCTTTCATGACCTTTGCCCGCGACGAGGAGGCAATCGCCCGGTTTGCAAGCGTCGAGCGCGACACTGATAGCCCGACGACGGTCGTCGATCCACGCGATGCGGTCAGCCGCCTTCACGCCGGTTTTCATATCGGTGAAAATTTGCTCGAGCGTCTCTCCGCGCGGATTGTCGGCCGTGGCGAAAGCGAAGTCCGCGAACTCCTGCACCGCGGACGTCATCAAGGCACGCTTGCTGCGATCGCGTTTCCCTCCGCATCCGAAAACGACAAATAGCCGACCCGGCGTAATCGCCCGCAACATGGTGAGGGCGTTGCGGAGCGCATCGTCGGTGTGCGCGTAGTCGACGAGCACGTTGAATACCTGACCTTCCTCGATCCGTTCCATGCGTCCTGGCACCCCGGGGAACACCGCGAGTTGGGCGAGGAATTTGTGCGGATCATGCCCCAGTCCCCACGCGGTCGCAATTGCTGCTAACACGTTACTCACATTGTAGCGACCGATCATCGGCGACTCGACCTGCATCTCTCCGTCCGGCCAAACGAGCCGGAATTGGGAGCACTTGAATTGGAGGTCGATCTCCTCAGCGCGCACCAGCGCGTCGGGCGTCTCGCCGAACGTCACGATCCTCACCCCGGCCGGAATCAAGTCGACGAGTTTTCGCCCATGGGCATCGTCGACGTTGATCACCGCGACTTTGGGGAGCGAGCCGAGGTCGCCGTTGAAGAGGCGCGCCTTCACGCTGAAATATTCCTCGATCGTGTGGTGATAATCGAGATGGTCGCGAGTGAGGTTGGTGAACACCGCCGCGCCAAACTCCAGCCCGAGCACGCGTTGCTGGTCGATGCCATGCGAGCTCACTTCCATGACAGCGTGGCGGCACTTCGCATCCCGCATCCGCGCCATCATGCCGTAGATATCCACCGACTCAGGGGTGGTCCGAAAAGACGGCACCACGCGCGAACCGAGATCATAGTTGATCGTGCCAAGCATCCCCACCCGCCGATCCCCATCGAGGAAGTGCTTGATCAGATGAGTCACCGTCGTCTTGCCGTTGGTGCCAGTGACTCCAACCACGTTCATTTCGCGATCGGGGAATTTGTAGTAGCGCTGGGCCACCCGAGCGAGCATCGCGCGAGGATCGGCCACCTGAATGAAGGTCACTTTGGTGGGCACCATCGAGGGCAACCGTGTCGTCACCACGGCCACGGCCCCGCGGGCCACGGCTTCATCGATGAAGGTCGCACCGTCGGCCCGTCGACCCGGCAGGGCAAAGAACAGCGCGCCCGGCACCACTCGCCGGCTGTCCATCACCAGACCCGAGATCGGGCGATCGAGCGAACCCTTGATCGCGATGATTTCACTTTGCTGAAAGTAATCGGAAAGTTTGGGTGCCATTTTGAATGCGCGTTTGCTTTGCTGCGATTCCCGGCGCGAATGCTGAAGGGAAAGGGGCGAGAAGGCGTGGATGAGCGGGTAGTCTTGAGTCAGGTAACCGATCACCGGCGACCTCCTTTCATTGCGAGTAGATTGCTGCCGGCCTCGTAAGGCGGCTTGATGTCGAGATATTGGATGAGTTGTTCACCGATGCGTTTGAACGACGGCGCACCCACGATGCGACCGTAGGCGTTCCCGCCGGGCACTTTCGCGTCGTCGACGATCACGGAGATCACGATCTCTGGGCGGCTCGCCGGAAAGAATCCGACAAACGAACCGACGTGATGTTTGTCGGAGTAACGACCGTCGATGAGCTTTTGGGCCGTGCCGGTTTTCCCGGCCACTTCGTAACCGGGAATGGCCGCTTCCACCGCGGTGCCGCCTGGCCGCACGACGCCCTGCAACATGCGGGCGACCGACTTCGCGGTCACCTCAGTAATGACCCGACGGCGCGAGACCGTGTCAAAATTGTAGACCACTTCGCCGGAGGCATCGCGAATCTTCTTGATAATTTGGGGGCGGAGCAGAAGCCCGCCGCTGGCGATCGTGCCCATCGCGTAGTGAATCTGGAGGGGGGTCGCCGAAATGCTGTAGCCCGCGGGGATGCGAGTGATGTCGATCCCGCTCCACTTACTCACCGGATTGAGTAGCCCGGAGATTTCGCCACCGAAAGGAAATCCGGACTTCTCGCCGAATCCAAAGGCGCGAGCGTAGTCATGCAGGCGGGTTTCCCCGAGGACCATTCCCAGTTGCGCGGCCCCCACATTGCTCGAACGGCTGATGATTTCCGACACGGTCAAGCGATGATCGTAAGGGTGATCATCGGGCATGAAGCGGCGCATCGCTCCACGGTATTCGATCGAATCGATCGAGCAGTCGAAGCGTGTGCCGGGACCAACGAGCCCCTCGTTGAGTGCGCCCGATGCCGGCACGATCTTGAACGTGGAGCCGGGGTCAAGCTGGTCGGTAATCGCGAGATTACGCTGCACGGCCAATGGAGCGGTGTTGTATTCGTTGAGGTTGAAGCTCGGGTAGTTGGCGAGGGCCAGAATGAACCCGGTGCGCGCATCGGTCACAATGATGGTGGCCTTCGCCGGGTTGAATTTCTTGGCCAACGCCTCGAGCTCCTCCTCCACCATGTGTTGGATGATGATGTCCGTAGAAAGGATCACGTTGAAGCCATCGACGGGATCAACTTGGCGGGTGCGAAACTGCGCTAGTTCGCGGCGCAGGCCGTCCCGCTCGCCTTCCCGCCAGCCGTCCTGCCCGCGCAAATAGAAATCGGCGTAGCTCTCGACGCCTGCAGCGGCCACGCCCCCTTTGTTCACGTAACCGACGAGATGCGCGGCGAGAGAATTGTGAGGATAGACGCGGCGGAAAATGCGGTTGCCGTAAACGCCCTTGATCCCGAGGGCCACGATCCGGTCGTATGTCGTCTCATCGACATCTTCGCGCAGCTTGGCCCAGCGAATCGGCCGGCCGTCCGACGGTTCGTCTTCTTCGCGATCGTCCGATTCGGGTTCCACAGTCGGAGCCGCGGACTTCGCGTTCGGAGTGAGGTTGAAGACCAGTCCGACCGACGGCGCTTCCGGCGAGGCGCGGAGCGTGTTCGTCGGAGCGGTCAGCCGAAATTTGGTCGTGAGGACTTTCTCGAGTTTGGGCAGCGGGATGCCGATCAAGGTCGCCAGCTCCGGCCAGTTGGCCTGATCCTCGGGCCGCAAGACCTGCGGATCCACGCCGATGATATACATCGACTGATTAGTCGCCAAGAGGTGGTCGTGGGTATCGTAGATCGCGCCGCGACGGGCGTGCTCGACAATCACCTGCCGACGCACTTGTTCGATGTAGCTAAGGAGTTTACCCCGATCAATGACGTGGAGAAAGACTAGGCGCGTGCCCACTCCAGCGAGACAGAGAAAGACTCCGGCCGCGAGCAGAGAGATTCGGTAGCTGGAGGCAAACCCTTTGGACATTCGCGTCAGCGCCGGAGAGCGACCTTAAAGGAGATCGAGGTATCGACCGGACTATCCGAGAACAGGCCTTGGTTGTGTTTGGCGGCGAGCCGCATCACGGGATCTTCGTCGATGTAGGAAGTTTGCTGCGGCGAAGGCGCCACGAGGCCGAGGCGCCACTGGTCGTTCAGGAGTTTAAGAATCGCCGGGTCCTGCGCACGCTCGATCGCGGCGTGTGTTTCGTTAATCTGGCGCTCCACTTCGGTGAGCTTGCTCTCCCAGGTCTTCGTCGCGTTGGCGGTCAGCGAAATCTGATGGCGCATCCACACGGTGCCGAGGCCGACGGAGCCGCTGAAGCAAAACACGACCAGCGCGAAGACAACCAGCTGGTTCACAAAGGCGTGGGAAGTTTTGTCATTCATGGCGGTTCGGGGTCAGAGCTTGCGCAGCGCGCGGAGTTTCGAAGAGCGGCTGCGGGGATTCAGAGCGAGTTCCGCTTCACCGGGAGTGCGCGGTTTGCGGGTCAACGGTTCGGCGAACTTCACGCGCAGATCTTGGGGCGTGGAATCGTTGACGCTGATCGGTTGTCCACAAAGGGAGCGGAAATACTTTTTAACCGGACGGTCTTCCAACGAGTGAAAGCTGATCACCGCGAGGACTCCGCCGGAGACGAGTTTCGCGAAGGCCGCAGGCAACGCCCGCTCGATGGCCCCGATCTCGTCGTTGACGGCGATGCGGATGCCTTGGAAGGCGCGCGTCGCCGGATGAATCTTAGAAGTGTGCCGCACTCGTGCGGGAATCGCGTTAGCAATCAGGTCGGCCAGCGACGCTGTGCGAGCGAGCGCCCCCGTGCCGCGCGCCCCGACGATCGCCTGCACCACGCGGCGCCACATCTTTTCCTCACCAAGATCACGAATCGCACGCACCAGCATGTCTTCGGTCGCAGTCGCCAACCATTGCGAGGCGGGCACGCCGGACCGCGGATCCATCCGCATATCGGCGGGCGCATCATGGCGAAACGAGAAGCCGCGCTCGACTTCATCGAGTTGAAAGGACGAAACGCCGAAATCGAAAAGAATCCCGTCGAAGTCTCCCTCCTCCACCGCAGCCAACCGTCCAAAATCGGTGTCGATCAAGGTAAACTGGTCAGGGAACTCATCCAGCAAAGCGACAGCTCGGGGTTGCGCCGCCGGATCGCGATCCAGCGCGACGACGTTAACGCCCGGCGACGCTTCCAAAATCGCCCGGGTGTGTCCGCCGCCGCCAAAGGTGCCATCGAGATAGCGCCCTCCCGATCGCGGAGCGAGAAACTCCAGAACCTCGTGGAGCAAGACTGGCTGATGGCCGGGGGTCATAAGCGCAGAAGGATGGTCAACAAGCGCCATACCCATGGGAGTTGTTCAGGTTTGCGCGCGAGGGAGTGAAGGGAACCAGGCGCTTGGCACGCAGGCTCGGCAACAAAGCGGCAGACGAGACGGCCTCGCCATCGCCGGACGCATCGATCCAAGCCCGCGGCACGGGCAAGGCTCGCCAAGCAGCCGCCGCCTTGCGCAACGAAGGCCGCGAAGGATTTTTTTGGGACGCGTCGCTCATCGCGTTAGATCCCTAGGCGACGCATCAGGTCGCCGAAGTTTTCACCGGAGGTCCGCGCTTCCACCTTAGTCCAGCGGGCCGGATTATAGATGTTGAACTTCGTGAGACCTCCCACGAGGACGGCCTCCTTGGTGATTTCCGAATGTTGCAGCAACTCGGAGCTCAGGTTCATGCGGCCCGATTTGTCGAACCACAGGGAATGGGTCTGGGAGAAGAACCGCGCCACGAAGTCCTGACCGGCGCCGTCGCTCAGGGCCATGCCTTCGATCTTTGCACGTAGCTTGTCCACTTCCGCCGGAGGCAGCACCGCGATGTATCCGTCTGGGTGCGGCGTCGCTAGAAACGCATCGTCCTTCCCGTGGGCATAACGCCACGCCGACGGAATCGTGAGCCGATTCTTGTCGTCCAACGCGTGCCTAAAAAGGCCCGTGTAGAGCGGGGCGGGAGTTTGCGACATGGGGGGAAACGGGGCCAAGTGCCCCAAACTGACCCATTTCATCCCTTTTTCACCCACTTCTGTCAAGACAAGACGTGTCAATAATCCACTAACTTATTCACAGGTTGTTGTGAGATTCCGGAATCCACCCCGATTTGGAGAACTCGTGCCGCCAGATTTACCGCTAGGAAACAAGCCATTTACCTCACCCAGCGACGAGCAACGCGGATTAACCGGACACCAGTTTAACATTGAATGCCGCCATCTCGCGTTTGACCGCAGCCGTGACATTGCCGAAACAGCACGAGCCTTGAGGATTGCGAATCTCACAAGCACAGCGGTCCGCCTTCATCTCGGCGGCGATTCGGCGGGGGACCGTGCATTGGCCGGTGGCGCGGATCTCGGCACGCGCCGTTTCGGTGTCAAAACCGAAGCAGTAGCACAACTGAGGGTTAACGCTGGTTTTCGCCGTTGGCCTCTGGCGCACGTCGGCCAAACTCAATAAGGTATCAACAGCGTTGAAATAAACCACCGGACAGTCCGGCGTGCGACAAAAGACGAACGGCCCGGCCTCAACCGCAGCAAGGTGCGCAAGTTTTACCTGATGCTTCAGAGTCAGCAGTGAAACTGACTTGCCCGCATTGCTACAGTGCGGACAAATTAGGTCCTCTGCGGCGGGCGGCGGAGCAGTGGCTGGAGAGGTTGAGCAACAGGCGGACATGGTGGAGTTATTTAAGGCTGGAACGTTCGGCGGGAAACCCGCTGGCATCGATAAGTGCGAGTAGTTGGTCGCGACTGGTGACGGACGGATCGAAGACGAGAATCGCCGCCTTGGTGTCGTAGTTCACGGCCGCCTGCTTCACGCCCGGTGACCGGCTGAGCGACGCCTCGATACCCGCAGCGCAGGGCGGACAATCCATCGAGGGAATCAAGACGCTGAATTTGGCGTCACTCTCCGCGACGGCAGCGGAGTCGATCTGATGATTCGCGGTCGGCACTGAAGGGTAGATTGCCGAGCCCAGCGCCACCAGCGTGCCCATCCACAGGCTGATTCGCACGGCCTTGCCCGGCGGACGGGCACAGGTGCCATCCGCGCAGTCCGCCTTGGGTCGGCGGTAGGTCAGCCACCAGGCGAACCCGAGCAGGATGAAGGTAACCGCCAGTAGCACCGAACGCCATTGGGCGAACCAGGCGGAAGCGGCAAAGCTGCCTAGCCCAAGGCTGAGCGAAAGCAGCGGGCCAATGCAGCAGAGCGAAGCGGCGAGCCCGGCAAAGACGCCGCCGGTCAGTATCCACGGGGAACCACTTTTTTTCATGCAGCATCCTACACCCTGTAGTAGGGTCTAAGGTCAAGCGCCCCATGACCATTGGAGAACTGGCCAAGAAAGCCACCGTGAACGTGCAGACCATCCGCTACTATGAGCGAGAGGGTTTATTGCCCAACGCTCATCGCTGGCCGGACTCGGGGTATCGCGATTTCGATGACGAAGCCTTGCTGAGGCTACGTTTCATTCGATCAGCGAAGGAACTCGGGTTTTCTCTGCGTGAGATTAGGGAACTATTGGACATGCGTATCTTGCCAGGTGAGTCGTGTGCGGAAGTGCGGCAGATGATCAGCGCGAAACTCACTGACCTCGACCGTCGGATGATTGAAATGCGCCGACTGCGGCGCACGTTGGTGAAGCTGGAAGTGGCCTGTGGACGGCGCAATAGCGCAGAAAGCTGTCCCGCGCTCTGGGCCATCGAGAAATAGGAAAGTGTCAAGCTAAGCAGGACAGGGAAAATCGCTGCCGCCTCTTCGCGAGACCCGTCGGCTACCTCCTAGAGATAGTCCAATGGTTCAGATTGTAAAACTGTCGACGTGAGTTCCTCCGAGCACTTATCGATCCGTCGGCAAGAGCTTCAGTTGCTTAAACTTGTTCAGCTCGCTCTCCTCAGGAAGCTCCCATGAGACGCCTTGACGCCATCGACGGCTCGCTTAGAGCATCTCCAAGGAGCCTCCTCGCGTTCCCCGATTAAACCCGAATCGCGCTGCCTTTGTGGACGCGTTAAGCGGCACCCGCTCCGCAACTGCATTTCTTGCCGGGATTCGCATTTCGTAATCCGCGAGAGTGAGCCAACTGCGACTCCTCAGAATCGCTTCGCCACCATCGCGCCAGTCTTGTCGCGAAAAACGAGCGCGGTCCCCTGGGCATTCCGTCCTTCGTAAACCACCACTCCTTGCGGATGATAGACCATCTGCCCACGCATGATCGCCAATCCGATAATGAAAATCTGTTGGTCGCCGCCGACTCGCCCGCCAGTGACCGTAGCTCGAGCCACCCACGCTCGAAACCCGAAGGACAGCTTGCCGGGGCTTTCACCATCAATTGAATCCAACTGGGGCTCGGTGAGCTTACAATCGTCGGTCACCGAGCGCGACCATCAACGGCACTCCCTTGGCGCCGAGCCCAAACAGCGAGATCAAGATTCCGCCCACTCCGGTCGATCGGCGCTGACGAACGGGCATCAGCGGCCAGGCCTCTTCGTCAGATTCCTCGTCATCCGCCGGGGTGGCGAACGGTGCGCTGTTACCGGCGTGGCTGACGCCGACGTTCCGCGAAGAAGCTACCCCTCATTGGCACCAACGAAACCGGGGGCAGCGATGTGCCAGCGAGAATAAAACCGGACGACGAACCGTGACTGCCGTTCGCGAATTTCCCGTCGGACATTCACGGTTGACGCGAAGTTTAACTGTCCCATCCGTATTCCTCCGGCGGCGCTTGAATATCCGCAATAAAGAGAGGTGTTTTCGGGCGCGATGCAGTGAACGAATGCCACTTCGTCTCTTCCTCTCCCACGGACCAAGGCGGCGGCATGGGAGTTCCTAAGACCAACCGCTCTGGAGAATTGGACTTTGGGTAGGGCGCGACCGCTGGGCGCGCCGATCACTCATTCGCGGGCGGCCCGGCGGTCCGCCCCTACCCCCGGCTTGCCGGGGCGCCTGCTCGCCGAAGCCTCGGCGCAGGCGGGCCAAAGTCCCAAACAAAAGAGACGTTGGGATAATTCGCGGTTTGCGAGCACCGCTTTCGGTCCCAACTGACTTGGACCGAGGATCTCGTTTGAAAAGGCTTCGAAGAGGAGGCGACGTAAATAAATTTTGCGTCAAAACGGATCCTAGCTCCCTCTTGACGAGACCGCCATCTGGTTTTCCGATCAGATCGATAGCCTGAAATTTAGCTCAGGCCATCCCAGCCTTCAATTCAGACCCGGATAGTCTAAGGTCGCGAAGAGATCCGCGGAGGACTCCGCTCGACGGATCAACTTGAATTTGCCTTCGCCCTGCCACAACAGCTCGGCGGAACGCAGCTTGCCGTTGTAGTTGAAACCCATCGAGTGTCCGTGCGCGCCGGTGTCGTGAATCACGACCAGATCGCCGATCGCCGGATCCGCAATCTCACGGTCGATCGCAAACTTGTCGTTGTTCTCACAAAGCGAACCAGTAACGTCGTAAACCTTCCGGGGACCGTTTTCCTTCCCGGGAACCGTGATGTGGTGGTAGGAGCCATACATGCCGGGCCGCATCAAGTTGGCCATGCACGCGTCGAGACCGACGTAGTTCTTGAAGATCGCTTTCTTATGCAGCACCCGCGACACCAGATAACCGTAGGGACCCGTGACCATGCGGCCACACTCCATGGCGATACAGATCGGACCGAGACCGTTGGCCACGATCGTCGCCTCGTAGGCCGCGTGGACTTTCTGACCCACGTAAGCGAGGTCCACCGCTGTCTGCTCCGGACGATACGGAATCCCGATACCGCCGCCTAGATTGAGAAACTCGAACCGGATGCCCAATTCGCGATGCAACTCCACCACGAGGTCGAAGAGCATCTGCGCGGTCTCGACGAAGTAGTCTGGGTTGAGTTCGTTGGAGGCGACCATCGTGTGCAGGCCGAAACGCGTGACCCCCTTGTCGCGCAAAATTCGATACCCTTCAAACAGCTGCTCACGCGTAAAACCATACTTCGCGTCCTCGGGTTTGCCGATGATCACGTTGCCTTCCTTGAGTGGGCCTGGGTTGTAACGGAAACAAAGCATCTCCGGGAGCTTTCCATCGAGACATTGCTCAAGATAAGCGATGTGGCTCAGATCATCGAGATTGATAATCGCGCCGAGCTCGTGGGCCTTTTGAAAATCCTCCACTGGCGTGTCGTTCGAGGTGAAGACAATCCGATCTCCGGTAATGCCGACGGCTTCGCACAACGCCAACTCCGCGAGCGATGAACAGTCGCCGCCCATCCCCGCATGCTTGAGCGATTCCATTACGTGCGGATTCGGCAGCGCTTTCACCGCGAAGTAATTCACAAACCCGCCGGGCACCCACGAGAACGCCGCGTTGAAGGCGCGGGCATTTTTTGTCATCGCGTCCTCGTCATAAAGATAGAACGGCGTCGGCACCTTCGCGGCGATCGCTTCCAGTTGTTCCTTGGTGAATGGCAGATGCTTGGCAGTCATGGGCGTAAGCCTCGCAAAAAAGCCGCCCCCGCCCTCACCTGTCAATCTAGGACCGGGTCATGACACGAGTCGTGAGCCGCTGGGTGTGATCCGGAGCTGAGGTGCTCAAGCTGAGGGGCCGTTCGCGTTGGGCGCTGGGGCGCGGCGTTGGCGGGAGCGGTGGAAGGCGAACAGGGCGGAGCACAGGCCCATGAAGATGAGGCCGTAGGTAGAGGGCTCGGGGACGATGGGGTAGATTTCACCGTAGGAGTCCCAGACGGTTTGGTTGCCG
>Ga0209702_10000862_pt1 | contig 62630 bp, 51 predicted proteins | sample FRY01_FD_187210 | JGI IMG/M metagenome (GOLD analysis project Ga0209702, IMG submission 187210) | Freshwater microbial communities from Lake Fryxell liftoff mats and glacier meltwater in Antarctica - FRY-01 (SPAdes) (version 2) | ecosystem: Environmental > Aquatic > Freshwater > Ice > Glacier...
ACTCGAAGTGCCCGAAGATCAGAAGACCTGTGCGACACACGGCGAGCGGCAGGTCATCGGATACGACTGGCAGGAGACCTTGGAAGTGGTCCCGCTCAAGCTCATCGTGCGGCGAACGGGCATCCCCAAGCTCGCCTGCCCGAAGGCTCCGGAGTGTGGCGTCGTGGAGGCTCCGCGGCCGGTTGGCCTGGTCGAGGGCAACAAGTACGACACTTTTCGTGGCGGCCGAGATCATGGTCGCGAAGTATGCGTATCACGTCCAAAGTATCGCCAGCAGGATCTCTTCGCATCCTGTGGCTGGACGCCTGCCAGAGGCACGCTCTTAAATGTTCTCGAAGCGGCCGCAGGGCTGATTCCGCCATTGATAGCGCACCTCCGGGAGGTGGTGCGGGCGGGACCGATCATCGGCACCGACGAAACGACAGTGACACTCCTTACAAAAAACTCGCCACTACCCGGTGATACTGATAATCCGAAGAACGTTCGCGCCCGCGAGGTGATCGCGGCAGCGCAGGCGAAGTCGCGTGGCAGCATTGAAACGCGAATGTGGGTCTATCGGAGCATCACGGCGCCGATCAACGTGTTCGACTTCACGGTCAGTCGCCATCGGGATGGGCCGATGCTCTTTCTGGATGGCTTTACCGGTAGTCTCATGGCCGACTGCTACACAGGGTATGAGGCGGTGCGCACACGGAGCGACGGCCGGATCATCCGAGCGGCCTGCGTGGCGCATGCGCGGCGGAAGATCTTCGATGCGCGAGGTAACAGCCCCCTTCAAGCCAGCATGCTCCTGGCCATGTTCCAGCAGCTCTACGACATCGAAGACCGGGCCAAGGCCTACACGCCAGAAGACCGTCTCGCACTCCGCAATGCGGAGTCTCGTCCGATCTGGGAGCGGATGCGGGAATACCTCGCGAGCGCCGCGCTCGTGAACGTGATGCCGAAAGAAGTCTTCGGGCAGGCACTGACCTACCTGCGGAATCAGTTCGAGCACTTGCTCCACTACCTCGATAATGGACTGATGCCGATCGACAATAACGAGACCGAGCAACTCATGAAGCAGGTGGCCTTGGGGAGGAAGAACTGGATGTTCATCGGCAGCGTCGCTGCGGGTTTTCTGTGCTGCCGATCTCATGTCGCTTGTCAGTAGTGCGCATCGAAGCGATCTCGATGTCTTCGTCTACGTGAAGGACGTCCTCGATCGGCTGCTGGCCGGAGAGACGGATTACGATGCCCTGCGGCCCGACGTCTGGAAGCAATCGCACCCCGAGGCCGTTCGGCTGTACCGGGTAGAGGAGCGGCATGCCAGAGCCGACGCCAAGGCGTTCAAAAGGGCTAAGCGGCGGCTCGCGAAGAGCTGCTAAGCGGACTGGATGTGGCGCCTTCCGCCCCGCGCAAGGGATGGCTGTGGTGGGCGCTCACGAATCAACCTCAAACCACACCTACCTTGCCACTAAAATACCGGAAGACCCAGTTCCAGAGATTGCCCCCCTCCCGCCCGCAATTCCTAAGCTGGCATGTAGGCGGTCAACTCAATCCCGAGCTCAAGGCGCCTTGTGAATGCCCGGTTGATTGCTTGGTCGATGTGCGGAGTGGTGTTCTCAAAACAAACCCTCTCGCGCAGCTCATCGATTGAAACAATGTGCAGCATGTTCATCACAAGCGTGTTGGCAAACGACGGCGTAATCATGCAGATGTTCGAGAAGTCCAACGACACGGCTTCGATATCCCAGTGCGCGAAAATCTCGGCGCACACCTGCTGTGCCCGAGTGGGGCTCGTGAGGAAGGGACTCGCGAATTCAGAAAGGCGGATTTTCATGACTGGGACTGTAGATCGGGCGGAAGGAGGGGCTAACTTCAGAGTATCCAGGATTCGTCGAAAAGGCAATATTTACGAGGGTGCCTTTGAACCGGGGACCATGCAACAAGTGACTGCCCCATTTTCCCAGACTGTTCATCTATACGATCGCAGACCCGCTCAGGATCGCCAATTCTCCCCCCGTAGAGGCGAGGTATTGGGCCAAATTGCTAAGCCCCGCCCCGGAATTCGGCTCGTTGAACCGATTGAGGCCTTGCGTGCCGGTCACACCGTCCTCGATGGCTTTTTTGATTGCAGCCGCGTCGTCGGTCAAATCCGGAAGTTTGCCGGCTAAATGCGTTAGAATCGTCATGCCAAGGTCAAGAACCGCGACCTCCAGGACAGATGTTTGGGGGAAGGCCTGTCCGACCACGACGCATCCGACGGCGGACTCCGCGTGAGTGAAGACGTTACGCACCATCTCGTCGATGTTTTCGGCAATCGATGGCTCAACCCCTCCTGGAAGGTCTTGTCCCAGTTCTTGAATCAGCAGTTTGGCGATCTCATAGCCGGTCGCTTCGGATAGTGTTTCGAGAACTCGAATTGGGAGATTCGTACTTCGAGGCGCGATATTCGAGGATTGGTCATGCCCCATCAATGCTGGGAGGCCGAGACGCGCCAGATGCTCGCGGCTTTGCTCCTGTATCGGTTCACGATACTCAAGCGCAGTGCCTTGAAGGCGACTCATTTGAGCCAATGCGGCTACGATCGCTATGCCGTAGGGTCGGATATGCTGCAATTCTGATAGGTCGATCAGATCGACTCCGCCTCCTTTTTCGAGAAGACTTGAAGCAGATTTAATCATGTCCCAAGCGATGCGCCCACTGGAGAAGTGGCTCTTGGCAAGCGACGGCACTTGGAGTGCTCGAAGGGCCTGCATCGCCATGTTTGCTCACCCTCGTCTCTTGAATCGGCCCTGAACAGTTCGGATGTGCTCAGGCCGAGCATAAGTCATGCTTGCCGCCTTGGAACGCTACCGGTGTCAGTAACGGTCGGACCACTCGGTTCCCTAGGCTATTGATATCACATCCCCCCGTCGGCTGGAATTCCGGCTGATTTCCTCGATCAAGCCAACCGGATCGAGGCGCTTGGGCGGCGGCTGCGACCCGCGCCTCTGGTCGGCGAAATCCTTCCTGCGGTAGCGCCGAGGTATCGCCGTGCGATCTACTGATTCCTTGTGAAACCGGTCGCAGAGCGAAAACCCCTTGGATTCAAGGGGGAAAAGAAGTCGGGGCGGTGGGGTTCGAACTCACGACCTCCTGGTCCCAAACCAGGCGCGCTACCAACTGCGCTACGCCCCGAGGATGTGGCCCGGTGGCCACGGCGGAATACGGAGAGAAGTGTAGCCTATCCTCGCGAGCCGAGACAGACCGGCAGGTCTATGCTCGAATCGGGCTCGAATCAGGGCTCAATCAGGACATTTGCTTGAGGAGACGCTGGAACTCTGCTGTGTCGGCAAACGGGATCACGATTCGACCAGAACCCTTGCTCGTGGCATGCACAATCACCTTGGTGCCAAGCGCCCGACGCAGTTGGTTTTCCACCGCCACGATCTGGCTCGAACGGCGGGCACTCGCCCGCGTTGCCCCTCGCTTGAGTCCCGTCTCCGATGTGCTGACGCCCGACGCCATTTCGAGCGATCCGTCTCCAGAAGGCTCGCTCTGTTCACCGTTATTGTGACTGCTGGAAAAGTCGCCCGGCTCGTCTTCGTCTTCTCGTAAAATCTCCTGCACGACTGCCTCTATCGCGCGCACTGAAAGCCCCTCGGCCAGGACGCGATCGGCCAAGCGCGTTTGCTGATCTTCATCGCCGAGCGGTAAGAGGGCTCGGGCATGACCCATCGAGATCGCCCCGGTGCGGAGTTTTTGCTGCACGGCATCTGGCAATTCGAGCAATCGAATCAGGTTGGCCACCGTCGAACGGTCAATCGAGAGTCGCTTGGCAAGCTCTTCCTGAGTGCACTGCCATGTGGAGATGTACTGCCGAAAGCTCGCTGCTTTTTCCAGTGCGTCTAAATCTCGACGCTGCAAATTTTCGACAATCGCGATCTCGGCCATCTGTCGATCATCAACATCGAGCACGCGCACCAGCACCTTGCCCCAACCCAAACGTCGGGCGGCGGCTAGTCGCCGCTGACCGGCAATCAGTTGGTAGCGTTCGCCCCGAGCTCGCACCACAATCGGCTGGACGAGGCCGTGCTCGCGCAAGCTGTTTGCGAGTTCAATCAGTTCGTCGTCGTTGACGGCACTGCGGGGCTGCCAAGGATTTGGATCGACGAGTCCCTCAAAAATTTCATTGGTCGGCAGGGATGCAGCCGCCTGTTCAAGTTCCTCCGGGGCATGCAGAATGAGACGCGCAGCACTGGCACCTGAGCCAGGCTGAGTGGCAACTGCGGCCGAACCGTGGGTAACGGGAATTGGGCCCGCCTGAGTGTCGGGAGATTGATCCAATCCGGCCCGACCCAATAAAGCCTCGAGCCCACGGCCTAAACGTCGTTCTTTACTCACAGTCGCGTACCTCCATGCAGAGTTCTGTGTAAGCCCGCGCCCCTCGTGAGCGCGGTGCATAATCGAGCACACTTTGCGAATGACTGGGCGCCTCCGAGACGGCCACGTCGCGGGGAATCACCGTCTCAAAGACGATCTCCCCAAAAAATTCCCGGACTTCTGCTTCCACCTCAGCTGTTAATTCCAGTGACGCATCGTGCATAGTCAACACGATGCCGCTAAACCGTAGTCGGCCCGCCTGTTCCTCCATGACATCGCGGATCACCTCAATCATTTGAGTCAATCCTTCCAATGCAAAGTATTCGCATTGGATTGGCATCAGCACTTCGGTCGAACCGGCCAAGGCCGTGCGAGTCAGTTCGCCAATCGAAGGAGGGCAGTCGATCAGGCAATAGTCCCAGGCATTGAGGCCGCGGGCCAGATGATTTTCAAGCACCATTGAGCCACTGCGGGCCTGCGCTGCGATCCGTTCCACATCGCGCACGCTGCGACTGCCAGGCAGGAGCCAGAGGCTGGGGATTCCTGTCTCGACGACCGACTCCGAAAGCGGTGATTCCGAAACCAGCGGATGAGTGGCGGCGGGCATCACGCCGAATCCGGTTGTCGCATTGCACTGGGGATCGAGATCGACCAGGAGTGTGCGAAGGCCACCGCGTGCCAGTCCGGCAGCGAGATTCGCAGCGGTGGTCGTCTTGCCGACCCCGCCTTTCTGATTGGCCACACACAGAATCCTTCCCACTCGCACATCCCTTCCATACATTGACTTGCGCACAAAGCGTGCCAACGGAATATCGGCTACGAGAGGCACGATCGTCATGTCGCACATGCCGACGCGTGACAATCGGTTCGCCGTGCAGACTTGAAACAACCGACAGGCAGGGTTTCACGTGGAACGGTAGAGTCTGCCTAGACTGCCAAGGCATCCCGGTTTCACGTGAAACTGCACTGGCTTCATTGAAGCGTGGAGGGGCGGATTCGGAATGGTGGATGGATTCACCGTGGAAACTCAAGAGATCGCTGCGATCGATCGTAAAATATGGCGGGGCGAATCTGTGGCGCGGCATCTGTTTTTAGAACCCCAGCAGTTGTCCGAGCAACTTGACGCTAGCCACTCCGAGCACGCCGACAATCAAGAAGCGGAGCGTTCGCGATGGCAGCCGAAAAGCCCCCAGCTGTGAGCCGACGATTCCACCGCCGACCGCCGCACAAAGCATCGCCAGATTGAGCGGGGGCCAGTCACGGCCAGCAGCCCAGCCGCCAGCGAGACCCGCCAGTGAATTGACGAGAATAAAGGGCGCCGTCACTGCCGCGATCGTCTTGACTGGGGCCGCTTTGAGCCAAAGCAGGGCTGGCGTTAAAAATACGCCTCCACCGACGCCCGTCAGGCCGGCCAGCAATCCAATGGCAGCGCCCAGTGCCGGCAGTAACAGTGCCGACCTTATTGCCGGCGTGAGAGGCGGAGTCGGTGATTGCTTGACAGCCCATGCATCGCGTGCCAACCGCCCTGCCGATAGGAGCAACACGCCCCCCACGACGCCTTCAAAGAGACTGCTGGGCAGATCGATCGCACCGCCGAAAAGTGCAGCGGGCACGCTGACGATCGCCAGAGGCCAGAAGAGGCCGGCACGAAAGTGACCGGCGCGGGCAAACTGCAGCGTGCCAATCGCAGAGACGATCACATTGAGTACGAGCGCCGTCGGCCGCACGACAGACGGTTCCATGCCCCACAGTGTCATCACGGCGATGTAACCGGTTGCACCAGCATGCCCCACCGACGCATACAGGATCGCAATCAGAAAAATAGGCACCGCGATGCCTTCAATCGCAAGCGTCAAAGCCAGAGGACCGAGCGACATCATGGCTGCTTGAAAGCATGATGCCGGAGCAGTTCGAGGGGCACGACAGTAAGTGATTTTTCATGCGTCGCCTCAAGAACAACCTCCGGAGCACTTCCAGCCTGCGCCGCTTCCAACCACCGAGCAGCGCACAGGCACCAGCGATCTCCTGCTACGAGCCCCTGGAAACCCCACTCTGGATGAGGCGTGACCAGATCGTTACCGACTGCCACTGTGAAGATGAGAAACTCTTTTGTCATCACAGCACAGATCGTGTGGACGCCAACATCATCTGGCCCGGAACGGCAACACCCGTCGCGAAAAAAACCTGTCAGTGGATCTTTTGAGCAGGGGGCCAGCGGGCCGCCGAGCACATTGCGATCCTTTTTCTTTGCCGACGAAGCAGGTCGATTTTCTGGAGTATCGGGGCGATCGAATGAAATCATGGCAGGCCGGCGGGTTCGGCTTCCTTATTGGAAGTGGATCTGTACCAGAAAAAATCTTGCTAGACTCACTTCATTTGGTGGCGTTCACTGCTGGCAGCGTATACCGCGATTGCAGTGTATAAGGCAGGATGACTGAAACACAAACCACTCCCGATCCTGCCCAGAAGATACCTCTCAATGAGTTCATCGCTGCCGGCGCACTGCTCTCGCTGGCTGCCTGGGGCATCGCTGTCTGGTCGGGTCACGGCAGCCTACCGGTTCTCTTGGGGCCGTTTGACATCGGCCTGCTCTTTCCAGGTCACAGCCTCAAGTTGCCCGAATTGACTCTAGCCGATCTGCCGCTGGTCGTCATGCTCGTCGTCGGCGGGATGCCGCTGGTCTGGGATCTGCTGGGTAAGTTGCTGGCCGGCACGTTTGGCTCCGATCTCCTGGCAGGACTGGCGATTCTAACGAGCATTCTGCTGGGAGAATACTTGGCTGGCGTGCTTGTTGTGTTGATGCTCTCCGGGGGCGCGGCCCTTGAATCCAGAGCCGTCAGCCGGGCCGGGAGTGTGCTCAACGCCTTGGCCCGCAGGATGCCGACGCTGGCCCATCGAAAATCTGCGGCCGGACTCAGTGATATCAGGCTGACAGACGTCAGCGTTGGCGATCTGATCGTTGTGCTGCCCCACGAGATCTGTCCGGTAGACGGCACCATCGTCGCCGGCCGTGGTTCGATGGATGAAAGCTATCTCACCGGCGAACCCTACCGGATGGCGAAAGCACCTGGCTCAACCGTACTGTCTGGTTCGATCAACGGACAGGCCGCTCTTGAAATTCGCACCGACCGCATCGTTGGCGACAGCCGCTACGCCAAGATCATGGATGTGCTGCGCACCAGCGAAGAGCGCAAGCCGCAGTTGCGGCGTATGGCTGATTCGCTCGGCGCACTCTACACGCCCCTAGCCGTGTCCATCGCTGCAGTGGCTTGGTTGGTCAGCGGAGACCCCAGACGATTTCTGGCCGTTCTGGTGGTCGCCACTCCCTGCCCCCTATTGATTGCTATTCCAGTGGCAATCATCGGCGCCGTATCACTGGCCGCCAAGCGGGGCATTGTCATCCGCGATCCGGCCATTCTAGAGCGCCTCGATAGCTGCCGCACAGCCATCTTCGACAAGACAGGCACGCTCACCTACGGCACTCCCAAGCTCACCGATGTGATCCTGCTCGGCGAATGGTCGCAAGGGGATCTGATTGGCTTGGCTGCCAGCTTGGAGACCTATTCCAAACACCCACTGGCGACGGCGGTGGTGGATGCCGCCAAGAAACAATCGCTGACACTCTATGAAGTGGAAGCCGTCGCCGAAAAACCTGGGCAGGGTCTGAGCGGCCGCGTCAAGCACTTCAATGGCGATTTACAAACACACGATGTCGTGATCACCAGTCGGCAGAAGTGGCTCCACATCGCTGCTCTTGCGGCAGGCTCGCAAGCCAATGAAAACCCATCCGCAGACACTTCTTTAAAAGGCGGGCCTCTCGAGGCCGAAGAAAAACTTCCCCTTGTGACTGGTGGTCTGGAATGCGTGGTGGTTGTCGACGGCCGCGCCGAGGCTCTGCTGCGTTTTCGCGATTCACCCCGTGCCGATGGCCAGTCATTCATTCGGCACTTGTCACCGTCGCACGGTCTGTCACGAGTGATGCTCGTGAGCGGCGACCGTGAAAGCGAGGTCCGCTGGCTGGCTGATGTGGTTGGTATCACAGAGGTGCATGCCGGCATTTCCCCGGAGGGAAAACTCAAACTCGTCGAAGCGGCCATGGCTCTGGCACCGACTATTTTTGTCGGCGATGGCAGCAACGACGCCCCGGCGCTGGCAGCGGCCACTGTTGGCATTGCCATGGGCACAGCCAGCGATGTCACCAGTGAAGCTGCAGGAGCCGTCGTAATGGATACCGCACTGGAACGCGTCGACGAGCTCTTTCATATTGGCCGGCGGCTGCGTCGCATCGCCCTGCAAAGTGCTGTCGGTGGCATGGCAGCAAGCGCAATCGGCATGGGCTTTGCGGCGGCTGGCTACCTTTCCCCGGCGGCTGGCGCGCTTGTGCAGGAAGCGATTGACATCGTGGCCGTTCTCAACGCACTGCGAGTGGCGTGGAATCCAGGCGATCTCTCCGATTACAGAAGCCGTCGCGATTAGATGCGACTGGTCTCCTTGGGCTTATTTGGCCTTATAGAGATACGGGTTCATCGATGGGTCGTTATACATCTTCATCTGGCGAAAGACTCGCAACGGCCGCTGGCCAGCATAAATCTCCGACACAAGCCGGCTGATGGCCTCAACCAGATGGGTGCGCTGTCTATCCAAGATAACCATCCGCCCGGCAGCTTTTTCGCGATGCTCCTGCGCGGCATCAGGGCGATCGATTTGCTCGCGCATGTGGTAGCGACGCAGCTCCAAAATTGAGAGCCTGTCGAGGGCGGCACCGGGCGTTTCTGTGGCCGCAGGAGCATCCGCGGCGGCCACAACTCCCCGTTCTGCCAGATCAGCAATCAGCCAGTCATCGACTTTTTCAATCGCATCGTTACGGGCTTGATTATAGCCGTCGATCGCTCGCTTGACTTCAGCGATGCGGTGGTCGGTGACCTCCGGCGACCGGGCAATATCTTCTTCGTGCCAAAGCAGGAAATTAAATCGATGCAAATCGCAAACTTTTCCCGGCAGTCCCTCTTCGGCATGCGATGGCTCCACAGCGTGCCAACGGGCAACGCACTGCTCCAGCAAGGTGTCAATCTCGGCAGTCTGCATGGATCGTTCTCTTCGTCTTAAGGAAAAATGTTGTCACCGTGCTGTCAGGTCTGCTCTAGGCCGCCGCGCGAATCACGAGGCACAAATTAGCCCCGCCAAATCCAAATGAGTTGCTCGCCGCAATTCGCACGGGCCGATCAAGGGCTGCATTGGCAACATGTGCCAGCGGGCACTGCTCGTCTGGGTGATCGAGATTCACGGTGGGTGGCACGGAGCGATGACGAATCGCTGTCAGGCAGGCAATTGCTTCAAACGCCGATGCCCCGCTCAGCAGATGGCCCGACATGCTTTTTGTGGAACTCACTGGCACACTCGCGCTCTTCTCACCAAAAGCCATCCGAATCGCACCTGCTTCTGCAATATCGCCCACAGCCGTGCCGGCGGCATGGGCGTTGATGTAATCGACATCCTCTGGATTGATCGCGGCATCTTTGAGCGCGAGTCGGATTGCATGAGCGGCATTTTTTGGATCGGCACTCGGAATCACCATGTGCGATGCATCGCTCGACATGCCAACACCAGCCAACTCGCCGTAAATCGTGGCGCCTCGGGCGCGGGCCTGCGACTCGCATTCCAGCACAAAAAACGCTCCTCCCTCGCCCATCACAAAACCATCGCGATCGCGATCGAATGGCCGCGACGCCTTGGCGGGATCATCGCTGCGGCGAGAAAGGGCGCGTAGATTGTAAAACGCTGCAAACGCAGTCGGACTTAAAACATCACATCCACCGACAATGCAGGCATCTACCCACCCAGCCCGCAGCCATTTCCTGCCCAGTGCCATAGCAAAACCACTCGAAGCGCAAGCCGCAGCCACTGTCACAGCCGGCCCATCAATCGCTAAATCCCGTCGCAGTGAGTGGACAATCGACTCCGCATCGAGCTCTGGCTGGAGCACACGCGTGCCACCGGCGACAAAATCGAGTTCCCAGACTTTCATGTGTTCAGCAGCAATGCCCAGCACGATTCCGATCCGCATGCCGCGGCGATCTGTCGTCAGCCCAGCATCGGCTAGGGCATGTGCGGCGGGACTCAAACAGAGTTGATGGAGCTTGCCCAGCGACGCAAATGATTGCTCCTTCATGCCGGGCGGAAGGGGGATGTCGCTAACGGGTGCGGCGAAGTGAATCTGATCGCGCGCGAAGACCCCTGCCTCAACCTGTCGCACGGCCGATCGACCTTGCAGCAGATTGTCGGCAATCGTAGCAAATGAATGCCCCAGCGGCGAAGCGGCACCGATGCCTGTGATGCAAACCGTTGCATTGTACAGACTGGCTTTTTTTGAACCCAATTCAAAGTGAGCGTCACTGGAACTCATGCAACCTCCAACCTGGCACCCCAGTCACAGTCGTGCGACCAGCAGCCGGGTGAATCTGCGGAATGCGTGACGGTGGTGCGTCGCTGATGGACAATCGCGTCGAGCGATGTGGCGAGGTGCGCCAGCTTGATTTGGAAGGGATTGCCCGTGGAGCGAAGCGGTGACTGGACCCCTTCAACTGGCAGTTGCAACGAAAGCGCTAAAGTGGTGGTTGAATCCCTTGCAAAACTATGAGTTGCAACCAGCGCCATTGCCACACCACGGCACAGAGGCCCATTGGTCGCACCGCCAGCACCGTCCGGAATCGGTTCGTCATCCCACTGCGTCAGCACTAGCCAGAGACCCGGCATATCTGGTTCTTCCAACATCGATAGGGCCGTTACAAATCCCTCGGCAATCGCTTCTGGGCCGCCGCCGACGCCCATGTTGGGGCCGTGCATTCCCAAGCCAACACTGACGGCACTGGCCATTGCATGGAGCGAACACTGCGGAATCAAGTGGGGTGAGACACCCGCTGCGCCTGTTTTTGGAAGTTGCGCCAGCGTTCGAGCGCTGAACAGCCGACCAGCCAAGCAAGGCGCCGCCAACACGCCCCAGCGACTCATATCTGCCAGTGACTCTGGGAGGGTATGCATCGCAGCCAAGACGGCAGCCATGCCGACAATCGTGTGTTCATCGCAGTGACGGAGAAATCGCTTCGGCAACTGCGGCCCTGATGGGGCCATCTCGCCTGAACCCGCACCGACTGCTGGACTCACTTGATCGGGCGATTCTCGCAGTTGGGCAATCTGCAAAAGATTCGCCTCAACACTGGCGTGGGTTACGATGGAGCAGCGGGTGGCAGGAGGGAGTGTCACTGGATTTTTTTCAGGTGGATTGCAATTGCTCTGTCGCAACCCCACCTGCGCGAAAGGTGGACTTGTGCCGATTGATCGCGAGCGGGTACCTCAAGCCGCCATCTTGGCTGACTTTGCCGCGAGTTTTCTTTGCAGCATGTCCAGCATATTGCCGACTGTACTCATATCTTCCAACAGTTCGGTTTCGATTGAGATCCCAAAACGGGTTTCGATGTGCAGCACGAGTCCAGCCATGTCGAGGGAATCGAGATTGAGACCCTCTCGCAAAGATGCCCTGTCTTCGAGGGCTGGATAGGATTCACCCGTTTCTTTTTCAAGCAGTTCCAGCACGACGGCAGAGAGTTCGGCGCGGTCCATCGTTGAAGAGCCTCCGTTAAAAAGTAGCTTTTGGAAAAGTGATCGGAAATATGTGTGTGTGCGGGCAGGAAGGGTAGCGAATGACTGGCAACGAGCGAAGAGCAAATAATCGACGTTTTTTAAGCCCTTGGAGCACGGCGGCTCGCTGGGGATTCTCGCTTGTGACGGCTCAATACTCGCTGCTGCTTGTGCTGGCAACGCACTACCCTAAGCCCGGAGAAATTCTCGGCCGACACGCTCCACCCGATAAGCTCATGCACTTTGTAGCTTACGGCGTGCTTGGAGTGCTGACGACATTCACGCTCCGGGCTTTCGGTAGGAGCACGCGGCAGAGTGTCCTGTTTCTGGCCGTTGGCTTGGCCTTCGCGGCCGCTCTCGACGAAATCACGCAGCCGCTTTTTTCCCGTCATGCTGAAATGCTCGACTGGGTTTTCGATTGCGCGGGGCTTGGGGTCGGAATTGCCACCGTTCTAATTTTTGAAACAGTGCGAATGGCTTCTCGCCTCGGGGCGGCCCGTAGCACGAAGCTGGGCGTCCAGAATGACGAAAACACTTAATAGTTGGGCGTGGGGGCGCGGAAGTCACTGAGCTTTACGGAGCGAAACCAGTCGATGGTCTGCTTGAGTCCATCCTCCAGCGGCACAACAGGATTCCACTGGAGATGTTTCTTGGCCAATTCGATGTTCGGCCGTCGTCGCTCGGGATCATCGACGGGCAAGGGCTTCTCAATCAGCTTTGATTTTGAACCAGTGAGCTGAATCACCAGTTGGGCCAGTTGCCGGATCGTAAACTCGGCCGGATTTCCCAAGTTCACAGGCCCAACAAAATCGTCCTGGCCATTCATCATGCGAATGATGCCCTCCACCAGTTCGTCGCGGTAGCAGAAGCTTCGGGTTTGGTTGCCTGATCCGAAAATCGTAATTGATTCGCCAGCAATAGCCTGCCGAATAAAATTACTGACAACGCGGCCGTCAAAGGGGTGCATGCGGGGGCCGTAAGTGTTGAAGATTCGCACAATGCGAATGTTGACACGATTGGCGCGGTGATAATCCATGAAAAGCGTTTCGGCGGCGCGTTTGCCTTCGTCGTAGCAGGCACGAGGGCCGATTGGATTGACCGCGCCACGGTAGCTCTCCGGTTGTGGATGCACTTCTGGATCGCCATAGACCTCACTGGTCGATGCCTGCAAAACTTTTGCGCGACAACGCTTGGCCATGCCAAGCACATTGATGGCACCCATCACGGATGTCTTCATCGTCTTGATCGGATTGTATTGGTAGTGGCCTGGTGCGGCGGGACAGGCGAGGTTGTAGATTTCATCCACCTCCAACCAGAGCGGATGGATCACATCGTGCCGCAGCAGTTCAAAATTGCCACAGCCAAGCAAGTGGGCAACATTTGTCTTTTGGCTGGTGAAAAAATTATCAACGCAGACGACATCATGGCCGTCGGCCACGAGTCGCTCGCAGAGATGACTGCCCAAAAAGCCAGCACCGCCGGTGACGAGAATGCGTTTGATCGAGGGTGTGGTCATAGGACGTAAAGGATTCTCCTGGGCGTTTCTGATGGAGACAATGCATGGGTGTGTGGCAGGTGTTGTCAGCCGTCAATGAGAATAGTCTATTCTTGTCTTCGCCGTGCTGCTGTCTTCTTGGCCCTTTTAGAAACGGGGATTTTTTTATGACTGATCACTTGAATCGTCGCAATGCCCTGCGATTTGCTGCCGCCGCCGGAGCCACATCAGTGGTCTTACCTCTGGTTGCTGGAGGACTTCTTGATGGGCAGTCCGTTCCGGCAGCCGAGCCTTTGAATGCTCTTAAGGGCCGCATCCATCAATCGATTGTCTACTGGTGCTTTCATCTCGCTGGAGACAAGTGGGGCATTGAGAAAATGTGTCTCGTGGCCCGACAACTTGGCTGCCCCTCGATCGAATTGGCCGATCCCACAGAGTGGCCAACAATCAAAAAGCATGGGCTGATCTGCGCCATTGCCCCGAACGGCATGCCCGGCGCACCCTTCATGAAGGGCTTCAATAATCCTCGCTACCGCGAGGAGTTGCTGGCGAACACAACCAAGATGATCGACGCCTGTGCCGATGCAAAGTTTCCGGCGGTGATTGCCTTCACTGGCTTCAAGTGGCGAGATGCCGACGATCCCAAGAGCGGCGAAATCTCGTCTGAGGAAGGGGCTGATAACTGCGTGCAGGGCCTTAAGGCCATTGCCCTTCACGCCGAGAAAAAAGGCGTGACGCTCTGCCTCGAACACCTCAACTCGCGTGATACAACGAGTTCTTCGAAAGGTCATCCAGGGTATCAGGGGGACGATGTCGACTATGTCGCCAACATCTTGCGGCGTGTCAGCTCTGATCGAGTCAAAATGCTTTTCGACATCTACCACGTTCAAATCATGAACGGCGATGTGATCCGTCGGATTGAGGAATGCAAAGATCTCATCGGCCACATACACACCGCCGGAAATCCGGGCCGTGGAGAACTCGATGACACGCAAGAAATCAATTACCCCCCGATCATGCGCAAGCTACTCGAGGTCGGCTACAAAGGCTATGTCGGGCAGGAGTTTATCCCAACTCGCGATCCGCTGACTGGCTTGCGCGAGGCTGTTACGCTGTGCGATGTGTGAACAAAGCCGTTACTCAGTCTGCTGTTTGTTGCTGTTCATTCCTGCATCACCGGCGCGGGCCAGCACGATCCGCAGGTCTGCCACATTGGTGCCGGTAGAACCCGTGTGAACCAGGCCACCACCTGCGGCTAACAGTGGATAGGCATCGCAGCGATCCATGGCCCCCGCGATGTCGAGGCCTTGCTCGCCGAGAACTGCGACAACATCCCTATCGACAAGTGCACCAGCCGCATCGGTTGGCCCATCTTCTCCGTCGGTGCCGATGCTCGCAATTAGCAGGCCATCTGGCCACACTGTACCGCTTCGTTGAAACGCATCGATTGCAGCGAGCACCGTCTGCTGGTTACGCCCCCCCTTGCCGTGCTCTGCTGGCACAACCACCGTGGACTCGCCACCTTCGATGATCGCCCGAGGCTGTCCATCGTGCTCCACTGCCGCTAGCAACGACACGGCTTCAACGGCTAACCTCGCACCGACAGACTCGGCAGATTCAGCAGATTCAGCAGATTCAGCCGACTCGGCCACCTCGCCTCGCAATTGTTTATCGCCAGCCCGACAGACCTGATAGCCACGCTGCCTGGCTGCCACCGCAGCCTGCTCGACTGCAGTCGCATTGCTTCCCACAAGCGTGTGGCTGACGACGCAGCCACGCGGCGTGGTCCAGTTGCCCAGAGGTGAATGCGAAACTGTTGAATTGCATTCGCTCGCCGCATCGACCACTAACAGCTCGACAAGGCGTGGGGCAATTCCAGCTCGAAGTGCTCCATACCTTTCCAGAATAGCCAGCACCTCTTTGGGTCGCGGTGGCACTGGTAGGCACGGCCCTGAAGCAATCATGTCGAGGGTTCCGCCAATCACATCCGAGAGCAAAAGCACGACGAGCCTGCCGGCTCGACAGGCTCGCGCCAGGCCACCAGCCTTGACGAGGCTCGCCGCCTGACGCACGGCGTTGAGCGCATAAATGTCGGCGCCTGCTTCGGAAAGAAATCGCGTGAGAGCAATTTTTTCGTCCAGCGAGACGCCTTCGCGAGGCATCACCACGAGCGCTGAACCACCTCCAGAAATCAAGGCGATGGCTAAGTCTTTTGGCCCTAGCGATTCGAGCAGCAAGAGCATTTCATGCGTGGCGGCAACCGACGCAGCTGTCGGCAGATTGGCCGCCGCCGGACGAGTCTCGCGAACTTCGATAGCACTCAACTGGATTCCTAATCCAATCGGCACGCTGACAAGACCCTGCAAGCAATGCTCGTGAATTGCCTGCTTCCCCAGCATGGTTTCGATGCCAGCAGCCATGCCGGCAGCCGCTTTTCCACCCCCCACGACAACAATCTTTTCCACGCTCTTAACGATGACTGCTGGATCAATCGAGGCGTTGTCGCAGCGAAGTGCGCCGCTCATGGTATGCAGCGAGAACCTCGCGGCAATGCTGGCAGGCGACACGCTTCTGATCCCAGCCAGCCAGATGGCTTTTGCATCGCTGCGGACGCTCTCCATCATTCACCTGCCATCATTCGCCTGTCGGGATTGAAAAGTTTTTCGGATCGAAGCGGGAGAGGTCGATGCCTCCGCGAGCTTCCTCTTCCAGCAGTTTTACCCGCATGTCGAGCCGTTCAATGCGTCGCACGAGCATCGCAGGGCTTTCTGCTTCAGGCGTGACGGCCGCCGGCCGTGGCACACTGGGATAGCCGAGCTGACGCTCAAGGGCGGCGAAAAAAAACAGCGGATCCTTTCCTCGATTGGCCCGAGCAATGCGTCCCTCCTTTTCTCCAAAGAGGATTACCCGATCGGGCAGTGGCCCTTCGCGGCCAGCCAGCAAGGCGCTGCGCTGTTCGAGCCGCCAATATTCGGGGCTGCGCACATAGACCAGATCAGCCAGATCGATCAGCCCAACTTGCCGCGACACTGTCTGGATCCACGCTTTCCAGTCGTCGTTAAAGATGCTGTCGTCGGCCACCGCCGTTAGCCCGTGGCCGTAGTCGAGGCGGTTACGCGAAAGGCATTCAAACCGATAAAAAAACAGCCCTTGCGGCAGCGCTCCTGCGGCGCGGTAGCTGGCCTCAGCCTGCAGCATCGCCAAGGCGGTGCGCATGTCAAACCGTCCGCCGTCCAACTCCGCTTGCTGCATGACGAATGTCTGAAAGGCACTAAAGTAGTGCGACAACCGCATCATCGCCGTGGAGAGCGTGCCGACGAGTTTCAATTCGCTGGCGAGATAATCGAGTGCCATCGGCAGTTTCGAAGTCGCCAGCACCTCTTGGCCGATTGCCAGCAACGCCTCTTGGGCAGCGATTCCTCCGCGAAGCCGCTCGGCAAACACCCGAAACAGATAGACCTGTTCGATGTATTCCTCACGGTCAAGCATGGCAGAGCCCTTTTTGTGCCGAAAACAGCCTGATCATCGCCGCGCGCTCTCGGCGACTCATGTTCTATCCTAACCCTGCGCTTCCGGCCTATAATCTTGAGTGAAACAGCAGAGTCGTTGCTCGCAGCAGTTGTCGTGTAAGGAAGCCCATGTCGAATCGTTTTTCATCGATTGATGCAACTGTGGCTGCCATCCGCCGCGGTGAAGTGGTGATCGTGGTCGATGCCGAAGACCGGGAGAACGAGGGAGATTTTGTCTGCGCTGCTGAAAAAGTATCGCCTGCAATTGTCAATTTCATGATTCGGCACGGGCGGGGCCAGGTTTGCATGCCGATGCTGCCTGATGCGGCCAAGCGATTGGAACTGCCGATGATGGTTGAGACCAACTCCGCGCCACTGGGCACTGCGTTCACCGTTCCGGTGGACCATGTGACTGCCCGCACGGGAATCACTGCCGCCGAACGGGCAACGACGATCTCCGCACTGGTGGATCCCTCAAGCAAGCCCAGCGACTTTGTCCGCCCCGGGCATCTTTTTCCGCTGGTGGCAAAGGAGGGGGGGGTGCTCAGGCGGGCCGGCCACACCGAGGCGGCCGTTGATCTCGCGAGACTGGCTGAACTCAAACCAGCCGGCGTGCTCTGTGAAATTCTTGATGTCTCTGGTAACCGCGCTGATCGAACAGCACTCTTTGCTCTGGCCCAAGAACATCGCTTGGAAATTACTACGATTGAGGAGTTGATCCGCTACCGCCGCACGCGCGAAAAACTTGTTTACCGAATTGCTGAGGCTGATCTACCCACTCGCTGGGGCCCATTTCGAGTGATCGCCTATGGTGTGAAATTTGAATCACAGCAACCGATCGTGCTGGTAGCCGGCGATGTGGCAAACGCCCGCGATCCACTCGTGCGACTGCACTCCTCCTGCTTCACTGGCGATCTGCTCGACAGCATGCGGTGCGACTGCGGCGATCAACTCCACATGGCTCTGGACATGATCGGCAGCGAAGGAGTTGGTGTGTTGGTCTATCTGCCTCAGGAGGGCCGAGGGATCGGGCTGGTGGAAAAAATCCGAGCCTACCAACTGCAGGATCAAGGACTCGATACCGTCGAGGCCAATCTGGCGCTGGGCTTCAAGGCCGATTCTCGCGACTACGGAGTCGGCATCCAACTCCTCAAGGACCTAGGCCTACAAAGAGTGCGACTGCTGACAAACAACCCCAAGAAAACCGATGCTTTTGTGTACGGCGGCTTCGACTTGGAAGTCGTCGATCAGGTGCCGATCCTACCCCCTGTACACGAATTTAACCAGCGTTATCTGGCGACAAAACGCGAGAAGATGGGGCACAAGTTTCCCGATTGATGCCGGCCGATTTTTGAAACACCTCCGCGCTCTCAATGCGGGCTTTTCAATTCCTTGCTCTTTCCAGTGCAATTGACCATCAGGCACTCTGCCTCGTAGCATCGAGAGTTCCTATTGTTTCTGTCCCCTGCGTGGAGGCTTGGATGGGTTCGAGTGTAATTTGTGGCGTGGTTGCTGGGATGGTTTCTGGCGTGGCTCGAGGAAATCATTCGGCCATCACTAGCGGCATTCTTTGGGCCGGCGTGGTTGCCGCAGCAATCGCGATTCCTAACAGTGGTGGTTGCGGGCGAAAAAGCGGGGACGATACAACTGTTGCACGGCCAGAATCGACCGCCTCTCTGGCAGCCAGCAAAGAGTCGGTTTCCATTAGATCCGATCGCCTACCACAGCCATTTGATCCCCCTTCGCTTGAGTCGCTCGATCGGGATGCCAAATGGATCGACCGACCCGTTCGCGATGCTCTTTTGATGCTCCGCGCGCAGCAGGGAGAGGAAAAGCACCTGGCCACAGCCAGCGAGGCTCTCGCACTCACCAATGATTCTGCCACGAGCAATGCCACGATTCTTTCCGCTCTGAGCCGACTTCCTCAACCCGACACTGTCAATCTGGAAGCACGCGTCGATCGCCATGTGGCTGGCGATTTAGGCAGCACCAATCCCATTATGATTAGCACCTCAGCAGAGTTTGATATCTTGGGCCTGACCGGCTTTGGACTCTTCGCTTTTGATCGCACGCTTGAGCCATTTGCAGCCGCTGACACCGTGACACTCTGGCAAACGAGCGCTGATGGCATGCTCGACAAGGTGATTTTGCGAGACGATCTTGTTTGGAGCGATGGAAAGCCGATCACGGCGCATGATGTTGCTTTTACCTACCGCGTGATCATGGACCCTCGCGTGCCTGTGCCCGCTGTGCGCAGTGGCACCGATCAACTGCGTTGGGTGCATGCGTACGACGATCGCACGGTTGTGTTCTTTCATAAGGAATCGCTGGCCACCAACGTCTGGAATATTAATTTTCCTATTCTGCCGAAGCATATCTATGCCGATACTTGGGAGAGCGATCCCACGCTGAAAGATAGTCCTGCACATGTAAAACTTGAGCAGTCGCCAGTGTCGGGAGGGCCCTATGAAATAACCGATCGCAAGCGAGGCCAGCAGATTGTGCTGAAACGTCGACCGAGTTGGTCGACAGTGGATGGAAAAAAGGTGCGCGATGAGCCGTTCTTCAAGGAAATTCGTTTTCGCATCATCGAAGACCCCAACACATCGCTGTTGGCGCTCAAGTCGGGCGAGATCGACGAGATGATTCTCTCGCCAGAACAATGGAAGACGCAGACCACCGGCGCTGATTTCTACACTCGCAACACAAAGGTCACCGCGCCCGAATGGGTGAGCTTCCACTTTGGCTGGAACATCAATACGCCTTTTTTTGCCGACAGACGCGTGCGACGAGCGATGACCTATGCCTTTGATCACGATGGCATGCTCGAGAAACTCTGCTATGGCCTCTGCGCCCCTGCTGCCGGCACCTTCCATGAGAGTTCGTGGATGGCGTCTCGCAAAAAACTCGAACCCCGCAAGCAGGACTTGGACAAGGCTGAGGCCTTGCTGGATGAAGCCGGCTGGACCGATCACGATAACGACGGGGTTCGCGACAAAGAGATCGACGGCAAACTCGTGCCGTTTGAGTTTTCGATTCTGACCAGCCAGCAACCGCTGCGAGTGGCGATCTGTGCCTTGTTAAAGGAGAGTCTGGATCAGGTGGGCGTGCGAATCAATGTGCGCCCGATGGAATCGACGGTCATCGAACAATTGACGCAGGAGAAGAAGTTTCAGGCCTACTTCGGAGGCTGGGGATCTGGCACCGATCCGGACACTTCAGAAAACATCTGGGCCACCGGTGCTGGCCGTAATTTTGTCAACTACTCGAACCCGGAAGTCGATCGGCTCTTTGCCGAAGGGAGACGCGAACTCGATCGATCGAAGCGGGCTGAAAAATACGCACGGATTCAAGAACTCCTTTATGAGGATCAGCCCTACACTTGGCTCTATTGGCGCAACAGTTTTTACGGCTTCTCGAAGGATCTTCGCGGCTACGTTTTTAGCCCTCGGGGGCCCTACCACTATTCGCCCGGGTTTAGCAGCCTCTGGATGCCGAAGCAGGAATGATCGCACACCCGAGACAGAAGGAGTAAAGGCAAAGACGGATGATCCATTACATGCTGCGACGATTGGCAATCGGAGCCATGACACTCGTGGTGATTACCTGGCTTGTGTACGGCTTGGCCCGCAACATGCCAGGCACACCGCTGACAGTGGCAATGGGGGAAACCGACCCAAGTCGCAAACTCAATCCCATCGATCTGGAACGGATGAAAAAAGCCTACGGACTCGATAAGCCTTGGTACATCGCGTATTTCCTCTGGCTCGGCAATGTCGTGCAGGGGGATCTGGGGCGCTCAATCTCGCGTAAACAGCCCGTCACGACATTGATCGGTGAACGCATCGGCCCCACGCTGGCGCTTTCGACCGCAGCGCTTGTGCTGACATGGGCCATGGCGGTGCCGCTGGGGCTCTATGCCTCGGCCCGCAGCGGCGCAGCAGACGAACGTGCCGTCAGCTTTCTACTCTATGTCCTCTACTCATTTCCGACATTTGTGGCGGCGCTTTTCCTACAAATTATTTTTGCCGTCTGGCTGCGCGGTACACGCTGGGAGTTGCCGCTGTTTGGCATGACAGGCGATATAACAGACGCCACTTGGCCGGCGCGAATGCTCGATCTGGCCCGGCATGCGATCTTGCCGGTGATCTGCCAGACCTATGTCAGCTTGGCGTGGTACAGTCGCTTCATTCATTCGACGATGGAAGAGGTGGTGCGGCAAGACTACATTCGCACCGCAAGAGCCAAAGGGGCAGGGCCTGGCCGGGTGCTCTTCCATCACGCCTTTCGTAACACGCTGATTCCTCTGGTAACGCTTCTGGGACTGTCGCTGCCTGGGCTCTTGGGCGGCTCGGTGATCGTTGAGCAGATTTTCACATGGCCCGGCATGGGTCGTCTGTTTTTTGAAAGTATTCGCGAGCGCGACTATCCGACGATCATGGGGCTCACGCTGCTCTTTAGCCTGCTGACGCTGGCCGGGCAGTTGCTGGCAGATCTGCTCTACTGCGTCGTCGATCCGCGAGTCAGCGTGGAGTGAAGTCGAGAAACTCCAGTGCCATGAAGCCGAGCGATACAATCCGAGCCAACAATGCAGCGATCCATTCACTGTCGCCGAGACCGCGCGGATTCTGGGGGGATGCCTGGCAACGATTTCGGCGTCAACCGCTGGCCATGGCCGCCATGTTTTTTGTCTCATTGCTGGTCACCATCGCTATCTTCGCTCCGGCGATTGCCGGCACAAAGCCGGTGCTCTGCCGCTATAAAGGCCGGCTGTACGCTCCTTGCCTAGGCTACTTCAGCCGCCAGCTTGAGCCGGCAGTTTTTGCCACAGATCGCTTTCGCGGCACCTACCCGCAAAATCTTAAAGATAAAGACCCAGCGAGCTGGGCAATCTGGCCGCTCATTTTTCAGGATCCCTACCGCGCCGTCCGCGAAAATGAATGGCCCGGTCGACCTGCCAATCCTGCCAAGGACGAAGGCCGTCCAAACGCCATCAATCTTTTCGGCACCGATCAATACGGCGTTGATGTACTGGCAAAAATGGTTCACGGCACCACAGTCGCTCTGCTTGTTGGCTTCGTGTCAATGGGACTGGCAGGCACGATTGGCATCATTGCCGGCGCCGTCGGCGGCTACTTCGGCGGCTGGGTCGATATGCTTCTCAGCCGTGTCACAGAAGTGGTGATGTGCGTGCCCACGCTGGTCTTGATCTTGGCGCTGGTGGCCTTTGTTGAAAAGCCGACGATCTGGAAAACCATGGCAATCATCGGCGCCACTGGCTGGACCGGCATCGCCCGCCTAGCCCGAGGGGAATTTCTCCGGTTGAGATCGAGTGAGTTTGTCCTTGCAGCGCGAGCTGCTGGCGCCGGCCCGCTGCGAATCATGCTGCGACACATCCTGCCCAATGCGCTGGCCCCGGTGCTCGTGCCGATCACTTTTGGCATCGCCTCGGCCATCCTGGTTGAAAGCTCGCTCTCGTTTCTCGGCTTCGGCCCGCCGCCACCGTCGGCCAGTTGGGGTGGTGTGCTGAACGACGCGAGGAGCAATTTGGCGATGTGGTGGCTGGTGGTGTTTCCAGGTACAGCCATCTTTTTGACCGTGCTGTCTTACAATCTGATCGGGGAAGGCCTGCAGTCTGCCACCGATCCCCGCCTGCGAGAATCGCGAAAATGATCGCCGAGATGCCCAACATCAAAGGCTAAGACTGGCCCCATGTCGCTGCTTGAGATTAAAAACCTTGTCACAGTCTTTCAAACACCCGTCGGACGGGTGCCGGCAGTGGACGGGGTTTCCCTGTCGATCGACCGTGGAAAAACGCTCGGCTTGGTGGGCGAAAGCGGCTGTGGCAAGAGCGTGACAGCGATGTCGATTCTGGGACTGGTGGCGGCTCCTGGCAGAATCGAATCGGGACAGATACTGCTCGAATCCGCTGGCGCAATGGAGGATCTTGTCACGCTGCCGGAGCGCCGTTTGCGGGCCGTGCGTGGCGGCCGGATTGGCATGATCTTCCAGGAGCCGATGACGAGCCTCAATCCCATTTTTTCAATCGGCAATCAGATTGCCGAGGCCGTACTGCTGCACCGTGATGTCAGCCGTGCGGCCGCACGAGCGCGGAGCCTGGAGATGCTCACTCTGGTGCGAATGGCCGACCCCGAGCAGCGTCTGAATGAATATCCTCATCAGCTTTCCGGCGGCATGCGGCAGCGGGTGATGATCGCCATGGCGCTGGCCTGTGAACCCGATCTAGTCATCGCCGATGAACCGACAACAGCCCTCGATGTGACGATTCAAGCACAGATTCTAGATCTCTTGGCCGATCTGCGCCAGCGACTGGGCACGGCGATCCTATTGATCACACACGACCTGGGCGTCGTGGCCGAAACATGCGACGAGGTGGCTGTGATGTATGCCGGTCGGATTGTCGAGCGGGCGCCGGCAGCAGAACTTTTTGCGAGGCCGCGGCATCCCTATACGATCGGCTTATTAGCCGCGCGGCCTGCCACGGGTGGGGATGCAAAAATACCGCTGCGGACAATTCCAGGAATGGTTCCGGCCCCGCAAAACTTTCCCGCAGGCTGCCGGTTTCACCCTCGCTGCGCCTATGCCCGCCTGCCGCACTGCAGCCTTGAGATGCCTGAACTGCGGGAGATTTCTACCGGGCATTTTGTCCGCTGCCACTATGCAGAATCACTCGGAGAAGCCACGGAGAGGGCTTCGGGAGTGACTCAATGAGCCAGGCACACAGTCCTCTCCTCGCTGTCGAAAATGTACGGGTTCACTTTCCCGTGCGGAAAGGTTTTCTGCGGCGAGTTGTCGCTGCCGTGCAGGCCGTCGATGGTGTGAGTTTTTCGATTGCCAAAGGGCGGACGCTAGGAATTGTCGGCGAGAGTGGCTGCGGAAAGACAACGCTCGGCCGCAGCGTGCTGCGACTTCTCGAGCCAACGAGTGGGAGCGTGCGATTTGACGGCCGTAACATCTTGTCTTTAGGTGGGGCCTCGCTGCGAGCCTTGCGGCGGCGAATGCAGATTGTTTTCCAAGACCCCTACGGCTCGCTCAATCCGCGATTGACGGTCCGCACGATTCTGGAAGAAGGGCTGATCATTCACAACATGGGCGATGCCGAAGCCCGCCGGGAGCGAATGGTCCGATCTCTGCAGCGCACAGGCATGCCGCTGGAGGCACTCGAGCGTTATCCACACGAGTTTTCTGGAGGGCAGCGGCAGCGAATCGCAATCGCCAGGGCACTGGTGCTCGAACCAGAGTTTCTCGTTCTCGATGAACCGATCTCTGCGCTCGATGTTTCGATTCAGGCTCAAGTTGTCAATCTGCTGGTTGAACTTCGCGAGCAACTCGGCCTCACCTACCTGTTCATCTCGCACGATCTCTCCATCGTGGAATACGTAGCTGACGATGTGGCTGTGATGTATCTCGGTAGGATTGTCGAGCGGGCCACTGCCAAGTCCCTTTATGCCACGCCGTTGCATCCCTACACGCTGGCGCTGTTCTCGGCCGTGCCGTCTGTACATCCTCAGCAGAGGCGTCGGCGAATCGTGCTCACTGGGGATGTGCCGAGTCCGTCGCGGCCCCCGTTGGGCTGTCGGTTTCATCCGCGCTGTCCGCTGGCCGAAAGGGTCTGCCGTGAAATCGACCCGCCCGAAGTGGTGCTTGATGGGCGAAGCTTCCACTGCCATGTGGCCGCCCGCGAAATTGAGCAGTCGGGCGGCGATCTCCAGGCCGCATCGGCACGAATGACTATCCTTATGACTGAACGCGCCGCAGCAGGGGTAGCGGTGGCTGAATGAGTGTCGACTCCTGCATGCTTGCGGTAGAAACTCCTACACCCATTCCGCCCGGTCGCAAAGGCTTAGTCGGCTGGGAATGGCACGACGGCAATCGTGCGGGCCACGCGGAAGCCGACAAGCTCATCAATTTCGTCCCTTATTCCGTAATTGTCGCGGGCAGCGGATTCCAAGAGATAGCTGCCGTACATCACACTCCCGCCTCGCTGAACGCGAAAGACCGAGTTGCCTGAGGGGTTAGCCGACTGATCGACTGCAGGGGGCGAAACGGTGCCTGGCACCAAATCTAGGAAAGATAGGCAAGACACCTACGCAGATCCCCCATATTCGGTGCCAGGCACCGTTTCCTTCGTTTCCTTCCTCCTTGTGCTTGATAGAAGTATGATAAACTGCCGACGGAGTCGTTGCGCGGTGGTTTATTTGGTTGAGTCTCCGCGCTGGTTCTCTGACGAATTCCCTGTACCTTTTGAATACGTGGGAGACGCCACCGATGCCGTTTGCCTTTCCATCGTCTAGGCCGACCTCGCTGCAAAATTTTTCGCTGCGATTGATTACACGCGACTCTGGGATTGCCGTGGCATCTCTGGCCATCGCATTTCTAGGGGTGGGACTGGTTTGTGAACTGCCAGCGCAGTCGCCAACACCGCGAGGAGGCGGCCTTTTACCTGGGAGTGGTGCACCTGTGTCGAGTTCTCTCACTCGGGATGAACTGATCAAACGCTGGGACTTAAACAACGACGGCCGCATCGATGCCGCAGAGGCGGAAATGGCCCGTTCTAAAATGCGGCGGGAGCGACGCAACGCTATGCAAAACTCGGGCGTTAACCCCCTCACAGGCAAGGCCCGAACGCCAGCCAACCTAGGCTCAGTCGATCCGCTCACCGGCCGAACTCGCATCAATACCAACAGCCCTTCCGACACTCCCTTCAAGAACAAGGATCCGTTAATCTTTCCCCCGAACATCCTGTCTGAGACGCCTGCTGGCGCTGCCCCGAAAGGGAGCCCGCGCGGCCAAGCACCACTCACAGTGGCCCCACCGACTCAATCGCCAAAAGGCACACTGCCGCCAACACGCCAGGGTGGAGAGAAGCACGCGTTAGGCCCGATTCGGCCTGGGTTTTCGCAGCTGATCCCACAACCGGCCATTACAACCGGTGGGTTACGAGCCGGCGCAGCGGGCGCACGCCCGGGATATGGCGCTAGCGGGCCAAAAGCTCCTCTGAATGCTGGCAGGATGCCCGGCGGCCTGGGTTTGCCTCCGGTCCGAGGCACGGCTCTAACCACACCTCCCCAGCAACCGCCAGCAATGCCTTCCAATCGCCGCTCGACTGCAGACCGCCTGCCGAGCACATTTCCCTTCGATTCCCCCCGCGTACCACCTGAAGACATCGACCTGCCGTAAGCGTGGAGTTGCTAGCGAAATAGGCACGCGGTAGCGATTCCCAGCATCGCTGGAACCAATGAGTCGGCGAATCACAAACATGTCGATGGGCCCGCTTCCGATTTGCGGTAGGCGGCTGGTCCCACAACACGGTTCAAGTGAATTGCTGAGGATGGCGATTCAACGCAACTCGATTGGCTCGATGTTAAGACTGCCAATCTTCATGTCGGGCGCCACCGGCTTGGCTGGGGGCTGCTCTCGAAGGAAATTTTCTTCGATCAAGCTTCCCTGTCGAACAGTTGTCTTTGCAACACTGACGAGCGTTTTGGGAGTGGCACTCTGAACGAGTGATGGTGGGTCATCGATGAACAGCTGCTCCATGTGCTCCACTCGACTGCGAACCACCAGCGGCATCCGGCTACGTTGTTCCGGTGTATCGATCGCACCGTTAAAAATGATCCTGCCGCCCAGCTTACGTACGGTGAGTCGCCTTTCGCTGCCTTGAATCAACTTGAGTTGGTAGTCGGTGTCTTGCTGCACAAGCGTGTCACCTGAAAGACGAATCACAAGGCCCCTGATCGGCTTGGCTTTGCCTGTCTTGGCCGGCTTGAGAGCGAAGGCGGTGGCAGCTGGCGGCAACTGAGTAGGCAGGAGTTGACTCCACTGAACAAATTGAATGACGTTTTGTTGAGCCACATCGTCTGCCACTGGCATTGACTCTTTTAAAACAACCCGCCGAGCTGCGTCGTGTTTGGCAGATTCGATCTGCCTCGCATGAATGAGATGTCGTTCAATACTGCGATTGACTCCGACGGCGACAATCGAGCCGGCTGCACAGGCAGCTATAAAAAGAGCGATCGCTTGCGGGCTGTGCGCGAGTCGTCTGCATCGATACATGTGCTTGGAAATATGTCTGGAACTGCTCATCACATTGAGCCTTTACCGCCTCAGGCTCTGGCAGCCGTGAGTCCTTGTCGAAAAAGGTTTTGACGTTTTAGCCCGACTGATGCCAGATGTTTTTTGCGTCTGAGACTGGAACCCCGACTGCCGCAATCTGGGGGCAAAGCGCAGGCTAGTCAGTCTTGCCGAGCCGGAGAATTTGGGTAGCCCTGGCGAGGCAACCCCGTCGAAACCAGCGGCCTAGCCGCTGACTTGATTCCCTCTCGCTGGAGCGTCGATCTTTCCAGAGTCTCCATTTTTCTCGTTTGAGCATTTTAAGAGGGAAATTTATGTCGCGATGCTTTTGCTATCTGATGGTGCTGGCGAGCCTCTGCCTTGGGCTCGCCCTGCCGGCAACCGCACAACTCTTCGCCGCCGAACAGGCGACCGTCCAACGCGCGACCCAAAAGAAAATGGTGCCTGCCAAGAAGCCCAACCGTTCGGCAGCGGCCGTTGTCGTCCCGCAGCCACCGGCACCCAAGAAACCGGTGTTACTCCCCGGCACAGGCTCGCTTGTCAAAGGCGTGGGCGACGATTTCGAGGACGAGAAGTGGAAGTGGAATTACAACCACCCAAAAAGCTCCGAGGAGCAAGACAAACGCATGCGCAGTCCAATGGCAAAGAGTGTCAACGGCAAGTGGTTTGAGGGCCCAAAGCGCGGCACGCCAGATGTCGTCAAGCGGATTGCCCTCCCCGCTCCCGGCCTCGAGGGAAGTGAATACGGGCTCTTGATCGCGTCGCTCAATGCTGGCATTCCCGGTCGCACGACGTATCAGATGCAGCAGGACGACCTGATCTACAACATGCAGCGAGCGCTGCGGCGGAGCATGTCGGTGGCCGACAGCCCGAGCGTTGTGGCGCGGGTCTACCTTCCCCCCTTTGAACAGTGGGAAAACCGCACCGGCCCATCGTTTGGATTTCGCGCCGGTTGCTACACGCACGCCACGATCACCGGCGAAGATCATCCCGACAAAGGGGATTGGGGCCTCGAAGAATATTGGCCTGGAATGTTTATCTGCTTCGACAGCAGCCACGATGGCAAGCACAAGGCCGACAGTGCCTACCTCCGCATTCGCGGAGGCCGCAACGGCGGCGAGATTCGGGGCCCTAAGATGGATCAACTCGGCTGGTGGACCCTTGGCCTCTCGTTTTCGCCCGATGGCATGGTGCATTATTTTGCCCGGCCCGGCATTGAAGAACTGACGATGGAAGATCACATCACATCGCAGTTCCCCTACGGCTACAAGACTGAGCAGTTCAAGACATTTTTCTTCAATGTCTGCACTCAGGACGACGGCAAGACGTGGAGCACACCGTGGGTTATCGATGATCCGAAGGTCTACTTTGTCAAACGACCGCAAATGGCCGCCACACAAGAGCCAGCAAAAAAGTAATCGTCTGAGTATACTGTTCGGAAAAGTACTCAATCTGCCAGTCGTGACTGCTGCTCCGGAAACATCATGTCCCAATCCCGGCCCCGCACATCTTGTGAGGAACACCTCGCGTCTCAAGGCAATGCTGGCGAGTCTCGAGGTGATTGCAGAATTCGCTACAACTCCGGCCCCTCTGCCTGGTTCTGGGGTAGGTCAAGCATGTTCGCGGCCTGCATGGCGGGCAGTTGCTTCATCGTGCTCTTCACTGCCGCTGCCAACGCGGCCACTGAAGCTGAAAGAAACTCCCAGAGCGCTCCTGAAACGGCAGCTTTTTTTGAGTCGCACGTGCGACCGCTGTTGGTGGCCAAATGCCAGAGTTGCCACGGAGAAAAACTTGCTGAAGCCGGCCTGCGTCTCGACAGTCGTCGCTCGCTTTTAAGCGGCAGCGAATCGGGAATCGTCGTCGTGCCTGGGGATAAAACTCGCAGCAGACTCTTGGCTGCCGTCCGGCGAATCGGCGAATTGAAGATGCCGCCGGACGAGACGCTTTCTCCAGACGAGGTTTCAATCCTCGATGCGTGGGTGGCCGCTGGAGTCCCTTGGAGCGGCCCTGGAGGCGAGACAAGCCATGAATCTCCTGGCCCGCCGTTAGTGGCTACCACATCAACCGATGGGGCATCGCTCTGGGACGACACGCTGAAATCGCACTGGGCATTTCAGCCGACACGGCGGCACGCTCCACCGCCCCTGCCCGCAACGCCAGCCATCAATTCCGGCGATACACCTGCTGCGATTTCGCTGATCGATCAATTTGTGATGGCCGAGTTGGCAGAAGCCGGACTCTCCCCTGCCGCGAAAGCCTCACCTCGTGAGCTCTACCGTCGACTCTGGTTTGACCTAGCCGGTTTGCCGCCACCTGCCGACGCAGCCGATCTGTTTTGCCAAGCCGTCGCGACTCAGCCCGAGCGGTCTCATGAACTCTTCTGCGAGGTGGCAGATCGGCTGCTTGAGTCTTCAGAGCATGCTGAGCACTGGGCGCGCAAGTGGCTCGACTTGGCCCGCTATGCCGACACGATGGGCTACGCATTTGATAATCAAGACAGCCGCTATCCCTTTGCCTGGACCTATCGCGACTGGGTGGTTCACGCGTTGGCCCAGAATCTGCCCTACGATCAGTTTGTCCTGTTTCAACTGGCTGCAGACCAGATCAAGCCACCCCTGCCGCGCGCAGACTTGGCGGCCTTGGGATTTCTGACAATTGGCCGGACATTTTTAGGCAATGCGCACGACATCATCGACGATCGGATCGATCTGGTGACGCGAGGCCTGATGGGGCTCACCGTCTCCTGTGCCCGCTGCCACAACCATAAATATGAACCTGTCAGCACTGCCGATTACTACGCTCTGCACGGTATTTTTGCCAGTTGCGAGATCCCCGAACTCTTGCCCGTCATCGGCGAAGCGGCACCCGGAGGAGAGGCTGACGCCTTTCAAGCAAAGCTCCAATCGCTCTCTACAGCCGTGACTGAGCACGAAGCTGCGGTGTATACCCGGGCAACCCGTCAGGCCATCGCTCATGCCGCCGACTACTTTTATGAGACGGCCCGGCCAGCGATACGCGATGCAGACAAGCGACCGCCCCGACTGGCAGACGGATACGAACTGGAGCAACTGCTGATCGATCGGCTAGCGCGGTTGCTCCAGAAGGATAAACAAGATGCCAGCATCGCAGCGAGCCATCCCATTCTGGGTATCTGGCTGGCTGCCTGCAGTCAGCCAGATGAGGCGATTGCCGCACACATAAAGTCGCTGCTCGTCGAGTGGGATCAGCCAACGGACAAATCGTCTAGCGATTTTGGAAACGCAACCACGGTCAACGAGTTTGTCGAAACTGAAATCCGCTCGACGCAACCGACGTCGTTGCGATCACTGGCCGAAGCGTATGCAAGACTCGTGATGCGCGTGGCTCCCGTGACCGCAGATGGCCTACCTGAAACAGCAGACGAATCGCCCGATCTTAAAAGTCTGCGGACGCTGTTTGGCGTCGAAGGTACGCCACTGGTTGTGCTGGCAAGCGAAGCCATGCGAGTGGCCACACGAGACGAACAGACTGAGCGGCGAAAACGGCGACAGGCGATCACAAAACACGAGGCCGAATCGCCAGGAGGTCCGATCCGCGCCATGCTGCTGTGTGATGCAAAATTGATTGATAGCCCCATACTGATCCGTGGCAATCCCGCAAAACCGGGGGCTGTCGTTGAGCGACGATTGCCACAACTGCTCGGAGGCGCAGCAACCGCTCGCGATGCCAGTGGCAGGCTCGATCTGGCCCGCGCAATTGTATCGCCCGACAATCCCTTGACAGCAAGGGTGATTGTCAACTGGGTTTGGCTGCACCACATGGGCCGAGGTCTGGTTGAGACGCCTGGGGATATGGGACTGCGAGGCGATCCTCCCAGCCACAAGGAGCTTCTTGATGATCTAGCCAGGAGGTTTGTCGACGACGGCAAGTGGAGTCTTCGCTGGCTGCACCGCGAAATCCTGGCCAGCCGCACCTGGCAACAGTCAAGCGAGACCAAGGGCGATCTGTTCCCTTGCGACCCAAACAACCGCCTCTTGGCGAGGGCCAATCGCCGTCGCCTTGACTGGGAGGCCTGGCGAGACAGTTTGCTCGTCGCTGCCGGCACGCTCGATGTCGGCTGGGATGGCTTTTTGCCTGCTGGTGTCTCGCCACTCGGCCTGGCTGGGCGAGGCGGCCGGAGCGTCGACCCACTGGCCCCGACAAACATGCACGTGCGTTCGCTCTACGGTCGTCTGGATCGACAGGATGTTCCCGGGATTCTCCGCGTCTTTGATACTGCCAGTCCCGACACAGCCGTGCATCAGCGACCCCAGACGAGCGTGCCGCAGCAATCGCTGGTGGTGCTCAATGCACCGCTAATCGTGGAGGCTGCGCGACTGTTGGCCGCTCGAGTCGACAAAGAGATTGGCGATTCTTCCTGCGACACAGTGCGCATCGACGCCATCTGGCGAGCGGCGCTGTCGCGCAGCCCTGCCGCAGATGAACAGATGGCCGCTCGCGATTGGTTGGCCACCGAGGCCCAGGTCGAGATGGCCGAAAACGGATTCAAAACAACTGCCGGGACACAGCAGACGGCCAAGTTTGGTCGCTGGGAACGACTCGCGCATGCTCTACTGGCAACAGCGGAGTTTCAATATGTCGACTAGCAGGAGCCGTGCAACGAGAGTAGCGGCGTTCATCTAGAGGAGCCATACGCATCCATTCAGCCCCTATCCACCAGCCGAACCACCCGACAAGCGTCGCGAGCACGACCTCTCGCCGCGACGCACTTTTGCGCACTGGCATGGGCATCGCATGGCTGGGAGCGGCCAGTTTGCTGCAAGCCGATGCAGCGGCCACGGAAGCGACCGGCTCTTTGCGTTCGATGTCCGCAAGACCACCGCACTTCGCGCCTCGCGCCCGCGCCGTGATTCATTTGTTTGCCAACGGAGGCCCTAGCCATCTGGATACATTTGATCGCAAGATCGCTCTGGAAACATATGCAGGCCGGGAGGTGCCTGGCGTGCTGCCGACAGAGCGCCGCACGGGCACAGCTCTTCCTTCTCCGTTTCATTTTGCCAAACATGGCCAAAGCGGTCTCGAAATCAGTGATCTCTTTCCGTCACTGGCAAGGCACGCCGACCGGCTGCTTGTCGTGCGTTCCATGCACGCCGATGTGCCCAATCACGAGCCCTCGCTGATGCTGATGAACTGTGGCGATGCAAGGCTCGTGCGGCCATCGGCCGGCGCGTGGGTGACCTACGGACTCGGCACTGAAAATCAAAATCTGCCCGGCTTCGTGGCTCTCTGCCCGGGTGGCTATCCGATCAAAGGCACTGAAAACTGGCGGAGCGCATTTCTGCCCGGCGCGTATCAGGGCACCTATGTCGACACACGCAAGAAAACCGTGGCAGAACTTGTCGAGTATGTGCGGCATCCGTTTCTCGATCGGGCGACTCAGCGACGGCAGTTCGATTTGACAGCCACGCTCGACCGCCGCCATGGAGAGACCCGGCCACACGATCCACAGCTCGAAGCGCGGCTCGCTTCGATGGAATTGGCCTGGCGGATGCAGTCGGAGGCGACAGACGCGTTTGATGTGACGCTTGAATCGGCCCACGTGCGGGCCCGCTACGGCGACGACGTGCAGGGGCGGCAGATGCTGATCGCACGCAGACTCGTTGAACGAGGCGTGCGGTATGTGCAGGTCTGGCACGGTGAAGGACAGCCGTGGGATAGCCATGACGAGATTGAAAAAAACCATCGCCGGCTGGCGGGCGAGTGCGATCGGGCAATCGGTGCGTTGCTCGAAGATCTCGTGCAACTGGGAATGCTCGACAGCACGCTGGTGCTCTGGGGGGGGGAATTTGGCCGCACGCCGACGGTTGAACTGCCGTCGCCTGGAACGGGGGTCAAGGTACCTTCCGGCCGCGACCATAACCACCATGGCTTTACAGTCTGGATGGCCGGTGGCGGCGTGAAGGGTGGAACCGTCTACGGTGCCACCGACGAACTCGGCTTCAAGGCCGTGGAGAAGCCCGTGCACGTCCACGATCTACAAGCCACGATGCTCCACCTGCTTGGTCTGGACCACACAAAACTCACCTACCGTCATAGCGGCCGCGACTTCCGCCTGACCGATGTGCACGGCACCGTTATCACCGACTGGATGGCTTGAGAAACGCGTCGAGGTCGACTTTCAATTGTTTGATATCTGGCAGATTCAAATACATCATGTGTCCCGACTGATACTCGGCAAAGGAGATATTTTTTCGCACCTCTGAATCGAGCAGCAGATGGTTGACGCTATGCCGCATGGAATCGCACGGCACGGCTAGGTCGCACAGTCCCGCCTGCACAAAAACACGCATGTGGGGATTTTGTGCCATTGCCTCGGCTAATTCCTGCGAGGTGCTGGCGAACCGATTTTGTTCAAAGCTCCAAGGGCCAACTCCCGCCAAGACCTTGTAGGGCATATCACTTTCAAAGCCAAGCTCCTCGCGGACATAGGCATTCATCGTGCTGGCAAGTGGCCCCATGGCCGCTGTAAAGGAGGGATCGAAGGCCGGCTCCACTGCTGAGGGATCGCCGTCGCGGCCCGTGATTCGCCCATCGAATCGACCGCAGATCAGATTTTCTTTGATCAGCAACTGCTTGCGAAAAATTTCAGGCTTGATGCGCAGATCGTGATCGAAGATGAGTTTTTCTGGCAGACCTGTCAGGCGGGCTAACATGACTGCCACGGCAGTTCGTTGCTCTGCTGGCAGAGCGGTTCCTGCGTAGAGCGCGGTGGCGTAATCTCCAGCGGCAAACGCTCGCGACTCAGCCATGGCCTTGGGAAGATTCTCCTGGAGATCGGCCGGGAGCTTTTTATGAAAATGAGCAACCGCCGTCAGGCTGGGCAAAAATATGCCGTAGGGAAGATCATTGCAGGGACCGTTTAGGATCGTATCGAAATCGACCAGCCCCGACATAAGCACCAGCCCATTTAAAAACATCCCATGAGCATCCTGCAATTCGCGAGCAAGACCCGCAACACGAAAAGCTCCATAGCTTTCGCCGCAGAGATATTTTGGGGATCTCCAACGCTTGTGACGCGTTGTGTAGAGACGGATGAATTCTCCTATCGCAGCAATGTCGGGCTTTTCTCCAAAAAACTGTTCCGGTTTTTCATCCCTAGCAGCCCGGCTGTAGCCGGTTGCCACAGGATCGATAAAGACCAGATCGGCGGCCAAGAGTGTGGTGTATTCGTTGTCGACGAGTGCGTACGGCGGTGGCGGCAGCGTGCCGTCCTCGTTGACCAAAGCGCGGCGAGGTCCCAGACCGCCCAGATGCAGCCAGACTGCCGATGCGCCGGGCCCACCGTTCAAACAAAAAAGCAGGGGTCGCGTGGCGGTGTTGCCCACGTTGTTGAGCGTGTAGGCGACAAAAAATACTGATGCCTTGGGAGCTCCGTCCTCCTTCAGCAGTGGCAGCATGCCGGCCTCAGCACGGTAAGAGATTTGCTTGCCGTCGATCACGATCGATTGCTCGCTGGCCACCGGCTTGTCAAAGGCATCGGGCATGCGACTGGCAGACTTTTCTGCCTTGGGCGTTTCCCCCTGTTTGGCCGGGCTGTTTTCCGCCGTTGCATCCTTGGCATGTGGAACATCGTCGGCGACGGCCTGCGCAAAACCGTCTACGATCACACTCCCTGTGAGTCCGAGGCCGGCCAATAAAATCACGATTGGGGTGAACGCATTCATGGGGAGAGGGCATCCTATTTTTCACACGCGTGGCGGCAACTTCCTCCCTAGGATAGTTCGTCTTAAAGCCGCCGCTAGGCCGGCCAGACTTTCGAGAAATACCGGCTTCAAACCAGGCCCTTTCGTCATGCCACTGCCTGAAGGTGCCCCGATCGCCAGCGGTGGATGCGTTTGGCAGTCCGCAAAAACCGGCAAATCGTTGCCGAAAAATGACCGCAAGCGCTAGCGAGGGATGTCTGGCTTGAGCAGGGGAATATCCTGCGGGCGAGCTGTGCGGACAAAATCACAGGCCGGCGGCATGACATCGACAAGCTCGTCGTTATTGTGGCGCATAGAAATCTCATCCGCACCGATCCGGACGATGGAACAGAGGCAGTGGCCAGAGTCAATCGAAGTCTGGGAGACAGTTTCTTGAGGCATTCCTGACCCAATCGACACAGCGACTGTCCAGCGATCCCCTTGCCGCGACCAGACGCCCTCGGCAAACTGTCCCTCGGAAGTAAAAATCCACGAACGAATCTGCCTTCGCTGCGAATCCCAGCCGATGATTTCGGTGATCTCTCGCGAGACTCCGCACCCAGGCACCAGCAAGTCCGGAATAGCGGGGCCGGCAGGGTCCTCGTTTGCAGATTGGTTCATCTGTTCCGAGATGGCGGCGTGCTCGCTGGGCAGATCATCAAAAGCGACTGCGTGGCTGCGGATGATAAATGCTTTTCCCGTGCTCCAGAAGCAGTGCGTACTTGCCGTTACTCCCTCGCCGATGTCTTCCCATGAGCCCACAAGCCAGCCCAGTTCATCGAGCGGGCGATGCTGGCTGTTGAGAGGAAGTGGCTGAGCGGATTCACGAACGCTCTCCAGCATCCAGCAACCGTCTTGCTTGACAACGACAGCAGAAAAGCGGCTGCTCGATGGTGGCTCATGTGTGAATGTGATCAGCGATACACCGTCAACCATGGCAACGTCTTCGCGCAGCGGGCGAATCGAGTCAATCTCAATGTCAATGGTGGCTTCGGCGTCTTCCGCAAAGAGCGCGGAAAATACCTGCTCCACAGCGTCGCGGCCAGCAGTGGTTGCACCTGAGTCGAGATCGACATTTTCACCGGTACTGCTCCAGTGGGCAGCCAGCGCCAGCGAATCGTGTCGATTGAAAGCCTGCAAATAGCCCAGCATCATTTCGCGAATCTCCGTTGCAGCCGGTTGCGTCTTGATGCGTTGCAGTAGTTCGCTGGCTGGTTGTTTTGGCGACCCTCCGGCAAGCAGCGATTTAGGCTGCATGTCGGCAGATTGCATGGTCACCGGCTCCGTAGCCGGAACGGCCGCGCCGACAAAGTCTGGGAGACGAAACGGCTTGGGCCGCGAAATCACTTCCGGCACTGGACGAATCGTGCGGTGAATTGGATCAGCTGACGCTGTCACGCGAGCCGGCAACTCGGATTCGATTGTGGTTGAGGAACACCCCACCAAGCAGGCTGTCGTCAGCCCAGCGACAAAGGTTAGCCCGACAACCACATTTTGAAAAAGATGCGAGTGAGATCGATCGCCGTTCATGGCAAAATCTCCGTGTGCGTGTCAAATCCAGCAGCCAGACTCAGGCTTGCCATCACCCAACAGGGTAACGCCTGGCCGCGATTGCGCACAGTCGAGCCGACTCTCGCCTCAGTACCAAACCATTGCGATCAGTCGTTTGCGGCCGTCACTCCTGGAAAATCATCGCTCCGAAACGGAGTCAGGGGCAATCCCACACCGGAATACATGTTGCAGACTGGGTTGTGAGCCCACGCATACCGCACCGCCACGGGCTCGGCCATCGCCTCGCTCATCACTGCAATCCGGCCGTCGGCCAAAATCTTAGCCGTGGCTGCCACAAACTTTTTGTCGGCTCCAGCAATCGTGAATCCGCGAGGCTCTTTCACATCAAATGGCCGCCAACCTCCGGTCACATTCTCAAATGCAACGACGATTGTGTTGCCCTGCTTTTCTATCCCCTTGTAGAGCGGACTGCGGCAGGGAATGCCGGGCACCTTGTATGTTTCGGCCAGTGCCCAGCGGGCCAATCGTTTGGCCACATCCTGCTTATTCTTGGGGTGAATATCTTTTCCTTCGCCAGTATCAATGATCACCGCTTCGCCCGTGTTGGGGAGGGCTTTCATGGTCATCGTCTGGGCCTCGCGGAGTTCGGCCCAATCGCTCTCGCCCGGCTCCGTTTTTTCTGCCTGAAAGTCAGCTAACTGGACCCAGTAAAAGGGGAAGTCGCCAATGCCCCATTCCTCTCGCCATGTTTTGATCATGAAGGGAAAAAGTTCGCGATACTGATAGGCACGACCGGCATTCGCTTCACCCTGGTACCAGATCGCACCGCGAATCCCATACCCGATCGAGGGGGTCAGCACGCCGGCATGAATATTGCCGGGCCGGGCATTGCCTTTCATCTGCCCGCTGTCGGGTTTTTCCGCCTCCATCTTTGTCCATCGCTGATGGAGGGGTTTCAACTTTTCATTGGCGGCAATTTTGTCTCGCTTGATCCACGCCTCCGCAGAACTGCCGCCCCATGCGTTATTGATCAGCCCGATCGGCACTCCGAGTGTTTGCTGGAGCTGACGCCCAAAGAGATAGCCCACCGCCGAAAAACCACCCACGGTGTCCGGTGAGCAGACCGCCCACTTGCCGTTGAAGTTCCACTGCGGTTCCTGCGTGCCTACCTGTGGCACTGAGAGCAGCCGAATGGTGGGAAATGTGGCAGCGGCTTTTTCCAGGTCGGCGTCATTGGTGTTGTTGAGACTCCACTGCATGTTTGACTGGCCGGCGCAAACCCACACCTCGCCAATCAGCACATCACTGATCGTGACGGTGTTTTTGCCTTGGATCGATAGCGTGTGTGGGCCGCCGTACTCTTGAATGGGATCCAGCAGCACCTGCCACAATCCGTCGGCCCCGGCGGTCGCGGAATGAGTTTGCGGGCCAAAGGTAACAGTCACAGTCTCGCTGGGATCGGCTTTGCCCCAGACTTTATTTTTGATTCCCTGCTGGAGCACCATGTGATCGCCAAACATATTATTAAGTGCGACGTCGGCCCAGGCGATGCCAGAGAGATGGATAAGGACAACTCCAACAAAAGCAAGCACTTGGGATAGAAACCTGGGACGCATCATCAAAAGCTCCTTGAGAAGTGGGTGTCACGTCAGGACCAACACGATACCCTGCTGGGGCCAAAGATTGAAACGGTTGCAAAGCTCGACTTTTTCATCTCGTCCGGTATCGTTTAGGGGCGTCTGTGATGAAAAAAGGAGCTGCCTGATGCCGATCGATTCATCTTCCACTCAAAACGGGGCTGCCCGTAACAAGCCGACGGCCAGCGGTTTTTTTTTGCCCCTCGTGGGGATCGCTGGGCTGGCCGCTGCCGCGATCTGGTTTGGTGCAGCACCGTCTGCCCTGCCGACGGCCCAAGGCATCCCGGTTGTTTCTCTGCTGCCTGTGTCGGGGGACCCTTTGCCCAGTTGGAATGCTGGCCCGACAAAGCAAGCGATCCTCGATTTCATTGCCGCTGTCACACGGCAGGGAGCAAAGACATTTGTGCCTGTGCCAGAACGCGTGGCTGTTTTTGACCATGACGGCACGCTGATCTGTGAAAAACCAATCGTACACGGCATGTTCCTGCTCGACAGGATTCGCGCCATGGCCACTGAGCGGCCCGAAATGGTAGTCGAAGAACCCTATGCGACGTTACTGACTGGCGACATCGAGGCTGTCCGCAAGCTGGGCAAAAAATATTTTATCGATTTAACTTTTTCAACACTGGCCGGCGCATCCGAAGAGCAGCTCGAGAACCACGTCCAAGAATTTTTGCAAACGGCCAGGCACCCCATCTTCGGTGTGCCCTATGCCGATGTGACCTTCCAGCCCATGCACGAACTCATTGAGTTGCTCCGGAGCAACCGTTTTTCGATCTGGATTTGCTCGGGCAGTGGCGTTCATTTTATGCGCCCAGCGGCAGCAGCATGGTATGGCATCGAACCAGATCACGTGATCGCCTCACGAGCCAAGACAGAACTTCGCGAAGGCAAACAGAACGGCGTTACCGCCTTGCCGCACTCGCCCTTCAACCAACAATTGGAGTTGATCCTGCTACCGCATATGGAGTTTCTGAACGACCGAGAACGTAAGCCGGTCAGCATTGGCGAACAGATTGGCCGCAGACCCATTTTTGCCGCCGGCAATGTTGGTAGCGAGGGAGATATAGCCATGCTGCGTTGGTCGCAATCGAGCCGCCGCCCCAGCTTGCAGCTCTTGGTAAACCACGATGACGCTCGGCGGGAGATGGCCTACGGCGAACCCTTCAACGCCTCGCTGAAGGCGGCAGAGCAGTATGGCTGGCATGTGGTTCAGATGGCGACCGACTGGAATCGCATCTTTGCCAAACCACTGGAAAAAATGATCGCTGCGGCACCCCAAACACAAGCCGTCGTGGCCGAGCCTTCCGGCCCACCGCCCGTGCGATGGGAGGCTGAAATCGCCGCCTATGAGGCGATCGACCGTGACCATCCTCCAGAACTAGGAGGCGTCTGTTTTATGGGTTCCTCAAATATCCGTCTCTGGAAAACGCTGGCCGATGACTTTCCGGGAATGAATATTGTCAATCGTGGCGTGGGGGGCGCAAGGCTCGTGGAACTCGCCGAATCTGCCCCCCGTTTATTGGCGGCTGTCGAACCGACTCTGATTCTCGTGTCGGCTGGCACCAACGACATCGGTGCGGGGGCGAGCCCTGAGAATGTGCGCCGATCCTTCGAGCGATTCGTGCAGAATGTCCGCCGCGATCTACCTGATACAAAAATTGTTTTTCTAGCGATCTCTCCCAGCATCAAGCGCTGGGAGCAACGGGAGCGTCAGCAGGCGGCCAACGCCGCTGTGCAAGAGTTCGTTGCTTCCAGCGATGCCGGTTTCGGACTTTTTTTCATCGACGCAAACGCAGCCTTTCTAGGCCCAGATGATCAGCCAGCGACAGAATGTTTTGTGGAGGACCAACTGCATCCCAGTACGATGGGCAACTCCCGCCGTGCAGCCATCATCCGGCCTCGCCTAGAAGAGTTGCTGCGCACCGGCAACGAGCCAATCGCCATCCCTTGACGCACCGCCATCCACTCGCCCCTATGAGCGGCGGTGCATGTAGTCTTCTACCTGCTGCAGGGCCACTTCGTAGTTATTGACGCGATGTGCGTTGATGTCGCCGATTGAAATGAGCCCTACGACGAGGCCGTTCTCGTCCATGACGGGAACATGACGAATGCGTCGATGGCTCATCAAATCAGCCACTTCGTCGATTGTGTCGCCAGGTCCGCAGCAGATGACATCGACGGTCATCACATCACTCACAAGCGTCGTGGTCGCCGATTGCATTTCAGCGACGACTCTCTGAAGCACATCGCGTTCTGTGAAGATGCCCACCAGTTGGTCGCCGTTCATCACTAACAGTGAACCGATTTTCTGAGCATTCATGACTTGCGTCGCCTCGAGCACGGTGGCATCGGGCCGCGTGATCGCTAGAGGTCGATCGGCTTTGGTATGAAGAATGCTGCTAATAGTGCCCATTGCATGATCTCCTTTTATTCAAGAACAACAGCCCCTCTCGGAAAACAGATTTCATTTGAATGACCTGCTTTTTGCCAAACCGCTTGGCCCCAGTGCACAGATTCTAACGCCGCGAGTTCGCAAAAGCACTAGTGGCTGCCATGGCCCCGCCAGTACAACCGATGGACCGGACCTAAGCCGGCATTTCGCTCACATAATTGCCCAATCGCTCTTTTTAGGAACTGTGCCATGAATCCGTCCCAAGACACCTTTGCCCAATTCTGGTCGGGTCGTTGGCTGCCGTTTCTCCCGGAATGGCTACGGGAAACAGCGGCGAGGGTTGTTGTTTTTGGCGGCATTACGCTCGTTACGATGCTGCTGGTCGGTCCGCTGGCTGATTCTCGCGGCGAGGCGTACCTTGAATCGTCGTTTGCCCGCACCCTGACGGCTTTAGCGGCCACCCGTGGGCTCGACAGTGCCATTTCGCTGGCCCAGAGTTCTGAAGTGAGCTTCAGCTTTGGCCCCGGTGGCAGCCTGGGAATTGGACAGGCCCTCGATCCGATCAACGACCTCGTCGAGCAGTACGGATCGCTTCTGCTTGCAAGCACAACGGCACTTGGCGTTCAACGACTCCTCATGCAGATTGGCCGATCGCTGGGATGGTGGCTCTTTCTCCCGCCGCTGGTAGCCCTGCTGGGCGCTGCATTTGTCGTCGGAAAACCGAAACTCTCCCTGCTGGAATGGAGCAAACGGCTGTTTGGCATTGCACTCTTTGTGAGATTGGCGATTCCAGGATCGGCGTGGATCGATTCGCTTGTCGATAACCACTTTTTAGACGCTGACTACCAACAGGCAGCGGCGGCAGTGACCACCACAACCGAAAAGATTCAGAATGCGGAGGCCATAGACCCAGACAAGCCGTGGTGGGAGCGGTACAACCCTGTGGAGTATGTCGGCGACCGCGCCCAACGCATTCTGGAATCGCTTGGCGACATTGGCAAAGCGATCGTCAACCTCGCCATTTACTTCACGATCTCCACGATTCTTTTGCCGCTGGGCACAATCTGGCTGCTTTCTCGACTCTCAGGATCACTTTTTTCTGGCCGCGGCCCGCCATGACAATGGGCTCTGAAAAGCGATTCAAACCCATTTTCATTCGGTTTCAATGAGTTTCCTGGGACATTTTTGCCCCGCAATCCAGACTTTCTCAATTGGGTGACGCAAAAACAAACTCGCTTGCTTGATTGCCAATTTATTCCATGTATCCTACCCATCTTACGGCTGTCTGCTGCTGGTTATTCGAAATAAGTGTCTTTTTTCTGTTTTTTTCTGGTTCTATTTTTTACTCTTTTTCTGGAGGTCTCTGTGATTCGTAAATGTTTATTCGGCTTTGTGCCGGTGGTCGCGGTCCTTGCCATGTGCGCAAGCACGCTGGCTGGCGACCGTGCTGGAAATGTTTGTGGTGGTTGCCAAGACGCATCCGCTGCTTGCGGTAGTTGTAGTGATGCCGGTGCTGCTTGCGGCACCAAGACGATGTACAAACGCGAGTATGTGACGGAGATGCGTCCGGTCACATGCACCGAATACACGACGGAAACTCGCGAGCGGACCTACACGGTCAACAAGCAAGTGGCCCGTACCGAGGAAAAGACCCGCACGGTCACCGTACAGGTTCCGGAGACCCGGACCAAGACTGTGAACTACACGGTCAACAAGAACGTGACGGAAACAAAGACCGCCGAATACACGGTCCAAGTTCCCTACACTGAAGCGGTCGAGCAGACCTACACAGTGTGCGTGCCGGTGAAGGAGGAGAAGACCTCCACCTACACCGTGATGGTGCCGAAGAGCGAAGAGAAGACAGCAACCTACACGGTGCAGGTTCCTTACACCGAGCAGGTTGAGCAGTCTTATACGGTCTGCGTTCCTGTGAAGGAAGAAAAGACCTCAACCTACATGGTGAAGGTTCCCTACACCGAGGAAGTTGAACAGTCTTACACCGTGAATGTACCGGTTTCGGAAGAGAAGACCGCCACCTACACGGTGATGGTGCCCTACACCGAAGAAAAGGTTTCGACCTACACGGTGAAGGTTCCCTACACCGAGCAGGTTGAGCAGAAGTTTTCGGTCAGCGTTCCCTACACCGAGCAGATGACAGGAACCCGCACCGTGCAGAAGCGCGTTGCGGTTGAGTCAATGAAGTCGGTCCAGGTTCGCGGTGGCCATTGGGAAACGCAGCAGGTCGAGGTCGCTTCCAGCGGCACCGATGCTGGCGGCTGCCCATGCCCCCCGAAAATGTGCTGCAAGCGGGTCTGGGTTCCGACGTGCGAAACGAAGGAAATCCCTTGCACCACTTACAAGTGCACCAGCGAAGATGTGCCCTACACCTGCACGGTCAACAAGTGCCGTCAGGAAGAGCGCAGCCGAATGGTGAGCGTGTCGAAGTGCCGCGATGAAGAGCGCACCCGCACCTACAAGGTGTCGAAGTGCCGCCCAGAAGAGCGCACTCGCACCTACACTGTCACCAAGTGCGTTCCCGAGACAAAGACTCGCAAGGTCAGTGTCACCAAGTGCCGTGATGAAGAGAAGACTCGCACGTGCACCGTGACCAAAATGGTCAACGAAACGAAGACCCGTATGGTCAACGTTACGAAGTGCCGTCCTGAGGAGCGCACCCGCACCTACACCGTCACGACCTGCGTGCCGGAAGAGCGGACCCGCACCTGCACGATCACCAAGATGGTGAACGAGACGAAGACCCGCACGGTCAACGTCACCAAGTGCAAGGCTGAGACGAAGACCCGGGAGTACCAGGTCACCAAGTGTGTGCCGGAGACCATGAGCAAGGAAGTGTCCTGCACGGTCATGGTGCCACAGCAAAAGGAAGAGAAGTACTCCGTGACGGTGTGCGACTGCGTTCCAGAGACGAAGACCGCAAGCTACACCGTTTGCGTTCCTCATCAGGTGACGAAGGAAGTGCCCGTCAAGGTCTGCAAGATGGTTGCCGTTGAGGTCGCTTGCGGTGACTGCTGCGGTTCTGCTGGTTGTGGCGAAGCCGCTGCCTGCGACAACTGCGATTCTAGTAGCAAGGGCTGTGGCCGTCGCCACGGTTGCCGTCGCTGCAAGTAAGCACTGAGCTTCCAAGGCACTGGGCCCTTGTCTCAGAGAGTGTTCAAGAAGAGCGGGCCGGACGCCAGTCGTTCGGCCCGCTCGCTTTTTATCTGCGTCGCACTTGGCTCCGGTCATCCTGCGACAGCCCTTCATGCGTCCCGGTCACGCCGCCCGAGTCCTTCGCGTGGCCCCACGTCATCATAGGAAGCTTTGTAGACAGTGTCCGTCCGCTGGCTCTCGGCCTAATGCGAGTGACCTAGCGGAAATCTTCGATCTCTGCTGAACTCAAGTCCATTCTCAAAGGACTGAACTCTATGCAGACAACCTGTTCTAGCGGGACGGCTTTCTATGAAGAATCGCCCCTTGATAGCATTGACATCGAGGAAGAGATCGCACCGCCCCAATGGATTCAGCAAGCGCGACGATCAATCACTACCGCAGACACTGATTTTTTTCGCGTTTCACCGCTGCGTTATTGGCTCGACTTCATCCTGAGCCTGACGGCTGCCTATGCCGCAGCGACGGTCTATCTGGTCTGGCCAATCGGGTCGTGGCAGCAGGTTCTCGCCTTTCCCGTGGCCGCATTCTGGCTCTACAGGCTGGGTTCACTGATTCACGAAGTCTGCCACCTCGGCCAGCACGAGATGCCGCTCTTTAAAGCAGCGTGGAATCTCCTGGCCGGCGTGATGACGCTCACCCCCAGCCCTTTCTTTACCCGCCATCATCGCGACCATCATAGCCAGCGACTCTACGGCACGCACGAAGATCCCGAGTACATGGCCAATTGCATGGTGAGTGGCAATATCCGAAGCATTCTCTGCTATGCCGCTTTTGTGGCAGTCTTCCCGCTCCTTGTGTTTCTGCGATTCCTGCTGGCTCCGCTCACGTTTCTCCATTCCAGCCTCCGCGAATGGACGCTGCGGCATGCCTCGTCGCTGACATTCAACCGCAACTATGAGCGGAAGCTCACGGCTGCTGATCGGCGATCGATTCTGATCGTCGAAGCACTCTGTTTTGTGCGAGCCCTCTTGATTCCGCTGCTGATTGTATTGGGTCTCAACCACTGGTCGCGCGTGCCGCTGCTCTATGCCTTGGCGATGGCCACTGTGTTTTTAAACCAGATGCGACTGCTTGCCGACCACCATTTAGAAAGCGACGGCCACCGTAGCGATCTGGAGTCGCACATCATGGACTCCTGTAACTACACGCAAAACGATCCCCTGACGCTTCTCTTTTTTCCATTTTCAATTCGCTACCACGCTTTACACCATCTCTTCCCCTCGCTTCCCTACCACAATCTCAAAAGTGCGCATGCCCATCTAGTGAAATCGCTGCCGGCAGATTCTCCCTATCTCACGCTCGACCGACCCGGTTGGTGGAGCACCGCCAAACACACGCTCTACGGCTGATCCTCGGGGTAGCCCTTGCACAAGAGGCGATGAAAGAGTCGCTCAAGTGCCAAGCGTGCCAGTTGCACCGATCACCTTATCGCTGCTTGAGCTGATCGCGAATCTCTATGAGCACATCGAGCACCTGCTGCTGTGTGGGAACTGGCTGTGCAGCGGCTGTCTCAGCAGCCTTGGCCTGCATGATCCAGCCCAGCAACTTGACGATAAAAATAAACAACGCCATCGCCAGAATCAGGAAGCTGACAACATCGCCAAGAAAAGCACCGTAAGGGATTTTCTGCTCGCCGACCACCAGCGACCAGTCTTTGTAGCTGCCGTCTCCTGGCATGACAACGCTCACCAGCGGCATAATCAGATTGTCGACCATGCTTGAAACGATTTTTCCAAAGGCACCCCCAATAATGACACCCACCGCCAGGTCGATGACATTTCCCTTAAACGCAAAGTTTTTGAACTCGTCAAACAGTGAAAAAGCCTGCTTGGTCGGAAGGGCCATTGGTGTGCTCCTGATAGAAAGTCCAACCGGCTAACTCTCCCGGAAGTGGAGGTCGCGACGCCGGTTGAATCAACGGCAGAATACGCATTTCTGCCTTCATACAACAAGTATTGACACCGGTCGGCCCGTTTGGGCCAAAGCTGATCCCAGCCTCCCCCGAGTCGCACAATTAAAAAACGACAGAAAATTGACGGCCAGCGAACCGCGGGGTAAGCCTGAGCGTACTGGTTCACAGCCTCGGAGCGTTTTTGCCATGCGTTTTCAATTTCCCAATCACCTGTTTCAAAGACATCTTGGTGCGCGTGGGCGCCTCAAAAACCGTGCCCAGAGCTGCTTCGGTAACTGGGAAAGGCTGGGACTCAGTGGCGGTGAGGTGCTCGAGTCGCGGACCCTGATGGCTGCCGATCTGGCGGTGTCGTTCCACGACAATCTTGTTCCGGCAATCGAGCGTAACTACTATTCGCCCGGTTCGCAGGTCGTCTACACGCTCACCATCGAGAACAACGGGGACGCCACCGCGGCCAGTGCAGCGGTGACAACATCGCTGTCTCCAGCCATCACTCAAGACACATGGACCGCAGCCTACGCGGGAGGGGCGACGGGGGCATCGGTTGGCGCCGGCAACATCAACACGCCCATCAACCTGCCTGCCGGCGGCAAAGCCACTTTTACAATCGTTTCGCAGATCAGTACTTTGGCCACAGGTCCTCTCGTCAGCACAGCCAGCGTGACAACAGCCACAGGTGAGGTGAACACCGCCAATAACAGTGCCACTGACACCGACCTCTTCGTGCCACAATCGATCGCTGTCAGCAGTGGCACGGCCTACGGCAGCACATCGCTGGTGCGATTAGTCACTCCCACAACAGGGGCTCCAGTGGCAGCGGCTTACGCGTATGAGACGCAATTCAATACCGGCGTGCGGACGGCGCTAGCCCAACTCGATGGCAGCGGCAAGGCCCATCTTGTCTGCGTGCCAAACTACAACCGCGTGGCTGATCTGGTCGTATTTCGTCAGGATATTTCTGCCGACGGTCAAGTGACGCTCGTCAAAGAGACTCGCTTTAGCTTGAGTCCGTTTGGGGCAGCGTATCGCAACGGCATGAATGTGGCCGTGGGCGATTTCGACGGCAATGGCCTCGAAGACATTGCCTTTGCCAAATCGAGCGGAGACGGTGCCATTCGCATCTACACCTCGACACCCACAAGTTTATCGAGCCCACTGACCCTCTTCCGCTCGTTCACGCCATTTGCCTCGAGCTTTGGCGGCGCAGCGATCGCGGCGGGGGATTTTGGCACATTCCCCTCTGCGAGTGCTCCGAGCAGGGTCGTCAATGCCCTTCGGCAAGACGGCACCTCGGAACTAGTCGTAACCAGCGGTGCCGGAATGGCTCCTGTCGCACGGATTTACAACACAGCTCTCGCTGTGCCTGGCGTGATTGACACGATCACGCCATTTGGGGGCGCTGCAATGCGAGGCGGCATGACGGTGGCCGTGGCCTCCGTGACGCCCGACTCGATCCCAGACATCATTCTCGCGGCTGGCAACGGCGGCGGTTCATTCGTCGAGATTTATAACGGCAGCGTCGCTCCAGCGGCCAATGTTCGGCTGGCACGCTTTGCCGCGTTTGCCGATTTGGCGACCCGCAACTCTGCCGTCTTTGCCGTCGGCGTTGACACCGACGGCGATGGCCGCGCCAACAGTATCGATGTGGTGCAGGGGGCCGCCAGTCAGTCTGCCTTAAGACGCTACTCGACCACGGGTGTCTTGCAGGGCACGACGGCAAGTGTTGTGGGCACACTGCAACTTGCTGCTTTAGCCATTACCAACGACTTCACGCTTGTGGCCACAAGCACAGGACTCAAGTATAAGGCGATCGTGGAAGGCACTGGAGCTAAACCCTCATCGGCCACAGCCAGCGTAACGGTGGATTACGAGGGATGGCTGATGAATGGCACGCGATTCGACGGCAATAATGGCAGTGCTTTTAGCCTGAACAGTGTCATCGCCGGATGGACTGAAGGCTTACAGTTGATGCCCGTCGGCAGCGTGTATCAGTTCGTGATTCCTGCTGCCTTGGCCTACGGCAGTGCTGGCACTTTGGGAATCCCGCCCAATTCCCCGCTCGTATTCCGAGTCAAACTCCTGACGGCGACCTAGACGTCGCTGTTACATCTACCAATGAGCCTCGAGCCCGAGATGAGCGCCACTTAAAAAGAGGCTGCCGTTATTGTTGAGGCGAGTGCCGGCACCGGCCGCATTGACAGCGGAAAAATCCCACTGGTCAGGTGCCAAGGCCACGCCAGTCAGCCAGAAAAGGTTGTAGCCCACTCGCAGACCCCACGTTTCATTGAGCCGGTAGACCATACTGGCATTCATATCGGCGATCAGCCCCATGCCCGCAGTGTGAGCTGAGAAGGCAGGCCGAATCGTTCCCAAGGTCAGCGAATCGAAAGATGCCTGGGACTGCCCGACGGATGTGCCAGCCACGCCCACCTTCATCCAGCCTTCAACGGCCCAGCGTTCCCACGCCATCCGGCCGCGCGTGCCAATCTGCGCGGCAAATAAATTGGAACTGGTCGTTGCCGTGTACGTGCTGGGCTGCGGAGCCGACGCAGTCATTGCCAAGACTGCCGATTCCTCCAGCCCGGCCCAACGCAAGCCGGCCAGCCAGTCAATGTGGCCTCCATCATACCCCTGACAGCGTTGCCACGGATTTCCCGAGCGTCTGTTGTAGCCACCGTCAAACCGGTGAAACACGAGATTGATGTCGGCTGAATTGAGCGTTGAATTGTAAGCCGCTCGTGCGACAGAAGCGTTTTTGAGCGGACTGAGCGGATCGAGTCCAAGATTTCCGGCCGCCTGTAGGGAAGATCCGTCACTTGTTTGCAGCGAGTGGCCGTACATGCCGTAGAGGCCGACGTAGCCAACCTCCCAGCCGACATCGCCGTCGCCATAGTTGCCGTAGAGCAGTCGCGTGCCGGTGCCCACGACGCTGGTGAGATCGTGCGTCTGCATGACCGCCGTATTGGGCGCACTGCTATTGACCACGATCGGTTGATGAAACGTGGCGTTGTTGCGCTGCAAAAAGAGTGCGTCAAACACAGCATAACGCTGACCATCCTGCCGGTAGGTACTTTGCCGGCCGTGTTCAGCTAGGTCGAACGAGCCTGGCTGAGGGTCGTGCTCCCTGGTGGCTGCGTCGACAGGCATTGAGTCGAGCAGCACAGACTCTGGTTCATCCAGCAACTCGATCAGGCCCGGTTGTTCTGGTTCGCTCTGCTGTGAAAATTCCGCTGCAGGATCAGACTCCTCGGCCGCAGTCTTCTCGGGGAATTCAAACGACACTTCCGTTGCGTCCGGAAAGTCGAACGACATTCCAGCAGCGTCCTCTGCCAGAGCAATCTGGCCGGAGGACTGTAGGACAAAAATGCTCAGCAGACAGATGCCGGCCGCGCACGCCGCACACCACAGCGATCTGAGGCAGGGCAGCATCTGAGGGTTGACTGCCGACAAACGGTTCATGAATCTCGTACCATCCGCACATTGAGGACAATTCCTACAATCCGTTTTTTCGGCAGTTTGGGCAGGGAGCATGAGAATCGTTGCAAATTCAACCGGACGCTTTGGTGGACGGCCGAGGCTAGGGGCTCTACGGGCCGTTGCCACTGGGCCTTGTCATGAAGATACTCAATGTGGGCACTCTTTACCCAGCGGCAGCGAAGGCCGTTCGTGCTTGTGCGGTTCGTGAATTTGTTGACAATGCCACTCACCGTGAAACCCGTTGCACGGAAATCCCGCGCGGCCTTTTCGCTATCCAAAGGGTTGTCTCATGTCATCGGCCACCTCCGTAGATGGAACGTCGCAAACCATTGCATTGCACCGCCGTCAGTTGCACTGGCGCTATGCGTTGCCGATCGGGGCCCTTCACGTGCTGGCTTGTCTGGCTTTTCTGCCTATTTTTTTTAGCTGGTCGGGAGTTGTACTGGCGGCTCTTTGCACGCATCTGTTTGGCATGCTGGGCATCAATCTGTGTTACCACCGGTTGCTCACGCACCGCAGTTTGACAACACCACTCTGGCTGGAGCACGTGCTGGCAACGATCGCGTTGTGCTCTTTAGAAGACACACCCGTGCGATGGGTGGCGACCCACCGCATGCACCATGTCCATTCCGACGAACCCGCCGATCCACATTCGCCCAATGATGGTTTTGGTTGGTCGCATGCTGGCTGGCTGCTGCGGGCCGCTCCGAGCCGTCGGTCGCTGGCGTTCTACGACCGCTACGCCCGTGACGTCATCGCCGATTCCTACTACCGCTGGCTAGAAAAACGTCCTTTTACGGTTCTCTATATCTATGCTTCGCAAATCCCTATTTTCGGAGCCTTCGGCTGGATCGTTGGTTGGTGCGCCAGCGGCCAAACTGCGGCAGCCACGCAGTTGGCCTTGAGCTGGATCGTTTGGGGGGTATTTGTGCGCACGGTGCTTGTCTGGCATCAAACATGGAGCGTCAATTCGCTCTCGCATGTCTTTGGCTACCGCACCTATGAGACCGGAGAGAATAGCCGCAATAATTGGCTGGTGGCACTCATAGCGGCGGGTGAAGGCTGGCACAACAACCATCATCACGATCCGGTCAGCGCCAGCGTGCAGCATCGCTGGTGGGAAATCGATCCGACATACTACTGCATTTGCCTGCTCGCCAAGCTGGGTCTTGCCCACGATATCGTGCTGCCGCGTCACATTCGACAAGCCCGCACGGCGGCTGCGACGACCATTCGCGAGACCGTGCAATGACGCGTGCTTTTGCTGCCTCCGCGTGATCGCACCATTGACTGCCGCGAGCTACTGCAGCGAGTGAATCGTGCCGTGGAGTCGGCCTTGCACACTGGCACCATCAGCGGTGGCGGTGTTCCACTTGACTTCATAACTCCATGTCGGCGCAAAGTCTTCGATGTGCAGCGTTGCCGTGCGACCATCGCTGGAAATGTCGACGCTGGTGATGCCGTGATCTTTTTCGTCGATGTGGTCGGAACCGTAGTTGGCGGTCCGCTTGAGTCCCCACGATTTGTAGTGCCAGGCCTGCGGATCGACGGCTTTGACTGCGTCCAGCGGATCGCTGAATGTGAGTCGCAAACCAGCGGCCGTGGCAGCTAATTCCAGCGGCATCCGCAGCGGCAGAGGGGTTCGCCGAATGCGAAAGAATCCGCCTGGCTGGGTGCGATTTCCAGCCCAGGCAAAGAGACCGCAGGTATAAAGCTGACCATCGGCTGGGTTAAATCGGCCCCGCATGATGCCGGTCGGCAGGTCGGGCATCGGGAGAGCCACCAGACCGCCTTGCAATCGCGATGGGCTGGAAATGGCCTGCTCCTTCTGCGCGGCGCCGAATGGCACTTCTTGCGGGAGCACCAGATGCACGCGGCCTTCGCCGTAGGAGAGTTCCAAGAGCGATCCGTCGAGTTGCTGCCATGCCTTGCTCTTAACCCGCAACAATTCCGCCGGCGAGCGATCAAACGCATTGGTGATCCACGCCAGCGGCGGGTTCATCGCGGAATCGCTTGCATCGGTGACATCGTGGTAGCCAAACATGTTGCCATAGAAACCGCCGGGGCGAACATGATTGATTCTATTTTTTGGATTCCAATGCCCTTCCTGATCCGTCACATAGAATGTGCCATCGGCCTCCACGCAGACCCCATTGGCCGCCCGAAAACCATTGGCCACAATCTCGGTCGCGGAGCCATCGTGCGCCACTTTGAGCAGCGTGCCGTGGTGTGGCACGAGGGCGGGCAAGGCGTGACGAGCGCTTTTGGCGTAGTAGAAATTACCGTCGGCATCTGTCTCCAGGCCCATGGCAAACTCATGAAAGTGTTCGGTCACCTGCTGGTCTGTGTTGAATGTGTCGTAGCGATCGGTGAGGCCGTCGCCATCCAGATCGTGGAGCGTCACAATTCTGTCGCGGCATGTGATGTAGATCACGCCTTTGATCACCTTGACTCCCAGCGGTTGGTAGAGACCGGTGGCAATGCGTCGCCATTTCAGCAGGCCCTCGCTTTGCGACAGTCCGGCAACCGTCCAGACATCTCCATCCCATGTGCAAAGGGCGGCCGTGTCGGGCCCGAGAAAGTCGATGCCTCCTAATCGCAACTGCGCGTTCCACGGGTTGACTGTGGGCGGAGCGAGCACATCAATTGCAAATGCCCCCGTGTCGGCCCCTTGAGTCAACTGCGTTTGGATCGTTGCATCCCAGAGTTTTCGGGCGGGTTTGCCCACGAGTGTTTGCGGATCGAACGGCTCAGGCAGCGTGGCAGCAAAGGCTGCAAAGGTCGCCTGATCGAGATCCCGTTTTCCAGCGGCAATGGCAATTGCAGCCACCAGAGGCTCACTGCGTGGCGGGAGCACGAGCGTGTAAAAGCCGTCCCGTTCTTCCAGTCGAGCTGCTGAGTCTGTTGGCCTGCTGGCCTGCTGGCCGACAATTGCCGCCACTGTCTTTCTTGTTTTCTCATCGCCGCTGGCCTCCTCACCCACGCTGGCCACACGCACGACAAGTTCACTGGAGTGGGGCCCGATCGACCAGATTCTGGTCACAACTGGTGACGACTGTTCTCCCTCAGGACGGCCTGCTTCCAGCCTCGCCGTCTCCAGTACGCGTGTGCCATGCAGATCGTATTCCAAAAGAATAGCGTCGCCGGCGTGATGCAATGCCTTGAAGCGGGCGTACGACGCTGGCAGTGGACCGTATGGTTTTTTATCGCGGCCCAGCGGGCGTGGATCTTCGAAAGAGCCGGTGGCGGGATCGGCCCAGCCAGGCATCGTGTCGAGCGAAGCGATCACGCGGCCGTCAATGTGGGGATGCGTGTTGTGGCTGCCGTTAAAATTGATGCCCTGCCAATCGATGAAGTTTTCTCCGTCCCAGATGGCAGCAGCCCTCAGTGTGTCGAGTTCGTACAGAATCCACACATGACCTCGACCGATGCCGTCGGCACCTGGGTCGAGCCGAACAGCCAGACCCTTGCGAGCAACATTTGTGCCCTGCTTTCCTTTTCCAACCTCTATGCTTCCGGACAAAAACGGCCCGTAATCATGAATCCGCCAGAGTTCGATGGTTGACGGCTGGGGCCCGCGACTGGTTCCGACTGGCAGATTTTTCAGATATTCGGGGGTCACTGCCAAATACTGTGAGGGGTTTTTCTCCTTGAGAAAGGTCTCGCGAATGTAATGGATCACATCGTATTTCTGGCTCGGAACCATCCACCCCTGCGCCACCATCTGTCCTCCGCCCACGGTGAGCGTGCGGTACATCGCATGGGGATCGGCCCCCAATTTGGATTTTCCTTCGGCAAATCGCAGGGCTGTAGGCAGCGAGCCGGGGGCGGAAAGTGTGCCGTGACAATTAGCGCAGACGCGGCTGTAAATCTTTTCGCCGCTCTCAAAGGCGGCTTTCGCTTTGCCACCGTCTGTCCAATCACTGATCAAGCCCGCATGATCGATCTCGCGTTCGTAGGCAGCAGGCACTGGCGGAGCCAGCAGTGACGCAGCCGGCCGCAGAGCCACCGCCCGTTGCGGCCCGCCTCGGGCAATCTCGTCGAGATAACGCACCAGATCTAAAAACTGCTGCCGATCAGCCAGCAGATTGACAAGCCCTCCAGGCATCAGCGACACAGCCGATGTGCTGCGCTCATCGATCTCCGAGGCTACAATCTCCGTTTCGCGACCGTTGGCCAGAGCATCCCGCAAGACCACTCCCTGCGGAGATTCGCGGGAAATGATTCCGGAAATACTCTGGCCGTCGCTCTTGAGAATCGTGGTCGTGCGATATTCGGGGCGAATGATCTGGGATGGTGCCAGCAGAGACTCGACTAGGTGAGCGGTCAGCGCATTCCCAGTCAGCGGTCCAGCCGCGCCGACAGGTGGAGCAGCCAGGTTAGGACCCAGCGGCGACAATCCCTCATCGGCCGCGTGGCACTTCGTGCAGGTCAAATAGGCGGTATGAAAAGCGACAGCTCCGCGAATCGGATCGCCTCTTTGCAACGCATCGGCAGCTAGTGTGGCCGTGCCCTCGGCAGCCAAAAGATCGGTCAGCGTTTGTGGAGCACGCACAGCCTCAGCGGCGCAGACTTTCCCCTGCAAGTGCCAATTGCCGAGCAGACTGGCGACAGACCCTAAAAGAACTGTTGCCGCCAAACAAATGCTGCCGTGCCGTGAAACACAAATTGATCGCATGCGCAAAATCCTTGTGACAGAGTTTTCAGAGCCGTTGAATCAAGGCGACAGTACCAGCGACGGTGCCATCTTGCGAAGATCGGCGAGGAACGCGTCGATTTCATTTTCGGTGGTAGCCCATGAGCACATAAATCGGCAGCCACCCGAGCCGATAAAATCATAGAATCGCCAGCCTCGATTGCGCATTGCTGCCGACAGTGCAATAGGCAGTTTGGCAAAGACAGCGTTGGCATCTCTGCTCCCAAGCACTTCGATCCCTGGAATCGTTCGCAGCCCTGCCTCAAGTCGGGCGGCAGCAAGATTGGCTCGCTGGGCGTTGGCCAGCCAGGCACCATTTTCAAGCAGCCCCACCCAGGCCGCGGTTAAGTAGCGCATTTTGGACGCCAACTGCCCAGCCTGCTTGCAGCGGTAGGCAAACTCCTCTGCTAATTCCTTACGGAAAAACACGACGGCTTCGCCGATACCCATGCCGTTTTTTGTGCCTCCAAAACAGAGCACATCGACACCCACTTCCCATGTGATCTGCTTGGGTGCCGCGCCGAGCGCTGCCACGGCATTGGCAAACCGAGCTCCGTCCATGTGCAGTCGCAATTTGTGACGATGACAGACCTCTTTGATGGCAGCCAACTCCGCCATCGAATAGACGGTCGAAAGCTCTGTGGCTTGAGTGATGCTTGCGACCCGGGGCTTGGGGTAGTGGATGTCGCGGCGGCGTTCCACGGCGTGGGCAATGCCGTCAGGCGTCAACTTGCCCCGCTCCCCCGGGAGGAGCAGGAGTTTTGTGCCGTTCGAAAAAAATTCCGGTGCTCCACATTCGTCCGTTTCAACATGCGCCATCTCATGGCAAAGAATGGCGTGGTACGACTGACACATCGACGCGAGCGCCAGCGAGTTTGCGGCCGTGCCATTAAAAATGAAAAACACCTCTGCCGGGCATTCAAAGAGCTCGCGAATGAGTTCGCAGGCTCGCGTCGTCCAAGGGTCATCACCGTAGCTGGCGACAGAGTTTGCATTGGCTTGCGAGATCGCAGCCCACGCCTCCGGGCAGATGCCTGCAGTATTGTCGCTGGCAAATTGGTAACTGGGCACGACAGTGCTCACTGGCGGCGCAGTCAGAGGCATGAAACGTAGATCCTCATGGATTGAGTCGGCACGTTATTTCTTAGAGAGCGTATTCTAGCAAGGCAGGATCGAGAGCCCAACAAGACCCACTCGAGCGACCATGATTCAAGCCGATGTGGCACTTTTAACCGACTGTCGCTACACCGCCGCGGTGGCTGCAAAAGACGATTGGTATCTGGCTCATATCCTCGCCGACGACCTTTTGCTGCAAACATCGCTTGAATTACTCGGTCTGTCTTCGCAACGCGTCGATTGGGCCGATCCCGCGATCGATTTCTCGGCATTCCGCTGCGCTGTCTTTCGCACCACATGGGACTACTTCGATCGACTCGCAGAGTTTACCGCATGGCTGCAAGAGGTTCGCCAGCAAACGCAACTCTGTAACGACTACGCCACCGTTGCTTGGAATATCGACAAACACTATCTGGCTGATCTGGCAGCAGTTGGCATTCCGATTGTGCAATCGCAGTTTGTTGAACGCGGCACCTCTCTTTCTCTCCACGAACTGCTCGATGCTTCTGGCTGGAACGAGGCGATCATCAAGCCCTGCGTCTCGGGAGGGGCCCGCCATACCTATCGCGTTCACAGGGCAACGGCCAGCCAGATTGATCGCATTGTGCAACCGTTGCTCCTCACAGAGGCGTTTGTATTTCAGCCTTTCCAACAGAATGTCATCGACAGCGGCGAGGACACCCTGGTTCTTTTTAATGGCCGATATTCGCATGCTCTGCGAAAAATCGCCAAAGCGGGCGACTTTCGCGTACAGGATGATCACGGCGGCAGCGTGCACTTCTGCCAGCCATCGCTAGCACAGATTGAATTGGCAGAGCGGGCGATGGCCGCCTGTCAGTGTCAGCCGGCGTATGGCCGCGTCGACATGATTCGCGACAATTCCGGAGCCTGGGCGGTGATGGAATTGGAGTTGATTGAGCCGGAGCTTTGGTTACGAAGGCATCCTCCGGCCGCCAGAGCATTTGCCGCTGCTATTGATGGAATGATCCACGCTTCCTGAGCCGCATGCTAAGAGTTTTGTACTTGAGTCGCTTCAGTCACTTTACTCGTGGGGGACCAGCCAGACTCTGGTCAAAACAGCGTGCATCTGCGGATCGTGGCCCTTCAGTTGCACGTCATTAAATGGGAAAAAATCATTGCGGGAGAAAAACGCTTCCGTTGTTTCGGCAAAATATTCGGCTGGGTTTGTCATCGCGTAGGCGCGTTCGGTCGTGTTGGGTTTACCGTTGCCATGCCAACGATCGACACTCTCGTAGAGATTGGCCGCCTTGGCGTGTTGGTAGGCGGCAACCACCGCCGGTTCTTCGAATGAGAGTCGTCGATCGTGATACGCGTGGGCCAATTCGTGGAGCGCAAAGTTTGGCATGCGATTGGTCTCCCGCTCAAATGTCGATGTGTTGGTGAACTCCACACACTTTTCCATGGCCGGATTGCGGCGATTTTCCCGCAGCCAGCCTGCTCCAGGATGGTATTCCGCCTTGCCACTCACGCCGGGATATTCAGGCGAAAACCAGAGCGGCACTGCCTGCAAATCAGCTACGGCCGCTGCTGGCACCACCCGGACGATTTCTGAAAGTTGCCTTTGCAACAGCGACATGGCCACCTCTACGGCCCTCCTTTCCTTGGCAAGCAGCGTATGGCTGATATGAATCTGCCAGCCCTCAATCGTTCGAGTCTGATACCCCACGCCGAGGAATGCCTGCGGCTCCAGCGGCAGGTCGCAGAATGTCAGCGCGGCCACACCGTTGGTTCCAAAGATGAGGTTGCCGGTCTTGCCGTCCCAATCCTTGCCCGCAAGGTAGGCAATCGTTTTAGCACTTGTCGGGGCCGTCAGTGTCAGCGTGATGACATTTCCTGCAACCGATCCCTTGGCGATCAATGCCGGCACGCCGTCGAGGTAGATATTTTTTCGACTTGCTTCGTTCCATGCCATGGGTTGGCCAAATTCGATCGCGATTTCGTCATGCGCAGCAGTTGTAAAAAAGGCTCGCTCGAGCTGGGGCGCTGTCACTGGCTGCTTTGGCTGGAAGCCGTAATTGTCTTGCTCCAGCAGCGGACTCATCAGCCTGGCCATCTGCGCATAACCCTCCAGATCAAAATGACACAATCCGCGGCCGGTGTCTTTTGTTGAAATGCCCACGGTGGACATGACTCGCAGATTGGAATAGCGGGTCGCAAGAGTCCGCTGTGCCTCGCGTATCTGATCGTCTTTTGGCCCCATGCTGCAGGGCAAGGGCCAGACTTGAAACACATAGTAGTGCTGAATGTTTGGGAAATCTTCTTTCCAAGCCGCAGACATATCGACAAAGTCTTGCTGATACGACTTGTAATTCCAGTCGCCGGTGGGCGCTCCCGATCCACTATCGTTTTCCCCCTGATGCCAGATCACGCCGCGAATGCCGTGGGTCAACTTGGCGGCCGTCACTCGCGTCAGCAAACCACCATAAATTTTATACGGATTGACATAAAAACTGCCGCTTGTGTCGAAGTGATTTTTGGGATTTCTCTGGTGCTGCCAGATTGGCGTGCCGCCGTAGGCACCATTCACAATACAGATGGGAATCTTGTAGGTTTCCAGCAGATTCGTGGCGAGAACCATGCCCCAGGCTCCGATTTGGTGGCATCCGTAGTCAGGTTTTCCCCAGATATGAGTGCGAACTGCCTTCCCCCAGCCACCCCTGATCGTTCCGTCAAGCTGGTTGCCGTAACTGCGGATCCAGTCATTGGTGGGTGTTGCCGGGTCTTCTTCAGGACCGTTATTAGGCCCAGTGGCTTCGGCATTTGACTGTCCATCAATGATGTAAGCATCGCCGCAGACGATGTTCCTGACCGTGCGCAAGACGGCCTGATCGTTGCCCGACTGCGTGCCAAACTCAACCGTATAGTTGATCCGGCCGGGCTTGAGCTGGACTGTAAATGCATACGATTGATTCGCCCCCAATTTCTGCGTTTCATTCTGGAATGGCTTGGCGTTCGCGGAAACTTTGAGGAAGACACTGTCGGCATTCTTGGGATTGGCGGCCTTGTCGAGCGTGCCGTTATAAAAAAGTGTGCCTTCGTTCTTGTCGTCTCGGGCAAAGAATTGATGGTCTTCTGGTTGCTCATCTGGGTCTGGCGGGCGTGCGATCCAAGCAGCACTTTTTGGCTCCGTAACCATGATCGTAGTGGAGACAACGGTCGCTGCACCGCCGTTATTCACAGCCAATTGCACGGTGATTGGGCCTGTGTACTGGGAGCGTTTGAGGATCAGCCTGTCGGGGGCACTCTCCTTGATATCTTTGATCACGGCACCGCCAGCGACCGTCCACTTGTACTCCAGCGTTTCGGCGCTCTTGGCCTGCATGGCTTCACGATTCGCAATCGCTGGAACGACCTCGATCGTGTCACGGCCATTCCAAGCCATCGGTGCGGCTAACGAAACCACAGGTTCGGGGATATCTTCTTGAATGCTGATCGGGATCTCCTTGGCCTTGACGCCGTCGGCATAAACGGCCTTGAAGATCAGCTCCCTTGATGCGTTTGCTGTGACCCGACCTGCCTCAACGGTGTATGTCAGACAATCGACGGCCACGACCTTTTCCACGCCGTTCCGCTTGAGAATCCAACAGACTTTCTGGGCGCCTCCGGCCTCGGCCGTGATCGTCCGGCTTTTTCCCTCTGCGAGTTCGACTTTCTCTGGGGTTACCGCAAACGCAGTTCCCGGCGTGGGAATCGAGCCAACGAGTGTCTGCTGTCGTTTTTGGTTTTCATATTCCAGCTTAATCCAGTCGGCCGAGCGGGCCACTTTTGAGACTCGCACCTCGTCGACATCTCCGACAAAGTTGTAGGAACGGGGCCGACCGCCACCGATCAGCATTGAGATGGTATCCATCATTGACATCGCGGCTTTGTGTGTGTGCGCGCCATCGAGACGCCCGTTCACATAGATCTGGCTGAGACCGTCGGCGTAGGTTGCAACCACGTGATACCACTCTGCCATCACTGGCGGCGTGCTGGCCGCAACGCCTCCCGGGCCATCGGATGCCCAGCCAAGGCTCAGGGGAGATCCGATGTTGATCAACACTTCATTGCCATCTCCTGTTTTTCCATTGAGGCGAGTCGCGTAACGGCCCCAGCCAAAAAGCGTGACACCAGCGGCCTCTGCGCGAAACCATGCTGCCGACGAAAAAGGACTGTCGGCATTTGGAAAGTTTTTGATTGCATTGCCGCAATCGATTCCAGTGCCCGCCGAACAATGCCGGCCATCTCCGATCATACCGCTGACGGCAGAGGTGCCGGCATCGACAGGCGTGACGCTGCCAACTTCATCCTTGAGTGAGCCATCTAAGTGCAGCACGCTGCAAAAACCATTCGCGTTACGAAACACGGCTGCCCCGTTTGACTCGCTTACGGCGCGAGAATTTCCCCAGTGCACCCTGATCGCCTGCCGGTCATTCCCTTTGATGAGTGGAATGTTCACCCAGATGCTGGCTGTTTCTTGAGAGGCATTCCATTCCTCGATCTGGTACGCAAGTGGGGTACCGCTGGAGTCACTGAAGCGAATGTCTTCACCGCCGTTTTTGGCTTGGCTGAATTGAAACGCGTTGCCTGTAAGTCGCACCAGCAAGGGAAAGTTATTCTCTGTGCAAGTGGCTGACAGATCGGCGCCCTCAGGCGTGGTCAGAATCCAGAGCGAGCCGGTGTGCTGCCAATCCGCATAGCGAGCGGCCGGGTTCTTGGCAGTGGCCGAGGGCAATGCCAGCAGCAGGCAGACAATCGCAAAAAAGAAGCGAACCATACAACGGGTTCCTCAGAATTTAAGTACGAGCCCTCGCCGAAAAAAGAGCTGTGGGGCGCCGAGAGTATCGCCGTTTGGGCTGCCGTTTTCCAGCGATCGATGAAAGAAAGACTCTCAGTAGCCATTTTTGCCTGCCCGAGAGTCACCGCTGAGTGCATGAATTACCAGCCACTCGCCTGATCCTCAAATGCGCAGCAAGCGCGCATGTCTTCGTCACTCTCTTCTGCACCAGGCGGGCCGACAAAAACAAGCAGTGAGTTTTTCTCGCTTTCCGAGATTTCGCCGTGGTGATAGCTGCTGATAATCTCTGGAGTAGGATCGACAAATGTAACCGTCACAGTGCCTGCTCGCTTCGTCTGGCGATTGGCGAAATGCCGGCACAAAGCCCAGAGTTCTTCCCGGTCCATTGCTCGCCTCCTTTGCTTGACAAAAAGAACTGTTCCCGATTGACTGGCCGCAATAGCGGGTCGCAAGAGGCCGCTGCGCCTCGCGTATCTGATCGTCTTTTGGCCCCATGCTGCAGGGCAAGGGCCAGACTTGAAACACATAGGAGTGCTAAATGTTTGACAAATCTTCTTTCCAGGCCGCAGACATATCAACAAAGTCTTGCTGATACGACTTGTAATTCCAGTCGCCGGTGGGCGCTCCCGATCCACTATCGTTTTCCCCCTGATGCCAGATCACGCCGCGAATGCCGTGAGTCAACTTGGCGGCCGTCACTCGCGTCAGCAAGCCACCATAAATTTTAGGAGGCGCGACGAGACTCCGCGTCAGCGACTGTTCGATTTGCTGATCAACTCGGGCTACGCGCCGCGCCGAGCGTCCGCGCCCGTCGCGACATGTGCCCCTGCTGCCGGCTACTTCACCACTCCGCGCCCTCTGGCCCCGTGGACTCTCCACGGCTCCCAAACGCTTGACGCTTTGCGCCGATCCGCACTAAAATCCTGGCGACCCAACCGCTCGCCGATAGCTGCTCCCTAGCCGTCTCGCTCCGCGGTTTCGTTCAACGCGGCTTCTATCCGGCGGCCCGAAGTCACGTTGCCACCGTCAACGTCCCTCGCCGCCGGATAGAAGCCAATTCGTTATGCGGAAAAATTGCGGCCGGTAGGAGCGTGCATCATGTCCAGCTTCTGGGAGCAGTTCGCCGCTCTGTTCACGGCCGGTGATGTCCGCGTCTCGGAGCACGGCTACGATGCCTTGGCCGATGATGGACTCACCGTCGATGAGTTGCTCGCAGGGGCCGCTGCGGCGTTCGTCGTCGAGGAGTATCCCGAGTATCCAAAGGGTGCGGCGGTGCTCGTTCTCCAGCAGACTTCCGATGGCAGCCCGATTCATGTGGTCTGGGGCGTGCCTCGTGGTTACAATAGGCCCGTAGTGCTCGTGACCGCCTACAGGCCGGATCGGAGCCTTTGGGATCCCACATTTACACGGAGGATTCGCCCGTGAGCGAAAAGAAGAAAATCAAACTGATCCACGAGGGACGGTACGCAGCGGAGGTGGAGGTCGAACTGATCGACGATGACACCGGCTGGGCTCCTTATTTAAGCGTCACCGACGCTCGGAAACTCGACGCTGTTCGAGCGGCCCTGAAGGCAGGCCGGCTGTCTGAGGCATCGGCGATGGGACGAGTGTTCGAGTTGCAGCCCGTGCCGCAGCGAGAAAGCGCATAACCATGCGATGCAATGGACTCGCGGGCATTGTCGTAGGTGATTGATAACCCTTGGGCCGCGAGCCATTGATCGCAGCCGTTGAACTAAACTGCTGCGCGGCAGTGACGAGTTGCGGGGGGAAGCGGCGCTGACTCTTAGCGCCCACTAGCTCTGGAGAGCTACCAGATTGTGTCGTGAGCATGGTCTGGTCGTAACGATCTTTTCCGGTTGTAGGAACTTGCGCTTTCTTGATGCGCAATCATGGTGGAGGTAGGGACGCGCCGTGCGTCTCAGCACGCTCTTTCACCTGAGAATGCTCCCATGACTCCGCTCCGGCAACGATTCGTCGAAGACCTGCAAGTCCGCAACTATGCGGCCAGTACGATCGAAAGCTACACCTATCACGTCGCTTATTTCGCCAAGTATTTCGGCCGCTCGCCCGATGTGCTCGGCCCCGAAGACGTCCGGACTTGGCAAGTCTATCTGGTTACCGAGAAAAAGTTTCCTGGTCGATGTTCAATCAAGCGGTTTGCGCCCTACGGTTCCTGTACCGCACGACGCTGCCGCAGGACTGTCGGGCGTCGAATTCACCCGGCGGTTCGCACTGCACATCCTGCCGCGCCGCTTCGGCCTGCTGGCGAATCGCAGCCGCGCTGCGACGTGCTGCCGCGAGTTGCTGAACGCGCTGCTCCCCACTCCGCCCGCTGTGCCCGATTCTCCCGACGATGAGTCGCCCGACAACGCGCCGCGCTGCGAGCAGTGCCAAGTCGGCCGGTTGCGGAGGCGCGACGAGACTCCGCGTCCGCGACTGTTCGATTTGCTGATCAACTCGGGCTACGCGCCGCGCCGAGCGTCCGCGCCCGTCGCGACATGTGGCCCTACTGACGGCTACTTCACCACTCCGCGTCCTGGGCCCCGCGGACTCTCCACGGCTCCTCAACGCTTGACGCTCTGCGCCGATCCGCACTAAAATCCTGGCGACCCAACCGCTCGCCGATAGCTGCTCCCTAGCCGTCTCGCTCCGCCGTTTCGTTCAACGCGGCTTCTATCCGGCGGCCAGAAATCGCGTTGCCACCGTCAACGTCCCTCGCCGCCGGATAGAAGCCAATTCGTTATCCCGCCCACCGTGCGGAATAACGCGGCACCGCCACTGGACCGCGAATCGCCGTAACTGATGGCCAGTCCATGCTTGACAACTGAGTGCCAGATTGGATAATCACGATATCCCGACCCGCATACCATGACTTATACCGCCGAGCGGCGGAGATACGCGGATCCGGATAATAGTAGTTATGGGTTATCATGGAAATACACGTTCGCTCCAAGTATCTGCCGATCATCATGACGCTCAGTAATGAACCGTTGCCGGTCGGGATTTCTGTCTCAGTTCCTCCGATCATGGAGCGCAGAGATATTTCAGAGGCATGGGTCACTGCAATATTCACTGTTCTTGCTAGCGTTCCAGCGTCAGTCATTGCCGGACTCCTTA
>Ga0209702_10000864_pt1 | contig 62552 bp, 60 predicted proteins | sample FRY01_FD_187210 | JGI IMG/M metagenome (GOLD analysis project Ga0209702, IMG submission 187210) | Freshwater microbial communities from Lake Fryxell liftoff mats and glacier meltwater in Antarctica - FRY-01 (SPAdes) (version 2) | ecosystem: Environmental > Aquatic > Freshwater > Ice > Glacier...
AAATAGAACAGGCTTGGGGTGACAAGACCCGCGGCGTGTTGCTGGCCTCTCCCAGCAACCCTACGGGCACCTCTATTGCACGCGACGAACTCAAGCGTGTGGCACAAACTGTGCGTGCCAAAGGCGGCTTCACCATCGTAGATGAAATTTACCTGGGTCTGAATTTTGATGAGGCTTTCAGCCACAGTGCGCTGGGGCTTGAAGACGGCTTAGGCAACGACATCATCAGCGTCAACAGTTTTTCTAAATATTTCAACATGACAGGTTGGCGTCTTGGCTGGCTGGTACTGCCGCCCGCGCTGGTCCCTGTCGTAGAACGCCTGGCACAGCACCTGTTTATTTGCGCCAGCACCATCAGCCAACACGCCGCTTTGGCCTGCTTTCAGGCCGACAGCCTGGCTGAGTTTGAACGTCGCCGCGCCGCCTTCAAGGCCAGACGCGACTACTTTATTCCTCAGCTCAACCGCCTTGGACTGACCGTACCGGTTGTGCCTGACGGCGCGTTTTATGCCTATGCAAGCTGCGAGGCTGCCTGCCAACAGTGGGGCATTTCCCCCGGTACCCCCGAGCAGCCAGGTGCCAGTTGGACGTTTGCATTCGAGCTTATGAAAAGAGCTGGCATTGCCGCCACGCCAGGGCATGACTTTGGTGGTGCACAAAACCACAATTTCATACGCTTTTCGACAGCCAGCAGCATGGAGCAACTGGTGACAGCGGTGGCGCGCCTAGACAACGCTTTATAAAGCTTGTGACGAACACAGCCCATATCGCCAACGCGCACCACCAGTGGCAGGTTCGCGTCTACTGGGAAGACACAGACGCAGGTGGCATTGTGTTTTACGCCAACTACCTCAAGTTTTTTGAGCGTGCACGAACAGAATGGCTGCGTACTTTAGGTTTACAACAAGCCCACATGCAGCAAGCATTGGGCGGCATGTTCGTGGTGAGTGACACCTCAGTGCGTTACCATCGTCCCAGTCGTTTAGACGACGCGTTGCAGATTTATACCGAATTGGTGGTCTGCGGTAAGGCCACGCTGACGCTCAAACAGTCTGCTTGGCTGGATACCGACTTGGTGAGCGAAGCGCGTATTCGAATTGGCTGGGTCAATAGTCACACGCTAAAGCCCACACGGCTACCGTCAGCTTTGTTGGATACATTGGTCAACGCGCCGAGAACATAACCGTTAAATACGCACAGTCATATGAACCAAGATTTAGATATTGTTCACCTACTCCTCAATGCCAGTTGGGTGGTGAAAGCCGTCGTTGTATTGCTGCTGGCAGTGTCTATTGCCAGCTGGGCAGTCATATTTGGGAAGGCCGCCGCATTGGGTCGCATCCACTCAAAAAATGAAGCGTTTGAGCGCGCATTTTGGTCAGGTACCAGCATGCACGACTTGTATACCGCTGCGATTCAAAAAACCACAGGCACTGGCCCTATGGAGCGTATTTTTGCCGCAGGTATGCGCGAGTTTTTAAAACTTCGCGAGCGCCGTATTGCGGAAACCAGCGTGCTGCTCGACGGCGCACAACGCGCCATGCGCGCTGCTTATCAGCGAGAGCTAGACGTCATGGAATCGCAGCTGTCCTTTTTAGGCTCTGTGGCCTCGGTCTCACCCTACATAGGTTTGTTTGGAACGGTGTGGGGCATCATGCACGCCTTTACAGGTTTGGCTGGCTTGGAGTCGGTCACGTTGGCCACAGTTGCCCCCGGTATTGCAGAGGCTTTGGTAGCCACAGCCATTGGCCTGTTCGCAGCGATTCCTGCGGTGGTGGCCTACAACCGGTTTTCGACAAAGGTTGACCGCGCTGCCAGCCATATGGATGTATTTTCAGATGAGTTCTCCAACATACTGCAGCGCAACTTAAGCGCACAAACCCCCACTTAAGCGGCGCTCAAACTATGGCTGTTTTGCATAACAAGCGCCGTGCACGGCGCACCATGAATGAAATCAACATGGTGCCTTTCATCGATGTGATGTTGGTGCTGCTCATCATTTTCATGGTGACTGCGCCACTCATCACCCCCAGCATGATTGACTTGCCCACAGTTGGCCAAGCGCCCCGCCAACCGGACCGTGTGATCCAAGTGCTGGTTGCTAAAGATGCCACATTGCAGCTGCGCTCGGGCAAACAAAGCGAAGACGTCACGCTTAAAGATTTGGCCCAACGCGTACTAGACTTGTCCAACCAAGACCGCTCTACCCGAGACGCCACGGCTAACTCGTCGCCTAATCAAGTAGTCGCTATCGTGATCAGCGCCGACAAGTCCGTGAGATACGAGGCTGTTGTAGACGTCATGGATACCCTGCAACAAGCAGGATTAAGCCGTGTTGCGCTGGCCGTTAACGCGCAGCGTTGACAGGCTTGTAAGCCCTTGCCCACCAACATGGCCAACCCACAACGCTCTGCCACTGGACTGACGACAACATCAGACACCCGTTGGGCGCTGCCCATTGCGATGGCCCTGGGCGTGCATGCGTTGTTGGTCCTTGCGCTGACCTGGGGTGTTGCCTGGCAGCAAACCCAACAGGCCGCAGCCTTTGATGTAGAGCTGTGGTCTGACATCCCCATTGCAGCGGCCCCACCGCCAGAGCCGGTAGCTGAACCAAAGCCCGAGCCAGAGCCTTTACCAACACCTGAGCCAGAGCCCCCTGCCCCTCCTCCGCCCGAGCCGGAGCCTGCCGGTCCAACAGCAGCCGACATAGCCCTAGAGAAACAGCGGGTGCAAGAAGAACTTGAGCAGCGCCGCGCACAGCAACTGGCCAAAGAAAAAGCTGACGAAGCATTAAAAGACAAGAAGGCCAAAGAAAAAGCTGCACAACTCGCGAAGGACAAAGCGGCCAAGGAGAAAGCCGCGAAGGAGAAAGCGGCTAAAGAGAAGGCGGCCAAAGAAAAGGCAGCTAAAGAAAAGGCAGCTAAAGAAAAAGCCGAACAACTTGCTCGCCAAGAAAAGGCCCTCAAGGACAAGCTTCGCCAAGAGCAACTGGCACGTTTAAGCAGCATGGCCGGCACTGCTGGGCAAACCGGTGAAGCCGCAAGAGCCAGCGGCCCTAGCGCCAACTATGCTGGCAAAGTGGTGGGTGCCATCAGACCCAATATTGTGTTCACCGATGTGGTCCAAGGCAACCCGGCCGCAGAAGTCGAGGTGATCACCAACCCTGCGGGTGACATTGTTGGGCGCAAGCTGCGCACCTCTAGCGGTTCGCCCGCTTGGGATGACGCGGTGTTGCGCGCCATAGACCGCACTGGCGCCTTGCCGCGCGACACCAATGGGCGGGTACCCTCGCCAATGCTGATTCGCTTTAGACCTAAAGATTGAAGCCCGACATTCGATATGTTGGGTTCACTTACCCGCGTAAGCGACTTGATCAGGCTGGTATCTGCGGCAACATTCACCTGCGGCAACACTATATTTACATAACAGATAAACATAAAGCTGCACTTTTGGCTATGCTTGCAGAATTGGGTAATATTGCCCGCATTGCATTGGCCTAAACCACACTTTTACACCATGAAATTCTCCAAAATTATTGGCTGTTTGGCCGCTGCAACTGCCGCCGTTGCCGCTGTGTATTGGTGGGCCCCTGCCTGGCTGCCGGCTTCAATGCAAACAGCAACAAGCGCATCGAAGTCAGGTGAACAAGCCAAGGCAGGTGGTAAAAAAGGGGGCTTTGGAGGGCCAGTATCTGTCAATGTACAAGACGTGGTGCTGGCAGACTTGCCGATCACGCTGCAGGCCTCAGGCAGCATCGTGGCGTTGCAATCTGTTGTGTTGCGCCCGCAAGTCAGCGCCGTGATTCAGCGCGTGGTGGTTAAAGAGGGCAGCAATGTGGCCGCTGGTGCCCTGCTGTTTGAGTTGGATACCCGATCTGTACAAGCTGATTTGGCCAAGGCCATGGCACAACTGGCCAAGTCGCAAGCCACATTGGCCGATTTACAGCGCCAGCTTGAACGGGCCAAAGACCTTAAAAGCAAGTCGTTTGTTTCGGCCAGCGCTGTTGACAGCGCGCAAAGCCAAGTCAGCGCGCAACAAGCACAAATCAGTGCCGACCAAGCTGGCGTTCGAGCCCAACAAGTGCAGCTCAGTCTTTACCAAGTACGCGCGCCATTTGCAGGGCGCATAGGCGCTATCGATGTCAGTCCTGGTGCCTTGGTCAGTGCAGGTTCATCGGCTACGCCGCTGGGCACCCTCACCCAGTTCGATCCTATTTCTGTGAAATTCTCACTGCCCGAGTCGGCGCTCAGTGCCGTGGTCGGCGCTGGCACCGGACAAGCTGTTGGTGTGCGCTTGGCCAGTAACAACCCAGGTGTAGACACGTCAGAGCACCTTGGCAAACTGACCTTGATTGACAACCTCATCAACCCTGCCACGGGCATGCTAACGCTCAAAGCAACACTGGCCAACAAGGAACAAAAGCTCTGGCCAGGCCAGTTTGTTGACATCAACCTGCGTGTTGCCACTTTAGAGGCCGTAGCGACTGTGGCACAAAGTGCCATCGTGCTGTCTGAGACCGGCGCTAGTGTGTTCGTCATGGACGCTAAGAGCCGCGCGTTGGTAAAACCCATCAAGGTGCTACACGCCATGGGCGACTTGGCTGCTGTATCTGGTTTGGCAGCAGGCGATATGGTTGTCACGGATGGGAGGCAAAACGTCAAGCCTGGCGGCATGTTGCGCGCCATGAATAAGCCGAAAAAGAATACGTCCGGCACAGACAGCACAGACGGCACAAACAAAAATGCCGCGACTGGTGAGCGCAAGCCAACGCCCGCCCAATAAAAGAGCGTTATGAACTTAACCGAACTGTTTATTCGCCGTCCTGTCATGACGGTGCTGCTCAACATAGCTTTAATTGCGGTGGGCGCAGCAGCGCTTGGCAGCATCCCCGTTGCGGCCCTGCCGCGCTACGACACACCCACCATCAACGTATCGGCACGCTTAAGCGGCGCCAGCCCAGAGACCATGGCACGCTCTGTGGCACTGCCACTTGAGAAACAGTTTTCAACCATTGCCGGCGTCAATGCCATTACCTCTACCAGCTCGCTTGGTAGAACGTCCATCACGCTAGAGTTCAACCCCGACAGAGATATAGACGCAGCCGCAGGAGACGTGCAAGCCGCCTTGCTGAGTACCCAACGCTCGCTGCCCTCTGAGATGACTGACTTGCCCAGCTACCGCAAGGTCAATCCGGCAGATGCGCCCATTCTGATCATGGCACTGAGCTCGCCCACACTGAGCCTGACCCAAGTCACCGACTTTGCCGAAAATGTGGTGTCGCCCTCTTTGTCGACCATCGACGGCGTGGCGCAAGTGACTGTGTGGGGTGCCAAGCGTTATGCCGTGCGTGTTCAAGCCAAACCTGAAGAGCTCGCTGTACGCGGCTTGACACTGGATGACGTGGCCAATGCCATACGCGCCACAAACGCCAACTCACCCATGGGGCAAATTGTGGGGCGCAACCAAACGCTCATTATTGAGGCCAACACGCAACTTAAGAGCGCAGCGCAATTTCGCGAGCTGATTGTGACGGTGCGCAACGGCACGCCAATTTACTTACGAGACGTCGCCCTGATACGTGATGGCTCAGAAAACGAGACATCACTGAGCCGCTACAACGGCACACCATCCATTATTTTGGCCGTGCAACGCCAACCAGACGCCAACACAGTGGCCGTTATTGAATCAATTTATGCGGCCATACCCAAGCTGCAAGAACAGCTGCCCAGCGAAGTCAAACTCAACACACTGAATGACCGGGGCGTATCGATACGCGACGCCTTAAACGACATTTACTTCACACTGGCACTCACCATCGCCTTGGTTGTATTGGTTATTTTCTTGTTTTTGCGCCGCGTATCTGCCACCGTTATTCCTACCTTGTCTATCCCCGTGTCGCTGATTTCAGCGATGTCTTTGCTGTACTACTTTGACTACAGCTTGGACAATATTTCCATGCTGGGCATTACGCTGGCAGTTGGTTTGGTGGTCGACGACGCCATTGTGATGCTAGAAAACATCGTCAGGCACATTGAAGACGGCATGCAGCCTTTTGAGGCAGCTATAAAAGGCGCTCGCGAGGTTGCTTTCACAATTGTGTCCATTTCGATTTCGTTGGTCGCCGTGCTCATCCCCATCTTCTTTATGCCTGGCACATTGGGGCTGCTGTTTCACGAATTTGCCGTGATTGTTGGCTTGGCGATTTTGGTCTCAGCCGTGGTGTCTCTCACCTTGGTGCCCATGCTGTGCAGCCGCTTCCTCAAACCACATGATGCCAAAGTGCAAGCCCATCAACAGGGCTGGGCACACAACAGCACCCAGTGGTTTGAGAACATCTTTCAAGCCACCTTGCGTGGCTATACGCACTGGCTCGATTGGGCGCTGGCGCATAAAAAAACCATGGTTGGCGTCACCTTGGCAAGCGTAGCCTTGACAGTTGGCTTGTTCATTAACATGCCTAAGGGGTTTTTCCCACAAGAAGACATTGGCCAAGTCATGGCCAGTGTTGTGGGCGCAGAGGACGTCGGTCCAGAAACCATGCAGCGTCTGCTGGACGACGTGGCCGCACGCACGCAGCAACACCCAGCAGTTGCCAGCATGGCAGCGGCGGTATTTGGTGGCAACAGTGGACGTATGTTCATCACCCTCAAGCCTAAAAGCGAACGCGGTGACATGCAGTCAGTACTGAGGGAAATGCGTCAAGCAACATCTGGTGTTGCAGGGGTCAAAGTGTTTTTTATACCGATGCAAAACTTGCGCGTTGGTGGACGCTCAAGCCGCAGCCAATACCAGTACACCTTGCAAAGCGTCAGCGGCAGTGCGCTACAAGAATGGACCAACAAGGTGATGGACAAGCTCAAGTCCGACGAACGTTTTACCGATGTGACCAGCGACTCCGAGCGCGGCGCATTGCAAGCGGAGGTTGTTCTTGACCGCGAACGCGCGCAACTGCTGGGCATTACAAGCCAAGCGCTTCGCAACATGATGTACTCGGCGTTTGGCGACCGCCAAGTGGCCAGCATTTACACAGATGCTGGCGCATGGTCGGTCATCTTGACCATCAACAACCCCACCTCACAATCTGAACAAGACTTGCTGCAGTTGCACATGCGCACGACCAGCGGTGACTTGGTACCCCTGTCGGCATTTGCCAGTATCAAACGCAGCCTGGGGCCCACCAGCATCAACCACCAAGGTCAATTACAAGCCATCACCATCAGCTTCAACTTGAGCCCGGGCATACCGCTGGGCCAAGCCACACAGGCACTTGACAGCTATGTCAAAGACATTGACCTGCCCACCAACATCATCACCAGTTATGGCGGCGATGCCGCTGTATTCCAAGCGTCGCAGACCAGTCAAGTGGTGCTCTTGCTAGCAGCGGTGGTTGTGATTTACATCTTGCTAGGCATGCTGTACGAGAGCTTTATTCACCCCATCACCATATTGGCCGGCCTGCCCTCTGCCGTGGTTGGTGGGCTGCTCACCCTGCAGCTGTTTGGGCAAGACATCACCATCATTGCAACGATCGGCTTGCTGCTGCTCATTGGCATTGTGAAGAAAAATGCCATCATGATGATTGACTTCGCTCTTGATGCGCAGCGTCACAAGGGCATGACAGCTGTTGATGCCATACGCCAAGCCTGCGTGTTGCGCTTTCGCCCCATCATGATGACCACGCTCACAGCGGCCATTGGTGCACTGCCCATTGCCTTTGGCCACGGTGCCAGCTCTGAATTGCGCCAGCCCCTTGGCTTGGCTGTGGTTGGCGGCTTGCTGTTGTCGCAGGTGGTCACTTTGTTTATTACGCCTGTGATTTACGTGCTGCTAGACCGCTTCAGTGGCACTGGGCCCATCACGACCAAGGCTCTCATACCTGACGATACAGACAGCGAGCCACATGTGAAGCAGCAAGCCAACGCTTAATCAACTCAGAAAAACTTACTCGTACACCACACGGGCGTCTTGCTCGTATGCGCTAGCAGCCCAAGACGCCAGCGCTGCGTCAGTAGGGAAAAACCTAGCTTGCTCTCCCAGCTGCAAATCGCAATGCGCTGTATCTCGCAGCAAGCGCATGCGTACACGCAAGCCTTTGGTGACGTCACCCGCTTCGGTGTATTCAGTTCTCGCAGGAAAGTCAGTCACCAGTTGACGCACGTCGGGTGCTTGCCCATTGACTGTCACTTGTAGGTATTTCCCAAATCGACAGCGTGCGTCGGCCAAGCTCCACACTTGTTGAATTTTCAAACGTATGCCACCAGAAAACCGGTCAGGCTGTGCCACCGCTTGAACCACAATAAACTCGTCATCCTTGAGCAAGTTGCGGTGCAAATTAAGGAGGTTTTCATCAGCAGCCGCATCAATAACGCCAGATTTATCGTCTAGCTTAAACAACCCCAAACGCCCGCGTTGCCCACTGATAACTCGCAACTCTGTCACGATGCCGGCGAGCACCAGCGTGTCGCGCGAGTCTACCAAATCACCAATCTTTAGCTTGGCAAAACGTCTCACTTCGCCGGCAACCTCATCAAATAAATGGCCTGACAAGAAAAATCCAACGGCGGTTTTTTCAAACGTTAAGCGCTCCTTCACACCCCAAGGCGTGGCTGAAACCATCTCTGGCTCCTGTGTGCTCGAGCCATGGTCGTTGTCACCCATGTCAAACAAACCCACTTGGTCAGCGTTCGCCGCTTGTGCCGATGCATATTCAAACGCGCGCTCCACACTGGCCAGCAAGGAGGCGCGGTTTAAGTCTATGCTGTCAAAGGCACCCGCTTTGATAAGCGCCTCCACGGTTCGCTTGTTCATACGGCTTTTTTCTACGCGGGCGCAAAAATCAAACAGCGACTTAAACGGACCTCCCTCGGTGCGCGCCGCAACAAGCGACTCAATGGCTTGCTCGCCAGATCCTTTGATGGCTCCCAAGCCATAGCGAACACTGTGGTCGGTGACAGGTTCAAAACGGTAGACACCACGGTTGACGTCGGGCGCTTCAAACGTCATGCCCATTTCTAGCGCATCGGCATGCAAGACACGCAGCTTGTCGGTGTCGCCCATTTCAATGGTCATATTGGCAGCGTAAAACTCGGCCGTGTAGTGCACCTTGAGCCAGCCCGTGTGGTAGGCCAACAAAGAGTAAGCTGCCGCGTGCGACTTGTTAAAGCCGTAGCCAGCGAACTTCTCCATCAAATCAAACACTTCGTCGGCTTTGTCTTGCGAAATATGCTGCTTTGCGGCACCCGTGCGGAACAGCTCACGCTGCTGCACCATTTCTTCAAGCTTCTTTTTACCCATAGCCCGGCGCAGCATATCGGCGCCGCCCAGCGAGTAACCCGCCAGCACCTGCGCCACTTGCATCACCTGTTCTTGGTAAACCATGATGCCGTAAGTCTCTTCCAACACCGGTTTGACCAACGGGTGCGGGTACTCGACCACCTCGCGCCCGTGCTTACGAGCCACAAAGGTAGGAATCAAATCCATGGGGCCGGGACGGTACAAAGCGTTTAGCGCAATCAAGTCCTCCAGACGGCTGGGCTTGGCGTCACGCAGCATGCCTTGCATACCGCGGCTTTCAAACTGAAACACCGCCTCGGTTTGGCCTCGCGCAAAGAGGTCGTACACCTTGCTGTCGTCTATAGGTACATCTTCAAACTTAAAACCGCTCTGGCCTTTGTGACGCTGCACGATAAACTGGCGAGCCAACTCCAAGATAGTCAGAGTGGCCAACCCCAAGAAGTCAAACTTCACCAGGCCAACAGCCTCCACATCATCTTTGTCGTACTGGCTCACAGCTGAATCGCTGCCTGGCTGCTGGTACAGCGGGCAAAAATCAGTCAGTTTGCCAGGTGCAATCAACACACCGCCTGCATGCATACCCACATTGCGCGTCATGCCCTCTAACTTTTGTGCCATTGCCAAGAGGGTTTTAACGTCTTCTTCGCGCTCTAGTCGCTCAGCCAGTTGAGGCTCTTGCTCAATGGCCTGCGCAATGGTGACGTGTGTGCCCGGCTTGTTGGGAATGAGCTTGGAGATGCCATCGCAAAAGCCATAGGCAAAGTCCATTACGCGACCCACATCACGAATAGCTGCGCGCGCGGCCATGGTGCCGAATGTGACAATTTGGCTCACCGCATTGCGCCCGTATTTGTCTTTCACATAGCCAATCACACGGTCGCGGTTGCTTTGGCAAAAGTCGATATCAAAGTCGGGCATTGAGACGCGCTCTGGATTCAAAAACCGCTCAAACAACAAGTTGTATTGAAGCGGATCAAGGTCAGTGATACCCAGGGAATAAGCCACCAATGAACCTGCACCTGAACCACGTCCTGGCCCAACTGGGCAGCCGTTGTTTTTGGCCCAGTTGATGAAGTCGCCCACAATTAAGAAATAGCCCGGAAAGCCCATGCTTAATATCGTCTCAATTTCAAAATTGAGACGCTGTATGTAACGGTCTTGCTGCGCCGCGCGCAGCGCCCCATCGGGATACAGGTGAAGCATGCGCTGTTGCAAACCATCATGGGACAACTGGCGAAAATAATCAGCCATAGGCATAGCCACGCCCTCTACCACTGGTGTGGGGAAGTCTGGCAACTGCGGCTGGCCCAAAGTCAGGGTGACATTGCAACGCTTGGCTATTTCTACTGCGTTGCTCAACGCGCTGGGCACATCCGCAAACAAGGCTTGCATTTCGCCACTTGATTTGAAGTACTGCTCGCGTGTAAACCTGCGCACACGTCGGCGATTGGCCAACATTTCGCCTTCGGCAATACAGACCCGCGCCTCGTGGCTTTCATAATCTTGTGGTGTTAAAAACTGTATGGGGTGCGTGGCCACGACGGGCAAGCCCAAGCGCGCTGCCAGGGGGACACAGGCCAGCACATGACGCTCGTCGTCATCGCGTCCAGCGCGCTGCACTTCCAAGTAAAAACGATGTGTAAAGGTTTGTGCAAACGTCAGTGCAAGGTTTGCAGCTCGCCCCTCGTCACCTGCCATGAGTGCACGTCCAACCGGACCTGCTTGCGCGCCAGACAGCACGATGAGACCGCTACTCAGCTCCTGCAACCAGGCCCAGCGAACGGCGGCTTGGTCACGTGCACTTGGTTGTGTCCACGCCCTTGCAAGCAATTCACACAAATTCAGATAGCCTTGGTGGTTTTGCGCCAGCAGCACAATCCGCGACAAGATTGGCGCCAAACCCGGCATGGCAGCTTTGGGGGCCGCATCGTCTGGCACATCAACCAGCATCACCTCAGCACCGACAATCGGCTTGATGCCTGCACCTCTGGTTTTCTTATAAAACTTGACCATGCCATACAAGTTACTCAAGTCGGTCATGGCCAAAGCTGGCTGCGAGCATGCAGTCGCTGTTGCCACAGCGTCTGGTATGCGTACGGCACCATCAACAACAGAGAATTCGGTATGCAGGCGAAGGTGAACAAAAGGCGCAGAAGTCATGCTTCTATTTTAGGTGCGCAATTCGCCGCAAGTTCAGTTTTTACATGGCCAAAAAAAACGCCCATGAAGAGCGCTTTTTTATTAATGTGCTGCTGGCTAGGCGATACCGGGGTTACCCGACATATTCTTGAGCGTGGGCAGATTGAGCTTGCGCGTTTTGATGACTTTCTCTGACCTGAGATAGGTCTCCATCACATCCCAAATAGGCTCGCCAGTCACACCCGCCGCAACAGGCGCCCAGCTGGCGACCTTGTAGTTCTTGCTGGCTTCAATCGCCTTGCCATTGAGTGCCATGTTGCTGATGCGTTTACCAGACTCGGCCAGTGGGTCACAGGTGTATGCCAAACCGCCCACACGCACCATGTCACCACCTTGCTGGTAGTAGGGGTCAGCGTTGAACAGGTTGTCACACACGTCCTCAAGGACCGTTTTAATGAACTCGCCACTCATGTTGGATACTGTGGTGGCTGGATAGGTAATAGCCACTTGGTCCATCAAGTGGTCGCGCGTGATAGCTTGACCCGGCAATATGGTGGTACCCCAACGAAAGCCTGGTGAGAACGCAATTTCAGCGTCTTTAACCGCCATTAATCCATCGACAATGAGTTGGTCCCAAGAGCCATTGAAATTGCCACGTCTGTACAGCAGGCCTTCGCTGATGGCCAGTTTCTCTTCGAGCTTGTCTTTGTAGGGCGCTCGCACAGTGTCGATATGCGTCTGCATGGCCACGTCTGCTGGTAGCAGGTTCGCAAAAATGGGCATCAACTTGTAGCGGAAGTCTTGTACTTTGCCACCGCGCACATCGAAGTCGAGCACGCCTAGGTATTTAGAGTTGGAGCCTGCGTTGGTCACCAACGTTTGACCACCGGCATTTTTTACCACCACAGGCGCAGGCACGCCGTCATGGGTATGGCCACCCATCACGGCATCAATGCCAGTCACGCGTGAAGCCATTTTGATGTCAACGTCCATGCCGTTATGCGACAGCACCACAACAACTTGTGCGCCTTTTGATCTAGCCTCATCAACCATCTTTTGCATGTGGTCGTCTTTGATACCAAATGTCCAGTCAGCCACCATATGGCGGGGGTTGGCAATAGGCGTGTAAGGGAATGCCTGGCCAATAACCGCCACCGGTACGCCATTCATTTCACGGATAACGTAAGGTTTGAAGACTTGATCACCAAAGTCGCTGGTGTGCACGTTTTGAGCCAAGAACTCTATGTGGCCTGCAAAGTCTTTTTCGATGATTTCAGTCACACGCTCTGCACCGAGAGTGAACTCCCAGTGTGGCGTCATCAAGTCAACACCTAGCAATTTACAGGCGTCCACCATGTCTTGGCCATTGGTCCACAACGCGGTTGCAGAACCTTGCCATGTGTCGCCACCATCTAACAACAAGGCATGAGGGCGGCTGGCGCGCACTTGCTTGATAAGCGTGGCCATGTGTGCAAAGCCACCAACCTTGCCATATGTCCTGGCCGCTTGTTCAAAATTGAGATACGTAAAGGCATGCGCCTGTGGCGAATTAGCCGGGATCTTGAAGTAATTTAACAAGTTCTCACCCACCAAATGTGGGGGGCGTCCCAAGGCGTCAGACACGCCTAAATTCACGCTGGGCTCTCGAAAATATATGGGATTCAACTGCGCGTGGCAGTCGGTGAAGTGCATGAAGCTGACGTTGCCAAACTTGGGCAATTCGTACAGGCGCTGGGCGGCAGCCATGTCGCCAGCCAACACTTCTTTGTGTCCCAAAGCCATACCGCCAGCGCTGGCCACTGCCAACAATTGCAAAAATTCGCGACGTCCTATGCTCATACGAATATCCCTTATTAATTGATTACTGATATTTAAAATTTAAAAATGGTCGAGGTGTTTACCCTCGACCATTGACCAAACTGGCACGCCGCTGCTATGGCCGCCACTGCCCTATTATGTGGCGCTGTTAATTCGCGTTAACAGGCGACTGTGGATCTAACAACAAGGCCATCACGTGCTTGATTTGCTCAGCGTCCAAGATGCCGTTGTGACCAACGCGCGGCATATTTGTACATGCGCTGTAAGCACGCGCGTTCCACAACTTGCCCCATGTGTACTCCACAATGGCTTTGGACTCTTTAGAGGCTGGATCGCTAACACCGCGTAGTTTGCCGTAGTTGTACAAACTGGGGCCCAAGTTACCGTAAGAGACTTGCGCTTTGTCGATTTGGTGGCAGTTGTAGCAATTACCGCCGTTTGTTGAGCCAGCCTTGTCTTTCCATGTAAGACCTTTGCCGCTGGCTGCGATTTTTTCACCTTTTGCCCAATCACCCAAATACTTGCCATCAGCAGGCCACTGGATGGTTTTCATTTGTGCGTCTTGTATGGCTTGTGCCATGTCAGCGTTCAACGGTTGACCAGCGACATCGGCTGCGCTGCACAAACGATTGGCTTCGTCTTGCTGCAAGCGATCAACTGTTGCAATACCTTTGCTTTTAAAGGAAGTCTGAACAACTTTTGCCGTCAGCTTGTCGGCATCGGCACTGGATATGGTGGTGGACATACAACCAGAGAGCAGCAAAGCGCTGACTGCCAGCGTGAGAGGAATGTATTTTTTCATGAGTATGGCTCCTTATCGCTTGATAGCTGGTGCGATGCTAACTGCACCGGTCGCGTTAACGCCCATGTACACACCCAATGCAATGGTGGCATCGCTGGCATACTTTGGCTCTGGGAAACGTTGCTGACGGTAGCAGTCGTTCAAGCGCTTTTGCATGGGCCACATTTGACCATTGCCTACACGGTAAGCAGGCCATGCTGCGAAACCAATACCGTCGCCTGGGTTACCAGTGAGGTTGGGCAAGCCTTGCAATCGAATGCGTTTATTGTCTTCAGCGTGGCATGTGGCACATGCAAAGTCGTGGGGGCCTGCCCGCATGAAGAACAATCGCTTGCCGACTTCATACATTTCGCGCTCTTTTGCGTGTGCTTGTGAGATGTTTATTTTCAATTCACGTGATTGGCCAGATACATAAGTGGCCAAATCGCGCAGCGTTTCTTGTTCGCCTTTGCCATAACTGGTGGCAGCCAACTTGGCGGCGTCAAAGCCTTGCAACGTTTCCATGCAGGTCACCAAGCGAGACTCTAAATCTTGCACACGTGCAGTGTCTGCAAAAAACTTGGGCAGTTCAACGAATGCACCTTTGATGACGCCCGGGCCTTTGCCCAAGTCACAGGCTTCTAGCGTGGCTTGCTTAGGACCGCGAGGCGTGGTCCACAACTCTTCGCCGGCCATTTCAAATAATTCAGCGGGATTGCCGTCTTGCAGCATTTCGCGGTATTTCGCTATGCCTTCTTCAATTGCGTCTGCCTGTGCAGAGGCCATAAAGCCAGACGCGAGTAGCGCTATTAGGGCTATGTTGCTTTTCATCATGAGTCTCCTTATTCTTAGTAAAAAGGCCAAGGTGATTAACCTCGGCCTGGATGCTTGCCTCAATTAAGAGACAGTGACCTCGTCAGAACGGCTGTCGCCTTCGTTGTCTTTCCAGCTCACCACGACTTTGTCACCAGCAGCGCCGCCCGCAAAACTGAATGCCAAGTAAGGGTTTTGCGATACGGCAGATCCCCACTGAGCACTCAAGACAACCTTGCCGTTGTGGGTTGCTGTTACTTCGCTGATGAAGTGTGCAGGAATGGCCTTGCCAGACGAGTCTTTACGCTGACCGCCTTCCATGATGTGTGCCATCAAAGCGCGTACGGTTGTGACACCGTTGTCTGCTTTTGCACGAATACGCATTGGACGTCCCATGTGACTTACTCCTAATTCAATATGTATGGTTGTGTTGTGATGGTGTGAAGGGCGAATTAACCGCCGCAACCACCCAATGTCACTTTGGTTTCTTTAGAGGCAGCAAACAACTTGCCGTCGGCCTTCACCACCACCGTGATGTTAGAGGTTTGACCCATCTTTAAACGTGTTTGAACATCGGCTTTGGTACCGGCAGGTATCGAAAAACCTGCGGCCAATGGGGACGGGTTCTTTTCAACCAAAAACCATATGTCGGTGGTGTTGGGTATGTTGCTGATAGCACCAACAGGCACAACAGCGCCGTTTTCGGCGATGTCTGGTGTCACCACTTGAATGTCTCCACTTGCAGCAGGCGAGCCGCCTAGTGCATTGATGGCTTCGGCGTAGCTCTTGGTTGCGAAACCCGGACGGGACTCAGCAGCTTGAGCTTGGGTAATGATGCCCAGTGACACCAAGGTGCTCAAAGCACCTGCGGTTTTAATCACTTGGCGACGTGTCGTGTCCATATAAGCTCCTTAAAAAATTGCGTTGGAACACAGGTTTGACCTCAGTCCTTAGACCAATACCGCATCGGCATCGGCATCAGTTTAAAAGGCTTTGGTAGAAAAATGATCAATAGGCTGTAACGTTGACAAGACAAGTTGGCCAACATCTAATCACTGAAAGGATGTTGTGTAGACCTGACTAAGTTGACTGCACACACGCCGACTTAGCGTTCCATGACACAGCTCACAACTTGTATCCGTCTATGCGTTATATCTTATATGGCTTTGAACCAGCTCCTATAGGGTTGATACCAGTTGGAACATGTTTTCGAAAAAAAATGATGCGAGATTATCCTCGCACCGCGAACTTTATACACCTATAGATTTACTGCGCACCGTCTGCGATCCACTTCGCCATCAGTGCAGCATTTTCTTTGCTTAACTGGGATTGCGCGGGCATAGGCACACTCCCCCAGACACCGACCCCACCACTGAGAATTTTGGCACTCAAATAGTCAACCGCGTTGGCTTGACCTGCGTACTTGCTAGCCACTTCAGCAAACCCTGGGCCAAGCATTTTGTTGACCATGCCGTGGCAAGCCGTACAGGAGTTGTTGGCTAGCAACGCTTTAACGTCTTGCCCACCGGATACTTTGGGGGTGACAGGCATACCCAGCAGCTGTTTGCGCGCCTGCTCCAAGGTTTTTGGCGCAGGCTCAGTCGTAATGGCACCACGAACAGGGCCAATGTGACGGTTTTGTTCATTGTTGTTCCCGTGCGCATCACGGGCAAAATCAGGCAAAAATGAGCCCAGAGTCAGCTCTGTGGCGCAGTTGCTCATACAGGCTGTGTTGGTCACATCACCCTTGGCGTTGATGTCCCATAAAGGCTTGAAGAATGTCATGCCGTTGCGGTTGGGCATGCGATTCTGCACTTGCGCCATGTTGTCATTGCTCAGCACGTAGTCGGCAGGCACCACATCTGACAAATTCAATATGTATGCCAATACCGCGTACACGTCGTCCGTCGGCAACGACTTTGGCGCGTTCCAAGGCATGGCGCGGTTGATGTAGTCCCACAAAGTGGACACTGTTGACACTTTCATCATGGTGGAGCGCTGTGGGTAATTTTTACCTGGTAACAGGTTGCCCACATGGCCCGTTTCTATGTCTTTTTGGGTGGTACCGCCAACAATAGGCGTAAACACCTCGTTGGACTCGCCAAACACGCCGTGGCACGAGGCACACTTAGCCTCCCACACTTCAATGCCGCGATCCACGGAGCCAGACCCAGCCGGGAGGCCTTTAAAGTCTGGTCGAACATCTATGTCCCAAGCTGCCACTTCGGCTGATGTGGCATCACGGCCAATATCATTCCAAGGTGTGGCAGCAAGGACTTGGCTTGCGCTGACCATCAACAAGCAGGCTGCAGCGGATACACGCATGAGAGACACCGCCAGGTTTAACGATTGGTTTTGCATTAGTACACCTGCACGTTTGATACTTCACCGTTTTCAGAGACTTTCCAAGACTGAATGGCGTTGTTGTGATAAATGGATCGGGTGCCACGCACTGCGCGCAGCTGGTTGATTTTGGGTTGTACGTAGCCTGTATTGTCAATGGCACGGCTTTGCAAAATAGCCGGCTTGCCGTCCCATACCCAGTCAATGTTGAATCGGGTTAACGCTTTGTTTTGAACTGGGCCTTCCAGCCTGGCGGTGCGCCAGTTACGCCCACCGTCCATGGATACATCCACGCGCTTGATATCGCCACGACCCGACCAGGCCAAGCCCGTGACGTTGTAGTAACCCTTGTCTAGAATCGTCTGGCCGCCAGAAGGCGTGGTGATGACGCTTTTAGCCTCCTGCAAAGAGGTGTACTGGCGGTGTTGGCCGTTAGGCTGCAAATCAATGTAGTGCACAGACTCGTCTTTGGTAGCCCAAGGCTGGTCGCCCACTTCAATGCGGCGCAAGTACTTCACCCAACTGACGCCTTGTGCACCCGGCACAACCAAGCGCAGCGGGTAGCCGTTTTCTGGGCGCAGCATTTCGCCGTTCATGCCCCAAGCAACCATCACGTCGTCCATGGCTCGGTCCATGGGAACGGTGCGGGTCATACTGGAGCCATCTGCGCCCTCAGCCAAGACAAACTTGGCCTTCTTTTTGTCGACTCCACACATGTCCAGAACTGTGGACAGCAACACCCCCGTGTACTCTGAGCAGCTGATCATGCCGTGCGTGTACTGCACAGTTGGCAACGCGACATTCCCCCACTCAGGGCCAGTGTTGGCGCCGCACTCAATAAAGTGTATGCGTGACACGCTTGGCAAGCGCATCAAATCGTCCATGGTGAACACACGCTCGCGCTGCACCAAACCATTGACCATCAAGCGGTGTTTGGAAGGGTCAATATCCCACCAGCCTTGGTGGTGGCGCTCAAAGTGCAACCCACTTGGTGTGATGATCCCAAACAGACCTTGAAGCGGGCAAAAACTGACTGATGATTGCGGTACGCGTGTCAAACCAGGGCTTTCGCGGCGCTGCAAACTACGCTCCCACTTGCTTGGCATGCCATATGTGCTGGCGCTGACGCCTTGACCCAAACCCGTTGTGTGCTCGGGTAAGTCCAAAATGGCGCTCTCACCGCCCGCAGCCACCGCTGCTTTGGTACCAGCAGCCACGCCGGCGCCCATGGCCAACGCTTTGCCCATAAAGCTGCGTCTGGCCTTGCGGGCAGTTTCTAGACCCGCGCAGGACAGGTGATTTTCGGGGGCCGGAACAACGCGGCCAATGGTGTGATCTAAGTTGTTGCCAACAGGCACATTCAATTCAGGATTAAAGCTCATACTTCCTCTTTTTGCTTATACAAAGCGCGGGCAATACCGCAACAAACCCACTCAAAAAACTCAAGCGAACGCGTGTATGTCGCCCTGTTTGCGTGCATCCATGCGACTGTCAAATTGCACAGAAATTGAACGGCACAGCTCTACAAACAAAGGCTCTGCTACCCGGTAGAAAATTTGAGTACCATCACGCCGCTTCGACAACAAACCGGCTTGGTACATCAAACCCAAGTGCCTAGACACGTTGGCCTGCAACAACCCAGTGGCGCGAATGATGTCGTTCACACATTTTTCTTCGTGGCAAATGACATGCAATATTTTCAAGCGCGTGGGTTCGCCCAACACGCTGAAATAGCGTGCCGTGGATTCGAATACCTCGTTGAGTTCTTGCACAGTGTCACCTTTATTAATAAGTATACAAGTATATTATTGATTGCTGATATATAAATAAGTGTAAACCCCAGTTATCGACAACAGCTGACGAATGCCAGCGAAATGTGGGGTCACTTCAAACACAACAACATCTATCCCAATTGCACTGAAACCTCAGTCCCGCACATGAGACAATTCATGTCATGAAAACATACAACCTCATGGCCTTACGCTGGCCCATTCTTGCCATGACCTGTGTCTTGGTCGTATCAAATATTGCTGTGATGTACGCCATCAATGATTGGCTGACATGGGGTGCATTTACCTACCCACTGGTGTTTTTGGTGACCGACTTAACCAATCGCACCTTGGGTGCTACAGCAGCGCGCAAGGTTGCTTTGGTTGGCTTTGCCCTCGCTGTTGTGTTGTCTGTGTACTTGGCCACTCCGCAAATTGCGCTAGCCTCTGGTGCTGCATTTTTAACCGCACAGATGCTAGACATCACTGCCTTCAACCGTTTGCGTACTTTGTCGTGGTGGAAAGCGCCATTAATTGGCTCATTGCTCGCGTCAGTCATAGACACTGGCATCTTTTTCTACATCGCGTTTTACGGCTCAGATATGAATTGGCTAACACTCGCCGCCGGCGATTTGGCTATGAAATGCTTAATGGCTGTTATATTACTTCTACCTTATAAAGCTTTATTGCCACGCTTTGCTGCCGTGCCAGATGACTCAACTGCACGGCCTACCGCTTAAATACTGCTCATAAGAGCCCCTCCATGCACACACCGTTGACTCGCTTACTTTCTTTTATTGCACCACTGTGCGCAACGCTTTTACTCAGCGCTTGTGCCTCCAACTTCGGTTCAGTAGAGAGCAGCGACGCCAACGGAACTGTCAGTGCCTCACCAGCCGCCCGGGTAGCTGACGACTTTCCAATACCTGCAGGCTCTGGCATAGTGACTGACCAAACACTCATTTTGGGAAGCGGCGCCAACTGGACTGGGCGTCTGGTCATCACACTGAGCGGCGACACGCAATCAGCCTTTGTATTTTTTCGCGATCAAGGCAATGCCTTTGGTTGGGAGTTGGTTGCGTCTTCCTACGGCAAAGCAAGTCTGCTGACCTTTTCCAAAGGTCAGCGCTCTGCAACCGTTTATATAGAGTCCGGCTTTGCTGGTCCCATGGCAACCGTCACAGTGAGCCCGGTAGCGCCTAAAGGCATGTAGGGCACTCAGAGCATCAGGCACTGAGACCAGAAACGCCATAACAAGGCTGTCATCTGGCTGTCAAAACTTTGAATCGGCACACACACTGTTTGCAGTTGGTCGGTGTTAACTCCGAAAATTTGAGGCACACTGTAGGCTCATTTGCAACCTATTTGGAGCCTGCATGCCTCGAGCTAAAAACGCCTCTTTTGCAACACCCAGCACACATCAAAGCGCAGCCACAGCTGGCACGACCAGCGTAGCCGTTATTGGCGCCGGCATGTCTGGTGTGACCTGCGCGCGCACGCTGGCCCAAGCCGGCTACAGCGTGACATTGTTTGACAAAAGCAGAGGCGTAGGCGGACGCATGTCCACACGTCAATCAGACTTCGGCAACTTTGACCACGGCACACAGTATTTCACTGTGCGCGACCCGCGCTTTACACAAGCATTGGCAACCACACCAGCAGCAGCCAAACGCTGGAGTGCCAACACTGTGCGTGTACTAGACGACACAGGCCATGTATTGAGTACCAACAACCGAACATCCGACTCCCACTGGGTGGGCGCGCCTGGCATGAATGGCTTGCTAAAAGCGTGGGCGTCTCCGCTGGCTGATAACAGCATTGCAGGTTCGCAAGTGCATCTGCAAAGTCGCGTCACCTTGCTGAACAAACAAGAGGGCCAGTGGACGCTGAACATAGAAGTCAGTGATGGCGAGCACACCAGCACGGCCCAAGCCAGCGGCTTTGACCAAGTGGTGCTGGCCATACCCAGCGACCAAGCCCAGACATTGCTGCGCGACAGCGGCCTGATGCCTACATGGCAAACTCAACTGGGCGACGTTGTCGTTGACCCCTGCTGGACACTCATGTTGGCCTACCCCAAAGCCAGCCAGCCAGGTCTGGCACATTTGGGGCCTCAGTGGAACGTGGCACGCAGCACCCACCACCGAATTTCTTGGATGGCACGCGAATCTAGCAAGCCCGGGCGCACCAGCATAGAACGCTGGACCGTGCAGGCCAATCCTGAGTGGTCACGCGAACACATCAACGACGCGCCCGAACGCGTGGTCGCCAAGTTGATCAAAGCGTTTGCCGAAGTCACAGGTATCAGGGTAGAACCCGGCCACGCTGTAGCCCACCGTTGGCTGTATGCACAAACCCGTACCCCCTTGGGCAGCAGCCACCTGTTTGACAAGCGTCAAGGTTTGGGCCTGTGCGGCGACTGGTGTTTGGGTAACCGCGTGGAAAACGCGTTTATCTCAGGCCTGGAACTGGCTCTAGACATGGTTCAACCCGCCAAAGCGGTCAGCCCTGCCAAAGCCGTCAAGGCTAAAAAGCCAGCTAAACCTGCAACGTCTTAACCCCAACGGTGTCAGGCTATGTGGGGCGGTTTGCGCCCTCGCCTACAGGCTTGTTGCACGCAGGCTCTTTGGTTGCAGCGCTGGCCTCTTGGCTGGACGCAAAAGCGCACAACGGGCGTTGGCTCGTGCGCATTGAGGACATTGACAGACCGCGATGCATACCCGGCGCTGACGCTGCCATGTTGGCGCAACTGGCCGTCTGCGGGCTAGTCTCGGATGGCGAGGTGGTGTGGCAAAGCCAGCGCGGGCACCTGTATGAGCAGGCTTTAAGTCGCCTACACCAACAGCAACTGACCTACGCTTGCAGTTGCTCACGACAAGACATTGCACGCGCCCTTAAACAACAAGGTGTGCAAACGGCCAGGCACCAAGCACTCATTTACCCCGGCACATGCCGCGAAGCCACGCCACACACAAACCATGTTGCATGGCGCTGCAAACTGCCAAGCCCTGGCCCAACCATTCAGTGGACAGACAGGCAATTGGGCCTACAGCAGCAAGACCTGTCGGCGGACGTGGGTGACTTTGTCTTATGGCGTAAGGACCAACTGTGGGCTTACCAGCTGGCCGTTGTGGTGGACGATGCCGCGCAAGCCATCACGCATGTGGTGCGCGGCCACGACTTGGCAGACAACACCGCGCGACAAGTATGGCTGCAGCGCTGCTTGCAACTGCCCACACCAAGCTACTTGCACACGCCCTTGGTGGTTGGTGCCGATGGCGATAAGCTGAGCAAGCAACACGGCGCACAAGCGCTGGCGCTCGATACGCCAACCAAGGTGCATCTCGCCTTGCAACAAGCCGCCGCTCACTTGCATTTACCGAAGGCTCCTCATACCAATACCGCTGAGCAGCTGGGATGGTGGTGCAATGCGTGGCGTGCGTTGTATCCGGCTTAAACTCAGACCAGCTTGAATATGACTAGGCTTGGGCAACACCCACGCACCTACAATGCCTGCTGACCCCACACACATGCACCGCACTGCACTGCACAACCCTTTTATGTCTGATACCCCTGAACTCGACAACAACGCACCCGACAGGGATACAGCCGTTAGCGCCGTTCCACAAGTGGCTTTTCCAAAACGCATCAAAAGCTACGTGCTGCGTGCTGGCAGGACCACCACCGGCCAAGCCAAGGCCTTTGCAGCTTATGGCCCAGCTATCTTGCTGCCTTATAAAACGCAAGCGCTGAACGCCAATGAAGCATTTGGCCGCCAAGCGCCGCTTATTTTAGAAATTGGATTTGGGATGGGCGAGTCGACTGCTCACATCGCCAGCGTAAGACCCAACGACAATTTTTTATGCTGCGAAGTACATGCACCCGGTGTGGGCGCTCTGCTCAAACGGGCTGGCGAGCAAGCTATCACCAACATACGCATAGTGGCTCACGACGCTGTTGAGGTGCTGGACAATATGCTGCTTCCAGACCAGCTAGACGGTGTTCATATATTTTTCCCAGACCCCTGGCACAAAAAACGTCATAACAAACGCCGCCTCATACAAGCGCCGTTCGTGGCCAAACTAATGACACGCCTCAAACCTGGCGGCTACATACACTGCGCCACAGACTGGGAAGAATATGCTGCGCAAATACTAGACGTGCTGGGCAGTAACCCAGGCCTTGTGAACACGGCCGACGGCACAGCAACAACAGCTGCCGGGCGACCAGGTTACGCCAACAAACCAAGTTACCGCCCCTTAACCAAGTTTGAGAACAGAGGCATCAAACTCGGCCATGGCGTGTGGGATCTGGTGTTTAGCAAGATCTGACAACAAGCAACAGTTCAACAATAGGCAGTTCAGGCACGGGCATGTATCGCTGTTGACGCCATCAAGCCTGCCACACCCCCCAACCCTGCTCGCGCAGGCGAATACCCAAGTCAACTTCCATGTACTGGGCATCGCCATAAGGCATGGGGTTCAATGCCTCAAACACCTCGTACATCAAACGCTGGCCGTATTTAAAAGCAAATCGGTTGCTCATAATACCGGCCTTGTGCTGGTCAAAGCGCAGGTCAGGGTCTAGAAAAGTCATGCCCACATAGACGCAAGGCTTACCAGGCTGGTAGTGACCGTTGGCGCGCACAAACTTGGCCTCGCCCAAGACGCGCAGGTCTAGCTCAATGACGTACACGTTGTGGCGTTGTCTCATGCGTGCAAGCCTAACCCACAACTGAAGAGACACAACTGCAAGTCCAGAACTCAGGGTGCCAAGGCTCTGCTAAACTCATCCACTGATTTGAATGTCCGCCGCCGTAGTTCAACGGATAGAACGAGCGCCTCCTAAGCGCTAGATACAGGTTCGATTCCTGTCGGAGGCACCAGCCCACACCTCAAGTCACTGTGTATCCATGACGTACTTGCTGCTTTAATCTGAATATGGGAATGGCTCTGTGTTAACGGGTAGCGCAGCTCCCGTAAAACGTCTCTGCGTTGTCAATAACCAGCTGCTATGCCCTTCACCATCCAGCGCTCAATTTTTAACTATAGCCCTAGAAGCCCAACAGCATCTAAGGGTTATAAAAAGCAAAAGCCAACCGGCTCGAGCGAAGACTTGCAAACCTTCAATTTAAACAGCTTGGAATAAAAATGCAGCCTTTAAGTAAGTTAGACCATTTGCTCGAGGGCTTTTTAATCCAGCGAAAGTTAAAGCGCACATTCCGCTTAATGGCGAGTTGTGGAATAGATATTGACTCCGTCTACGACATAGGAGCAAACAAGGGGCGGTGGACTAAAACCATGAAAAGAATGCTTCCCAAAGCACGTTTTTTTATGTTTGAGGCAAACGAAGCGCATAGAGAAAAACTCGCCTCTAGAGGTCACCCTTTTTTCATAGGGGTTTTGGCGGCCAACGAAGAGTCTCGGGTGTTTTTCACCAACGACGGCACAGGCGACTCGCTGTATAGAGAAAATACGCGGCATTACAACGACAACCACGTTCGAGATGTACAAACAAAAACACTCAGCTCGGTAGTACTCACCCACAACTTACCCAAGCCCGCCTTCGTAAAACTCGATGTGCAAGGCGCTGAAATTGACATCTTAAAGGGCAGTGGCAGTGTTCTAGATAACTGCCATTTGGTGTTCATGGAGTGTCCGCTTCTTGAGTACAACATCAACGCACCGACCATACAAACTTATATCAGCCACATGCAAGGAATAGGTTTTTTACCGTTGCACATCCTAGAGCAGCACATCATTGATGGCGCCCTAACCCAGTTTGATATTCTCTTCATACGTAAAAGTACCCAGGATATTGTTTTTGGATCAGCTAGCAACAACTGACATCACCTAGTGGTGCAACCACTTCGAGATGAAGATGTCAGCTGAAGTTGGCTCAGTTGTGCTTCATGCCTTCGCCATGCTTCATACCCCCATGGCCTGCCATACCGTGGTCTTTTGTGTGACCCATGGCCTTAGAGCTGACAGGGCGCACTTCAGCGGCAACCACCAAATCTGAGCGCTGACCTGCAGCGCTTTCAAAGCTAAAGATCACTGTCACCACTTCTCCAACGATCGGTGTGCGCTTGAGGTCCAGCAACATGACGTGGTAGCCGCCCGGCTTGAGCTCAAGTGGGCTGTTTTTATCAAACGCCACACCGTCTGTCATTTCGCGCATACGCATGACGCCGTCGTTCATGGTCATGTCGTGAATTTGTGTCACAGCTGCGATCTCACTGCTGACTTTCACCAAGCGCATCACATCATGGGTGGTTGAAATGGTGGCAAACATGCCTGTGGCTTTTTGGCTGGCCACGGTGGCACGAACCCAGGCATTGGTGACTGTTTCTTGTGCAAGTGCAACATTCGATATGGCGATCATTGACAGGCACAGAGAGACAGATTGAATCATTTTTTTCATCGCAAAATTCCAAATAACAGCGACAGGTGCCACAGCGCAATACCTACATAGCAGCGCAGCTTAATGGCGACACATCAACAAGCCATGCAGAACATCTCCGCAACGGCCATAACAATAATTAAATGGTTGACTACAGCAAGGGCGGCGCACGTGCAGGCAAGCTATAACGCGCATGCAATGCTGGCTGGGCCCAAGATAATTTGGCATTGATTGTCGTATCCAACTGCGGCGTGAACAGCGGCAAGGCTGGTGGCAAACCCGCCAGTGGCATCCAACACAAGGGGCAATCCATGGTGTTGCCTATTAACACGTTGGTGCCGGATATGTCTTGCCCACCGCTGGCCGGCGACGTCACAAACGTCACGCCAGTGGCGGTGCACAGCATGGATAGGCTTTGTGGTGTCGCTGTAGGCGAAGCAATTGCCACGCTTATAGACAGCACAAACCACGCCAAGACCAAGCGGGAAGTGTGGTTAACAAGATTGGGCCGAAACATGGCTAAATTATCGTCCACTATGTAGCCTCGGCGACGCGTTAACAACGCGCCTACCAGTAGCCTTGGGTTTCACCGGTTTAAAGCGCCAATCAATTTTTTATTAGGGATATTTATGCTCAAACTATGCGGATTTTCGGCAAGCAATTATTACAACAAAGTCAAACTCGCCCTGCTTGAGAAACAAGTGACATTTGAAGAATCTTTGGTATGGACACACGAGACAGACAAGCAGGCCTCGCCGTTGGGAAAAGTGCCCTATTTAGTCACGGAGCAAGGTACGCTGTGCGAGTCGGAAGTGATGTTGCAGTACATTGAGAAGGCATACCCTGAACACCCATTAGTCCCCAGCGACAGCTTCGCTGCGGCCAAGGTTCATGAGCTAAGCCACTACATGGACTTGCATTTAGAGCTGGTGGCTCGCGACTTGTACAAAGAAGCTTTCTTTGGCGGCAAAGTCAGCGAGCGCACCAAGGAGACGGTTGCTGAACAGCTCAGCAAAAACGTTGAGGGCTTTAAGGCAATGACCAAGTTTGGCCCCTTCATCGCTGGTGATCAATTCACCTTCGCCGACTGCACAGCTTTGGCCCACCTGCCGCTGGTCAGCATGGCAACAAAAGTGATTTACGGGCGCGATTTTTTAGCAGCCCTACCTGTGCGCGACTACCTCAGCATGCTGGGCGAGCGCGCCACCGTTCAACAAGTCAATGCCGATAGAAAGGCCAACACAGGGTTGATGTTAAGCAACATGAAAAAAGTGACATAGCAGCTCATAAGGCTACCTGGGCGGCAGGCTTTAAGTGCTTGCAATCAAACGCCCCACTTCTGTTTGCATATCTGAGGCCCACACGCGACGGTCACGTGCTTGGCAAGTTTGTGGGGTGCCAACGCTCACAACAGCCTTGATAGGACCTTGGCGCAAAGTACGCCATACAGAGCCAACCAACGTGTCATCGCCTATATAAGCTGGCGCTGTACTGGTTTGACCGGTCTTTGCATTGAGGTAACGAATGCCAACAGGCCACACCTGCGCATCAGCCGCAATTGCAGCTTGAAACAAGTTGGCATGAAACGGCAGCAGCTCCAAGCTGTTGCCCGTGGTGCCTTCTGGGAATACTGCAACGGTTTTACCGTCTGTTAAGAACGTTGCGATTTGATGCACCACGCGCATGGCATCGCGCCGGTTGGTGCGCTCAATGAACAAGGTGCCGGCACCCACAATCAGTTTGCCCACCAGCGGCCACGCCTTCACATCTGACTTGGATACAAAGCGCACTGGATTGGCCGCGTTCATCACCACAATATCAAGCCAGGAGATGTGGTTGGCGACCACCATACCCGGGTGTGAGACAGAACCTTGCTTGTGCAACTCGACGCCCAACAGGCACAGCAATTGCACTGACCATGTTTGAACCAAAGCTTGACGCGCATTGTCGTCAACGCGGTTAAATTGTGTCGCAATGGTGCGCAAGCCAACCAACACATGGCATACACCCAAAACAATCCGCCACGCGGCGCGCACAGGCGACATGGTGTTACGCGCCTTCTTTTGAGGCGTCAAATGCCACGTAACCATTGACCACTGTGGCGCGTACTTGCGCTGGTAATTCGTAGCCACCAAATGGGGTGTATTTGCCTTGGCTGCGCAAGTTGGCATCGCACACCTCCCAGTATGCAGTGGGTTGGTAAATACACACGTCGGCCACGCCGCCAATAGCGAGTTGGCCCAAGCTCGACTGCAAGCTGCCCAGGCTGTTGCCCAACACGCTGGCAGGGCCAGAGGTCAACACCGCCAGTGCCCGGGACAAAGGGACCTGGTCTTCATTGGCCCACTTGATCGCAAGGCTGAGCAGCAGCTCAACCGCTGTAGCGCCGGGTTCGGCTTGGGCAAACGGCAAGTTCTTGGCATCCGCCTCGACTGGATTGTGGTCGCTGACCAACGCATCAATCGTTCCGTCTGCCAAACCTGCGCGCAAAGCCAAACGGTCGGCTTGTTGGCGCACCGGCGGCTCAAGACGCAGGCGCGAGTCGTAGTAGCCCATGTCCACATCGATGAGGTGCAGGTTGTGCACACTCACATCGCAGGTAACAGGCAGGCCCTGTGCTTTAGCGGCCTTCACAAGTGCCAAACCCGCTGCGCTGCTGATGCGGCACAAGTGCACGTGCACGGGCGTGCTGTGTAGCATCTCAAAAATAGTGTGTAAGGCAATCACTTCGGCCACTACTGGCACACCACTTAGGCCCATGCGCGTCGCCAAAGGACCGCTTGCTGCAACGCCTTGACCCAACCAAAAGTCTTGTGGGCGCAGCCATACGCTGTAACCAAAAGAGGCGGCGTATTGCAAACATCGCTGCAACACTTGGGTATTGACTATGGGTTGATCGGCTTGACCAAAACCTATGCACCCAGACTCGGTCAACTCTGCCATCTCGGTGAGTACCTCGCCCTTTAAGCCTTTGGTCAGTGCGCCCAGCGGAAACACCCGCGCCTGGTGCAGCTTTTCAGCACGCGACTTCAGCATGTCCACCAAGCCGGGCTCATCTAGCACGGGGTCGGTATCAGGCGGGCACACCAGTGAGGTAACGCCACCAGCCACAGCAGCTGACATTTCAGACTCCAACATGGACTCGTGTTCAAAGCCTGGCTCACGCAGGCGTGCACACAAGTCCACCAAACCGGGGGCAACTATACAGCCGCTGGCGTCTATCACTCGGTCAGGCGTGAAGTCTGCTGTAACAGCGCCCATGGCGACCACGCGGCCACTTGCAATAGCCACATCTTGCACAGCATTGAGCCCACTGGTGGGGTCTATAACTTGGCCGGCTTTAATCAATAATTTCATAATCAGATGGCCTCTTAGGCCTCGTGACTGGCAACAATGGACATCACCGCCATGCGCACGGCGATGCCGAAGGTGACTTGCGACAAGATAACGGCTTGTGGGCCGTCGACAACTTCAGATGAAATTTCTACGCCACGATTGATCGGGCCGGGGTGCATCACGATAGCGTCAGGTTTGGCCAACTGCATACGTTGTGTGGTTAGGCCATAGCTTTTAAAAAACTCTTGCGCTGACGGCAGCAGCGCACCGCTCATGCGCTCGTTTTGCAAACGCAAGGTAATGACCACATCCACATCGCGCAAACCCTCTGCCATGTCATGGCATACCCGCACACCTAAGTGACTGAAGTCTTGCGGCACCAGTGTTTTAGGACCCACCACACGCACATCTGGACAACCCAGCGTGGTGAGCGCATGAATGTTGGATCTGGCCACGCGCGAATGCAACACGTCGCCCACAATGGCCACGCTTAAGTTGGTGAAGTCGCCTTTAAAGTGGCGGATGGTGTACATATCCAACAACGCTTGCGTGGGGTGTGCGTGGCGCCCATCACCGGCATTCACCACATGCACGTGCGGTGCCACATGCTGCGCAATCAGGTAAGGCGCACCAGAATCGCCATGACGAACCACAAAAATGTCGGCTGCCATGGCCGCCAAGTTGTCAATGGTGTCTAGCAAGCTCTCGCCCTTGCTGGCTGACGACTTGGCAATATCGAGGTTGATGACATCGGCACTCAAGCGCGTGGCAGCAATGTCAAACGTGGTGCGGGTCCGGGTGGAATTTTCAAAAAACAAATTAAACACACTTTTGCCGCGCAACAAAGGTACTTTCTTGACATCGCGACTGCTCACGCTCACAAAATTAGCAGCGGTATCCAGCATGTGCGTGAGCATATTTTTAGACAGCCCTTCTGTGGACAGCAAGTGTATGAGCTCGCCGTTTGAGTTGAGCTGTGGGTTGCGTTGTATGCGCATGGTGAATATCGCCTTGGTGTTTTTTATATTTTTGTAATGCGCTGTCTGCGAGGTGTCATGTCCTACACGTCTCTCAAGTCCTGCACCGTTTGCACGTCAAATGCGAGCTGTTTGTCGGCTGTCAATGTCAACTCTAGCGACTGCTGTGGCGGCAAATCAGCCAGCCCCGCTACCAAGTCGGCACTGACGGGCAATTGTTTGTAGCCAGGCCGCTCAATTAACACGGCCAACTTCACGCTGTGCGGTCGGCCAAAGTCAAACAGCTCATTGAGCACAGCGCGCAACGTGCGCCCGGTGTACAACACATCGTCAATCAGCCACACGTGGGCACCGTTCACTTCAAACGGCAGCTTGGTCTGTGTATTGGTGGCACTTAGGCCACGCTTGGCAAAGTCATCGCGGTGCATGTTGCTAGAAATAACGCCAATGTCACCATCCAGCCCTAAGTCTTGTTGCAAACGCTGCGCCAACCACACACCGCCTGAGGCCACACCAACCAAACGTATAGCTTGGTCGCTGTTGCTCAATATGCTTTTCATGCCCGCCAACAACACGGTGTACAACGCTTCAGCGTTGAGGTTGTTGACAGCCTGAACGGCTGTACTGGATGCCGATGGTGCCATTGTTTTGGACACTGTGTCAGGGGTGTTGCTCATACCAGTAACTCTTTCAATGAGGCGCATGTAAGCTGGCCAAAAATTGTTCCAAAATGATGCAGGCAGAAGCTGCATCGGCATCAGGCGCACCCAAACTGTGGGCCTCGGTGGTGGAGTAACGTTCGTCTACTTCAAACACTGGCAAATTGAAGCGCCCACCCAGTTGGCGTGCAAATTTTTGTGCCGCTCGGGTGTTGTCATGTGGTGCACCATCTTGGTAATAGGGCACGCCAACCACCAAGGCCTGTGGCGCCCACTCTTTGACACGCAAGGCAATCAGATCCCATCGCGCTTGACCAACAGCCGCCACAGTGGGTAGTGGTGTTGCGCTGGCGGTTATACGGTTGCCACTGGCCATGCCACAGCGCTTTTCGCCGTAATCAAAGCCTAAAAATAATTCCATATGCCCAGCTACTGCCGGATTGGTGGCAGCCAAGCCTGTTGCCATTAGGCATGCCCCACTTGGCTGGACAGCGCACCAAGGTTCAAGCCCAGCAAACCCATGGCTCGGGTGTAGCGCAACTCAGGCGGCGTGTCAAAAATAATGGCGTGATCGGCAGCCACCGTCAGCCATGCATTTTCCGCAATTTCCGACTCAAGTTGACCCTTGCCCCATGTGGAATAGCCCAGTGTCACCAGCACTCTGGAGGGTCCTGCCCCTTCTGACATGGCTTCTAAAACATCTTTGGATGTGGTCATCTCGAGTCTATCCGCATCGGCTTGCACATGTGTTTGTGCGTTATCGCCGTACTCGCCGTACTCATCTGGCTCGTCTTCACTTGCGGCCAGTGCATCGCCAATTTGCTGCGCAAGGTGTGCTGAAAATTTACGGCTGAGATGGTCTGTTAATTCGGCAACTGCTTTGTCGGCCAACTCGGCGTCCGTGTCGCCTTTGCGTTTGGCCTGGATCACAATGGTGGAAGAATACACAGCCTCGCCGCCAAGGCCCATGGGGGCATGCAACACAAAGCCACGCTCGGTTTGTACCGGCCCACCTTGGAATACGGGCGCATTGGCCATATCTGGCCTAGCCAACTTGAGGTCTATTTTGGTAAATAACTCAGCCAGCGGAATGTTGCTGGGCTTGTTGATCACCAGCCCAAGCGCGCCTTTTTCACTGTGCTCACATATATAGACCACACTTTTATTGAATAGCTCATCGTCTAACCCCGGCATGGCGATTAGAAAATGATGGGTAAGGTCAATCACGGCACAATCTTCAGACATACACATATTTTAAGCGGTGCGGAACCCGCCCTTTTTATAAAGACCCATTCATGCCCCAAACAACCCCTAAAAAATATTCGAAAGGCTTGATGTGGTTCAGGCGCGACCTGCGTTTGGCAGACAACGCCGCACTGTTTCATGCCCTCAAAAACTGCCACCAAGTGGTCTGTGTGTTCGTATTTGACACCGACATACTGGACAGTCTGCCCAAGTTTGACCGCCGTGTGGTGTTTATTCATGAGAGCTTGACCGACTTAAACCGACAATTGGCAGCGACCCACCCAGGCGACCCACCCGCGCTTCTGACGCTGCACGGCCCGTCCAACCCCAGTGTGGCCAAGTTGGCCCAAGCGCTGGGCGCTCAGGCCGTATTCGCGAACCGCGACGATGAGCCGCAGGCTGTGTTGCGCGATGCCCAAACCTTGGGCGACTTGGCGCATGCCGGCATCATGCTGCACACCTTTAAAGACCAATGTGTGTTTGAGCGCAGCGAGGTGTTAACCCAAGCTGAGCGTCCATTTGGTGTGTTCACGCCCTACAAGAATGCTTGGCTTAAAAAACTAGAGCCTTATTACCTGCAGGCCTACAACACCATGGCTGTAGCCAACGCGTTAATGCCTGCCAGCCAACTGCCTGATGCTGCGCAAGCACATGCGCGCATCACCCCGCTGGCTGAGATGGGTTTTGATTGGATGGATTTACCAGCCCAACACATCACCCCAGGGACCACAGGCGCGCGGGTATTGCTGCAAGACTTTGTGGAGCGGATTGGCAAATACAAAGACACGCGTGACTTCCCTGCGGTCAAAGGTCCAAGCTATTTGAGCGTGCATTTGCGCTTTGGTACGGTGTCTATTCGTGAAGTGGCGCGCTTGGCTTTTGCCCAGCATGCAAGCGGAGATATTGGCGCCAGCACATGGCTGTCCGAGCTGATTTGGCGCGACTTTTACATGCAAGTCTTGCACCACCACCCTCGCGTGGTGGGCCACGCATTCAAGCCAGAATACGACGCAATTAAATGGGAAAGTGGTGCTCATGCCAAATCAATGTTCAAGGCGTGGTGCGATGGGCAAACTGGCTACCCTCTGGTAGACGCCGCCATGCACCAGATCAACCAAACCGGCTACATGCACAACCGCTTGCGCATGGTTGTAGCCAGCTTTTTGACCAAAGATTTGGGGTTGGATTGGCGCTGGGGCGAAGCCTATTTTGCCCAACACCTCATAGACTTTGACTTGTCTGCCAACAACGGTGGCTGGCAGTGGGCCAGCTCAAGTGGCTGCGATGCACAGCCTTATTTCCGAATTTTCAATCCGATCACGCAAAGTGAAAAATTTGACAGCCAAGGTAAATTTATTCGCCGTTACTTGCCGCAGCTGGCTGACTTATCTGACAAGGCCATACACGCGCCATGGTTGGCCAACCCCATTGAGTTGCTCAGCGCTGGGGTTCAGCTTGGCGAGACCTACCCCATGCCCATCGTAGACCATGCACAAGCAAGGGCTACCACTTTGGCACGCTATGCAGTGGTTAAGAAAAGTTAACCTGTATGCATGATGACTATATCTGCACCATTTCGAAGTCTTCTTTGCGTGCGCCGCATTCTGGACAAGTCCAGTTCATGGGCACATCGGCCCACTTGGTGCCTGCAACAAGGCCGTCATCAGGCGAGCCATTGGCTTCGTCGTAAATCCAGCCGCAAATTAGGCACATCCAAGTTGTTGTATCGCTCATTGTTTAATCACTGTGTGTTCTAGAATGACTGTATTGTATCGGCGCGTTTCGCGGCGACTTGCGGCCTCAGCTTGAACCCTTTTAAATGGCGCCACGATGACACCTACTGACGACAGCCCACAACAGCCCACAACCACCGGTTTGCGGGCTACGGACAATGCAGCACAAGAGCTGACACTGCCTTGCGTCATGACCTTTAACGCGAATGACCCAAGCGGCGCAGGCGGCTTGTGTGCAGATGTAACAGCCATGAGCTCTGCGTCTGTGCATGTACTACCAGTTGTTTGTGCCCTGTTGATTCGTGACACCACAGAAATTCAAGACCATGTCGCCTTAGATGATGAGGCTGTTTCGGAACAAGCACGTGTCGCGCTAGAGGACATTGCTGTGGCCGCCTTCAAAGTTGGGTTTTTGGGCAGTCCAGAGGTTGTTAGTGCCGTGACACAAATTACCAATGACTACGAACACATTCCCGTGGTGTCGTACATGCCCAATTTGGCTTGGATGGACGACATTGCGTTGGACAACTACCTGGACGCTTTTGCCGATTTGATGCTGCCGCAAACCACTATTTTGGTGGGCAACTACAGCACCTTGTGCCGCTGGCTGCTGCCAGACTGGAGCGCCAGCAAACAACCAGGTCCTCGCGACGTGGCCAAGGCTGCGACCGAACACGGTGTTGTGTATACGCTGGTAACTGGCATGAATGCACCTGACCAGTTTTTAGAGAACCACCTAGCAACACCTCAAACCATACTGGCTACCGCCAAGTTCGAACGCTTTGAATCGGTTTTTACAGGTGCTGGCGACACACTGTCTGCTGCTTTGTGCGCCCTGATTGCGACCGGCGATGACTTGCAGGCTGCATGTGCAGAAGCCCTGACCTACTTAGACCAAAGCCTAGATGCAGGCTTTGCACCCGGCATGGGCCATGCCTTACCCGACCGCATGTTTTGGGCGCGCGAAGAAGCCAGCGACGACGAGATAGCCGGCGATGATACCGATGGCAATGGCTCATCTGCCCCACCGGGCCTTGGCAGTTTCCCACCCAACACCACCACACATTGATCCCCTTTATTTTTTAGTAACAAGCACACCATGACTGTCAACCTCAACGAGACCTTATTCAACCGCGCCAAAGCCACTATTCCTGGCGGTGTGAACTCACCTGTGCGCGCCTTCAAAGCCGTTGGCGGCACACCACGGTTTGTCAAACGCGCACAAGGCGCTTACTTTTGGGATGCCAACGACCAACGCTACATCGATTACATAGGTTCTTGGGGCCCCATGATTTTGGGCCACGGCCACCCAGCTATCAAAGAGGCCGTTCATTCTGCTGTTGAGGAGGGCTTGTCCTTTGGCGCACCGACAGAGCGCGAAGTCGAGCTGGCAGAAGAAATAATCAAACTGGTGCCTTCTATAGAGATGGTGCGGTTGGTGAGCTCGGGCACAGAAGCCGGTATGAGTGCCATTCGCTTGGCACGCGGTGCCACTGGACGCAGCAAAATCATTAAATTTGAAGGCTGCTACCACGGCCATGCCGATGCATTGTTGGTTAAGGCTGGCTCAGGCTTGGCGACTTTTGGCAACCCCACCAGCGCGGGTGTGCCGCCAGAGGTGGTGCAGCACACGCTGGTACTGCCTTTCAACGATACCGAAGCTTTAGAGGTTGCATTTAAAGCGCATGGCAGAGAAGTGGCCTGCTTGATGATGGAGCCTATTGCCGGCAACATGAATTTTGTGCGGGCGACTGTGCCCTTCATGAAGCGCTGTCGTGAGTTGTGCACCGAGTACGGTGTGCTGCTGGCTTTTGACGAGGTGATGTGTGGCTTTCGGGTGGCCTTGGGCAGCGCCCAGAGCCTATACGCACAAGCTATCCCGGGCTTTGAACCAGACATGACGGTGATGGGCAAGGTCATTGGCGGGGGCATGCCACTGGCGGCCTTTGGCGCGAAACGCGAGGTCATGGCGCATTTGGCGCCAATTGGCGGCGTGTACCAAGCCGGCACGTTATCAGGCAACCCTGTAGCCACAGCTTGTGGTTTGGCCACGCTGCGTGAAATTCAACGACCAGGCTTTTTCGAAAACTTGGGCGCGCGCACCGCCAGCTTGGTAAGTGGCATGACAGCCGCAGCCAACAGCGCAGGCATTTCCATGTGTGGCGACAGCCTAGGCGGCATGTTTGGCTATTTCTTCTTGGACAAGTTGCCCAGCAACTACGCCACCGTCATGACCACAGACAGCGCACGCTTTAACAAGTTCTTCCACGGCATGCTCGATGAAGGCGTGTACTTTGCCCCAGCCTTGTTTGAAGCCGGCTTCGTCAGCAGCGCACATACCGAGCAAGACGTTGCTGACACAGTAGCCGCTGCCAAACGCGTGTTTGCCACGCTCTAAGCACTAAGCACTAAGCAATCGCTTGTGTCTGTTCCGCAACAAAGTCCAAGCCTTGCACAGTGGCAACGCCTAGATCAAGCCCAAGTCAAATTTAGCTTGCAGCTCAAGCAACAGGGCGGCATCTAGGTCTACAACCACGCTGACTTCAAAGCGGCCAAGGCGCTCGCTGCGTTGGTCGTCCATAGACCAACGCGCCAGTCCCTCGCCCGACTCGTCTGGCGAACCACCATGCAACAGCAGCCAGTTCAACAATGTGCTGAGATTGTCTTGCACTGCTGCTTGGTGGGCCATCGCCACGCTGACACAGATGTCTAGCGTGGTGCGACCGTCGTCGCTGGCGACCTGCTCTATGTCCAGCCAGTCCAAGCTGTCATGCTCTGTTGAAGGACCCACTAATGAACCCATGCAAAGACTTTGTGCAGGTCTTTGTGAAGCATCCCTCCCATGCACCAAGTGTTAATGCCTGAAATGACGCACACCCGTGAATACCATTGCCACGCCATGCTCGTTTGCGGCGTCAATGACTTCTTGATCGCGCATTGAACCACCGGGATGAATGACGGCGTTGGCCCCTGCCGCGACCACCACGTCTAGGCCATCGCGGAATGGGAAGAAGGCATCGCTGGCCACCACGGTACCGGCCAAGCTCAGCTTGGCATGCTGGGCCTTGATACTGGCAATGCGCGCTGAGTCCAGTCGACTCATTTGGCCGGCACCCACGCCCATGGTCATGCCGTCTTTACAAAAGACGATGGCATTGGATTTAACGAATTTGGCAACCGTCCATGCAAACAGCAAGTCGGCCATTTGGGCCTCGGTGGGCGCTACCTTGGTCACCACCTTGCAATCAGCCTGGCTGAGCACATGGTTGTCAGAAGTTTGCACCAGCAGGCCAGAGCCAATACGCTTGACATCCATGGCGTTTAAGCCTTTGTCCCAAGCTGAGTCGCCACCTGCAGGCAGTGCGATCTGCAGCACCCGCAGATTGGCTTTGGCTGCCAACACGTCCAACGCTGCGGGCGTATAGTCAGGTGCCATTAGCACTTCTACAAACTGGGTACCAATGGCCTTGGCTGCGGCCTCGTCAACCACACAGTTGAGCGCAATAATGCCGCCAAATGCCGACGTTGGGTCAGTTTGAAAGGCTTTGTGGTAGGCGCTTAGGGCATCGGTTGCGATGGCTACGCCGCATGGGTTGGCATGCTTAACAATGACACAGGCGGGTTGCTCAAAACTCTTAACGCACTCCCACGCAGCGTCGGCGTCGGCAATGTTGTTGTATGAGAGTTCTTTACCTTGCAGTTGCTTGGCTGTTACGAGTGAGCCCGGCGCAGGATGCAAGTCGCGGTAAAAAGCTGCACGTTGGTGCGGGTTCTCGCCGTAGCGCAGGTCTTGCAGCTTGACAAAACGCCCATTGGATTGAGCCGAGAACTCGGCCAGCGTGTTGTCACTCATCTGATAAGCAGACAAGTAGTCGCTGATAGCTGCGTCGTAGTTGCTGATGCGGTTGAACGCGGCAACTGACAACGCAAACTTGGTATCTGTGCTGAGCGCACCGTTTGCTTGAAGCTCAGCAATCACTTGGGGGTACTGGCTTGCGTCAGTGATAACAGCGACGTCTTTCCAGTTTTTAGCGGCACTGCGAACCATGGCTGGCCCGCCAATGTCGATGTTCTCAATAGCGTCTTCTAGCGTGCAGCCGGGCTTGGCCACGGTGGCTTCGAATGGGTACAGATTCACCACCAACAGGTCAATGGTGTCTATGCCGTGGTCTTTCAGCGCTTGCATGTGCGCAGGCATATCTCGCCTGGCCAACAAGCCACCGTGTACGCTGGGATGCAAGGTTTTAACGCGTCCGTCCAGCATTTCTGGAAAACCAGTCATGTCAGCCACTTCGGTTACAGCCAAACCCGCATCAGCCAGCAACTTGGCTGTGCCCCCTGTTGAGAGCAAGCCAATATGTAAGGAGGCCAATGTTTTGGCCAGTTCGACCACGCCGGTTTTGTCGGATACGGAAATCAGTGCGTTCATGATGCCTAGTAATGTAAAAAGGGAAAAAGATAGGAAATGTGAGAAATGGAGGTTGGAAAGTTGACCGACAACCAACGAAGACGCACGCTAAACGGTCAAGCCACATTGAATCAACTTAATCAATCAGCTTGTGCTGCAGCAGTTTTTTGCGCAGCGTGTTGCGGTTAAGCCCCAGCCACTGCGCAGCCAAGGATTGGTTGTTGTTGGTGCGCGTCATGACTTCTTGGAGCAACGGTTTTTCAACCACGTTGATCACCATGTCGTACACCCCACATGGCACGTTGTCGCCCAAATCAGCAAAATAGGCTTGCATGCTGTGACGCACATTGGTCTCTAAATCTGGTCGGCTCATAGTTCTTATTATGTGTTGGAGTGGTTGCCTACATCTGTGCGCATCGCTAACTTATACCGCACAGGCCTGCTGACTGCCGGCCCACATGGCCGGTAACTCAAGCAGATGGTCGTCGGCCCAAGCTTCAAAGTAGGTTTGTACCGCTTTCATTTGTGCCTCGGCATCTGTAAGCAGGTTGATATGACGGCGCAGCAAGTCGCCGCTGGGCAAGCTTTGGGCATACCAGCCCAAGTGCTTGCGCGCCGAGCGCACACCTGTAAATTCGCCATACAACGCGTGGTGCTCGGCCAGGTGTGCCAACATCCACCCACTCAACTCTTGCGGTGTAGGCGCTGCCAACAACTCGCCAGTGGTCATGTAATGGGCTATTTCTCTAAATATCCAAGGCCGCCCTTGGGCAGCACGCCCAACCATCACCGCATCGGCGCCAGTCGCAGCCAACACCGCTTTGGCAGCCTGCGGGGTGTTCACATCGCCATTGGCCACCACAGGAATAGACACACGAGACTTGATGGTGGCCACAGTGTCATGCTCGGCAAAGCCTTTGTAACCTTGCTCGCGTGTGCGCCCATGAATGGTGAGCATGGCAACGCCCGCATCTTGTGCAGCCAAGGCCAGTGCGAGTGCGTTTTTGCCATGTTGTGCCCACCCAGTGCGCATTTTGAGTGTGACAGGCACGCCTTCAGGCTCGCACGCTTTAACCACAGCCGACACAATTTCAATGGCCAAAGCCTCGTTTTGCATGAGCGCAGAGCCAGCCCATTTGTTGCATACCTTTTTGGCTGGGCAGCCCATATTGATATCAATAATTTGTGCACCGCGGTCCACGTTATACCGCGCCGCGTCTGCCATCATGGCCGCATCTGTACCCGCAATCTGCACGGCTATAGGCGCTGTCTCACCGTCGTGGTCGGCTCGACGTGAGGTTTTAAGGCTGTCCCACAAGTCACGCCTAGATGTGACCATCTCACTCACTGCATAGCCTGCACCCAAGGCTTTGCAAAGCTTGCGAAAAGGCCTGTCTGTAACACCCGCCATGGGAGCCACAAACAAGTTATTTGGAAGTGTGTAAGGACCTAGATTCAAAGCGTAGTTGTTGCCGTGTATGTGCTTGAGCGTCCAAGCAATTGCTTAAAAAATAAGCATCATTGTAGCCTTGCGTGCGTTAGAGCCAAGCCTTGTGTGCAACAAGCTGGGCCTATACTGCGCAGGCAATGAACGAATGGCTGCAATTACTGCTGACTTGGCTAAGCCTGCCCGAGGTGGGACTACCCACCTTGTTTGTCGTGGCGTTTGTGTCTGCCACGCTCTTGCCTATGGGTTCAGAGGCGGCTTTGTTCGCGCTGGTGTCGATCAAGCCAGAATTGTTCTGGCCTGCCATCATCGTGGCGAGTGCTGGGAACACAGCAGGTGGTGCCTTGAGTTGGGCTATGGGTATGGGCCTGCACAAAGCGGTGGATGTCTCACGCGACAAGCGTGGCACAGCACACGTCCCGAGGGCTTACCACAACCGCGCCGGACAGTGGGCGGTTGATTGGCTCAAGCGCTTAGGTCCAAAAGCCTGTTTGCTGAGTTGGTTGCCAGGGGTGGGGGACCCACTGTGCGCGGTAGCAGGCTGGTTGCGGCTGCCGTTTTGGCCTTGCGTGGCCTACATGGCAATTGGCAAACTGGCCCGCTACATCACCTTGACCTATGCATTGGTGTGGGGGTGGCAAATGTGGGGCTAAACGCCTTTTTCAGGTCAAGGGCTGAACAAGAAGTTCATCACGTCACCATCTTTCACCACGTATTCTTTGCCTTCAGCGCGCATTTTTCCGGCGTCTTTGGCACCTTGCTCACCTTTGAACGAGATAAAGTCGCTGAAAGCAATGGTTTGAGCGCGTATGTAGCCCTTTTCAAAGTCGGTATGGATCACCCCTGCGGCTTGAGGGCCAGTATCACCTACGCGTATGGTCCATGCGCGCACCTCTTTCACGCCAGCCGTGAAGTAAGTTTGCAAACCCAGCAGCGCATAGGCTGACCGAATGAGGCGGTTGAGTCCTGGCTCGGCTTGGCCCAACTCTTCCAAAAACATCTGACGGTCTTCGTCGTCCATTTCGCTCATCTCGGCTTCAAGTTTGGCGCAAATAGCCACAACTGGCGCACCTTGTGCCGCGGCGAAGGCGGTTAGCTTGTCCAGCAACGGGTTGTTCTCAAAGCCGTCTTCTGCCACGTTGGCAACAAACATGGCGGGTTTGGCCGTGATGAGAAAAAATTGTTTCAGATCGGCCTGCTCCTCTTTGGAGAAGTCGATGGTGCGCACGGGCTTGGTATCGTTCAGAGCAAGCTGACACTTTTCCAAGATGATCAATTGTTTGGCTGCATCTTTGTCGCCAGAGCGGGCAATTTTGCTCACGCGGTGCAGGGCTTTTTCAACCGCCGACAGGTCGGCCAAACACAACTCTGTTTGAATGACCTCAATGTCAGAAATGGGGTCTATTTTGTTAGACACGTGTATGACGTTGTCGTCCTCAAAACACCTCACCACATTGACAATGGCGTCGGTTTCACGAATATGGGCCAAAAATTTGTTGCCCAAGCCCTCGCCTGTACTTGCCCCGGCCACCAAACCAGCAATATCGACAAACTCCACAATCGCAGGCACCACGCGATCGGGTTCCACTATGGCTTCCAACTCGTCTAAACGCGTATCAGGCACTTCCACTACGCCCACGTTGGGCTCAATGGTGCAAAACGGATAGTTCTCCGCCGCAATGCCTGACTTGGTCAAGGCGTTAAACAATGTACTTTTACCAACGTTGGGCAAGCCAACAATGCCGCATTTCAAACTCATGATGATCCTAAAAAACTAGGGCTTAGTTTAAGCCACTGCGCCACACTCTACCTCTGGTCCACCGTTGCACCAGCACAAGCCACCCCCTCTTACAATGAAGTCATGACATTGGAAGCCGATATTGCCGTGCACGGCAGCGGTATAACCGCTCACACCACTGCGCTGCTGATGGCTGGCTTGGGCCTGCGCGTGCAGGTGACTGCTGTACCTAGCTCCAGCCACACAGCAGCGGTGCGTGATATCCGCGCCTATGCTGTCAATCACGCCTCCAAAGCCACGCTCACTTTGGCTGGGGCGTGGCCTGACGACACACATGCCGATTGGCTCACCCCCGTACATCAAATGCGGGTTTTTGGTGACACCTCGGGGCAGTTGGACTTCAACAGCCCCGATGGCATGACCAACCTGCCTGTTGCGTGGATGGCAGATGTGCCCGCTTTGGAGAACACTTTGCGGCGGCTTGTAAGTACTCACTCTCGTATTACCCAAGTGGCCGAAGGCGCTGAGCCCGAGGGTACTTTGAACGTGCTGTGCGAAGGCAAGCACAGCGCATGGCGAAGCCGACTGGGTATAGACACCGCCCCTGTTCACTACCCACACCGCGCCTTGGCGGCTCGTTTACGCAGCGCCCAGCCCCACGGTGGCGTTGCACAACAGTGGTTTGACGGCAATACCATTTTGGCGCTACTGCCTGTAGGTGGTGCAGGTGGTTGCGACCTGGCCATGGTCTGGTCCATGCCACAAGCACAATGCGATGAGTGGACAAGAAAGTCTGAAACAGCTGACGGGGTCAGAGAATTGCTACAAGCCATTGGCACAGCCAGCCGGCATGGCTTCAGCCAACTTGAGATACTGAGCGGTCCAGTGGGTTTTGGGCTCACACGGTCGCTGGCCACACAGTGGGTGCTGCCAGGCGTGGCCTTGGTAGGTGACTCAGCCCACACCATTCACCCACTCGCGGGATTGGGCTTGAACATGGGTTTGGCCGACGTGCAGGCGTTGCTAGATGTGGTGGGCGCTAGGCGAAAAGGACAAACGGTGGCAGATATGCGGGTGCTTAGACGCTACCAGCGCAGCCGCGCCGCCAGCACCGCCGATTTGCAATTCGCCACACATACACTGTTCCACTTGTTTACCCAACCTTGGGCTAAGACCCAACCTGTGCAAAGCTTACGCAATTGGGGCATGCTAGCTGTTAACGCAGCCAAGCCACTCAAACGCTGGGTTCAGCTTCAAGGCATGGGCAGCACGTATTAATTACTTTTTATTGTTTAACAACGCAACATCTTATGACGTCTATGTTTACTTTGACACGCCACTTGGCCACCTTGACCTTGGCCTGTTTGCTCGCGTTACCGGCCACTGCTCAAGACGTGCCACAAGCCAACACCATACGCACAAACCTCGCAAAGCAGCTGCCTAACTTGCCCGCTATTGACAGCGTGTTGGCCACCCCCATGAAGGGCTTGTTTGAGGTCCGGTTTGGTGGCAGCGACATTTTGTACACCGATGCAGGTGGCAACTATTTGATACAAGGATCGCTGATTGACCTCAAGGCCAAACGCAATTTAACAGAGGAGCGCACCAACGCGCTGTCGGCCATTGCGTTTGACGAGTTGCCTTTGAAAGATGCCTTTGTTATCAAACGTGGAACCGGCAGCAGGAAAATAGCGGTGTTTGAAGACCCCAATTGTGGTTACTGCAAACGTTTTGAACAAGGCTTGGCCACACTTGACAACATCACGGTTTACGTATTTTTGTATCCCATACTAGGCCCTGACTCAGTCAAAAAATCACAAGCCATTTGGTGTGCCAAAAACCCTGGTAAAACCTTTGAAGACTGGATGCTCGACGGCGTTACACCGCCTAACTTGGCCAAGTGCAACACCGACGCGCTCACGCGCAACACTGAATTTGGCAAACGCAACAAAATACAAGGCACACCCGCTATTTTCTTTACCGACGGCACACGCGTACCTGGTGCCATTTCTGCCGACGAGGTGGAGAAGCGCCTAGCAGCCATTCAATAAACAACAGCAAAGCAACCCACCCCATGGCTTCTGTCACCCACACCGTTGGTTTCAGCCAAGTTGAAAACCATTTGTTTGAGGTGCAACTGCGCATCACCAAGCCGGCCAAACAACAACTGCTGAGCTTGCCAGTTTGGATTGCCGGTAGCTACTTGATACGTGAATTTTCCGGCCAGCTACAAGGCCTTGAGGCCTCGCAGGGCCGCAGTGCATGCCCTGTTAAGCAACGCAGTAAAAATGAGTGGGTGGTCAGCACCAACGCCAGCACACCGCTGGTGGTACGTTTTGCGGTGTATGCCTTTGATGCCTCTGTGAGAACGGCCTTCCTGGACCAGACCAGGGGCTTTTTTAACCCCACCAGCCTGTGCCTGCGCGTTGCTGGTCAGACCGGAACAACACAGCGCTTGGTCATCACCAAGCCTGCGCAAGCACACTGCTCTACATGGCGAGTTTCTACTGCCTTGAAGCCCGTTGCGGTGGATGCACGCGGCTACGGCAGCTACACCGCAGCCAACTACGACATGTTGGCAGACTCGCCAGTGACGTTGGGTGATTTTTGGCGCGGACAATTTACCCTGCGCGGAGTACCCCACCAGTTTGTAGTCACGGGCATGGGCAGCGCCACGCAAGCTGGCTTTGACCACAAGCGGCTCATGGCTGACACCAAACGTATTTGCGAAACAGAAATGGCTTTGTGGCATGGCGCCAGTGCCAAAGCCACGCCACTGCCATTTGACCGCTATGTGTTTATGTTGCATGCCAGCGGTAACGGTTACGGTGGGCTAGAGCACCAATTCAGCACCGCACTTATTTGCCCGCGAGCGCACCTGCCGCAGCTAGACACCGCCAACCCAACTGCGATGTCGCCTGGGTCGCCCATTTCAGCCAGCGATGGCTACACGCAGCTGTTGGGGCTGATCAGCCACGAGTATTTCCATACGTGGAACGTGAAGCGCATGCGCCCAAGCGAGTTGGCCACCATCCATTACGACAGCGAAAACTACACCGAATTGCTATGGTTCTTTGAGGGCTTTACCAGCTACTATGACGACCTTATGCTTCAGCGGGCTGGCATTATTTCACGTGACACCTACTTGGAGTTGATCGCTAAAACCATGAACCAAGTGGCGCAAACGCCAGGTCGCTTGGTACAAAGCGTGGCACAGGCCAGTTTTGATGCCTGGGTCAAGTACTACCGTATCAACGAAAACACACCCAACGCCACCGTCAGCTACTACACCAAGGGCTCATTGGTTGCGCTGTGCTTGGACCTGAGTTTGCGAAGCGCATCTGACTCTCACACCACGCTAGACGACCTCATGCGCAGTTTGTGGGTCATCACCACTGGTGGACCCATGCGTGAACGTGATATCACTGCTGCGCTGGTGCAACTGGGCTATCCGGATATAGCCAAACAGCTGCACGTGTGGGTACACAGCACCAGCGCTTTACCAGTCGCCTCGCTGTTGAGTGCGTTTGGCGTCAAGCAACACCGCACAACGCCTACCACAGCGCAATACCTTGGCATGCGTGTTGCCCAGACCAACGGCCTGCGCATCAGCCATGTGCAGCGCGGCAGCGCTGCTGAAACCGCCGGTTTTGCCAGCGGCGACGAGTGGTTGGCTATTACGGTGGGTGGGCAGACTTGGCGAGTCATGTCTCTTGACGAGGTAACGACGTGGCTGGCGCAGCGCGCTGAGGTGCAAGCCTTGGTCAACCGTGACGGGCAAATCATCACACTGGACTTGCACATGCCCGTCACACCCGCTGCACAGTTGCATACACTTCACACGGTTGATGCCACGCTGCTGAAGCATTGGTTGCACTAAAAATTGTGCGCCACAGCGGCTGACGCTACCACTGCTTGCTTTGATCAAACAGTCGGCTTGTACAAACACCAAACGCCGGCAGTCAAGACTCATGTGTCATCGCTTGTCGATGACGCGCTTGGCTTTGCCCATGCTGCGCTCGACACCACCACAGGGCTGCAACACCACAGTGATGCTGCTGCCTACAAACGTTTTTACATCCTGCGCCAGCGCCGCGGCGCCAGCCAAGGCATCCTGGCTGTTGTGTGATTGATTGGGTGCAACCTCTACATGGACAGATAAGCAATCCAAATGGCCATCTTTGGTGAGCACGCACTGGTAGTGCGGCGCCAGCATGGCTTGTTTAAGAATCAACTCCTCGATTTGCGTAGGAAATACGTTGACCCCCCTCACAATCATCATGTCGTCGCTGCGCCCCGTTATTTTTTCCATACGACGCATTGGCCGTGATGTTCCCGGCAATAAACGCGTGAGGTCACGCGTGCGGTAGCGAATAATGGGCAGCGCCTCTTTGGTCAAGCTGGTAAAAACCAGCTCTCCCATGTCGCCGTCAGCAACAAGCTCACCTGTGTCGGGATTGATAACTTCTGGGTAAAAGTGATCTTCCCAAATAGTGGGGCCGTCTTTGCCTTCAATACACTCGCTGGCTACGCCAGGCCCCATGACTTCTGACAGGCCGTAAATATCCACCGCATCCATGCCCATGCGCTGCTCAATGGCCAAACGCATGTCGTTGGTCCAAGGCTCTGCACCAAACACACCTACACGCAATGAGCTGCTGCGCGGGTCAATGCCTTGACGTTCAAACTCGTCGGCGATAGCCAGCATGTAACTGGGCGTGACCATAATGATGTCTGGCTTGAAGTCTTGAATGAGTTGCACTTGACGCTCGGTTTGTCCGCCACCAAACGGCACCACAGTTAAACCCAAGCGCTCAGCGCCGTAATGTGCGCCCAAACCGCCCGTGAACAAACCGTAGCCATAGCTCACATGCACCATGTCACCGCGCCTAGCGCCACCAGCTCGCAAACTGCGTGCCACCAAGGTGGCCCATGTGTCGATATCGTTTTGGGTATAGCCCACCACTGTGGGTTTGCCCGTCGTACCGCTTGAGGCGTGTATGCGCACCACTTGCTCACGCGGTACAGCGAACATGCCAAAGGGGTAGTTATCGCGTAAGTCAGCTTTCGTGGTGAAAGGAAACTTAGACAAGTCTGCCAAGCTACGGCAATCGTTGGGGTGGATACCCGCCGCATCAAACTTGGCTTTGTACACCGGGGAGTTGGCATAGGCATGGGCCAGGCTTGCCCGCAGGCGTTTGAGCTGCAACGCGCGCAACTCATCAACGCTGGCGGTTTCAATGGCATCTAAAGGTAGGTTGCTAACTGTCATGGTGCTTGGAAGTAAAAACGTAAAAAGGGGCTTAAACAGGCAATACCGTGCCTTTTATAGCCGTTGACTTGCCCCTGAACAAAGCAATGGTCGCGCCCTCTTGGTTGCTAACGCGTATGTCATACACACCCGCTCGCCCGCGCACGAGTTGCTCAGTCGCCTGAGCTGTCAGCACATCACCCAACACAGAAGCTTCTAAAAATTCAATCGAGCAGCCAGATGCCACACTGGCTTGGTTGCGGCTGTTACAAGCGAAGGCGAAGGCTGAGTCAGCCAGCGTGAAAATAAAGCCGCCATGACACAAGCCCAAACCGTTCACATGGTTAGATGTCACGGTCATTTGCAGTTGCGCCTCACCCGGGGCGCAATGCATCAACGACATGCCCATGGTTATTCGGCTGGCTACATCGGCCTCAAACATGTGCGCACAAGCGCTTTGAGCCAGCGCCAATGCTTCAGCGGTGTGTGCAGTCATAGCGCTTAAGTCCCTTTAAAATTGGGTGGGCGTTTTTCTAAAAACGCTTGCACACCTTCTAAGTAGTCGTGGCTTGAGCCCAACGCTGATTGCGTGTCTCGCTCGACGTTCAGTTGCTCGTCCAAAGTGTTGGTCGCGCTGGCACGCAGCAAGTGTCGCGTGGCCAACAAGGCTTTGGTGGGCATGGTTGCCAGCTTATTGGCCAGCGCCATGGCTGCATTTTGCAAGGCGCCGCTGTTGTCACCGGCGGTGTCCACCACATCCCAAATCAGGCCCCATTCTTTAGCTTGCGCGGCACCCAGCTTGTCACCTGTCAGCGCCAGCCCCATGGCACGTGCCAGACCCAAGCGCTCTGTCAGCAGCCATGAACCACCCGCATCAGGCACCAGTCCAATCTTGCTAAATGCTTGAATGAAACTGGCGTTAGAGGCGGCCAGCACCATGTCGCACGCCATCGCAAACGAGGCGCCAGCGCCAGCAGCCACACCGTTGACAGCAGCAACAGTCGGCATGGGGTGGGCTTGCAATTTGCGCACCGTTGGGTTGAAACACTGGTCTATTACAGGACCCGGGTCGGCCCGCTTGACCATGTCTGGTCCAGGCGTAAAGTCAAAGTCTGACAAATCAGCACCCGCACAAAACCCACGGCCTGCGCCTGTAATAACGGTGCATCGAACCCCAGGGGTTTGGGCGGCTTGATCCAGTGCGGACCACAAGTCGGCGTGCATCTGGCGGTTAAAGCTGTTGAGCGCTTGCGGGCGGTTTAGGGTTATGAGGGCAACTGCGCCGTCGATATGGCACAGCACACTGGGCTCGGTTGACGTGTTGGATGCGTTGTCTAAAGGGTTGTCTGCTGATGTCACTTGCGTCACCTTAATTTTGTTAGCGTATCGCTTTTGAATGTAGCATTAACCAACCGGTCGGTCGGTTAATTTATACCCTCGTTTACCCTTATTGGGTACAAGCTTCCTGGGTCGCATACACTCAAGATCAAGCCGTAACACACACCTACTTTGAGAACACACCCCATGAGTGACGCACTAGTTCTGACAGACACACAAGGCCGCGCGGCCATCATTACCTTGAATCGCCCCAAGCAACTCAATGCCTTGAATGACGCACTGATGGACGAGTTGGGCGCTGCTCTCACGGCCTTTGACAACGATGACAGCATTGGCTGCATCATCATTACGGGCAGCGAAAAGGCATTTGCCGCTGGTGCCGACATTGGCGCAATGGCCAGTTACACCTTCGCCGATGTGTACAAAGGTGATTACATCACGCGCAACTGGGAAACCATTCGGCGAATTCGCAAACCCGTCATTGCTGCAGTCTCAGGCTTTGCCTTGGGCGGCGGCTGCGAGTTGGCCATGATGTGCGACTTCATCATTGCGTCAGACACCGCCAAGTTTGGTCAACCCGAAATCAAGTTAGGTGTTATTCCTGGTGCAGGCGGCACACAACGTTTGCCTCGCGCCGTTGGTAAATCCAAGGCCATGGACATGGCACTGACCGGACGGATGATGGACGCCGTTGAAGCCGAGCGCGCTGGACTGGTTAGCCGCGTGGTCGCTGCAGACAAACTCATGGAAGAAGCGCTGGGCGCAGCCCTGATGATCGGTGGCTACTCCATGCCCAGCGTTATGGCCGCTAAAGAATCGGTTAACCAAGCCTTTGAAGGGTCGTTGGCAGACGGCGTGCACTTTGAGCGTCGCCTGTTCCATGCTCTGTTCGCCACAGACGACCAAAAAGAAGGCATGGATGCCTTCGTGAACAAGCGCAAGCCCAACTTTACGCACCAATAAACAAACGCTGTCACAGCGCGTGGCTGAGACATTTTTTGCAAAGCTGCAAACAAGTTACAAAGATTGGCTATAATTTAAGGCTTGGTGATGTAGCTCAGCTGGTTAGAGCACAGCATTCATAATGCTGGGGTCGGTGGTTCAAGTCCACCTATCACCACCACATATTTAAAAAAGCCGTTGCCTCTCACGAGTCAACGGTTTTTTTATGACGCTCCCCCAACTGGTCCTTGGCTATCGGTGGCAGATTCAACATGGCGACATGATGTGACAGATGCGCTGCAATCTGACAGCGTGGGCTTAAGGACACATCAGCTGTATCAGATGTCTCCGGTATCAAACAGGCTATAATCTCAGACTTTGCTGGATATTGTGAATACAGCTTGTACGCGGTACAAGGTGCATTGACGGATACAGCGAAATTTTCGAGTTACCGCTGGCATATCAGCAGACTGCATGAAAGCAAACTGCCCATAACAGGGGCAGCCCCGTCGTGCAGCTGGCCCAGCGAGGTGCGGCGCAAGCTGTTAACGTTTTTAGGAGTGTCCACAATGGCACGCGTATGTGAAGTTACGGGCAAAAAGCCCATGTCGGGAAACAACGTTTCCCACGCCAACAACAGAACCAAGCGTCGTTTTCTGCCTAACCTGCAGTACCGTCGTTTTTGGGTTGAGAGCGAGAACCGTTGGATTCGCTTGCGCGTATCTAGCGCTGCATTGCGTTTGATTGACAAAAACGGTATTGATTCCGTGCTGGCCGATTTGCGCGCCCGCGGCCAAGCTTAATAGGTAGGAGAACCGAACATGGCAACCAAAGGCACTCGCGAAAAAATCAAGCTGGAATCCACTGCTGGAACCGGCCATTTTTACACCACGACCAAAAACAAAAAGACCACACCTGGGAAAATGGAGATCATGAAGTTTGATCCCAAAGTTCGCAAACACGTGGCTTACAAAGAGATCAAGCTGAAGTAATTCAGTTAGTCTTTTGCTTAAAAAAACCGCTTTGGCTTATGCCCTAGCGGTTTTTTTACGCCGTGTATATCTTGCTTCAGGCTTGAACTTTCATCTATTTGTAACAGCTGTAGCGCTTGGCAGCAACAGCACACTGCATGACGAATCAACAACCCAAAAAAAGCCACCCTAAGGTGGCTTTTTTTTGGATTGAGAGAGTCTGTTCTTTAAAAGGCTTAGGGGAAATTTAAGAGGCTTTTACTGAACGCAGTTTGACAGAGAACTCATGCAGCGCAGCAATGCCACTGGCTTCTGCTTTGACACACCAAGCCTGCAAATCTGCGGCCAATTGATCACGTGTCGATGTGGTACTACTCCAGACTTGGCGAAGCTCTTCACGCATCGCGGTCATGGTATCCAGTACAGGGTGGGCTGCACGCGCTTCAGCCAAATGCGGCTTAACGTCTGCAGGCACTTTGTCATCATCACGGTGCAACCAACGCTTAGCGGCAGCCAAATGAACCCAGTCATGTCCTTTTGATTTAGCAGTTGCCAACTCAGTGCTCGCGGCGCTGCGCAAAGCTTTGGCAAAGTTAGCCATCACTTCGTAACGGTTTGCAATCACAGCTTCTAGGGTCAGCGCATCAGCAACAGGCTTCACATCGCCCAACACCAGTTGTGGCGGTACCTTGCGAACCTTGGCCCAGCCCACCATCTCCATAGCGCGTATGTATGCCCACCCTAAATCGAACTCGTAGGGCTTGACAGAAAACTTGGCAGACGTGGGGTAGGTGTGGTGGTTGTTGTGCAGCTCTTCGCCACCCACAATAATGCCCCAAGGCGATACGTTGGTACTAGAGTCTACGGCCTCGAAGTTGCGGTAGCCCCAGTAATGACCAATACCGTTGATCACACCGGCCGCCCAAATTGGTATCCAAGCCATCTGTATGGCCCAAATGGTCAGGCCCAACACGCCAAACAATGACACGTTGATGATGAGCATTAAAGCCACACCTGAGGCGCTGAAACGGCGGTAGACATTGCGGTCAATCCAGTCATCGGGGGTGCCGTGACTGAACTTTTCAATGGTAGCGGCCACTTTGGCTTCAGCACGGTAGAGCTCAGAACCACGGAATAAAACTGTGCCAATACCGCGTGTGACCGGGCTGTGTGGGTCCTCGTGTGTTTCACACTTGGCGTGGTGCTTGCGGTGTATAGCGACCCACTCACGCGTCACCATGCCGGTCGTTAGCCACAGCCAAAACCGGAAGAAGTGCGATGGAATGGCGTGCAAATCCATGGAGCGGTGAGCCTGATGGCGGTGCAAGTAAATGGTGACACCCGCGATGGTCAAATGTGTGACCACCAAGGTGTAGATAACCAATTGCCAAGCACTTGCGTGTAGTAAGCCGTAAGTTAACCAGTCAAGTGCGATATTCAGCATATAGGAATCCCTATTCAAAGATATGTTGAGCACCTAATGTTGCCAACGCGTTGCGCGGTTGACTTACCAGCAGGGAGCTGCCGGATCCTAGGTGCCATGTATGCATTTTAAAGGAGTTTGCGGTGTTCCACCTAATACACCTCAACTCGGTAAGGCGCTGAGTGCGCTGGCACAAATACAAGTCAAACCTTCTGCACGGCAAAGCGGCTTGATTGCTCTGCGCGCACCGTTAGGAAATCAGTCTAAATGCTTGCGGGTCCAAATCGCTGCAAAAAAGCCGTCAGTGGCATGCACGTGCGGCCACAAGCGCAAGAAATCACCGTGGCACATGCCTGCTGCAACGGCGTCAACGTCTTCACCGTCTTCTTTTGACAACACATTGACCAGTAATTGTGCCACTGGCACCACTTCAAAGTCGTCGTTGGCAGCAGTAAAAGCTTGCGCCACATCTTCGTTTTCTGCTTGCAGCAAGCTGCAGGTGGCATACACCAGACGCCCACCTGGCTTCACCATTTTTGCAGCGCTGTCCAAAATGGCTTTTTGAAGCAGTACCAACTCATCGAGTTCTTGCGGCTTGATACGCCATTTAAGGTCTGGGTTGCGCCGCAATGTACCAGTACCGGAACAAGGTGCGTCAACCAGCACACGGTCCATTTTGAAGGTCAAGCGTTTCACACGTTCGTCACGCTCGTTGCTGATAGCAGCAGTTTGCACGTTGCTCAAACCACTGCGGGCCAAACGTGGCTTGAGGGCCTCTAGCCTGTGTGCCGATGTGTCGAATGCATACAGGCGCCCAGTGGACCGCATGTCTGCGCCAATGGCCAAGGTTTTTCCACCAGCGCCCGCACAGAAATCTGTCACCATTTCTCCGCGCTTGGCGCCCACCAGAGACGCAAGCAGCTGAGAGCCTTCGTCTTGCACCTCGAACTTTCCCGCTTCAAAACCAGCGAACTTCAGCAGCGACGGGTTGCCCTCTACGCGCAAGCCCATGGGTGAGTATGGCGTGAGCGCGCTGCGCATTGACTTGGCCTGCAAGGCTTTTTGTACCGACTCCCGCTTGGCCTTCAAGGCATTCACCCGTATGTCTAAAGTTGCCGGTGTGTTCAATGCATCGGCCAGGGCCATGAATGCGTCGCCCACTTGGGCTTTGAGAGGGTCAACCATCCACTGTGGCAAATTGTGCACATGCATGTCTAAAAAATCATCGTCACTGGTTGCATCACAGATTGCAAGCCACGCCGCTTCTGGCTGTGTCAACGAAGAGGCAATGAACTCACGGGAACCATGAAAGCCCAAAATAGCCAGCTTGCGTTCTCTGGCACCAGGACCAGATCGGGCAAGGTATTCAAAGCGCGCTTTGAAGCGCACCACCTTGTAGGCCGTCTCGGAAATAGTCGTCCGTTCGCGTGGCCCTAAGGCGCGGTTATCGCGAAAGTACTTGGCCACCGTCGCATCTGCGGGATGGGAAAAGGTCAACACGCGGGCAATAAGTGTGGCGGCGTGGTCAATAAGGGCGTTTGGGTGCATACCGCTATTGTCCCATGCGGGATAATCAATGCTTATGTCAGAAATAGCCAAACAAGTTCGTCGCAGGCGCACATTCGCCATCATTTCCCACCCAGACGCGGGTAAAACCACGTTGACCGAAAAACTACTGTTGTTTTCTGGCGCTATCAACATCGCTGGAAGTGTCAAAGCCCGCAAAGCAGTGCGTCACGCCACCAGCGACTGGATGGAAATTGAAAAACAGCGTGGTATCTCAGTTGCCAGCTCGGTGATGCAAATGGAGTACCGTGATTGCGTGATTAACCTGCTGGACACCCCTGGTCACCAAGACTTCTCTGAAGACACTTACCGTGTGCTCACGGCGGTTGACGCCGCACTCATGGTCATTGATGCAGCCAACGGCGTAGAACCGCAAACCCGACGCCTGTTGCAAGTGTGCCGAGCACGCAACACGCCTATTTTGACGTTCGTCAACAAAATGGACCGCGAAGTTCAAGGCCCGCTGGATGTCATGGACGAAGTCGAACGCGAACTGGGTATGACGGTTGTTCCCTTCACTTGGCCAGTTGGTATGGGCAAACGTTTCCATGGCGTTTACGACAGACGCACAGACCAAATGCGTGTGTTCAGCGGGGGTAATGACAAGCGAGGCGGCGACGAAGAAGTGCTCTCAGGCTTGAACAATGCCGAGGCTTTAAAACGCTTTGGTGCTGAATTTGAAGATGCCAAAGGCGAGCTGGAATTGATCAATGGCGCCAGCCCAGAGTTCGATCTGAAGGCATTTTTAGCCGGAGAGCAAACGCCCATGCTGTTTGGTTCAGCGGTGAACAACTTTGGGGTCCGTGAAGTGTTAGACGCCTTGGTAGATCTGGCGCCTGCGCCTGAAAAACGCACCACATTGCAGCGCACTGTCGAGCCTACGGAGTCGAAATTCACTGGTGTGGTGTTCAAAATTCAAGCCAATATGGACCCTGCACACCGAGACCGCATTGCCTTTGTACGTGTGGCCAGTGGTCACTTTGTGCGCGGCATGAAGCTCAAAGTCGTCCGTTCTGGCAAAGAACTGCGCCCCAGCACCGTGGTGAGCTTTTTGAGCCAACGCCGCGAATTGCTAGAAGAAGCCTATGCTGGCGACATCATTGGTATACCCAACCATGGCGTGTTGCAATTGGGCGACACCTTAACGGAGGGCGAAACCCTGCAGTTCACAGGCTTGCCATTCTTCGCGCCCGAAATGATCCGCACTGTTGAAGTGGCTGACCCGCTGCGCACCAAACAATTGCGTGCTGGCCTGACGCAATTGGGAGAAGAAGGTGCCATTCAAGTCTTCCGTCCAGTCGCAGGCACCGTGCTGCTGTTGGGTGCTGTTGGCCAGTTGCAGTTTGAAGTCGTGGCCCACCGTTTACAAACCGAGTACGGCGTTAAAGCGCGTATTGGTAACAGCAGTTACTCCCTAGCCCGGTGGGTAACGTGTTCTCCAGAAGAAGGTGGTGAGACTGAGCTCAAACGCTTCATGGCTGCCAATGCCCATCGGATAGCGCTTGATGCTGTAGATGCACCCACTTTGCTGGTAGATCACAGCGCGACACTGCGCGCCGTTGAAGCCAATTGGCCTAAGATTAAATTTCACACCATGCGCGAGCATGCCGGATTGGTATTTCAAAAGAGCATGTGAGACTTGCGACACCCCAGTGCTCGAGCGGCGCATTCGTTACTGTGAAGTATTCGCCTGCAGCCACTGCGCAATCGCCTGCGGATACAGCAGGTGCTCTTGGGTCAGCACGCGTGCGGCCAAGCCAGCCGCATCGTCGCCAGCCAATATAGGCACAACAGCTTGCGCCACTATCTCACCATGATCTAACGCAGCGGTGACGTGATGCACAGTGGCACCAGCAAACTTGCAACCCATATCAATGGCACGCTGGTGGGTGTGCAAACCAGCAAACGCTGGCAACAAACTGGGGTGTATGTTGAGCAGGCGCCCCGCATAATGCGACACAAACGCTGGTGAAAGAATACGCATGAAACCTGCCAGCACAATCAGCGCAGGCACCTGATTGGGGCCTTGCACATCTTGCTGGTCAATCAAACGCATCAAGGCCAGGTCGAAGGACAGCCTGTCGGTGAAATCACGGTGTGACAGCACATGGGTTGCAACACCTGCCTCTTGCGCACATACCAAACCGCCAGCCTCTCGCTGGTTTGACACCACAGCAGCCACAGCAGCCCCATAGCGTGTGTGCCAGTGGTCGCGTTTGGCCGTTTTCAGGATGGCTCGCATATTGGAACCACCACCAGAGATCAAGATGATGATGCGCCGATTAGGGCCATTTGTAGATGCGCAGGTGTATGTCATAGCAGCCAATTACAGACGATTACAGACGATTACAGACGATGTGCGCCACGGCTTTGGGGTTTAAGTTGCGGTGCAGGTCTTGTCATGTAGGTGTGTATTGTGCCTTCAGGCAGCATGACACGATCAGGTACGAGCTCAATCCCAACCACCGACACATCACCAGACAACTCCAGCTGAACTTCAAACGCAACATAAGGGCCATATGAGGCAAAATATTAGCAAGCTCTTATATTTAAGGATTCAGCATGCGTTTTATTCACACCATCACAGGCTTGTGTCTGTGCGCCACACTTGCCTCCTTTCATGCCATTGCCCAGCCTTCGGATGCAACTGAGACCATGGCCGACTATTTGGCGTTTGCCGACTACGGCGGCGGCACGATCTTCCCTGAGCAAATGCCGAAAGACCAATACGCCAAAACATTTGTAATCGATGCGAGAGACGCACAGCAATTTGCCACCGCCCACATTGATAACGCACACAACATTGAGTGGCGAGAGGTGTTGGCCAAACGCGAACACATTCCAAAAGATCGAATGGTTTTAATTTACTGCAACACAGGCTCACTGTCGGCACAGGCTGGCTTTGCGCTGCGAGTGGCAGGCTGGAGCAATGTGCGCATCTTGCAAGGTGGCTACCAAGAGTGGCTGGCCAAAGGCGGCATGCAAGCCAATGAACGCGCTGCTGGCACACAGCGTGCACATTAAACGTGGCCGCAACTGGCATGAGGGTTAAACCATGCACATACCGTAGGCTTGTCGCAACTCGGACAGGCTAAAAGTGCACGGTCGTGCTAAAACAGTAGACTATTGTTTTATAACCATCAACACCGCTTGGAGACAGACACATGGACTTAGCCTTTACACCCGAAGAACAAGCCTTTAGGCTCGAGGTGAGCACTTGGGTGAAAGCCAATTTACCAAAACGAACAGCCGCAAAAGTACACAGCGCGCAACGCCTAACGCGCGCTGACATGCAGGAATGGGCTCAAATTTTAGGTAAAAAAGGCTGGCTAGGCTACGGCTGGGCCAAACAATTTGGCGGCCCGGGCTGGGACTCTGTTCAAAAACACCTGTTCGAAGAAGAATGCGCCATGGCTGGCGCCCCGCGCATTGTGCCGTTTGGCCCAGTCATGGTCGCCCCAGTCATCATGGCATTCGGCTCAGAAGAGCAACAACAACGCTTTCTGCCCGGCATTGCCAGCGGCGATGTGTGGTGGAGCCAAGGCTACAGCGAACCGGGTGCTGGTTCTGACTTGGCCTCTGTAAAAACCACCGCGCAACTCGAGGGCGACCACTACATCGTCAATGGCCAAAAAACGTGGACCACCTTGGGGCAATTTGGTGATTGGATTTTTTGCTTGGTTCGCACCGACAACACTGGCAAGCCACAAGCCGGCATCAGCTTTTTACTCATAGACATGAAGTCGCCAGGCCTTACTGTGCGCCCCATCAAGCTGCTAGACGGCGAGTGTGAGGTCAACGAGGTATGGTTTGACAATGTCAAAGTACCTGCCAACAACCTCGTGGGCGAAGAAAACAAGGGCTGGGGTTACGCCAAATTCTTGCTGGCACATGAGCGCGCCAATATCGCCGATGTCAACCGCGCCAAACGCGAGCTAGAGCGCCTAAAACGCGTTGCAAAAGCTGAAGGTGTGTACGATGACCACCGCTTTAGAGACCAAATAGCCCTGCTAGAAGTCGATATCGTCGCGCTTGAAATGATGGTGCTGCGTGTGTTGTCTGCTGAGACATCAGGCAAGAGCTCTTTGGACATTGCTGGCTTGCTAAAAATTCGCGGAAGCGAAATTCAACAACGCTACAGCGAACTCATGATGCTGGCCGCTGGCCCATCGTCGCTGCCCTTCATCATGGAGGCCATGGACGCGGGGTGGCAAGGTGATGCCGCGCTGGGCTTGACTCAGTTTCCTGGCGGCGACGCATCCAATGCGCCGCTCGCATCCACTTACTTCAACATGCGAAAAACCACCATATACGGTGGCAGCAACGAAGTTCAACGAAATATTATTGCTCAAACCGTTCTCGGTTGAAGCACTCAGGAGTACACCACAATGGATTTCAATTTTTCTGATGAACAAGTACAACTTGGCGACGCCGTAGGCCGCTGGGCTGACAAGGCATATACCTTTGACAGACGCACACAAACAGCTCAGGCTGGCGGTTTTTCAAAAGTTGCATACCAAGAAATGGCTGAATTAGGCTTGGCAGGTTTGATGACCAATGCCGACTTTGACGGCATGGACATGGGCCCCACTGAAGCCATGGTCGCACTTGAAAAGTTAGGCTCAGCTTTGGTCTTAGAGCCCATTGCTCACACTTGGATTGCCAGCGTGTTGCTAGACACCTTCGCCCCAGCGGCGCTGAAGGCAGCTTGGTTGCCACAACTGGCCAGCGGTGAGGTCTTTATGGCTTTGGCTACGCAAGAAAAGCGGGCACGCTATCGGCTAGACGTTTGCGCCGCTACCGCCACGCCATTAGGCGACGGGCACGCTATTACAGGCAGCAAGCACGTGGTGGCAGGCGCAAGCTACGCTAACGCGCTGCTGGTCAACGCAAGCATTGATGGCGTACAAGCCTTGTTTCTAGTTGCATCTGATGCACAAGGCCTGCGCGTTGAGGGTTACGCCACACAAGACGGCGGCAGCGCTGGCGAGGTTTACCTGGACAACACACCCGCCACATTGCTGAGCACTGACGGCTTAGCGGCCATGCAACTGGCACGTGACATGGGCATTGCCTGCTTGTGCGCTGAAGGCGTTGGGGTCATGGAAAAAACATTGACCATGACCACGGATTACATGAACACACGCAAACAGTTTGGTGTTGAGATTGCTAAATTTCAGGCACTTCGCCACCGCGTAGCCGATGTCAAAATGCAACTAGAACTGGCGCGCTCAATGAGCTACTACGCGACGCTCAAACTAGGCGCGCCCGCCGCAGAGCGCAGCCAAGCCATGTCGCGCGCCAAAGTGCAACTCGGCAACAGCATGAGATTTGTAGGCCAAGAATGTATACAGCTTCACGGCGGCATTGGCGTAACAGATGAGTACGCAGTGAGCCATTACTTCAAGCGCTTGACACAAATGGAAATGAGCTGCGGCGACACCATGCACCACGTTGGCGAGGTCAGTGCACGCATGCAGGACAGCGCCGGCGTATTCGCTTAAGGCTAGCCACCAAGCAAGCCTTCAGCAGGGCTGGGATAACGCAGCTTCATGCGAAGCTCGCGTTTTAACCTGCTGTTATTGAGCCGCCTTGACTCTTGCATAAAGCTCAGCTGCATAGGGCTGAGCTCGTGTGCGACCTGTTCGAGGGTGACACGCGCAGGTTTGGTCAGCCCATACAGCGTCGCAGCCAAGTCCATGTAATCACCCATTTTGAGCGCACTGTCGTCGTTCACATTGATGACGCGGTAGTTTGCCCTGCCCCACAATGCCAGGCGACATGCGCGCGCTAAATCGTCAGCATGAATATGGTTGGTGAACACGTCGTCGTCCCTGTCTAAAACTGGTGCACCCCGTTCAAGCCTAGCTCTGGGCGTGCCACCTGCGCGGTCTGGTGCGTAAATGCCTGGAATGCGCAACACCGTTGTTGGCACACCAAATGCGCGGCCATATGCACGCACCGCCTGCTCAGCCGAGACACGCCGTTGTGCGCGAGGGCTTTGGGCATTGGTTGGGCGCAACTCATCAACCCACGCGCCGCCACAGTCGCCGTAAACGCCGGATGTCGATCCGTAGACCAATTGACGCACAACGCCCCGCTTGGCAAGTGCCTGTAAGAACGACCACATGCGAGTATCCGTCGTCCCCCCACTGCCTAGCGGTGGGGCCAAATACAGCACACGGCTGGCCACACCCGCCAATCTAACAAGGCTGTACGGGTCGTCTAAATTGCCGTACAGAGGCTTTACGCCTAGGTTACGCAGGACTTGCGCTCGCGCAGGTGTCGAAGTGAGCGCCAACAATGTCGGCGCATGCGTACTAGGCCATAACGTGGCCACGCGCTGGCCCACATCGCCGCATCCAACGACAAGTAAACGCGTCCGCCTGAAGCGAGCAGGCAATGCGCCCAAACCACTCATAAACACCGCCTTTTTGTTTTTGCGACAATCAATACTTACCTGACATTTTTAATACACCAGTATGACATTCAACATTACCGTAGAGCCCAGTGCCCGCACATTCACCACAGACAGCGGCGAGGCTATTTTGGCAGGCGCTATTCGCCAAGGCGTGTCCATGCCATATGGCTGTAAAGACGGTGCATGTGGCTCATGCAAATGTAAAAAACTGAGCGGTAGCGTCATGCATGGCGACCACCAAAGCAAGGCTTTAAGTGCGCAAGAGGAAGCCGATGGGTTTATTTTGACCTGCTGCGCAGTTGCCCAATCCGATGTGGTGCTGGAGTCCAAGCAGGTCACGGCTGCAGATGCGTTACCCATTAAAAGAATGCCTGTTCGCGTGACCTCGCTGACCAAGGTCAACGACGACGTGGCCTTGTTGCGCTTACAGCTACCTGCCAACGACACCTTCAAATACCACGCAGGTCAATATATAGAGTTCTTACTGCGTGAAGGCGACAGGCGCAGCTACTCTATGGCCAATGCACCGCACACGCAGACCGACTCGCCTGGCTTGGATTTGCACATCCGCCACATGCCAGGTGGTAAGTTCACAGACCATGTATTTGGTGTCATGAAAGACAAAGACATATTGCGTGTTGAAGGGCCATTTGGCAGTTTCTACCTGCGTGAGGACAGCGACAAGCCTATGGTGTTTGTGGCATCCGGCACCGGTTTTGCACCTATTAAAGCGCTGCTAGAAGACATGGCTTTCAAAGGCATCACTCGCCCCACCACGGTTTACTGGGGCGGTCGTCAACCCAGCGACTTGTACCTTCACGACTGGATGCAAGCTCAAGCAGATGCCAGCAGCCACATCACTTATGTACCCGTGGTGTCAAACGCCACGCCAACTGACCACTGGACGGGACGCACCGGATTCGTTCACCAAGCGGTGTTGGACGACTTTGCAGATTTAAGCCTCCACCACATTTACGCCTGTGGGGCACCTGTTGTGGTTGAATCCGCTCAACGAGACTTTGTGCAACTGAGGGGCTTACCCAGCGATGCGTTTTTTGCTGACTCATTTACCAGCGAAGCAGACAAGGCCACAAGCCCGCTGTAGTCACCCCTAACCCGCGCCCCAACGCGGGCTTACTCCGCTAGCAAGTATTTGATATCTTGGGTCAGCGACTCTACCGGTGTGCCATAACGGCTGTACAAGCGAACGGCCCCTTTGGTGTCAAAAATATAGCTCCCAGCCGAATGATCCATGGTGTAGCTGGTGGCCGTGGGGCCGTCAACTTTTTTAAAGTACGTCTTGAAGTCTTTGGCAACTTGCTCGAGCTCCCCGGGGTCTGCATACAAAGCCAAGAAGCTGGGGTCAAAGTTAGCCATGTATTCACGCATGATGTCAGGCGTGTCGCGCTCAGGGTCTACAGTCACAAACAACCCTTGCAGCTTGTCACCATCGCTGCCCAACTCGCCCTTGACTTGCGCCAACTCTGTCATCGTAGTTGGGCAGACATCAGGACACTGGGCGAAGCCAAAAAACAGCACCACCACTTGGCCTTTGAAATCGGCCAGTGTGCGACGCTGGCCAGTGTGATCGGTTAAATCAAAGCTTGTTGCGTACGAGGCACCCGTGATATCAACGCCAGTAAAAGCAGGGCCATCGGTGCTGCATCCCGCCAACAATAAACCAGCAACCACAACAGCGCCAGCTGATAATCGACGTACAGCTACAAGACAGTTATTCATAAGGGGGGGGCTTTTAGCACGTAGTGGTCAACAAGCAATGCGGCAAACAACACCGCCAAATGAATCAAAGAAAATTTGAATGTTTTACGCGCCAGTTCATCTGAATAGTTGCGCATAAGTGCGATGGCGTAGGCCGTAAAGCCAATGGATAAAAACAGGGCAGTCAACGCATAAATCCAACTGCTCATACCCACCATAAATGGCAGCATACACGCCGCGCCCAACACCAGTGTGTACAACAGTATTTGCAAACGGGTGAACTCCGAACCGTGCGTTACTGGGAGCATGGGCAAACCGCTTTTGCGGTAGTCTTCGACACGGTACAGCGCCAAGGCCCAAAAATGTGGCGGTGTCCACAAAAAGATAATCAAAAACAAAATGGCCGCTTCATGGCCAACAGTGCCTGTCATAGCGGCCCACCCAAGCACGGGAGGCATGGCACCAGAGGCGCCGCCAATGACAATATTCTGCGGCGTAAGTGGTTTGAGTATGACGGTATAAACAACGGCATAGCCCACAAAGGTGGCAAATGTTAGCCACATGGTCAGTGGATTGACCGTGAGGTACAACAAGGCGGAGCCGACTGAACACAACACGGCAGAGAATGTCAGGGTTTGTTTGTTGCTCAACTCGCCTTTGGCCGTAGGCCGCCAGCTGGTTCTGTTCATCTTCGCGTCAATTGAACTTTCAACCACGCAGTTGAATGCCGCAGCCGCGCCCGCCACCAACCAAATACCCAGGCACGCTAACAACATCAACACAGCCTGCTCAGGTGTCGGCAGCTGGGGTACGGCCAACACCATGCCTATGAGTGCGCAAAACACAATCAACTGGATCACACGCGGCTTCATGAGCGCGTAGAACTGTTGCCATTTTGGGGGCAGCTTTAGTTTGGGCTGCTGTAGAGTGGCATCTGTCATGCGACTGGCCTTTGGCTGCTGGTTGCAGCGACTTTTGAAACAGCAGGTGTAACTGTTTGGTCCTTTACAGCGCGTGCACGCTTGTCAAACACCACGCGGGTAAGCAAACCTGTGAACACAATCACCATGGCCGCTGCGCCGCCCGTGTGAGCCACAGCAGCCACCAACGGCCAGCCCAACACAACGTTAGACAAGCCGGTCACCAGCTGCCAGGCCGACACGCACCACACGACATTGCCAGTGGCGCGCCACGCGGGCACGGTACGCAAGTTCCAGCCTAGCCACACCATCGCCAACAACAACACATAGGCCGTTAAACGGTGAACGTAATGGATGGCGGTAAGTGCTGAGAAAGCTATGGCAGAACCATCAGACGATACGCCTAAAGCACGCCATACCTCGAAACCGCCAGCAAAATCCATAGGAGGCCACCACTGGCCTTGACACTTGGGAAAGTCTTGGCACGCCAACACAGCGTAATTGGTGCTGACCCATGCGCCTAGCGCAATTTGCAACCACAGCAACGCACATATTGCCACCACCCAACGCAATGTCGTTGAAGACAACGGCGGCTTTTGCGAGTTGCTGGAGTCGGTATAGGCTACATGTTGTATCTGGAGCAGTGCGAGCAACACCATGCCACCCAACAAATGCAAGCTCACAATGGCGGGGAACAACTTCATGGTGACAGTCAGTGCGCCAAACGCGCCCTGCAAACAGACCCATGCCAATGTGAACGTTGCCCACCACGGAGACAATGCGGTACGCACCATGCCTGCTTGCGGTTGCCGCCTGCGCCCAGTCCATGCCAGCACGGTAGACACCACGATAAGGGCCCCGATACCGGATGCCAAGTAGCGGTGCACCATTTCAATCCAGGCTTTGCCTGTGGTCACAGGCCCAGTGGGCATGGCCGTTTGTGCCACATCTATGTGGTTGGACGCACCTATAGGTGATGCAAAACCGTAACAACCCGGCCAATCTGGACAACCCAAGCCAGAGTCTGTCAGGCGGGTGAAAGCGCCAAACAAGACCAAATCGAACGTTAGAAACAAGGTCATCGTTGCCAGCAATGCCA
>Ga0209702_10000865_pt1 | contig 62465 bp, 44 predicted proteins | sample FRY01_FD_187210 | JGI IMG/M metagenome (GOLD analysis project Ga0209702, IMG submission 187210) | Freshwater microbial communities from Lake Fryxell liftoff mats and glacier meltwater in Antarctica - FRY-01 (SPAdes) (version 2) | ecosystem: Environmental > Aquatic > Freshwater > Ice > Glacier...
AGATGAAAATGGAGCAGATGGAATTGTTGATTTGTGTGATGGAAAAAGTAAATAATTCGATGAGAACGTTTAATAATCAGATATTGACAGATTTAGATGTATTTCATCAAGTGATTGATTTTGAGGATGATGCAAAGTTGAAAAGAATGCAGTCAACGATGAAGATTTTTAAAGATTATGTTTATGTGAGTTCGAAATTACAAAATATGATAAAAGAATCTGGTATGGAGGATTTTGATATTTTGGATTATTTGAAAGAGTTTGAAGAAGAAGGAAATGGAGAAGAAGAAGTTGAAGATTTAGATTTAGATTTGTTTGAGGAAGAAGAAATTGATGAAGTGGAGGATTTTGAGGAGGAGGATTTTGAGTTCGAAATTGATGGGGAGGAAGTTGAGGAGGAGGAGACCCCACCCCGTGAAAACGAATTTTCACGAACCCGCCCCGAGGCAGGTTTTTAAGAGTAAAGAAATAGGAGAAAGAGGGTAATTGAGTGCAAAGAAGCACACCCTTAATCCCGCAAATTTAGGATTAGGGAGGGGATAAGAAAATAAGAGACCACCCCGTCAGACTGCGTCTGCCACCCCTCCATAAAGGGGAATTTAAGAAAAAAGCGAAAAAGAGTTAAAAGTAGTGCAGAATTAGGGAGGAGAAAAGAGAATATCTATTTTCATTTGGTAATATTTAAAAGGTATTATTAAATAAATGGTTTTGAGACCCCACCCCGTGAAAATGAATTTTCACGAAACCCGCTCCGAGGGAGGTTTTTAAGTGGAAGAAAGAGGAGAAAGAGGGTAATTGAGTGCAAAGAAGCACGCCCTAAATCCCGCAAATTTAGGATTAGGTTGAAAAATTAAAATTAGGAAGACGACCCGCCAGTCGTCTCTACAAAATAGAAAAACACCAACTATTTTTCATTATAATTCCAAAATAATTTATTTTTTTGGCTTTGGTATATACTAATTTTGCTTGTTTTGTGTTTATTGGATAATTATATACCAAAATTGGGAAATATGCAGCAATTCGCTATAGAAATTAAAAACTTAAATAAATCCTTCAAAAACTTCAAAGCCGTTGATGACTTATCATTACAAGTAGAAAAAGGCGAGATTTACGGATTTTTGGGACCAAACGGAGCTGGAAAAAGCACAACTATACGTATGATGCTCACTTTAATGAGGCAAGATTCTGGTTCGATTTCTTATTTTGGAGAAGAACTTACTCCCAAAAACAGAAGTATTTTCAAAAACATTGGTGCACTTGTAGAAAAGCCAGATTTTTATTTATATCTCTCTGCTTATCGCAATCTACAGTTGTTTGGGGAAATGACTGGAACCGAAATCAATAAAAATAAAATTTATCAGTTTTTAGAATTGGTTGGTCTTAATGGCAGGGAAAAAGATAAAGTCAAAACCTATTCGTTGGGAATGAAGCAAAGATTGGGCATAGCTCAAGCATTAATTCACAATCCAGAAATCATTATTTTAGATGAGCCGACAAATGGTTTAGACCCTCAAGGAATGAAAGAAATTAAAGATTTGTTGATTAATTTATCTCAAGAACAAAATAAGACGATTTTTCTCTCATCACACATTTTGAGAGAGGTCGAAACAATGGCTACTTCTATGGCGATTATCAATAATGGCAAAACGTTGGTACAGGGCAAAGTGAAAGATTTATTGGATAATGGACTAAATACTGTTACAATCAAAATATTGGATAATATTAATATTGATGATTTGAAAAAAGTATTTGACAAATTTAATTTAGAAGTAAATAATAAATCAGAAGAATTTAATTTTATTTCACAAGAAAAATATAATAATTATATAGATTTAGTTATCGAAGTATCAAATGAAGTGATTCCAAGATTTATAAATCACCTAGTATCAAATAATATTGATATTTTGTCTGTGAGTCCGGTCAAATCACTCGAAGAGTACTTTTTGAAATTAACAGGAGTGAAATAATGTCTATATTTTTGAAATTACTTAAACTTGAGTTAATCAAAGTTTTCAGCAAATGGCGAACTTATATTGGCTTTATTGCCGTTTTGGTTATTGTGCCACTTATACAATTTGCAATGTATTTTGAAGGAAAAGAATATGTTGAAATGGCGACAAAAACACTTACCGAAACATTTAGTTTTAATGGCGAACTTTTAAATTTATATATGGTGGCAAGAATAATATTGCAAGGTTTGTATTTGCAAATACCACTTTTGGTCGCCTTAGTTGGTGGGGATTTATTAGCCGGTGAAGCTACATCCGGAACATATCGTTTATTGCTCACTAAACCAGTATCGAGACTGCAAATAATTTCTGCAAAATACGCAGCTGGCTTAATTTATACCTTTTTATTGATTGGCTTTATGGCATTTTTAAGTTTTGGATTAGGTAGTCTGTTATTCGACAAAGGTGATATGTTAGTAATTAGTTCGAGCATAACTTTATTGAATGCTGACGATGTACCTTGGCGATTTCTATATACTTTTTTATATGCTTTTCTAAGTATGGCTACAGTTTATACAATTTCATTTACGTTTTCTTCATTAGTTGAAAATTCAATTGGTCCAATAATGGGTACAATGGCGTTAATAATTGTATTTTCAATTATTAACTTAGTAAGTGTTGGATTTTTGAAAACGGTACAAATGTTTTTATTCACAAATTATTTGCAAAGTTGGAGATATTTATTTGAGATACCACCAGATTGGGAATTAATCAATCAAGGTGTGCTTGTGTTATCATTACACATAATAATTCTCACAACATTTACATTTATCTATTTCAATCGAAAAGACATACATTCATAAGTATTTTGTAACTAATTTTAGAGACGGCAGTAAGTCGTCTTTTATTCTCTTTAAATGTAGAGGAGACCAACGGCTTGACTTCTTTGTCTTGAAATTTGAAACTTGAAATTTGATTAAGAAGATTAAGAAAGGAGTTTTTTAGTTTTATTATATCTATATTAAAGATTTCATTTTATGTAAGTGACCTTACTCTTAATCCCGCAAATTTTAAGATTGGGCAGGAAACTTAAGAAAAAGAAAGTCTTATTTCTTGGCTTTAACCAAAAGATAAGAAGTTAGGTTAAAACCTAAAGAAGTTATTAATAAATATCTCTTCGAGAAACTCCAGCAAGTTACTTACAAATATCTATTTTACCTTAACAACAAAACGGGCACAGAAATAAGATTAAATAAGTCTTATTTAATAAATAAGACTAAATTTGTCTTAGTTATTCTGACACAATTTAAAAATATTTTTAAGGAAAATATATGTTTTGTAAATTATTAAGTTTTTCTATTTTGATCTTTAATTTTAATCAATTATTTTCTCATAATTTGAGTCCAAATCAAAATACTCAAAATACAAATCAACAAATTAAAACAGAAAAAAGTAATAATATAAACTCCGATACTGTGAAATACTCACGAACCCCACAAGTGGAAATTATTGGTCAAACTTCGTATTTAGATAAAATATCTGGCTCTGCTGCTATTATTTCTGCTACCGAAATCAAAAATATAAATCCAATTAGTGGTAATGAAGTAATGAGAAGAGTTACGGGTGTAAATGTTTCTGATGAAGAAGGTGCCGGGCTTAGGATTAATATCGGAGTAAGAGGTCTCGACCCAAGTAGGAGTAGCAAAGTTTTGATTTTAGAAGATGGTGTTCCCGTTTCTCTTATGCCATATAGCGAACCCGAAATGTATTATACTCCAACAATTGATAGAATGTCTGGAATTGAGATTATAAAAGGGAGTGCCTCTATTATGTATGGACCTAATACAATTGGTGCCGTTGTCAATTTTCTAACTCCTGAGCACAACAAAACAACTCAAACTAAAGCAAATATTAAAGGTGGTCAAGGTGGACTATTCTCTGGTTTATTTAGTTATAGTACAGCGAATGAAAATTCTTCTTTGCAAGTTACTTACCTTAGAAAACAAGCTTCAAATGTTGGTGTTGTTAATTTTGGTTTAAATGATTTTACAACTAAATTAAAATATGAAATAAATTCTAAATCTAAAATTGGGTTTAAATTTGGGATTTATGATGAAGAGTCAAACTCAACTTATGTTGGATTAACTCAAAATATGTATGAAAGTGGAAATTATAATTTTACTTTCTTGGCTCCAGAGGATAAATTAAATATAAGAAGATATTCAAGTAGTTTGACACACGAATGGAATTTAGCTAATAATTTTACTCTAAAAACAAATGTTTACGGTTATACCACTTCAAGAGATTGGTCAAGACAAGATTTTGGTTACACATCAAATGCTAATACAGTAAGAATTGTAGGCGATTCGAGTGTAAACGGTGGTGCTATATACTTTAGAAATGGTACTGGAAATAGAAATAGACAATTTGAAGTTGCAGGTATAGAACCCAGACTTAGTGGAGTAATTACAACTGGTGATGTTATTCATGAAATTGATGCGGGTTTAAGACATCACTATGAAAGAGCTTATGAAAAAAGAATTAATGGAAAATTAATGAATCCTACTTCCGGTAATTTAATTGCTGATGAAGTCAGAACTGGCTATGCTTATAGTGCTTTTATTCAAGATAAGATTTATTTGACTGAGACATTCCACTTTACACCTGGTATTAGGTACGAAAATTTCCAATATGAAAGAAATATATTAAGAAGCAACTCTACAGACACAAATATTACAAACAATGGTTCGGTTAGTACAATTATACCTGGTATGGGATTTAGCTATTTATTAAGTAGTGGTAATTCTATTTTTGGTGGTTTACATAGAGGCTTTTCGCCACCCGCAATTACTACTGCTATCACCGCAAATGGCATTGACCAACAATTAGATGGTGAGTTTAGTTGGAATTATGAGTTAGGTATCAGAGGCGTGGGAAATGATTATTTTGATTATGAATTTACTGGATTTATGATGAAGTTTAGTAATCAAATTATACCAATTTCTGAAGCATCTGGTGGAGTTGGTAAATTATCTGGAATTACGCAAATTAATGGCGGTGAAACAAATCACGTTGGTCTTGAAATTGGTGGAACTTTGAATATATCCAAATTTTTAGATTTTGATGATGATTTGAACGTGAAATTAAACACTAATTTTACATATACGAAAGCTACTTTTGGCGAAGATAGAAGTATAGTAAATCCGTTTGACACAAAAGATACAATTAATGTTAGAGGTAACTTCTTGCCTTATGCACCTGAGTTTTTAATATCTTCTGCATTGGATTTGGGCATAACAAAAGATTTTTCAATAAGATTATCTGCCACTTATGTTGCAAATCAATTTGCTGATGAAGTCAATTCAATTAATCCATCGATTAACGGTAGAATTGGCGAAATAACTGCTTTCACATTAATTGACCTAAATGCAAATTATTTTGTAGATTATATCAATTCTAATGTTTCGTTATCTATCAAAAATCTGTTTGATGAAAGGTATATTTCAAATAGACGTCCAGAAGGTATTAGAGTTGGTTTGCCAAGGTTTGTTACATTCGGATTGAATTATCTTATATAATTTACCTTCAATAACGCACTGTTGTCTTTTGCATCTTCACTTCAGAGAATTGATGGTGCAGATTAACCAGATGGTTTTTGAATTTATATGCCTTTTTTCTTAACGAAAGCGCAAAAATATTATTATTTATTTAGCGTTGGTTGAATTTTATTAATATTTACACACTGTTCTTTTCCTAATTTCCTAATTAAGCAATAAAGTCTTTCATTGATTGGTTTGTGAGTCTATATACTGTCCACTCTGATTGGGGCTTTGCACCTATTTTCTGATATACTTTGATAGCTGGGGTGTTCCAATTAAGTACCGACCACTCCACTCGACCTAAGTCTTTTTCTACTGCTAATGACACTAAATGTTTGAGCATTTTGGTACCGTAGCCCAAGCTTCTTTTTTCTGGAATGACAAATAAATCTTCTAAATATATGCCTGCTTTAGCCAGAAAAGTAGAATAATTATAAAAATATAAAGCAAAACAAACTGGTATTTCTGTGTTTTGGGGTTCGTTGTTTTGTGTTTCAATGTTTTGAGTTCCGCTTTGCTCAAATCCAATTAAAACATTGGCTTGTTTTAGTTCAAATATGGTTTTTGACAAGTCTTCTTTAGTTGCAATAAATTCATTTTCTAATTTTTCATAGATAGCCAAACCTTTGATAAAATCATAAATAATATCAACATCATTTGCTGTAGCTTCACGTATTTTTAATTCATTCATTATTTTTTGTGTCCTTTATTAATTCTACAAAATAAGTAAAAAATAAATTCAATAATAAATAATTATATCAATAAATCTGATATTTTTAATTTTATTTTAAATTCAAGTATTTTGCAAAAATGTAATATAATTATATTATTTTACATTTTGATTGATTACAAATTTAATTTACTTAAACATTGATAAAAATTAAATTATAAAATTAAAGTTGAAATTATGGAAGATTTAACAAATAATACATCACAAGATATATCACAAGATACATCTCAAGAAGTATCACAAGAAATTAAAAACAAGCCCAAAGTATTGTATATTTATGATCCCATGTGTGGGTGGTGTTATGGATTTAGCAAAATTATGACTACTATCAAAGTTAAATATGCAAACTATTTTGATTTTGAGATATATTCTGGTGGAATGATAATTGGAGATGGTGTAAAGCCAGCGTATGAGATGTCAAGTTACATTCTAAATGCTTACAAACGAGTTGAGCAGATGTCCGGAGTGAAATTTGGAGATAAATATTTGAATATTTTCAAGGAAGGAAGTTATATCTTAAATTCTGAAACAGCATGTATCGCATTGACTGCTATCAAAGAAATCAAGCCAGAAATAGCATTTGATTTTGCCACTGAAATTCAGTCGGCTCATTTTAAAGAGGGTCAATCGCTTAACGCATTTGTTACTTTTGAGAATATTGCTAATAAATTTGGAATTAATTTAATAGACTTTAATAATATTTGGACGAATAAAGCAATATATAACAAAACTTTTGAAGAGTTTGAATTTGTCAAAAAATTAGGTGTTAGAGGATTTCCAGCTGTGTTGTTATTGACTAAAGGGCAATATTATTCGGTTGCCTCTGGATTTACAATATTCAGTCAATTAGATAGTGTATTTCAAAGTATTATTGAAAATTATGAAAATATAAAATAAGCCAACAGAATGAATACTATTCTAATACAATTGGCAACACTACAATGAACCAAAACCAAAACATAGTACTGACTTGTGATTTAGATGAAACTTTGGTGAAAACCGATATGTTTTTTGAAGCGATATATTCACTAATTAAATCTAATCCAATATTTATCTTTTATTTTCCATTTTGGATTTTAAAAGGTTTACCACATCTAAAACAACAAATATTCTCCAGAGTAGAGATAGATTATTCGATATTGCCGTATAATCAAAAGGTGTTAGATTTTTTGTACATTGAGAAATCTAATGGCAGAAAATTAGTATTAATTACTGCTACACCTCAATTTATTGCAGATAAAGTAGAGGAACACCTCAATTTATTTGATGAAGTTTATGGTAGTAATGATAAAATCAATCTTAAATCACACAAAAAAGCAGATAAATTAGTCGAATTGTATGGCGAAAAAGGTTTTGATTATGTTGGGGATTCATTAGCAGATATTAATGTTTGGTCTAAAGGCAGAAATGCTTATTTGGTGGCAAAGACAAAACTAAGCCAATCAAAAATCCAAAAGAGTATAAAAATAACTGAAATTTTGGACACAAATGAAAAAATAGCCAAAAGCATAATAAAAGAAATTAGAGTTTACCAATGGATAAAAAATATTTTACTTTTTATTCCACTGATAATGGCACATCATTTCACTGATTTAGGTTTACTTACCAAAAATATTGCGGCATTTTTTGCATTTAGTTTGATTGCATCTTCTGTTTATGTAATCAATGATATTTTTGACTTGGATAATGATAGAAAACATAGAACAAAAAAAAATCGCCCATTCGCTTCTGGAAAACTAAGATTACAATATGCAATAATATTAATTCCAATTTTGATACTACTCTCGTTATTATCAGTGTTTATATTTTTAGACTTTAATTTCCTTTTGATACTTATCATTTACTTTGTTACGACAACACTTTATTCTTTTTATCTCAAAAAAGTTGTGTTATTAGATATACTAATTTTATCAATTTTATTTACATTAAGGATTTTTGCAGGTGGAATTGCAACCCAAACGCCACTTTCGCCTTGGCTGTTAGGATTTACTTTGTTTTTATTTTTGAGTTTAGCATTTGTCAAGCGTTATACAGAATTGGAGTATGTGAAGTCAGAACAAAAATCTAAAACTACTGGTAGAGGTTATATCACCTCAGATATTCCTATGATACAATCTATGGGTATTTCATCAGGATTTATATCTGTGTTAGTATTAGTGTTGTATTTTAATAGTGAAGACGTGAAGTTGTTATATTCTAATCCATTGGTTTTATGGGCAGTAACGCCGATTTTTTTATATTGGATAATTAATATATGGTTTGTGGCAAATAGAGGTAATATGAATGACGACCCGGTAGTATTTGCCGCCAAAGATAAGGTCAGTTATATTGTATTTGCATTAATTGGGATAATTTTATATTTTGCACTATGAAATCACAAAACAATAATAATATAAGTAATAATATCAACTCAAAAACAAATAAATCATCTTTATCTTGGGGAAATTATCCTATTTCTATTGGTACAAATATTTACAAACCTAATTGGGTAGAAGATATAAATGGAATTTACCAAAGGATAAATAATAGTATTGAGAGCAATGCTGATTTGGGTATTAATCCTCAAAAACTATCAATATTACCCTATGGCAAAGGGCGTTCTTACGGAGACTCTTGCCTAAACTCAAACTCTTATTTACTTCAAATGACAAACCTCAACCATTTTCTTGAATTAAACGAAGGAAATGGGGATATAAGTAACTCTAATTCAAAACTTACATCAATCAAAGTTGAAGCAGGCGTTACATTTGATGATTTATTGACTTATCTGATTCCCAAAGGTTACTTTTTGCCTGTTACCCCAGGTACAAAATACATTACTGTAGGTGGTGCAATAGCAAATGACATACATGGCAAAAATCACTTTTCGCAAGGTACATTTGGCAATCATCTGCTTAGTTTTGGATTATTGAGACCAAATTCTGATAATGAATTAATTGAGTTCTTTTGTTCCAAAGACGAAAATAGTGAATTGTTTAATGCTACTATTGGTGGGCTTGGACTTACCGGAATTATTACTTGGGCAGAATTTACGCTCAAAAATATTGTTTCTGAATATTTTGATAATGAAAGCATAAAATTTAGTAATATTGATGAGTTTTTTGATATTAATAAAGAAAGCGAGCAAAGTTTTGAATATACTGTTGCTTGGTTAGATTGTGGAGGAATGGGTAAAAAATTAGGCAGAGGTTTGTATTATCGAGCGAATCACTCTGAAATTCCCACAGAGCTAAATCAATTACATCAAAATCCAATAAATAATCCGATTACTTATCCATTTATAAATTCTACTTCTGTAAAAGTATTTAATGAATTATATTTTAGCAAACAAATCTCAAAACATACAAAGTCTTTAATTCATTACGAACCGTTCTTTTATCCATTAGATAAAATTGGCAAATGGAATAATCTATATGGTAAAAATGGCTTTTTGCAGTATCAGTTTGTTTTGCCATTTGGTGATGAGAAGAATATTTTAAAAAAAATAATCAATAAAATCGCCAATTCGGGCTTTTCTTCATTTTTGACGGTACTCAAAACCTTTGGTAACATAAAATCTCCAGGGCTTTTGTCATTTCCACAAGAAGGAGTAACGATGGCAATAGATTTTCGACTTGATGCCAAAGTTTTTGGCTTATTAGCTGAGTTAGATGTTATAATTCTTGATTGTGGCGGAAGAGTTTACCCAGCAAAAGATGCACGTATGAAAACTGAAACATTTATGGAATCTTTTCCAAATCTCGAAGAATTTAAAAAATATAAATTAGATAATTTTTCTTCTGACTTTTGGAAAAGAGTAGTTACCAAAGATAAAAAGCAATAAAGTTACAAAAATAATATTGCAAAAAAAATAATACAAAAAATAGTAAAAATACAAATATAAATATTAAAAATGAAAGATTTATTCAGTCCAATCAAAATTGGGGAATTGGAATTAAAAAATAGAGTTTTTATGGCACCACTTACGAGGTCAAGGTCTGGTGTCGAAAGAATTCCGAACTCTTTAAATGTGAAATATTATAAACAAAGAGCAAGTGCTGGACTTATAATATCTGAGGCGACACAAATATCCGAAATGGGAATTGGTTATATTAATACACCTGGGATACATTCTAATGAGCAAATATCTGGCTGGAAAAAAGTAACTGATGCAGTACATAGTGAAGGTGGGCATATTTTTTGTCAATTATGGCACGTTGGTAGAGTTTCGCATCCAGTATTTTTGAATGGTAATCTACCATTGGCACCATCTCCAATTAGTGCTGGTGGACAGATTAGAACTAATGACGGTATTAAAGACAGAGTAACACCCAAAGAATTATCTATAAGCGAAATAAAAGAAATTCAAAATCAATATAGATTAGCTGCCAAAAATAGTATAGAAGCCGGATTTGATGGAGTTGAATTACACGGTGCAAATGGATATTTAATTGACCAATTTTTGTGCGATGGTAGTAATCAAAGAACTGATGAATATGGCGGTACAATAGTAAATAGATTTAGATTTTTAGAAGAAATATTAGAATTAGTTTGTAAAGAAATCGGTAATAAAAAAGTTGGTATCAGATTATCGCCGAGTGGATTAGTAAATGGTATGTTTGATAGTGAAGTAGTTAGAACTTTTAGCTATGTGATTGATAAATTAAATAATTATGATTTGGCTTATCTGCATCTTTTAGAGCCATATATGGTAATTCCAGATACAGAAAATTTGGAATATTTGAGAAAACCGACTCAATATTTCAGACAAATCTACAAAGGTGTATTAATTTCAAATAGTGGTTATACTTTCGAAACTGGAATGGAAGCAATCCAAAATAATGTTGCAGATGCCATATCTTATGGGAAATTATTTATATCTAATCCTGATTTAGTTTATAGATTCAAAAACAATCTACCACTTAATGAATGGGATACCAAAACTTTTTATACTGATGGAGAAATAGGGTACACTGATTATCCTAACTATTATAATTCACCAAATTATATAACTTAATTTAGCAAATTTACATATATTAGTTAATTTAGTAACTGAGGACTGACATAATTCTAAAATAGAATTTATATTGTTATGATGATTTAAATAAAATTACAAGAGTTTTAAATGAATATTATTTTGTGTAGTGCAGAAATCTCACCTTTAGCAAAAACTGGAGGATTGGCAGATGTTTGTTATTATTTACCCAAAGAATGGAAAAAACTTGGTCATAATCCAATTGTAATTTTACCTAAATATGGCTTTATTGATACTGAAAAATACAATTTAAAACCAACTTTGATAACTTTGAATGTTCCAATGGGACATAATACAGAATTTGCAAGATTGTGGAGTGGTTTTTTGCCGGATAGCGATGTTCCACTATATTTGGTAGAGTATGAGCAGTATTTTAATCGTAAAGAAATATACGGTGAAACCAACGAATATGTTGATAACGATAGAAGATTTATTTTTATCAGTAGAGCAGTTTTTGAAGTTGCAAAAGCAATAGATTTTACTCCAGATATTATTCATGCACACGATTATCATTTAGCATTTACGATGCCTTTTTTGAAAATATATTATAATAAAGAAGAGCGTTTCAAAAACACCTCAGGTGTTTTTACAATTCATAATTTGGCTTATCAAGGAAAGTTTAATCAATATAGAGTTATGGATTATGCTGGATTTGGTATGAAAGAATTTTTCCCTGGGTCTTGGTTTGAACATCAAGGAGTGTGTAACTTTATCAAAACAGGAATTATGTTTGCTGATAAAGTTTCAACCGTCAGTCCAAATTATGCAAATGAAATAAAGAACGCATATTATGGTGAAGGTTTGTATAATGTACTTTCAGAAAAAGCTGCTGACTTAGTTGGTATACTTAATGGTGTTGATTATGATTTATGGAATTCTAATGAAGATGATTTAATTTATCAAAAGTATAATACATCTGATTTATCAATCAAAGAAGTAAATAAAATCGAATTACTAAAAGCAATGCAAATTGACCCTTATAAAGAAAGTGAATTACCATTAGTTGGGATTGTTAGCAGACTAACAGAACAAAAAGGTATAGATATTATCAAAGATTCGTTGATTAAAAATTTAGAGAAAAGAAAATTTAAATTTATACTTCTTGGGAATGGCGAAAATCAATATATAGACTTCTTTAATTATCTCAAACATAGATTCCCTGACTTAGTTTCGATTTATATTGGGTATGATAATGAACTATCTCATAAAGTAATAGCTGGTAGTGATATATTATTAGTACCTTCGAGGTTCGAACCTTGTGGACTTACTCAATTATACGCCCTAAAGTATGGCACATTGCCGCTTGCAAGAGCTACTGGTGGACTTGTCGATACAGTAGTTGAATATTCTTATGAGTTTCAAACTGGTGACGGGATTGTGTTTAATAACTATAATACTGAAGATTTTGATTATGCTATACAAAGGGCAATAAATCTTTATAATGATAAATTCCACTTAGAAAAAGTCAGACAAAATGCAATGAAAAAGGATTATTCGGCAAATTCTTCTGCACAAAAATATATTGAATTGTTCAATTGGGCAAAAGAAAAATTAGGATAATCATTAATCTATATTATTAAGAAATTATAATCACATTTATAATCACATTTATAATCAATTACACAAAAAGTAAATTAAAAAATGTCCAAATTTAAAATATGGTTTGAAGCAACGAGACCAAAGATTTTTATAGCAAGTATTGTACCTGTCATAATAGGTAATGCAGCTGCATATTTTCATCTGAACAATACTTATTTAGATGATATTCTTGAAGTAAGTCCTACATTAGGTTCAATTATAAATCAAGAATATAGTTTGTTTATAGGTATAATCACATTAATTTGTGCGATGGGTATCCAACTTACCTCTAACTTCTTTAATGATATTTACGACTTCTATAAGGGTGCAGATACAAAAGAAAGAAAAGGACCCAAAAGACTTGTTGCCGAAGGAATAATACCAGTTCAAACTATGATGAAAGTAACACTTGGTTTGGTAGTCTTTACATTTTTATTGGGTCTGATTATCGTCGATCACAGAGGTTGGGAGATTTTAATAGTTGGTGTTATTTCGCTTATTTCTGCTTGGGCATACACCGGTGGTCCCTATCCTTTGGCTTATAATTCTTTGGGCGAAGTATTTGTAATATTATTTTTTGGATTGGTTGCTGTTAATGGCTCCTTTTATGTACAAACTGGGATGTTGATGCCAGATGTATTAGTTATTTCATTTATTCCAGGGTTTTTGGCTTCGAATATATTAAATGTAAATAATATTAGAGATATCGAAACAGACCAAAAAGTAGGAAAAACAACATTAGCTTCATTAATAGGTCGCCAAGAATCAATTATTTTATTTGATGTTTTATTGGTTGTGAGTTATTTAAGTATAATTTTAGCTGCTTTTATGATTAATTCTTCATTTCTATATTTGCCATTTATATCCATCCCTTTTGCAATTATGTTAAGTAGGGATTTGCATAAGTTACCTGATGAAAAGTTAAACCCCGTATTAATCAAAAGTGGTATTTTTATGTTGATTTTTGGTATTTTAGTAGTTTTGGGTTATTTATTATCATAAATTATAAATTATTTTTATTTTTATTTGTAATAAACTGATTTTTTTTTTAAAATTGAATAATAACTTATTTTAAATCGTTAAAAACAATTAAAAAATACAATAAAGAAAAGTTAAGTAACAATTAGAGAATATTATGGAGAAAATATAATGGCTTCAAGATCGCTAAACAAAGCAATGCTAATAGGTAACGTTGGAAGAGAACCAAGATTGAAATTTACACCAGGTGGCATACCTGTAGTAACTTTTAGATTAGCTACAACTGAGTCTTGGAAAGAGAGAAATGGCTCATTAAGAGAACATACCGACTGGCATACCATAGTCGCTTGGAGAAGTTTGGCTCAAACAATAGATAAAATAATTCAAAAAGGCGATAAAGTATTTGTTGAGGGGAAAATCCAAACCAGAGTTTTTGATGATAAAACCGGCATAAGAAAAACAGTTGTTGAAATATTAGCTGATAATGTGATTTTGATTGGAAAATCCAAAAACAGAGTTAATAATGAGAATAATGAAAATTATGAGAATAATAACGAAGGTAATAACGATGGAAATAATGAAAATTATAATGAAGAAAATAACGATGGTGTAAGTTCTGGCGGAAATAACGATGATGACATAATTACAAATGATTTGGATTTTGAGATGGATTATAATTTGGACGAATACATTAATGATTATTCTACTGATAACGATGAAAAACCATCTGTAGGATTTTAATCTACTTTGTTTCTGATATTATATAAAAAAAATTTTAAAAATATCGTGTAAATATTTAACACTTATGTAACCCAATTAGTAATAATTGGGTTTTTTGTTTGTTGTTTGGCAATTTTAATATAATTTTGTTGTATAAATTATAGTAAATTATACTTTTTATTTTTTTAATTAATCTCGATGACTATTTTTTTCATTATTTTTAACTAAATAGCATTGATTAAAATTAGTATGAATAAAAAATAAAAAATAATAATAATTAAACTCTGAATATGAAAGTAAATAAAAGAACTGAATTAGTTGTTGGTGTTGTCAGTCTTATAGCAATTATTATTTTAGCCTTAGGCTTTGTATTAGTCAAAGGAATTGGCTATTCTAATAGTATAGAGATAAAACTAAGATTTCAAAATTCTGGAGGTATAAAGCCTTCATCACCTGTTGTAGTTAATGGTGTGAAAAGGGGAACCGTCAAAGAAATAATTTCGGACAATAACTCGGTTTTGATTATAGCGAATTTAGATAATATTGATGATATCAAATACGATGCCACTGCCAAAATCTCAATTTTAGAAATAACAGGTGGAAAAAAAATTGAGATTAGTACAGGTATTAGTTCCGATAAATTTGATGCTAAAAATGAAATAATAGGGTCAACTTCAAAAGATATTGGAGAGTTGGTGGGTCTTGTCGGTGATGTTTCTGGTGATATTATATCGCTAGTACGCAAACTCGATTCTATCAGCACAAGCCTTAATGACCTATTAAGCGACACATTGATGATTAATAATCTAAAAGCCACCGTTCAAAATACTAATGACCTAACCCAAGACTTAAAGTTATTTATGAATGAAAATAAAAATGAGCTGACAAATACAATAACAAACCTAAATACTCTTAGCAAAGAGCTAAAAGTCGCAGTTCAAAAAAATGAACCTAAGGTAAGTAATTTAATTGATAGTATACAAACTACTGTTACAAAAGCAAATAAGTTAATTTCAAATCTGGATATTACTTCAAGTGAAGCAAATAAATTGATTAATGATGTCAATACAATTGTAAAAGAAATCAAAAACAATAAATCAGTAATCAATAAAGTACTTTATGACAAACAATTTGCCGATGATTTGGATTCTGCAATTAATAACATATCCAAACTTGTTGAATTTATCAATCAAAATGGCATAAATGTTAATGTTAGGTTAGGTACAAGACCTTAATCTTTTTTGAAAAATATTTAAAAAATAATTGAAAATAATTAAGATTATTTATTACTATTTATAAACCAATTTATAATATTCAAAACATCAACTATAATTTCGTTATTAACTTTTTTCGCATTTAGATTTAGAGCACATTTTATAGATTTTTCTATTAATAATTGTTGCCTTTGATTTGAATTCAAACCCAGTAAAAACAACTTCATATAATCATTGTTTTCAACATATAAGCTTTCGTTAGATGGCTCAAGATTTGCATTTTCAAGATTTGTAATTTGGAAATCACTCTTTAACAAATCTAACCAATTTAAAGTATCTTGATAGTCAGGGAAAGTGTCATTAACGGCAATTTGCGCCAAATTATTTGCGGATAATATTTCAGAATTCAACAAAAAGCTTGGTAAATTATCAAAGCCCATACCTTTCATAATACCAGGTTTTCTGACTTCAAACAAAGATTGGTCGTTTGCTCTCGTATACAAATTACCACCACTTCTACCAATTAAGTCTAATTTGAATGAATCTACTCCAATTCCATCGCTCGGGATAATTTCTTCATTTATATGGAATTTCACAACTTCACAGATTGCAATATTTGCTGCACCATTTGTATCGCCTGTATGTAACATTTGCAATAGTTTACATTCCATTTGAAATAATGATTCTTTGACCCTTTTTGCTTTTACCAAATCTGAATTAATTGCAGTAAAACCAGACTTTACAAATTCATCAGTTTCTTTTGGATATTCACAAGATGCCAAATTTATCTGTTCGACCATCGAATAACTTACCGCATTTATAACACATTCATTAGTCTCAATTAGATTTCCATAAGTGTCTTTCAAAACGTTATCTCTGCCTCTTCTCGCAGGAGAAAAAGCAACTATCGGAGGATTTGCTCCGAAGGCATTATAAAAAGAAAATGGAGCTAAATTATTGATTCCATCTGTGGAAATAGTAGAGACTAAAGCGATTGGTCTTGGTGCAACTCCACCTAATAAAAATTGTTGTACTAAGTTGATGGGCAAATCTTTTGGTTCGAAACTTTTCATAGAATTTTGTAATTTGAAAATATAAATTTATTAATACATAGACAAATAAAAAACTTTTATGTTGGAATTAGTTCAAAATATTTGATATTTATACCAAAAGAATTACATTTGATGATATTTATTAATGCATAAGTAAGAACAAAAAAAAGACCGCCAATTTTGAGGTTACAGTCTTTTAAATTAAACAATTATTAATTATACTCTTTTGCGTTTGTAGCAATAAATGTGCGATCCAACATAATAAATGTAGTCGCCTTCAACTCCATAAGGACCAAGATAGCCAGTGCGTCGTTTGTCGCCCTTCTCATCTACATAAGTTTGTCTTGATAGAGACGAGCTAATGAGTAACTCGCCTGTTTTTGGGTCATTACCAAAAAGCCAGCCATCGTCTGTTGTAATATATACTTTATCCTTATCAATAAACACTGGATTTGAATTTAGAGTATGACTACCAGCACGGGAAGTTTCGCCAAGTCTGATAGACCATAATTTCTCCATATTTGTTATATCATACCCAAAACCATAGCCATCTAAAACTCCATATCCATAATAAACGTAATAACGGTTATCAATTAAAACTGGATTTATTTGTGCGCCTGATGCCTGACAAGGGTCACCATTATGATAACCATAATCCCTTACAATTAAATCTAAATCGAAAGTTAGTTTTGTTGCCAAGATTTCTTTTATCAAAACACCACCAGGAAAAATTTGTAATTGAGCTTTAGTACCAGTAGGATATAAAGGAGGCATTATTTTGCTACAATTAACATAACCCTTATACTCATTCAAAGTATAATTTGGTGGTGATTTTTCTAAAATAGCCCTACCAGTTTTTGCTTCTAAACAAAATATTCTTCCTTGAGTTAGTCCTTCATTAAAAAAACCTGAAATATAAATCCTATCATTGTATTTTGAGTAAGCAGGTGGACCAATAATAATATCCTTTTTCGCTAATAAATCTTTACGCTCAGCAAAATTATTATTACGCCATACAATTGTACCCGATTGTTTTGATATAGCTACTACTTCGACTTGATGCTTTGCCCCTACATCAGAAATAAAAATTAGCTCTGGGGAATGACAAAGTTCTCCGTGCGATAGTGCAGTTTGAAGTGGATTTAAATCCAAATTCCATATTGCTGTACCAGTTTCAGTAGAAACACAGTGAACCATTTTTGCTGAAATTAAAAATATTTTTCCATTTTCTAAAATCATATCTGTCATTTGCCAAAAAGTATTCCTAGTTGAACCTGGATGTGGATATAATTGAAATTCCCACAACATATCACCATTATTTTTTTTATATTTCCTCAATGAAAAATCGGAACAAATATAAAAATAATCTCCTTCGAATTTGATATTGCAAATTTGGTAACCAATATCCGAACCTTCAGGATTAAATTTTTGGTCTCTATCAACTTTCCAAACAAGTTCTAATTCCTCAGAGTTGTATTTATCACTCGGAATAGTAGTATCAATTGGAGTGTTATATCGCTGACAAGAAATGAAAATGTTAAAGAAAAAGTAAATGAAAAATAAACAGATTATTCTAATCATAATTCAATGTTAATAAGATTTTAAATGTAGTTCTTTATTTATTATTAATTTTATTCTAATTAATATGATTACTTACCAAAATAAATCAAAATATTATAAAATCCAAATGATTTTTAAATTCCTCAATTATTTCTACTTTTTTCTAATTGTTTCAAGAAAATATTGGTAAAATCACAACAAACAATTAAATTGTATTCAAACAAATTTTAAATTTAAATATTTTTTAAATTGTGTATTAATAGGAAGGTACAGATGTTGAAACTAATAAACAAAAGTGTTCTGATTTCTTTGTTTTTCATTGTATTTGCTACTGCTTGTGATAATAAAAATACAAAAGTAGAAGATTTCTCAAAAGTTCAAGATAGTCTTAATACTTTTTTGACTAATTACAACTCTACTTTTCAAAATCTGATTTATAAATACCAAGAAGCAGAATGGCAATTAAACATAAAAATTGTTGAAGGTGATACAGTTTCAAGTAATTTATCAAAAGCGGCTACAGAGGCTTTTACTAATTTCACTGGAAGCAAACTCAATATTGAGCAAGCAAAATACTTTATGAAATATAATGAATCAAATAAAGACAAATTTAATGAAACAGAGATAAGACAATTAGAAGCCATTTTGTATTATGCTGGAGCAAACCCAGAAGTGGCTGGTGATATTGTAAAACAAAAAATTGCTGCTGATACAAAACAAACCGAAGATTTATTTGGATTTGACTTTAAAATTGATGGGAAATCAGTTACCCCAAATCAAATTGATAATATTTTATCTAAAGAAACAAATTTAGATAAAAGACTAAAAGCTTGGGAATCAAGTAAAGAAGTGGGAGCTAAACTAAAAGATGGTTTAGTCAATTTGCAATCATTAAGAAATAAGTCAGTACAAGCTCTTGGTTACAATGATTATTTTGATTATCAAGTATCAGAATATAAAATGACCAAAGAAGAAATGATGACAACTTGCAAAGATATGGTAAAAGAAATTTGGCCCATTTATAGAGAATTACATACTTGGGCAAGATATGAATTAGCCAAAAAATATAATCAAAAAGTGCCAGAACAACTACCGGCTCATTGGTTACCAAATAGATGGGGACAAGAGTGGAATGATTTAGTTGATGTAAAAGGAATAGACTTGGACAAAACACTTGCAAAGCAATCACCTGAATGGATAGTCAAAAAAGGCGAAGAGTTTTATGTAAGTCTTGGATTTAGTCCATTACCAGCAAGTTTTTATGAAAAATCAAGCCTTTATCCGCTACCTGCCGATGCGCCATACAAAAAGAATAACCATGCATCAGCTTGGCACATGAATAACGCTGAAGATGTAAGATCTTTGATGTCAGTTGAGGCAAATACTAAATGGTGGGGTACAACTTTACACGAATTGGGACATATCTATTATTATATGACTTACTCAAACCCAGATGTGCCAATTATATTGCGTAACGGAGCTAATAGAGCCTACCACGAAGCAATGGGAACTATGATTGGACTTGCATCTCTGCAACAACCATTTTTGGAAGGTTTGGGATTAATTCCAGCGGGTACAAAAGTTGACCAAACTCAAGTACTTTTGAAAGAAGCGTTAGATTATATTGTTGTTTTACCTTGGGCGGCTGGTGTTATGACTGAGTTCGAATATGAATTATATTCTAATAATTTACCGAAAGACCAGTATAATAAAAAATGGTGGGAATTAGTCAAAAAATATCAAGGTATAGTCCCACCGATTGAAAGAGGTGAAGATTATTGTGATGCTGCAACCAAAACACATATAAATAATGATGCAGCTCAATATTATGATTATGCGATGGCAAACGTGTTGTTATTCCAAATTCACGAACATATTGCAACAAATATTCTGAAACAAGACCCACACAATACAAATTATTGGGGAAATAAAGAAGCAGGTAAATTTATTCAAAAGTTAATGTACCCTGGAGCAAATGTGGATTGGAGAAAACATCTAAAAACGACTTTGGGGAAAGACTTCTCTGCGAAATCTATATATAATTATTTTGCACCTTTGATGCCATATCTTAAAGAGCAAAACAAAGGTAGAACATACACTTTACCAGAAAAATTATAAAAAAGTAGAACTATAAAAAATAGAAGATATTTGTAATATTCAAGGACAGGTCAAGCGACTTGTCCTTTTTTTTTATTTCGGATAAAACAATACAAAAAAAGGTTACCGAATGGCAACCTTTTTTAATATTTAAAAAATTTTATTAGATAAATAGTATTTATACTAATATTATTTAACTATTTCTAATAATTCTACTTCGAAAATTAATGTAGAATTTGGTGGAATAACTCCTCCAGCTCCTTGCTCACCATAACCCAGTGATGATGGAATGTAAAGTATCCATTTTGAGCCAATTGGCATTAATTGAAGACCTTGAGTCCATCCTGGAATTACTTGATCAACTTGGAATTCAGTCGGTTGCCCTCTTTCTACAGAACTATCAAATACTTTACCACTTAAGAATTTACCAGTGTAATGTACTTTAACTTTATCAGAAGCTTTTGGCTTTGCGCCAGTACCCATTTTCAATACTTTATATTGTAATCCACCTTCAACAGTTACAATTCCAGCTTCTTTACCATTTTTTTCGAAAAATTCGTTAGAAGCTTTATTATCAATAGCTGATTGTGCGGCAGCTGCAGATTGTTGTTTAGATTGAATTTCTTGTCCTAATTTTTGGAAAATGGCAACAATTTCGTCCATATTCATTTTGTATTTAGTCGAGTCATTTTGAAGATAATCTTTAATACCAGCCGCAATCATATCCACGTCAACTTCAAGAGAGTCTTTTTTTAGATTGAAAGCAACTTGCGCACCGACTGCATAAGAAAGAGAGTCAGATTTAGATTTTAGAGCTACTTTTTTTTGTCCAGTAGCATCATTACAAGCAATAAGTCCTATTATTGCAATAGATAGTAGAATTAATCGTAAATTCATCAAATTTCCTAAAAATGTTTATACTTTGAAAAATAATTATTATTTAAATTAGTTTATTTATAAATGTAAAATTAACATTTTATTTTTAATATATAAAATTTAATATATATTATGTTTGTTTTTTAGCAAAAAAGAGAATTTTTTATTATAATTTAATAACCAAACACATAAAAATATGAGTCACATAATAGAAGGCGGATTTGATGCCAAAGGCAAAAAGTTTGCAATAGTTGTTTCGAGATGGAATGAATTGATTGTAAACAGATTATTAGAAGGTGCCAATGACGGACTAATTCGTCATAATGCAAGTGCTAAAGATATTACAATCATTTATTGCCCAGGGGCATTTGAATTGCCATTAGTAGTCAATAAAGTGGCAAATTCTAATAAATACGATGCTATCATTGCACTTGGTGCGATAATTAGGGGCGATACTCCACATTTTGATTATATCTCCTCAGAGGCTACAAAAGGACTGTCGAATGTTGCGTTGAATACTGGCGTACCTGTTATAATGGGTGTGCTTACTACCGAAAGTATTGAACAAGCGTTAGAAAGAGCTGGTAGCAAATCTGGCAACAAAGGATTTGAGGCAGCAATGACTGCAATCGAAATGGCGAATTTAATTAGTCAAATTTAATTTTGTTAAATCTAATTTAGTTAAAGTAAAATTAGAATTAGAATTAGAATTAGAATTAGAATTAGACTCTGACTAAAGTGAGAATTATTCTAAATTATTGTTTCTTCTAACAATTATCATTAATCATCATCAATTATTATTCAATTTTATATTATGAATTTAAAAAAGAAGTTGTATCATAGTTCAATAGTGTTTACTTGCATTTTATTCATGTTTGCATTTGGGTTTAGTGTCAAATTAAATTCACAAAATAATAAAGTAAATGTATTTAACTGGCAAGCCTATTCATCTATGGTAAATGCCAAAACATTAGCATATTATGAAGATGGCAGCATTTGGGTGGGTACAACTGGCGGAGTATACAGATATGATTTGAATACTGGCGAAACCAAAGAATTTCGTAATATATCGCACCTTTTGAGTAGTGATATAAATTATCTTGCAATTGATAAAAGCAGCAAAACTCTATATATGGCTTCTACCGATGGTGTTATTGAAATATTAGAAAACATAGATAAAATAAATTTAGATGATGTTCAATTAGAAAATGGTGTAAATTATTCTAAAAAATGGATACATATTATAGACATCAAAAATTCCAAAATCAATAATCCAATTATTAATGATATGTTGATTTTAGATGATTATATCTATATGGTTGGTGGGTTTGGTATGACTAAATTTCTGAAAGGCGCCAAAGTATTTACCGAAGAAGCAAGGAGATATGGAGTATTCCAACCGAATGCAGATACAAAAAGAATAGTAAGTTACAAGGATAGAATTTGGGTAGCAACTCTTGAGGGAGTTGCCTCAATTAGTGCTGAAAATACAATTTCTGATAGAAATAATTGGGATAATTATTCACTTAATAACGAAAATGTTATTGACTTGATTACCAAATCCGATACATTATTCGCATTGACTAATAATGCGATTTATTACTTGAATTATACCGATAGTTCTAAGTTTGAATTATACGAAGATACTCGCAAAGTAATTAAATTTGTTGAAAATGTAATTAGTGATGAATTAATTTATATCGACTCAACAAGTCTGAAAATGCCAAGAGCAATTTTTAATTATCAATTAAATTACTTGAGTAACAGAGTTAATAATATATATACTCTCAAACATAATTCAGAAAATTATATATTTGTTTTGTATTCCAATTTTGGTCTGCAAAGTAATTTATTAACTGATGTAAGTATTACGAGCAAAATTTTAACGCCAAATTCTCCAGCTATAAACTCTTATGAGGATATTAATATATATACTGATCCAATTACTAATGAAAATGAAGTATGGATTGGCTCTGGAGTTGATAATGGATTAGGTGCAATGGTATTGAGGAATAATAAATGGACTAATTTTAATAATATTACTACTCCACAAATATACAATAATTCAATTCATAAAGTTAATTTGGACAAAAAAGGGAATGTCTTTTTTTCTACTTTTGGTGGTGGTTTGTTTTATTTAGAAAGAAAGAACGAAATTAATGAAATTGACTTTACAAAGTCATTTGATATTACAAATTTTAATGCATCTAACTCGCCGATAGTCGGAAATACCGATGAGACTTTCCCCATAATTGGTGATGTCAAAATCGACAAAGATAATAACGCTTGGTTCACAAATTTTGGTGCTTCATCTATTGCTGGACCACTTTTAATTAAATTTGATAATAATAAACAATTTACTTCTTACGAAAACTGCATTTCCCCCAATAGAAGATTTCACTATAACTTAATGATTGATGAAAATAATACAAAATGGGTGGCTTCATCTTTTCCCAAAATTAATAATCTTGGTGGTACTGCCAACACCGGTATGATGTATTATAATGATACACGAAAAGTGAATAATCAAGACGTTTGCGGGAATATAAATATAAGTAATTTCCCAAATATCAAATCCAATACACAAAATGCAATAGCACAAGACAAAACTGGTATAATATGGATAGGCACAGTAAATGGGCTTGTTGCTTTATTTAATCCAAGTGCAATCTTTAGCAATAATCCAAATTTTGCAATTAGAGAGGTAATTCCTCTAAATAATATTGAAGTATATGATATATTTGTTGATGCAGTGAATAACAAATGGGTTGGCACTTCACAAGGTTTGTATGTGCTTAATCCTGACGGTACAGAGGTTTTGTCGCTGATTAATAAAGATAATAGCCCAATAATTTCTAATATCGTATATTCGATAACAGGAGATGAAAAAACAGGTAAAATGTATATTGGCACAAATGCAGAATTATACTCTGTTGACACTTATTCCAAAACGCCACAAGAAGAATATAGTATAAAATGTTCTCCCCAACCTTTTAACCCAAATAAAGACACCGAAATAATAATCGATGGACTTGCCGAAAACAGCGAAATAAAAATAATTACTTTGAGTGGGGAATTAATCAAAACGATAACAACACTGAGCAAAGTAATCACTTGGGACGGACGCAATGAAGCAAGAGAACGGGTTCAAAGTGGAGTATATTTAGTTGTCGCATCATCACTGAATGGCGACAAATCTGGTGTTGGCAAACTCGCAATAGTTTGGAAGTAGGAAGAAAGAATAAAAGGGTAAAGCGATTTCGGTTATGATACCCGCACTGCGAGGAGATTTAATCTTGACCCAATAGACCAGATATTTATTAGTAACTATGCGGGCTTTGGTAATAATCCGATATATTATTATGACACGAGCGGGTATTCAAAAACACCGTGTGGAAAACAGCTCCGATATAACAAATAATATCTTTTCTCGTCAGTTAGGCAAAAAATCTTATGAACTCAAAGACAATCTGGACTTAGTGCAGTTTCACTTATTCCGCTTGCAGATTTTGTAACAAAGCCCTTAAAATTACTTTTAAAAGGTGCAGACGAAGCCAAATCAGTCAAAAATGCAGCCGAAGAAGTAGTGGAAGGTGGGAAGAATATTAAATCACAGAGACAAAGCGCAGTAAAGAAAGCTTGGAAACAAGAAAAAGAAATAATTGAATCAACTGGTAATGGTTCGCGTAAGTGGAATGGTGTGGAAAAGCAAGAAATACAAGAAACTGGTAAAGCACAAGGTTATGAAGGTCATCATATTAATAATGTAAAGGATCATCCTAATCAAGCAGGAAACCCAGCTAATGTAGAATTTGTTACAAGAAAAGAACATTTAAACGTACATCAAGGTAATTTTAAAAATAAAACTACTGGTGAATTTAAAAATAGAGAAGTCAAAAGATGAGGTTAAAGTATGGCTAATTATACGGAAATATTATTTCAAAAAATGTTAGAGTATGAATATTTAGGGTTACAAACTGATGAAGATGGCTCTGTATTTATTGGAAAAGCTCCTCATATAGCACCAAAAGCATGGTTGCACAAGAAATATAGAAAACTATCAATAATAGAGATTGATGAATTAGGAGAAAAAGTCCAAATTGAAATTCCAATTATTTATAAAGAATTTTTGAATGTCTTTAGTAATGGACTTAATTTATTTAGTGATTCTTTATCATTAGATGGTTTGAGGAGTAATTATAATAGAGATATAGATATTGCTTCTAAGCAGCCATATTCTATAATTACCCCAAATATTACCGAAAGGTTTACTGACGCAAGTAGTGATATGTTCTTTTTTGGTGGGTATTGCTTAGACGGTAGTTTGCTTTATTTCCGAGGCATCAAAATATACAAATGTGCTAGATATACTGTAAAACCTACATTTGAATGGAATTCATTTGAAGAAATGATTTTATTGGAATTTGATAGATTAGCTTTACTTTTTGATAAAGACGGTAAAGAAATAGAAGTTAATTAATCTTTGATTCCCGGATATTTCTACCCAGATAGAGTTATTTCAAGCCAAAACTAAGCATTTGCAGATTTTGTAACCAAGCCAATTAAGTATGCTTTGAAATATGCCAATTAAGTAAAAGGTGTTTCAAAAGGTGTGGATGCTGTTGGTGAGGCAGCTAAGAAAATACATGGTAACAGTAAACTTAGTGAGAATGCACAAACTGTTTATGGACTTAAAAATATAGAAACAGGTGGAATTGAAAAAGTAGGAATTAGTGGTGGTAAAGTGGATGCAAACGGAATACCTAATAGAGCAACAAAACAAGTTAACCAACATGGTAATTATAAATATGAAGCAGTGATTTTAGACAAAGTAGATGCAGGTATAGGTGCGAGACAAAAAGCTTTAAATTTAGAAATAAAACATACAAAAGCAAATAAAGGGTCAATAAACAAAGATATTCATAAAAGACCAAACCCTGACAAAATTAAATAATTAAACTTTAAGCAAAAAAATATGACACTATACTACTTATATTTGGGTTTAGATTACCATACATATTGTAAGAATGAAAATGATTTTAGGTATCAATTCCAGAAACATACTTGTTTTATCAGTAATTATATGTCTAAAGTTATACGTAAGTATAGGTTTAAAACTGATGGGACATTTAATATGATTTCTGTTGCACTTACAGAATATGGAGTAAAAGAGACTTCTATTATCCCTATTGAAGTTCTTAAAGTATTTTTACCTTTTGATAGAAATAGGTACGAAGCAATAAAAGGTACAAGTGAATTTGAGTATTACTTAGAATTATTAGAAGCAGGATATAGGAAAGCAGCCGAGTTTAAGGAAATACCATTAGAAATATTGCTTAATTTGATTGAAGAATTTAGAGCAAATGGTTGTACAAATGAATGGTTAATTAGAAAGCGAAAATTTAAAAATTTTGATTTGGAAATAATATTAACAGGTCATTTTACAACGAATGATTTACATTTTGATATGTCTATTAAACAAATTTCTACAAAACAGGTATTAGCCCAAGGAACAATTTACTCAACAAATGCTGATGAAAATTCTTATGGTGGATATTTCAAAGATATAATTATTGATGACGATATATTTTTAATTGATGAATTCAAAACATCAGCATTAAAAATTAATTTTAAAGACATATTTGAAAGTAAATTAACGGTAGAAATCTTAAATGAAAACTTAAAGAATTGAAATTAAAATAGATAATTTAGTAGAAAAGTACGGCAAAGCCGATGCTACAAATATCAATAAAGGGACTGGTAATCCACAGAGATTGGAGTCACAATTAGAGCTTTGGAGAAGAAAATTACCAAATTCTGATATAAAAGGAGAAGTATTAGATTATTTTCCATCTATTTCTACAAGAGACGTTAAAAAAGTAGAAACTAATTATGTACAAAGATTTAAAGATAATACAGGTAAATTACCAAAGGGTAATCAAAATCACCCAGGAATTAAATAATAAATAAGGTAAAAATATGCAAATATATATAGGTGCTTGGTATAATGAACCAGGAATCAGTTTCGAATTTACATATAAGGTTTTCGTTTTTATAACAAAAAATCTTAGAGAGAAAATATTAATTTTAATAAGTAATAATCATAAATTTATTAATTATGATATACAACTAACTAAAAATACTTATGCATCATCAGTTGAACTCGAACTTAAAGGTCCATCTATAGGACGCAGAAACAAATCACTAAATTATGGACTTACAATTCCATATTTTAAAGTAATTAATTCAGAAAAACCATTAGAAGTATATTTAGATTATTATTTTGAAGGATTAACTTTGCTCTTTTTACAATTTGATATCTCAAAAGAAATTATGGAAAAATTTAAAAAAGAAATGACTAAAGAAATCTTAAATACTCCAGAATTTCTTGAAATGGATACATAATCATTTACTTGGGTAATGTGCGGGTTACCTTCTCAGATGTGAAGATTAGATAAGTCACATTTAATGGCAGTTATGAGGTGGATTTGTTTAGTAAGAGTGAGTATCATCCGTGTGGTAAGAAAATTAACGAACTAAGCTATAATAATGGAAGCACAAGATACGGCTATAATGGCACACACGAACAGGATAGAAAACTGAACGCAGACGGTAACTACCTTGACTTCGGTAACTTTGGTTATGATACTCGTGTGGCGAGGCGATGAAAATATGGCGAAAGCGTCTCCCTTCCTAAGCTGTCATGTCCTAAAAAAGGTTTACACTTTTGCAATCAAAAGAGAGGTGAAATGAATTGATAGTAATGAGTTAAATTCTAACAAATTTCCTAAATTAACTATTTTACTTGAATATACTGAAAAATTTTATTTTTAATGATAAGAACCAATGTTTATTGTTTTTTTCATCATTTGAATTATTGTTTTCTGCCCCACCGCTGTATAATGTAGTGCCTAACATCAATGCAACCGGCTTTAATGCCTCAAATTCCTCACAAAATACTTTTAACATAGAAGTCAATGGTAAGAACAAAACCATACCAGCAATTCCCCAAACATAACCGCCAACAATCAAACTCAATATTGAGGCAAAAGCATTAACATTGAGACTATTACCAACAATTTTTGGACTCAATATATTACTCTCAATCAACTCTACAAAATAGAACCAACAAACTACATACAATGGAATAAAAATCGAATCATTAGACATAAAAGCATACAAAACAGGTATAATTGCACCTAAAAGAGTACCAACATAAGGTATAAGAGACATTACAGCCGCCATATAACCAAATAAAAATGGGCTATCAATTCCAATAAACCAAAGCCCCAAACTATTTAGAAGGCCAAGTAGTAAAATAAGTATTATCATACCACTTAGATATTTCTGTCCCACTTTTTGGATATTTTTGAGCATATTCAAAACTCTATCCTGATTATTCTCTTCAGCAAATTTGACTAAGGCATTAGTCAGCCCTGTGCGATAAATCAGAAATAAGAAAATATAAATTAAAGTTGTAATCGTACCTACGATAAAACTTGCAGTATTGTAAAAAGTATTTTGAGCAAATGGCAGTGCTACTTTCTTGGACCATAAATTTAATTCATTTATAATATCAGTATTTTGTAAGTCTTTTTTGAGGTCAAGAGTATTATTGATAAAAAGTATTACATCTTTTAATAAGCTCATTAATTTTTCTTGAAAATCACTAAGTTCTTGAGGTAGACTGATTAATTGATTTATAAAAAAATACAATCCGCCACCAAATACCAAAATCAAAGTAATTAAGCAGAGAAAAGCTGCAATAATCTTATTTAACCCCCAAGACTCAAACATTTTTGAAAGTGGATAAAGTACCAAAGAAAGTAAAAGTGCCAAACTGATAGGAATTAATATAGCATCGGCAATTACCATAACTGAAATTACAGCAAAAACAAATGCAATAACATAAAATAGATTTTGGAATGAAATCTTCATATTTATAGGGTAAGGTGTGATTATTTACGGCTAAAAATTATAAATTTAGCAGTATTTAAGCGACGTAAGATATTCTGTTTATGTGTAAATGAGATTGTTTTATAATCTTCTATATTATCACACATAAAAAATAAAACAAGCAGTAGAACCTCTAATCTTCAATTAAATCTTGCTTTGTTGAGAAATATTAACAAATATTTCAATTATTCTTAACATATACAAGAATGGTAAAAATTATTTTTATATATTGTATTTAATGAGTTTGAAAATATAAATTATATTATATTTAACACTAGAAGTAATTATATTAATATAAAATGAGGTAAAAATGGCAAGTGAAATATTAAAACTACATCATATAACTCCCGAACCCCGAAAAATCGAAAAAATTGCAGAAAAAATAAAAGATGGGTCGGTTATGTTATATCCAACTGATACTGGTTTTGCACTCGGTTGTGCTCTTTCTAATAAAGCTGCAATAACTAAAATTAGACAATTAAGAAAAATTAAAGAAAATAAATCTCTCACTTTTCTGTGTGATTCCTTATCACATATCTCTGAATTTGCAAGAGTTAATAATAAAGCTTATAGATTTATCAAAAGTTTAATTCCAGGCACATTTACATTCATCTTGCCTGCTTCGAAAGAAGTTCCGAATTTTGCACAGGATTCCAAAAAAAATACGGCTGGTATTAGAGTACCAAACTATGAAATCACAAAGGCAATTATCAAAGCTGTTGGAATGCCTATTATTTCAATAAGTGCGAAAATAGATGATACGGACTCACACACTCACGAAGAAATCTTTGATTATTTTGCATCACAAATTGACTTAGCAATCGAACCAGAAGAATATACATTCTCTAACTTAGATTCTACAGTGATTGACCTTACTGATGAAGAAGAATTTGTAATAATCAGAGAAGGTGCCGGATATGAAGAAGTTATGAAGTTTATGTAATTACAATCATATATTGTTTTTTGAAAGAGAGTAAATTTAATCATTCACTCTCTTTTTTTATTCAAATTAATTGAAATTATGTTATTTAAAACTTTTAATTAATTTAAATTAATTGTAACTTGTATATTATATCAAAACAAATTTTAAAAATTATAATTTTAATAAAACACTATGAATAAACTAATTGTAACAACAATAATTCTAATATTTACTTTAATCAGTTGTGGAAATACAGAAGAAATAATAAAAGATAAAACAATTTCTGACTTAGCAAAAACTGAGAATTCTGTTGGTTTTTATCTTTATACCAAAGAAAAAGTAAGAAAAATAGTAGTTATTAGAAATAAAGCCAATGATGCTAAACTACCTGATTCCAAAGAAAGTTATGATGATAATTTAGTTTCTAATTTTGCGAAATTAGACTACATTAAAGAAAATGATAAAAATACTGAAAATTATGTAGCTTATGATAGTAAAAACAATGGTTTTGTGATTATCAAAGAATTGAAATCAAACACTAAATATGCTATTGATATTTACTTGGTCGATGACAAAGGTGTAAATCTTTTGGAAACATTTGATGCCTCGACTGTAGCAGAAAAGCCAAAAGAAAGTGCTGACAATTTAGTATTTACTCACGTTACTGATAGCAATATTGGGATTGGTTGGAAAAATGGTAATGGAGAAAAAAGATTAGTATTAATGAGTAAAGATACAACTCCTGAGATGCCAATTAATGGAAGAGGTTACTTTGCACTTCCAGAATTTGGTAACAAAGCAAATCAAATACCTGGTACTAATACTTATGTTATTTATAATGGAAGTATGAAAAAAGATATGTTTTTGGATATTAAAATTCCAGAACCAGGGAAATACTTTTTCTATGTTGCTGAATATAATGGTGAAGGCGAAACCGCTAATTATAATCTTAATACAACTAAAACCAACCCTAGATATAAAGTAACTAAACTTCTACCTCCAGTGGCAAACAAAGTTACAGAGTTCTTGGAAGATACGTTTATTGTTTCGTGGAGTGCTGTAAATGATGCAGTATCTTATGAAGTAATGGTAGCTTTTGATAAAGACTTCAAAAATTTGGTAGACACTTACGAAGGTGCAAATGTAGGGAATTCAACTTTATTTGAAATATTTGCAGAAGATAAAACAAAAACTTATTATTATAAAGTAAGAGCAATTGGTGAAGAAAGTGTGAGTATTTATTCTGAACCCATTGAAGTAAAATTCAAAAAATAAACAATAAACTTGAAAAATAATTTGGTGCAACAAATTTGTGCATTAATCATAAAAAAAACACTCTTGCGAGTGTTTTTTTTTGTTTAATATAAATTAATTTGTAAATTGTTTCCATAATATTAATGCACATAACTAAACAAATATTATGGAAGAATCTAAAACATCACAAGATATAATGAATAATATACCAATATATGTAACTATTATATTTTTATTTACATACCTACTCACGTTATTTTTGTTCTATTTGTCGACCAGCAAAGATATCAAACCTATTGCAATTATTATAATATGGTCAATATTTCAATCCATTCTCAGTTTAAATGGATTTTATAATGATTTATATTCTTTTCCACCTAGAATTATTTTGCTTGTATTACCTTCGTTAATATTTATATTGTTTCTATTTATTAAAAAGAAATCGTATTTAAACAAACTGAAAATAGATAAACTTCACCTTTTACATTCTATTAGAATACCTATTGAAATTGTACTTTATTGGTTATATATTTTTGGTGGTGTACCAATAGAAATGACATTTGAAGGTAGAAATTTCGATATTTTGGCTGGTCTCACAGCTCCAATTATTTATTATTTTGGCTTTTTAAGAACACATCAATTAAACAAAAAAGTGTTAATTGTTTGGAATATTCTTTCACTTTTACTTTTGTTCAATATAGTATTTAATGCGATTTTGGCTGCACCAAGTAATATCCAACTTTTTGCTTTTGACCAGCCAAATATAGCTGTTTTTTACTTTCCATTTTGTTTGTTACCTTCTATAATTGTACCTATGGTACTATTTTCACATTTAGTAAGTTTAAGGATTTTATTCAAAGAATCATAATCCACATATATATTCAATAATATTAATTTAACCTTAGAGTTGAACTTACGCCTGCAAGAGCAATGTTGCTTTCAGTATTGTATGAAATTGTTCGGAACGGAGAATTTATATCTGAGTTTTCATCTGAAAAAATTGCTTATTTTCTACAAAGATTTGGTGCAAAAGAAGATTTTAAATTAGAGTTTGAAGCAAATTTCTATGGTCCTTATTCAGGTAAAGTAAAACATGTTCTTTACTACTTAAATGGAAGTTATATTAAAGGGTATGGATCTAAAGATAAAAAGCCTTTTGAAGAGTTATCAATAGTTTTAGATGCTGAAATAGATGTTATTAACTATTTAAATAAACCTGAAAATCTACGAAATAAACTTGTTGTAGAAAAAACAAAAAGTTTTCTTGAAGGATTTTATTCTGATTTTGGATTAGAGTTGTTGTCCACAATTGATTTTATTATGATTGAAAAGAAAGTTTACACTTCGAAAGAAATTATTCAAGAATTGGAAAAATGGAATAAAAGAAAAAGAAGTTTATTTGCAAATAATACAAAGTTCGTTGAAATTGCTGTTACAAACTTAAAACAACATTTAAATTCGACCTATGCTTAATTCCTCTCTACTCTGATTTTAATTTCTCTATTATATTAGTTTCAATTGCTTTTTTGGAAGGTATAATTGATGCTAAATAAGATAATAATATTGAAAACATAAATAGAAATAATACTTCTGAATATATTATTTTCATTGGGATGTAATCTATAATAAAATTCTGACCATCTATTTTTAAAATTTTGTAAGTTAGATTTAAATAACAAAATCCTAATCCTAAAATTACACCAAATATTGACGCAGAAGTTCCAATTATTAATCCAGAGGTTTTGAATATAGACGAGATTGTTCTGTCATCTGCTCCAAGTGCTTTTAAAATACTTATATCTCTGCCTTTTTCGACCACTGACATTCCCAATGATGCAAAAATATTAAATGAAGAGATTAATATAATTAGACTTACAATTGTAAATGACGCAAATCTTTCAAATTTCATAATTCTAAAAATATCCGAATTCAAGTCATACCAGCTAACTACATTAAATTTTAGACTTTTGTTTGTGCTTAATTTTTCTATATATTTATTGTCCATTTTATCTAACAAAATTGTAATATCATCTTTGTATTTTTGAAAATTATCAATCATATCAATGTTTTTAAGTCTAATATCAAATGAATTAAACTTATAATTTCCCTCAAAAATGTCTTTGATTAATAAGTCATTTGATAGTATTGTCATCTCGTCATAATTCTCTATGTTAGTATGATAAAGCCCACTGATTATTGCAATAGAACCATTATTTGTTGTATAATATTTAATACTTCTTTCAATTAATTCTGCCGACATTATATTGACTGTATCGCCAATTTTAGCATTTAATTTATGAGCCAAATTTGCACCCATAATTACTCTTGGTATATTGTCATTATTAATATAAAAGTTGAAACTTCCCATTACTTTATTATTTTTGAGATTCTTGAAAATTTCAATATTAGTATCCAAATATGAATTTAATACAGTTGGCAGAATAAATCCATCTTTAATCAACACTACTTTAGCCATCGAATTAATCGCAATTTCTTTGATATAACTTTGTTTATTTAGATTTTTGAGAATTTCTAAAGTATTTATATTTTCATCAAACCATTTTGAATTTTTGGGCTGAATTCTTATATGCGGGTCTAGAGTTATTATTTTTGTCTTATGTAAATCCTGAAACCCCTGAAATATTGCCATAACTATAATTACTGTAGCCACTCCAAGTGTAATCCCAATGAATGAAATCAAACTTATTATCCCAATAAATGAAGACTTTTTATTTGAAAATATATATCTTAAAGCTATTTTATTTTTTATCTGCATTATAAAATTTTAATTTAGAATTTCATTATGATTTTAGTTATATCATCATATAAATATTGATTATTATCAATTTCATTTACTTTATCCAATGAATAATTTATGTCTTTCAAAAATAAATCTATCAATGTTTGTGCACTCTTTTCTGTATTGTTTTTGATTAGATTAATAAATCTCTCTTCGCCATATTCTTTACCATTACAGTCTGCTTCGACAACTCCGTCTGTAAACATTACCAAAATATCACCCTCAGTAAAAATAATCTCTTTCGAATTATAATTAGTTTCTTCCAATACACCAATCAGCATATTTCCAGTTGAAAGATGTTTTATAGTATCATTTTGTGAATTTAAAACAAATGGGGGATTATGACCAGCATTAACATAATTTAGTGACTTTTTCTCAAAATCTATAAAACCCATAAATACCGATACAAACTTATCAATAGTTGTATTTGAGCAAATTAATTTATTCAATTTATGAGCAATTACAGCAGGGTCAGTATTTGATAATGATAATAGCTTGACTGCTGATTGAATGTTTGCCATAAGTATAGAAGCGGGAATACCTTTGCCTGTTGCATCTGCAATTATAATAAAGTAATGGTTATCACTTATTTTGATATAGTCGTAATAATCGCCTCCTACATATCTCGATGCTAATGTGATTCCTGCAATATCAACGCCCTTTATCTTTGGACTACTTTTAGGCAATAAGTTCCTTTGTATCTCTAATGCAATTTTTATTTCATTATCAAATTTCTTTTTTTCAATTTCTTCTTCTAATAATCGAATATTCTCAATAGAACTAAGAGCTGTGTTTCCAAGTAACTCAATGAATTTAATCTCTTCATCACTGTATTCGAATGTCAGCTTTTTACCCAAAATAATAAATCCACTCTGTTTACCCTGTAGATAAATTGGCACAATTAGCTTTACTTCATTGATACAAATAAATTCACAAATATAGTCCAGCACAACATCAAACTCAACCTTATGCTTTCCATCAATTAATATTATTTCAGTGTTCCCGACCTTAAATTCTTTGATGATTTCATTAATACAAACTCTAATTAAATCTTTGTCATCATTGTAATTAGTTAGATTTACTTTTTGTTTGATTAACTGAAAAAAAATGATATTATTAACATCACCAAACTTAAATTTATTAATTAAAACTTTTGAAATATTATCTTTTATTTTTTTGTTTCGTAAATCCATTCCACAAACTAAAAATTTTGTGGTTTGTAATTGTCCCATCAATGACAAACTAAAGCTCTTGAAAATATTATCTGGATTACTAAAAAAACTATAATCTTTACTAATTTCGAATAAAGTCTGTAACAATTGATTACGTTTTTCGGTAATACTTTTTTCAATCAATAAAGACTCAAAATTTAGTGAATTTTCTAAAGCAGTAGTTGTAATATTTGAAACTAAATTTAGATAATTTACATCATCATAAGATAAATCTAAATTATTGATTTTTTTATTCAATACTATTATTGCTCTTAGATTATCTTCAAAATAAAACGGAACTATATAACTTATTTTGCTAATATTATTTTGATTATTAACTAATACCAATATATTTATGTTATTAGATATCTTGTCTTCTTCAATAAATAAACTTGTATTAAACTCATCTAATGATAAAATTGAAATAGTATCTGAGTCCAAAATATTAGTTTTTGAATTATTATCGTTATCTAATTCAAAATATTCATTTAGAACATTCTCCAAAAGCATTTTATCTTCTACTTTATGAGTTATACCTTTTGATACAGCCAAAAGTAATTTGTTGCTTTTAATTAAATATGCTGAACCTCTCAATAAGCCAATTTTTCCAATTATACTTAATAGCGATAAATTAAGAATTGAATTTGGGTCTTTTGTTTCGTTCAATCTATTAGACAAATCTAATATAGATTGTAAATTTATTTTGTGATGAATATGTTGCAATTTTACTTACTTGACTTGATTACTATAAAAACAATACTTTAAAAACAATATTTTAAACAATACTTTAAACAAAAAATCAACTTCAAATGAAGTATGAAGTTGATTTTATTCTTTTAATTAATTACAATTTATATATAAAAGTTAATAATTAATGCTGACTTCTTTTATCTTTCCATCTTTTAATTTGACTTACGATTTTATCTTCAGCAAGTGGTAATGATTTTTTGAAATCATCACTATCTGCAGTTGCATCAAAATCATTTCCATCAACATGAACAGATATATGTACTTTTTTGGTTACATCATCATCAAATTCAATATTAACACTTAGGATATTGTCATAAAATTTTAAAAATTTATCTGCTGCATGTTTAGCAATTTCATCAAATTCATTTTGTTTGGGTTCAAAATGTCTAAACGTAACGTTTAATTTCATATTTTTTCCTTATTAATTTAAAGATTGTAAATTTTAGAAAGTTAGGATAGAAAGTTAAGATAGTAATTAAGAATACTATTAATTATAAATAAAATTATTATTTACCAATGAACCATTTTATAGAAGTAGTGAGCGTGTTTTTTAGTTCTTTTCTATGTATAATCAAATCCAAAAAACCGTGTTCCAATAAAAATTCAGAACGTTGAAATCCTGCAGGTAATTTTTTCTTTATTGTTTGCTCAATAACTCTTGGTCCTGCAAATCCAATCAAAGCTTTTGGTTCAGCAATAATTATATCACCAAGCATAGCATAAGAGGCACTAACTCCACCTGTTGTTGGGTCTGTTAATATTGATATGTAGGGAATAGAATTTTCAGCTAATTCTGCCAATATGACTGATGTCTTAGCCATCTGCATTAATGATAGTGCTGCTTCTTGCATTCTAGCACCACCAGAAGCACTTATCATAATAAATGGAATTTTGTTTTCTAAGGCATATCTTGCCGCACGGACAAATTTTTCTCCCAATACAGAACCCATACTGCCACCAATAAATCCAAAATTCATACAAGCAAATGAAGAGTCCATTTCATTGATTTTACCATAACCTGTAGTCAAAGAATCTGGAAGATTAGTTTTACTATATGCTTCTTTTAATCTATCTTTGTATTTTTTGGTGTCTTCGAAATTCAAAGAGTCAACCGATCTTACATTTTGATTTGTTTCTACAAAAGTGTTCTTATCAAAAAGATATTCTATATATTCTTTACTACCAATCCTAAAATGATGATTACATTTTGGGCAAGTATATAAATTCTCTTCTAATTGAGTTTTGTAAATTATTTCATCACAACTTGGACATTTAGTCCAAAGCCCTTCCGGCATCTCTTTTGACTTTGTTTCCTCTATATTTTTTCCGGTCCTTTGAAACCAAGACATATATATCCCTTTTTTTTATTCAGTTTAGTTTGTATTGATTATTATCTTAAATTTTTATATTTCTTATAAAATCAAAACAATACTATTTTAATTCAGTCCAATTCTAATGTGTTATATCTATAATGTTTTTAGTATATTTTCTGTAATTAATGTAATAATTATGAGTAAATTTAATTATTACTCTAATTAATTACAAAAAATAAATTATATTTTTATTACATTTAATACATCAAACGTAAAAATAAAGAAATAAGTTTAATTTTAAAATATTTTCAGTAAAAATCTTTAATAAAAAAATCTTTTTTTTATATTTTTACAACAAATTTTATTCAATATAGTTATTAATAAAACATTACTTATTTTTTGAAAAATACAATTCAAATAAATTAGAATTAGATTACTATTAACAGGGCACTTTATGGCTTTTTATCACAAATTAGGTCAAATTCCAAGATATAAACACACTACTTTTTATAAACCCGATGGTACATTATACAGAGAAGAATTAGTCAGTACAAAAGGATTTTCCGGTATTTATAGTAATAAATATCATGTGCATTCTCCAACTCAAGCTATTGAAGTTATCGAAATTGATAACATTCCTGATGTTAATTGGGAAAATGCTCCTCTTAAACATTTTCATTTTTTTACTGACGACAAAAAAACTGATGGTGATTTTTTGACTGCTCGTAATGTGTTTTTGGAAAATGAACATTGTACAATAGCCACTGCTCATCCAAATAAAAATGCAGATTATTTTTTCAAAAATGCCTATGCTCACGAATATATTTTTATTCATCACGGAAGTGGCATCCTAAAATCTGAATATGGTGATTTGATACTCGCAACAGGCGACCAAATTATTATTCCAATGGGTACTATCTATCAATTAGTATTTGATAATATGGAAGGTAATAAAATTTTGATAGTTGAGTCAGATACACCTTATGAAATACCAAAACATTACAAAAATGACTATGGACAATGTGAAGAACACGCTCCATATTGTGAACGTGATTTTAAGTTGCCAGAATTTGTTGACCCAATTGACCAAAAAGGCGAATTTGTAATCAAAATAAAAGCTGGCAAAAGAATATTCCAATATATTCATCCACATCATCCATTTGATGTAATTGGTTGGGACGGATATTTATATCCATTTGCCATAAATATAAAAGATTATAATCCAAAAGTAGGTAGATTACATTTACCTCCGCCAATTCATTTATTATTTGATACCAAACATTTTGTCGTTTGTAACTTTAACCCAAGACCATTTGATTGGCACCCTAATGCAATTCCTGCACCTTATTTCCATACAAATGTTGATAGTGCAGAGGTACTGTACTATGTTGAAGGTGACTTTATGTCTCGAACTGGAGTCAAAGAGGGGTCTATAACGATACATCCTTTGGGCATTCCACACGGTCCTCAACCAGGCAAAACAGAAAAATCCATCGGTGCCAAATTCACCGATGAATACGCAATTATGGTTGATACTTTTATGCCATTGAGACCAACTCTAAATGTAAAAAATACAATGGACGAAGGTTATTACAAGAGCTGGTTAGAATAATATTGATGATGGAAAAATGAATTAATACTATAATACTATAACTATCGAACTAAAATAATAAATATTAAAAATTATAAAATTGATTAAAACAAATTACAATAACATAAAGCTAAAAGTAGACCTAATTTTAAATTCTATTTCTGAGCCACAACAAGTAAAAATCCTTGCTGTCTCAAAAACATTTCCTTTATCAAAAGTATTAGAAGCATATAATATTGGCATCAGAGATTTTGGGGAAAATTACGCACAAGAATTAAAGAATAAATATGATGAATTGGATAAGCAAAAATACAATGACATCAAATGGCATTTTATTGGGCATTTACAAACCAATAAGGTAAAATATATTGCTGAATTTGTTGATACTATTCATTCTGTGGACAGTGTAAAGTTGGCAAAAGAAATAAGTAAACAATCTTTATCAAAAAGAGAAAATGGTAATCCCATCAAAATAATGGTACAAGTCCATACTTCTAATGAAGAAACTAAATCTGGTATTAATGAAAACGAATTGATGGATTCTGTAAATGAAATTATTAAATTAGAAGGCATTAAATTAATTGGTCTTATGACAATTACAACCTTGACCGATGAACCAAAAGATAGAATACCTGAATTTATTATATTAAAAAAGTTGTTGTCAAAAATCAATAATGAATTAAATACCAACTTAAATGAACTATCAATGGGTATGTCAGACGACTATGAATTTGCAATCAAAGAAGGTGCAACAATTATTAGAATTGGTTCTGCAATTTTCGGTGAAAGAACTTACAATCAATAATTAAAAAAAATCAAAAATTACTCTAAAAAGTAACATAATTTGATTATATGAATTTATTGAAGATAACTATCTTAGATATTACATAAATAAAAAACAATAATATGAAATCTCTAAAAATACGATTACAAGAAATAAAAAAAATAAAAGAAATAAATATGAGAATTAATAATTTTAAATATTTTAGTCTGTTAAGTACTTTTTTTATCTCAATTTCTATTTTGATCTCATTGGCTTCTTGTAGCCCCGAAGATAGATTAGTAAATACAACCGCCGGATCAACAAAGTTATTGACCCTGTCCGATGACTTACCTAAACAATTAAGCATTCTAAACTTACCAAATTATGATTTTACATCAAACACAAATATTGATGCTTTAAATCAATTATTCAATGGTAAAAAAATAAATCAAATTTACAATCATTTAGAAAAATTTTACATCATAATTAATGGCGAAAATAAAATATATATTTTTGATGAAAAATTAGAAAATAAACAAGAAGTTGAAATCAATGAAGTGAATTTAATCCCCAAAAAAATTCTATTCATTAATGCAACCGATGCTTATGTGGTTTATGAAAATAGTAATTTAGTGGGCGTACTCGATATTTATTACAAAAAATTTGTCAAAAATATTAAATTTGACAATAATGTATTAACTATCGAAAAAGCTGATAATTTCTTATTTATCAGTATGGATAATAAATCTATAGTTCGTTATGATATTAGAACAAATCAAACTACTCAACCCTTAAATTTAAGAAATAATTGTAATTTAATAAATTTTAACAACAAAAAAGAAATTATGGTGTTTATTGAAGGTGATACAATAAACAATTTGTCAGCAACAGTTTTATATGTAAATAAAGATGACATTACTAAAAATGAAGAAGTTCCATTGAATTTTTTCAGTACTAATAACAATCAATTTAAATTTTATAATGCTTTAAATATTGATAACGATTATATTTTTGTAACTACAAACTTAGGTTTAGTTAGATATGACAATTTAAACAAAACCAGTTCTTTCAAATTAGATAATGTTGCTTATACATTTAGTATTGTCTTTAATTTAACTTCAGAGATTTTGTTATTGGACAACAACTCCAATGTTTCTGCAATAAATTATATAGATAATGCAACCGGAAATTTAAGTAAAACACAATTTATAAATAAAAAAATTACAAAATTATTGATTTTCAATTAAAAAATAATAATAAATAACCAACGTCTTTATTTTAAATTTTCTATATTTTGATTAAAAAATATTATTTGATAAAAATTAATAAAATTTATTATATATTTTTAAATATATTGTTTATTTTTGTTTGGAACAAAACGTATTTTCGACAAATATAAATCTTAATAAACAATATTAGATAAATTCAAAAAACGAAAATTAACCCAAATTTTAAATTATAAAAACCTTTTAAGGAAATCATGGAATTAACTTATAAATTATTAGAACACCCATTCTATCAAGCTTGGACTATGGGAGATGTTACTGCCGAACAATTGTCTGCATATCACAAATCTTACAATGAGTTCATCACCGAAATGCCAAAATATTGGACTAAAATAGCGAATGCTTTCGGTCAAACAGAAGATGCTCAAACTATCATTGATGAAGAAACTGCACATATTGACCTTTGGGCAAAATGGGAAAGTAAACTTCCTGCAGTTAATTCTTTTCCAAGAATGAACACAGTTCTTTCTTCTTTTGCAAATATGACTCCATCTGAATTATTGGGTGCTGTTCACGCTTTCGAAATTCAACAACCAGAAGTAGCTAAAACTAAAAAAGAAGGTTTGATTAAATGGTATGGTTTTAATGATGCAGAAACTATCTATTTTGATGAACATATTTCAGAAGAAGACCACATTAAATTTGGAAATTTATTAGCTGAAACTTATGCTAATAAAGAAGAATTTGAAAGAGGTTTCAAACTGGGTGCAGAATTAGTTTACAATGGTTTAGATTTGTTTTTAGACAAAAAATATTAATTATTAAAATTTAAAATAAATATTTTGTTTATTCTAAAATTATTATTAAATTGCATTCGTAATCTTTTTAAAGATTGCAATTCTCAATAAATTACATTATACATATCACTACTTGCGAAGTCAAATTCCTCACGGAATTTGACTTTTTTTGTTTTATTTCAAGTTTATTGTAAAAAGAAGTTAGTATTATTAAATTGATTAATAAACTAAAAACTGTTTAATCCACTTACAACTATAAAAAATATTCAAAATAACCAAAATAACCAAAATCATACAGAATATAAATATGATATTGTTATCTATTTTGATGAAAATAAAATCCTTCAAATAATAACAAGTCTTTTAAAAATGAACTTTTATTGTGAAGATTATAATTTGATTACTTATAGAAATAATTGACAAACAGAATTGACAAACAGAATTGACAAACAGAATAAAAATAAATAACTTATACTATTTAATACTATTTATAATAATTCGATTTTTGCACCACCATTTATTAAAGATTTATTCGCTGCTTCAATAATTTGTACGACTAACAAACCAGAATGTGCATCAGTATCCGTATTTTTTTTGTTTTTGATACAATTATAAAAATGATCCACTTCTTCTTTTAGTGCTTCTTTATTCGGTAGAGCTGGACTATACATATCACCAATACGATATTGTACCAATGTCTCATAAATATCTTCTCTGTTGGTAAGCTTTACTCCAGTATCATAAACTTTGATTTTTTCACTCACTGCCATATCATCAAAAACCAACATTTTGTTACTGCCACCAATTATAATTTGTCTGATTTTAAGAGGGGACAACCAATTTACATTCAGATGCGCCAAAGTATTATCTTCATAATAAATAGTTATGTAAGCTATACTTTCCAAGTTCTTTTCATTATACTTAATTACAGAACTTCCTGTTGCTGATACCGCTGTGGGCTTTTTGTCTATCAGATAGTTCAATATTGATATGTCGTGTGGTGCTAAGTCCCAAATCACATTCACATCGTGTTGAAACAACCCCAGATTTATTCTTATAGAATCATAATATAATATTTCCCCTAATTCGCCATTTGTTATTAATTCTTTGATTTTACGTACAGCAGGCGTATAAATATAAGTGTGATCAATATTTATTATACAATTATTTTCAATCGAAAGATCTATTAGTTTTTGTGCATCTTCCGAATTAGAGGTCATCGGTTTTTCAATCCAGGTATTAATTCCTTTTTTGAGAGACTTTTCGGCAATTTCAAAATGAGAAAAAACTGGTGTCGAAATTACAATTGCGTCCAAGCCTTGAATATTTAAAATATCATCTATACTATTTGTAGTGTATAGGTTTGGATAATTGTTTTTTACTTTTTTAATTTGATTTTCGTCCAAATCACAAGCACCAACTAAATCCCAAAACTCAGATTGATTAAAGTTTCTTAATAAATGAGTTCCCCAATAACCACAACCAATAATAGCAATTTTCATTTACAACCAACGGTTTAAATTTATGTATTTTCTATTGTTTTATTAATATATTACCAATGTTTTACCAATATTTTACTAAAAGAATAGAACAATTTTGTTTTATAAACGTAATAAATACAAAATATAATATTAATTACAATTAAAAACCTAAATACTATGAGAATTTATAAAATAACTACATTACTTTTTTTATTTATCACTATGACTTTTAACTCAAATTCTAAAGATGAAATCATTATTGACTCTGATATGACTTTTGCCGAAGCAGTCAAAGGTACCGAGGCACCAAAGCCACTATTAGATTCACTCAATTTATTGAATGTAGAATACTATTCTTTTGATAAAAAGCTACACAAAGGGCAAATAATTGTTCATAATCTTATCAAAGATGACGTAATTAAGTTTTTTGAATTAGCCAAAAAAACAAAATTCCCAATCAAAAGCGTAATCCCTATTGTAAAGTATAATTGGGACGACGTCAAATCAATGGAAGATAATAATAGTTCCGCATTTAATTTTAGAAAAGTGGAAGGTTCTGATAAATTATCAAACCACGCCTTTGGTCTTGCAATAGATGTGAATCCATTCCAAAACCCTGTAATCTATAGTAATGGTAGAATTGTTCCGAGTGGGGCAGAGCATAATGAAAAAGCAGATGGTACATTTACAAACGAAAATGAACTTGTTAAATTTATGCTAAACAAAAAATTCCGTTGGGGTGGAAATTGGACTTCTATGAAAGATTACCACCATTTTGATAGGATTTCTAAGTAATTATAAATAAATAAATTGATTTTATATTAATATTAGTATTTATTTCAATTATTATGTAATTTTAAAGTTAGTATTTTGTTATTACAAATAGATAGAAAATATAAATACAAAACTAAAAATAATTTTAACAAACTTTAAACTAACTTTAAACAAGACAAATGGAAAATATTAACTCAATTGGTCAAAACCATTTAGATAATTCTAAAATTACGTCAATTAGAACCCCACAAGTTCTAAGTTTATTAGCATTGGAAATTGCAATAATAATAAGCTGGATTGCTTATCACGAATATCAACCAATTTTGGTTACTCAATTTAAACTGTCCGAATTTTCTTTTTTATTGCTTGTTGTTCAAGGAATAATACTTACTTTAACTCCAATTGTTGCTGGATATATTTCAGATAAGATGAAATCTAAAAATGGCGAAATGATGCCCATTGTTAATTTTGGTATTAGTGCCACTGCTATGATATTTATGTCTGTTGCTATTACTGTATTCGCCGAACCAGAAGGAATAGTCAGGTTTATATTACCTTTTTTGATTGTACTATGGTTAATTTCGATGAATATATTTAGAAGTCCTGCTATTTCTTTAATTGAATATTTTGTACCTCAAAAAGACATACCAAAAGTATTTGCTTATTTTGTTGTTGCTGGTAATATTGGTTATGCTTTAGAACCAGTTATTGTAGATTTAGTTCAATTCTTTGGAGGAGTTCTTACCTTTATTGTTGGAGCAGTTTTAATTTTTGGCGCTGGTAAGTTTTTGATGAATAAAACTAATTTAATTAGACCTGTTGACTTATCAACCGAATTCAACAATGATACAGTTGATGGTAAATCAACTTATGGTGTGGTATTAATTGCAGCTTTATTTTTTGGATTTATGACATCACTAATATTTAAAGTTATACCAAATCATTTCGATACAAATAACATAAGTCTTATGGGTTATGCCTCCATTGGAAAAATACTATCAACCGGGATTGTCATTATTTCTGCTGTAGTAACTATATTTCTAAGTCGCAAAATTAAAAATGAACAAATAGAAAAATTACTTTACATTTCTTCAATCATTGGGTTTATAATAATTTATTTCTTATTACAAACAAATAATCAAAATATTGTAATCTTGCTTAGTTTATTATTAAGTGTAGTATATGCAGGTGTATCCTTATCTGCTCTTCCTACAGCCTTGTTTAGATTGGGTAGTAGAAATACTATTCTTGGATTAGGTATATTCTTTGGTGCAATGGAATTTGTCGATAGTATATTTGAGATTCTTAATGCACTTTAATTTGTCTGTTTTAATTAAATATTATATAAAAAAAAAGGTAATAAATTTATTTATAACCTTTTTAGTTTAATTTATTATTCTTCAAACATTCACAATTTACAACTTATATTCATCTCTTTTGATAATAACAATAGTTCTATCATCTGAATATATAGAATTAGTAGAAAATTTTTGTACTTCTTCAATAATATAATAAGCAATGTTTTTTGGTGTATCTTTATAATGTTTAGAAAGCAAATTTTGTAACCTTTCAGTACCAAATAAATCACCTTTTTCATTTTGTGCTTCGTCAATTCCATCAGTAAAAAGTAATAGAATATCACCTGGGTACATTCTGACATTTTCGACAGCAAACTTTTGTTGTTCGATTATTCCAAGTAAACTACCAGTTGCTTCTAATCTTTTGAATCTGTTTAGACTTGGTCTGTAATGAATCGGAGCACAATGTCCCGCATTTGCATAAAGAACCATTCTATTAGCAGAGATTGTTAATTCACAAGTAAATAGCGAAACAAACCTTTCCGAGATAAATGTTTGGTAAACCAATTTGTTCAATAATGCAAATAAGTGTGATAGTTTTGAGGAAAATGAAGCCCCCATTCTCAAAGCACCTGTAACAAATAATGCTTGAATAGCAGCAGGTAAGCCCTTACTGGCAGCATCACCAATTGTTATAGTTAATTGTTCATCATCATATTCATAATCATTTTTGATATAATCAAAAAAGTCACCACCCACACCACTATCTGGAATACATATCCCAAATATCTTATAATCATAAAATTCTAAATAATGATCCGGTAGTAAGTTCTGTTGGATTTCAGAAGCTTTTTTGATATCCTTATCAATTTTGTTTTTTTCTTTAGTAGCTAATAAATTTCGAATTGATAAAGTAGTAAATGTACTTATAACATTTAACGAATCATTAAAATTATCTTGATAAACCTCAGCATTGAATCCCAATAAATATTCATAATATTTACCATTATCCAATCTTTTAATTTCACCTACTCCGACTAATGCATAATTTTTGACACCTGCGTTAATTAGCATTGTATCAGTTTCATCAGCAATTATAGATTTATTTTGCAAAAGGTTAGCTAAATTAGTAAAAATATGCTGTTCTTCAAGAGATTGTCTATAACCTTCTGGAATAGTACTCTTTAATCCAACTTGATATAACAATACATAACTATTAGTTTCTTTGTCCAAAATCCAGACCCTGCCACCATTGATTTTAAAGTGTTTGCTTTTAACAAGACCATCTACCAATGATTTTAATAAATCAACTGTAGTTTTATACTTTTTGGAAGTTAATTTATCTAATATTTTATATATATCAGTATTATGATTTATACTCTGATTATCCATTTATAAATTAATTATTATATGTAGTTTTATGATTTTTAGAATTACAAAAAAGTTGAAATTGTCTTTCTAACTAACAAATCTATACTAAACCTAATTGTTTTATAGCATTTGCTAATTTCTCTCTATTAAAGTCAGTAATTGGTATCAACGGTAATCTATAAACCTCATCTAACATTCCCATCATAGATAATATGGTTTTGGCAGGGACAGGATTTGGCTCAACGAAATTTAATTTCATTAAGTCAAATAATTTATAATGAAGGTCTAATGCCAAATCATAATTACCATTCAAAGCTTCATTTATACATTCACTAAATAATTTAGGTGCATAATTTGAAATAACTGATATTACTCCTGTGCCACCCATCAAAATTATTGGTAATGAAATTGAGTCATCACCGGATAACACATTAAAATTATCTGGAGCGTTTCTGATGATTTCCATTATTTGTTCTAAATTACCACTTGCTTCTTTGGTAGCAACAATATTTGTAAATTCTTCACCAAGTCTTAATTGTACCTCTGCACTAATATTTACAGCAGAACGCCCTGGTACATTGTACAATATTTGTGGAATATCAACAGCATCTGCTATTGCTTTGTAATGATAATATAATCCCTCTTGTGATGGCTTATTATAATATGGTGCAACAAGTAATACAGCATCTGCTCCGTGTTCCCTTGCTAATACAGTCATATCTATTGACTCTGCAGTATTATAAGACCCAGTACCAGCTATTATAGGTATTCTACCAGCTGAAAATTCTACAGATTGAATTATCAAAGCTAATTTTTCCTTTGAACTTAAGGTTGCACTTTCGCCAGTTGTCCCACCGATTACAAGTGCATCTACTCCGCCTTCAATTTGGAACTCTATCAATTTTTTGAGTTTTGCAAAATCAATAGAAAAGTCTTCTCTGAATGGAGTTACTAATGCTGTGATAGTTCCTTTGAAATTTGGTCTTACCATATTATACCTTCAAAAAAAATGAAATAATATAAATAAATAATGTAATTAAATAAATTAACTAAAAAATATTAATTTGAATTAGTGCTTTTTATTTTCACAATATACTGAAAATAAATATCTTATAAAATTATTATCTTTACTATATGCTTAATAGAATTTATATAATTAAAATTAATTTGAACTAAATATTAAAGTTCTGTAAATATATGACGAAAAAACAAAACAGAATTGAAGTTATATTGTTGAAATATCTTTTTATTGACGAAAATTATTAGTTTAAAATCTCTTTTTAGTTTATTAAAATGAACCAATTATGAAATATAAATTAATATATGTTAATAAAAATATACTGTTCTCTTCTTCTTTTTAATTGAATGCCCCCAAATGAAAGATTTTAGCATTTTGAACAAAAATATTAATATTGGCTAAATATAACCAAATTATTTTTTTCAAAAATTGAGAATTATCATTTATTCGATTTATTAAAAGAAAATTATGATTTTTTTTAAAGTTTATTTTTGTCTGGTAATTTTTCTAATAAATAATTAGCTAAACATATTAATAATGTAAATCAATTTCAATAGTTAGAATTAAATCAATATTACTAATCTATTGAAATCTAATCTTTAAACTGCTGTATAGTACAGTTAAAAACATTGATAAATAATATTTATCAATTTAAAATCTAATAAATAATAACTGTATCACCAATACAGAAGTTATTAACTAAGAAAATTCAGAAAATAATTAATTTTGTAAAGTATAATTTAAAATAATTAAAAAAGTAAAAATAAGTCATAAACTAAAAAGTGCTAATAATAAGTAAATAAATAACTTAATAGAATATTGAGAAACTCAAATTCTATTAAACTTTTCTATTATTGTTCTTATTTTGTAATTCAGACAACTTCTTTTTTTTGTTATTTTTAAATTATAATTGGGATTATTAATCTCTGGCGAAATGATGTTAGTAACTTTTGGCACTCATATTGAAAAATTAATAAATGTATCTTGAAAATAAGTATATTTACTTATGTATTGGCTAATAATAAACAATATATTTGTAGAATGTATTTAAAGTAATTAATATTAAAAAATATTCATAAAGCTATAAATCTTAATTTATTCCAAAAATTAAAGTTTCTAGGACTTTTGACGATATTTGTAAAAAATAATAACTTAATTCTATAGTTCTAAGCCCTTTCCTCAAGTCTGTTCTTTTGAATTTATATAAAATGCACACATATATATACATGTATACATTTAAAAAATCAAAAAAAGATTTAAAACAGTTGTTTGACAATTAATTGTAATAGTAAATTTAATAGGCAAGTACTATCTAAATTAAAAATACAATTCAAAACATAAAAACAAAAATTTTTTAATTTTTATTTTAACAGCCCAAGGACTTGGGCCTACAAATTATGGAGGATTTATGAAATTTCAATATGTACACGATATAAGAGCTCCGGGAAAGCACAATATCTCCAAAGATATTATTTCCGAAAGACAATTCGATCTACAATATTCAAATCTCAACAATTATTATCTCAATAGCTTCTATCTTAATTATATATCCGAATCTGATGAATTGGATAAATTACAGAAAAGAAATATTTGATAATAATGGAATATTTAAAAAAGAAGAAATAATACTCTTAGCATTTGTCCGATGAAAAAATGATTTACAAAGTAATATATAATTTAAATGTAATTATATAATTACTAAAACAAATGGATAAAAAAGAAATTAAAAAGTTTTAATCAATTAGACAGTTCAAACGTTGTTCTAACACTCAACAGATTTAAACATCTAATTGAATATAAACTGAAAATTTAACAGCAATATTGATTGTACTTATATAAGGACTTTATAAGTATAAAAAAGAAAGCTAAAAAAGTAAAGGCTTTTGCCTTTGTAATCCTAAAAAAAGCAAAACAAACAGAATTAATAATATAAATAGGATTTAATTAATTATGAAAGCTAAAAATAAACTGCTCTTGCTTGCACTATACACTGCGGTGTTATTAGGTTTTGCAAGTATGGACTCTTTAGCTGCCCCAATCTCATCATTTGCTTCCGGAAATTGGAACGCAGGTGGTACGTGGGTTGGTGGCGTTGTCCCATCTAATTTAGATGATGTTACTATTGTTAATGGACATACAGTAGTAGTAAACTTGGACCTTACTGATGCAAATACTCAGAAAAGTGTTCAATCTTTAACAATACAAACTGGTGCTACTCTAAGACCAGATGCTGGTGTTAGAAATATCGAGATTGATAATGACCTTACAGTTGTTGGTACTGGTGTTGCTCAATATAATTACCTTACAACAGGTAGATTAAACTGGGTATTCACTGGTGTTACTGACGGTAGTGGTTCAATTTCTTCTGCGGTATTGGCTAATACCCAATTCCATAATCTTTCATTCGCAGGTACTGGTGTTACTGGTACAAGCAGTGGAGGAGATGGATTTATAGTATATGGTAATTTAGATATATCTGCTTTATCTTCTTTAGATATGAATAATGATCTAATTACTTTTACTAATACTACTGCTAAAACTATTACAAATAATAACACTTTGACACTTGATGATATTAGTCTTACAAGTGGATCTACTGTTACTTATAATAGTGCAAGTGGTGCTGATAATAATTTAGAAGGTAATATCACTGTTGCTACTACTGCAACTTTGACTATTGCTTCTCCTACAGTATTAGACGCAACTAACGGTGTAACTCATATAATAGCAAATTCAGGTAGTTTGAATTTTAATTCAGGTTCTGAGTTTAATATTGAAGCATCAAGTAATTTATCTATCACTGGTTCTACTGGTGATATAAATAACTTTAATGGTGCCTTAACTTTTGCTGGTACTGGCAGTTTTGTAATGGGCGCTAGATCTATTAACGGAACTGGTACTATCACAACTGTTGCTGGTACAACAATATCTTTAGCTAATGCTCAAGGTGTTACAGGTGCAATAAATTTAACTGGAACTAGAACATTCAATGCTTCTACTTCTTACACTTTCACAGGTGCATCTGATACTGGTTTTAACTATACTTCTGGTAACGATGTAACCTCTTTAGGTACATTAACTGTTTTAGGAGTTACTACTTCTGTTGATTCTTTTACAGTTACTACTTCAGTTGCCGGTGCTAGCGCATTTACTGCTTCAACTGGTACAATTACTGTTGCAGGAACAGTTACTACAATTAGTGGTGCAGGTGCAAAAACATTTAATAACTTAACTGTAACAAGTTCTACTTCTGCTACTTTATCTCAAGATATTACAGTAGCTGGTAGTTTGGTTAATACTGGAGCTGGTTTATTATTTGGTACAAATGATATTACAATGACTGGTACAGGTACACTAACTTTAGGTACTAATACTATGGGTATTGGTGCACAAGTTATTATCAATGGTGCATCTGAAAACGTAACTTTAGGTGGTGCTGCTACTTTAGGAGCGAATGGTAATATTACTTTGACTGCTGGTACTCTTGATTTAGTAACTTTTGCTATAACTGGTACTGCTATTCCAAAAGTAACTTTAACTGCTGGTAATGTTCGTTCATCTGGTGCATTAGGTTTAAATACTAACTTAGCTGGTTTAGGTGCAAGTGAATTGACTGTAACTAATGCAATTAATTACGAATTTTACGGTGCTGTAACTACAAACTTAGGTTTTAACTTAGCTGGAGTTGCAACTGTTGGTACTGGTGGTACAACTGGTATCCAAAATATAAATAATTTAACTATTACAGGCACGAATGCTGTAACATCATTAGGTGGAACAGATGTAACTTTGTTAGGTAATTTAACTGTTAATTCAGGTGCTTCAATGGTTTTAGCTGCAAATAACTTAAACTTCGATGCACTTGCTACTCAATCTATTACTAATAGTGGTACATTAACATTGTTCAATTCTACTATTGGTACTTTAAATAACCCTACAGTAAGTACTGCTTCAAGTTTTACTGTTGCTGGTACTTTAACATTGAGTGGTGCAGTAGATGCTTTCTCAGCAACTGCTGGAACAATCACATTTACTAATGTTGGTCCTGGTTTAAACTTTTTAGTTGCGGCTGCAATACCAGTTACATTAAATAATGTAACAATTGCTGGTGCTAATACTTGGGCTACTACACAACAATCATCTACAAATATTGTTATTAATGGTAACTTAAGTGCAACAAGTGATCTAACTGTGAATGCTGCTCAAGGTGTAACTTTTGCAGGTTTTGGCAAATCAATTACAACTTCAGCAGTTTTGGCATTAGGCGATGTTGCTATTTCAGGTACTTACATAACAGCATCTACATTTTCAATTGCTGGTGATGTGTTTAATCACACAGGTCAATTAAGTGCTTCTGCTGGTACAATTACATTTAGCGGAGCTGGTGTTAACTTTACATCTACTGATGTAGATTCATTAGTATTTTATAATGTTTCTTTTACTGCAGCAACAGCTGCTACAGATGATGGGGATTATACAATAACTAATAACTTTGATAATACTGTTGCAGGTTATGATAATACAAATGGTGATATCAAATTTAATGGTAGCCCATCTACTATTATTGCCACAGGTACTGCTGCAAACACAGTATTTGGTAACATTACTATACCAACTGATAAAAAAGTATTAATGACTGCTGGTGATTTTGTAACTTTAGCTGGTACAATGACTTTGACTGGAACTTTAGAAGTAAATGACGTTGCACAAATTATTGGTGCTGGTTTAATTGCTTATGGTAACAATTCAAATTTAATACTAAATGGTCCAGTTGCTACTGGTGTTGTCGGTGCAATTACCGCTTCTGGAGTTCATACTTTTGCAAGTTCAGCAAGAGTAAATCTTGAAATTGGTACACTTGCAAATAACATCACTACACTCGGTTTGGGTGGTGCAACAGGTGCATTGAACGCTAATATTAATAACTTAACATTAAATCACTCTACATCTGCAATTGCTGACTTGGGTGCTGCGGTTACTATGTATGGTAATTTTACAAAAACTGCAGGTACAGGAACTGTAGCTTTAGTTGATGGTGCTACTAACGCAATTACATTTGCTGGTACAACTAAAACATTTACAAACTTAGCTGTTGCAGCTAATCTAACATTTGATGATGTTGTTGTTAGTGGTAGTTATTCTGAATTAGCTACATCTAACGGATTTGGAGTTGGTTTAGCAGCTGGTTCTGCTAGCTCATTTACAGTAAGTACAGCTTCTTCTTGGACTTCAGCTTTAGCAACTATTGCAGTAATGAATTTAAATTCTACTACTGTGGCTTCTTTAGTTGTAACTGGAACAGGTACTGCTGTATTTAATAACTTTACTGTTGGTGCAAACTCGACATCAAATGCAATTACTTCTTCTTATACAGTAAATGGTAACTACACTAAAACAGCTTTAGGTACATTTCAACATACAGCTTCTTCAACAGTAACTTTAAGTGGTACATCAAAAACTTTAATAAATGACGCAACAGGTGCTGATAATAGAGATCTATTAACTTTTATTAATTTAACTGTTTCAGGAACTTATTCAACTCCTTTAACTTCAAGCGGTTTTAATGTTGGAACATCTGGTATATTAACTGTTACCGGAACAGGTTCATTATTAGTTCAAAGTGGATTAATTACTATTCCAGGTACAACTGAAGGTGTTAGTTTTGCTCCTGGTTCTTATATAACCGGAACGGGTACAATTACTTTGGGTGCTCTAACTGTAACAGGTGGTGATGTACAAATTGCATCAGGTACAACAGTTACTATCGATGGTGATGTCGCTGGTGCATTAACAATTACTGCCGGTTCTTTAACTGGATTTGGTACATCTACTGTTGTTTTAGACAACGGCGCTGGAACAAATAATATTACTAACGGTGGTACAATCACATTTGCAAATCTTTCAGTAGGTGCAAATGCAGTTGTTACAAATAATACAAATTTCACAGTTAAGAAAGATTTGACTGTTGGTAGTGGTGCAAGTTTTGTTTCTTCTACTCCAAGTGTTATTACATTGGATTCAGCACTGGCTTCTTCTACTACAATTACAAATGATGGTACTTTAACTTTCTTTAATTTAACATTAGGAAATACTGCTGCTAAAACTATTACAACTGCAACTGGTTTTAATGTTGCTTTTGATATGACTGTTGGTGCATTAGTAACTTTTACAGCATCGGCTGGTACAGTTACTTTTAATGGAACTGCAGATCAAGATTTAGTAAATAATAATACATCATCAACTGGTTTGACTTTCTTTGGATTGTCAAAAACAGGAACAAATGATTTATTAACTACTACTGATAATGGTTTCCAAGTTAAGAGTGATTTGACTGCAAGTGCAACTGGTTCAATTGATTTCAGAACTTTAACTACAAATGGTAGATTAATGTTAAATGGTACTTCTGAGCAAAATATTGTTATCGGAGCTACTACAGTAAATACAATTGAATTAGGTTTTGTAACATTAAACAACACTTTTGGTGCAAAATTAAATAATGCAACAACTGAAGGTGATGTAATTGTTTATAGAACATTAAGACTTCAAAATGGTGAATTAGACTTGAACGGTAATAATATTATTCAACTTGATGCAACAACTGGTTTATTGAGCGAAACTGTAGGTAATACAGTATCTAACTCAGGAGTATCTACTTCAGAAGGTTATATTTTCGTTGATAAATCATCTACAACTTTCTCAAGTAATAATATAAATGGTATCGGTGTTACTATGACAACTGCTGCTGCTTCTACAATGAAAGTAAGAAGATTCCATATACCAAGAACAGTTGGTGCTGTTGATGGTATATTCAGAGTATTCGGTATCACTTCAGGTACAACAACTGGTTTAGATGCAAAAGCAGTATTTAGATATGATGAGAATGAATTAAATGGTTTGACAGAAGCTAATCTTAATGTAGCAAGAACAAACAACCAAATTTCTGGTACTTGGTTCTTAGAACCTACTACAGTAAATACATCAAACAACATTTTAACTGTTGATAACATAAATGGTTTCGGTACAGGAACTAACTATGAATATTGGACAGCTTCAATTCCTGTTGTTGTAACTACAGTAGAAAATTCTAAAGGTTTGGCTGCTTCTCCATTAGTAGCTGGAAGACAAAAACAAGCTATTTATGGTTTGAACTTCTCAGCAAATGGTACAGTAGATGTTAATAGTGTTAAATTCACTTTAAATAGAGATATAACAGTAGCTAATGAATTTACTAATTACTATTTGATACGTTCAACAGACGATAATTTCTCAACAACAGAGGATAATGAAACTTTAATCAGTGGAACTCATGCTTCACCTGCTACAATTACAGTTAGTTCAACTGGTGTAACATTTGATGTAAGCGGTTTGACAACTACGCAACAATTATCACAAGGTTCAAGTGTTAATTATTTCTTAGCAGTAGATATCTCAACTTCAACAAGTTCAGCAACTGCGGCGGTTCAACCTTCATTTACTGAAGCAAACATATCAGTAACAAATGGTATAGTAAAATCAGTTACAGAAACTGGTACATCTTATACTTTCAAAGCTGGTATAATGATTGACAAAATATCTAATGGCTTAACTGCTTCTCCACTAATTTCTAATACAACTAATAATGCTTTATTAGGTTTCCAAGTTACAACAACTTCTGCCATAGTAGATGGATTTGACACTTTATTTGTATCTACAAATTCAGATGTTACTTCTAAATTCTCAGCAGTAAGATTAGTTCGTTCAACAACAAATGATATTACTACTGGAACATTAACAACAGTAAAAACTGGCGTTATCAGTTCTACAGGTATTACATTTAATAACTTGAATGAAGCAGGAACAACAGCAGCAAAATTCTATTTTGTAGTTGCTGATGTATTAGGTGGTGTTGATAGAAATACATCTACAGTAGTATTAACGATTGCTGATGATGATTTGAACGATGATGCTAATGCTGGTCCAAGATTTGTAAATGCTTTGGGTGATGTTTCTTCATCATTCTCAAGTTCAACTTACACTTTTGATAAATCAGCAGTTACAGTATCTCAAACTACTCCATTAGTAACTCAAAATACTAATTTAGGTAAAGGTTTGAATAGTCAACCAATCTATAGATTTACGCTTACTTCAGATAACTCTAATTCAGTAACTTTGACAGAAGCAACTGTACACGCTACTTTAGGTGGTTCATTATCAGCTTCTGCTATAGCTTCTTGGAGATTATGGAATGACGCAAACAATAACGATTATCCAGATGCTGGTGAGCAAATTGCTGTAGGTGTTTATACTGCAAGTAATACTCAAGGTAACTTGAAATTCTCAAGCTTTACAACTGCACAAACATTCTCAACAAGCAGAAAATATATCGTTACTGCAAATATTACAAGTGCTGCAACTACAAATGGTACAATTACTGTAAACTTACTAAGCCAATCTTATATTAAAGTAAATAGCCCTGCTAAAGTAAATAGTTTCGCAAATTTAACTGGAAGTACTTATACTATTAAGGCTCCTGGTGCTGCAACTACTGCTAAAATCGTAGGTTTATCAACTGTTGAGACAACTTCTGGCTCAAGTGTATCATTCACAGTACAAGCTTTTGACGCAAATAATGTTCCCGCTGCTGTAACTTCTGCTACTACAGTTACTTTAAATGTAGCTGCTGGTGGATATACATTTGGTGGAACATCAACAGGTACAATATTAGGTGGAAGTAGTTTCTTATCTATTACTCCAACTGTAAATCACACAACTGGAACAACATTAGCAACTGCAACAGCTACTTTAGCTGGTGGTTTATCAGTTACAACTGCTGCTTCACCAACTTTCACAATATTTAAAACTGCTCCAACTACAAATGGTGTAGTAACTTTAGGAACTGTAACTTCATCAACAATATTAATTTCTAGCTGGACTTCTGGTACAGGTGGAACTGGTAGACTTGTAGTTGTAAGTGCAAATACTCCTCCAGTTGCTCCAACTAATGGTACAACTTACACAGCAAATTCAAATATTGGTTCTGGTGCATCAACTGCTCAAACTGGTGCTGGTTCATTTGTTGTTGCAATAGGAAATTCGGCTGCAACTACTGTTTCTGGTCTAACTCCTGGTGTAACTTATTACGTACAAACATTTGAATATGATGGTTCGGGTACAACTATAGTTTACAATAGAACTCACAAAACATCTGTAGCTGCAAGTGGTACTCCTGGTAACCCTGCATTCAAATCTACTTCTACTGGAACTGTTGGTGCATCAACTTTATTGACTGCTGCTAACATTTCAACTGATGTTGATGTAAATTCTAATATTACTACTTTAAGTGAAGCAACTGATGGAAAATGGTTTAAATTTAAAATTAATTCAAATAGAAACAATTTCTATATTAGATTAAATACTTTACCTAAAAACTATCAAATTTACTTATATAATAACACTACTGGTACAGAAGTATTATTCAGAACTTCTGAAATAGCTTCTACTGGTGATGAAGTAGTTATAGTAAACAGTGCTACTGCTGGTGAATATTTAATTAAAGTATTCGGCTCAGATAGTGACCAATATAGTTCAAGTAACTTCGGTATTAAAGTTGTAACTAGTGCAAGCGAAATTTTAACTTTAACTGAATAATTAATTGAATTAGCAATTGAATTAGTAATAATAATTACACAAGAACTAAAAATTCTAAAATCAAGGTGGGCTAAGGAATAGCCCACCATTTATAAAGAAATAAATAATTTAAAAATTAATAGCAAGGAATTAGAAATGAACTTCAAAAACCTAATCAAGCTAGCAAGAGGCGTCCAAGGATGGACAGTTTCTGTAGCCTTAGCGCTTGCACTATTTATGTTCGCAGGAGAAATTCTAGCTCAAAATAACTATGATGTATCTTTACGTCAAAGAAGAATGGGCGACCAGATTGGTGTAGAAATTTGGTTGAAAAAAGCGAATAGTGCAGCTCCTAAAGTAGGTGGTATTTCTGTTGCGGTGAACTATAATACTTCATTTTTGTCACCAGCAGACCCTACGACTTATAGTAAACATCTTACTGACTCTATAGCAACTGATATAGATCAAACTGCTCCACTTCCATTTACAACTATAACTTCTTCATTTCATAGTTTAAATGGTTATGGTGCATTAAATGCACAAGCTTCAAATAGTGGGGGTGTATTTGTAAATCAACTTGAAGTAACTTCTACTTCTAACCCTAATTCTTCTGGTGTTACAGTTAGTTCAGAAGGAAGAGGTACTTTTGTAGGTATCCTTAGATTTGATATAATCAATGAAGCTACCTTAGGAAATAGTGATTTAACTAATATTATTCTTAATACAAGCAATGTTATTGGTGTTTTGGCTGTAACTGATGTTAATGGTAATGATATTACTTCTAACACTACTTTATTAGCTAACTCTATATTGACTATCAAAGGTATAACTATACTAACTCCAAATAGTTCAAATATTGCAGTTAATAGAAATAAAACTTATGCTTCATTATCTACTGCTGGTTATCCAATCTATTTCGAAAGAAGTGGTTTGATTACTCCAGCAATTACTAATGAGTATGGTTCTAATGTTTTAGCGTATGGTTTTGATTATTCAACTGACGGTGGTACAACTTGGTCAGCTGAATTTATGAGAGTCGCAGAACATAGAGAAACACAATCTGATTTATCATTAGCAACTACTTTAGATAATCACAGAAGTGGTTCTATAGTATCTTCTACTGGTTCAGTTGCAGGTTATTTAATTACACAAGGTAATGGTTCTCAGTTACCAGTTTATTCTTCAACTGCTGGTTTCGGTGGTGTATTAAGAGTAATCTGGGATGATGATCCTTATTTTGCAGAAAGATCAGAAAGAGCAAGAATTAGAATTACTCAATTAGCACAATCAGTAAAAACTGCTGATATTGATGATAGATTAATTCCATCTAATTCTCCTTTTGATATAAATGATTTTGATTTTGTATTATCTAGATTGTTTTTCTTACAACTTGATGGTGCAAATTCATACCTAAAAACTCGTGATGTTTACGAAAATGCCACTCAATTAACTGTTGAAGCTTGGATAAACCTAAATACTATTACTGATGGTACTGAACCAGGTATAGTTGCAACTGGTCCTGGTGCTGCTACAAGTAATGGCGAAACAACTGGCGAAGGTGCTTGGATTTTATATCTTAAAGATGGTAAATACCCTGCATTTAGAGCAAGAGAAGCTATCGGTGGAACTGGAAGAGGCGAAAATGGTGGTATTTATATCGCTCAAGTTGAAGATAGAGAAGCATTAACTGCTACAAGTGCAGCTGTGCCTATCGAACTTAACGCTGCTCATCCTGATAATTGGGTACACGTTGCTGCAACTGTGAGTGGTGGTACGGTATCATTATATGTAAACGGTGAATTAAAAGACAGAAAAGTAAATAACAACGCAAATAACATTAGAATGGCTTATATGAAACACCCAGTTTGGATTGGTGTTAACCCAACTGATGGTATTAGTGCTGGTGATTATTTACACGCTGGTATTAAAGAAGTAAAAGTATGGAAAAAAGCATTATCTCAAGAAGAATTAAGAAGTTATACTATTGGTGTAGCTAATCCTTTTACAGTGCCTGCAAGTGATAATAGAAGAGCTTTAGAATTATATTATCCTTTGGTTGGTACTCCTGATGATTTTGCAACTGATTTGACTCATCAAAACGGTGTTAATCCTGCTGGATACTACGTATTGCCAGATATTACTGCTCCACAAAGTCAAATTCCAACTGAAAGATATCCTTATAGACCAGATAGAGCACACATTAAAATTACTTCGCCATTAACTGGTGCTGGTGTTTCTAACCTGGAAGATAAAGTATTCCCAATCAGGTGGGCATCTTATGGAATGGGCGACTACGCTTCAAACACTGTATTGAATACAAGTTCTGATTTAGTTGTTGAATTCAGTAGAGATGGTGGAATTTCATGGGCTCCTGCAGTCGGTGAATTAAATGCTGGTTTAGGTACAGTAACTCCTGCTTCTTTATTAAATCAAGTTGATGTAGAAGATATTGGTTTAGGATGGATTCCTTACCAAAACTCTACTTTAGCTGGTGCTTACAATGATTTACAAGCTGTAATACCTACTACTTCTAACTATTCTAAATCAGTTATGTTAAGAGTTACAGGCTCTGCATCTAAAAATCAAGGTGGTATATCTAATACAACTGGTATATTTACTGTTGCTCCTCATTTTGCTGTTAAAAATACTGGTAATTCAGTAATTGAAATAGAAAATGGTTCAACTATGAATTTATTGGGTGGTGCTGCAATGTTAGAAGCTTGGGTTAGACCTTACAGATTCCCAACTACTGCAGAAGATTATTTCCCAATTATTAACAAAAAAGATACAACAACTGGCTTAACTCACTATGCTTTAAGATTATTATCTACGGGTCAAATTCAATTTGTTATTACAGATGAAGATGGTACAGTTAGAACTGCAAACAGTGATATTACAAAACCTGTTGTTGCTCCAAACTTACAAAACTTAGATTCAGCTTGGACACACGTATCTGTGTTTATGAATTTATCTAATGGTAGTGGTGCTTCTTCAATTAAATTCTATATTGACGGTACATTACAATCTGCAGATTCAATTATGACACAATTAGGTTCTAACGTAAATCCTAACGAAAACAATACTTTACCTGTTTATTTAGCTTGGGAGAAAAACACTACTGATTTAACTAGTAAATTCTTCATAGGTGAATTAAGAGGTTTGAGATATTGGAATGGTATCCCTGGTAATGTTTCTATTACAGGTAACGAACCTTCAGAATTAACGAACTTTGTTAGAGGTGCTGCATTAGTTAGATCTAATCAATTATCTTCAACATCAAGAGCAAATTTAACTGCTTCTTTTGATATGGATGGTGGTTCTTTCTTTGCAAACAATTTTGAATTCAAAAGTTTATTCTCTGGTACTTCTTCTGGAACTCCAGTTATTGATTCTTTGAATGCTGAAATAGTTTCTAACAATGGTTTGAGTTTTGTTGCTGCCGAACCTTATATCAAATTAGTTGAACCTTTGTTCCAACAAGAAGTATCTAATACTACTACTGACCTATTGGTTAGATGGACTGGGTTTGATTTTGATAGAGTTGACTTTAATACTGGTGATAACACAGTTTCAATAGATTCAGATTTAGAATATTCTGTATTTGGTGGTGGTGGTGTATCATCTGCAACTTATAATCCTACTTCTAGTGATAATGATAACGTTGCTTTCGTTGATGCATTTACTTTACCATTATCTACTACTTATATGTTCCAAGGTGTTAGTATGGCTCCAAACATTCAGTTTGCTGGTTTATTAGATATTTCTAAATCTGCAACTAATGGTACTACTCAATCTAGATTATCAGCTGTAAAAACTGATGCAAGATTAAGAATGAGAGCGAGAGCTACTGTTAATACTTTAGGTACTAATGAATATACTACTTTCAAATCTTTAAGAAATCAAGGTCCTTTATTCTCTATAACACCTGCTTCAAACTTTACTGTTAGAGCGTTGTTAGAGGGATATCATAATGGTGATGCACTTTCATTCAATGGACAAGTAGGTAATACTTTCGCCACTAATGGTGTTAGAATTACTCTTTACAGAGATGCAAATGGTGTACCTGGTACTTTAGTTGCTACTGCTTTATCATCAAGTGATTATGCTTCTAAAGATCCTTTAGACCCATTAAATGGTCCAAGAGGAGTTGATGGTTCTGTATTTGGAAATATCAATTTCGTATTTACTGATGTTGCAGATGGTAACTACTTTGTTGTTCTTGAACAACAAAACCACTTACCTGTAATGTCAAGATTTGCTGCTCCTTTTACTTTTACTGGTGATAACTTATCTACTTGGTCAATCGAATCAGGTTGGGATTTCCAAAATTGGAGTGGTGATTCTACAAATGTATTATTATCAACTGACTTATTACCTGGCGGAATTGGAACAAAATTCTCAGCCTTTGGAAATAGCCAAACTAACGCTGCATTGACTAATTATGGTACTACTGGTTTGAGATTCAATGATGGTCAATCAGGAAGTACAGCTTCTAATCAATTAGCTGGTTTAATTGGTGGTGATGTTGTTCGTGATGGTAGAATTAATACTTTAGATCGTGTGAAAGTTAGATTGAATAATGGTGTTGCAAACGCATTTTCTTCTGACGTTACTGGTGAAGGTGTTGTAAACGCTATTGATAGAACTATCGTTGATAGAAATGCTGGTATATCTTATTCTTTAGCTTCATTATACCCTGGCTTATATGGTCCAACTAGCATCGCTTCTGGAGATATATTCGAAGGTGATAAAGATGCTCAAGATATGTTCAACAGATTATCTGAAAGCTCTCAAAATATGACTGAAGAAGTTAATTCAAAATTAGCTATCACTCAATCAAATGGTGCTTTTGACTATGTTGTTTCTGCTGAAACTAACTTAGACAAAGAAACTAATATGGTTACTTTGACAATGTTTATTGAAAACAATGGTAAAGCGTTTGCTCCTGCAAATTGTACTTTTGCTAT
>Ga0209702_10000867_pt1 | contig 62417 bp, 60 predicted proteins | sample FRY01_FD_187210 | JGI IMG/M metagenome (GOLD analysis project Ga0209702, IMG submission 187210) | Freshwater microbial communities from Lake Fryxell liftoff mats and glacier meltwater in Antarctica - FRY-01 (SPAdes) (version 2) | ecosystem: Environmental > Aquatic > Freshwater > Ice > Glacier...
TTAATTAACTACGAACCAGATGCTGGATTAGAGTGGATTAAAACAGATTCAGGTTTTGAAGAAGTATTCTTCAGCAACAGCGGCAAGGCTATGTCTTGGGTTTTTAAACGAAAAGCACCCTAACGTAGCACAAAATTCTGCCCTAGATACACCCTTCTCACCTGCTCATCATTGGCAAGGTCTTCGGCCGATCCAGCTTTTAGAATATCTCCCTCAAACAGCAGATAGGCACGGTCGGTAATCCGAAGCGTTTCGTGCACATTATGATCGGTAATCAAGATTCCGATGTTCTTCTTCTTGAGTTTGAAAACGATTTCCTGAATGTCTTCAACAGCAATGGGGTCAACACCAGCAAAGGGCTCATCAAGTAGGATGAAATGGGGATTCACAGCTAAGCAACGAGCAATTTCTGTTCTTCTTCTTTCTCCTCCTGATAATAGGTCGCCTCTGTTTTTGCGAACGTGCTGCAATCCGAATTCATCAAGCAATGATTCCAGCTTCTCATGTTGCTCTTTTTTAGAAGCTCCGACCATTTCCAGAACTGCCAAAATGTTGTCCTCCACGCTCAACTTTCTGAAAACCGAAGCCTCTTGTGGCAAATAGCCGATGCCGAGCTGTGCCCGCTTATACATCGGAAGATTTGTGATGTCCTTATCATCCAAATAAACAGCCCCTTCATTCGGGCGGATGAGGCCAACAATCATGTAGAAAGAAGTGGTCTTTCCTGCACCATTTGGCCCTAAAAGACCAACTATCTCGCCTTGGCTTACTTCAATAGAAACGCCTTTTACAACCGTTCGGCTGCCGTATTTCTTCTTGATATTTTCTGCCCGAAGTTTCATTAGAAACGAATTCCTGCCCTTACTCTAAAACCCCAACCTCTTGCCGATCCGAGTTGGGAGACGTTTGGATTATCCAAGTGTGTAAAGCGTTTTACGAGGTCAACACTAATGATCTTGAAAATATTCTCAATACCAACGCTGGCCTCTACATAAGGCATTTTTTCTAACGTAAATGTTACTTGTCTATACTGATCGTTTCCGTATTCATCGAGGATAGGATTTCCTTTTTTATCCTCCACTCTCCTACTTGGGAAATTGAAAATATTGTCACTTTCCGTAAGTCCGGGAGTGTTTCCTACAGACACACCTCCCCAAACGGCTTTTACACCTGTGGTCATTCTCCATTTCAGCTTTTTAAGGAACGGGATTTTATTAAAAATAAAGCCGTTGAAATGATGATAATAATCAATCGAAATGTACTTATCGCTGACAAACTCAAACCAGTTCATCATATTGAAGGTGTTGGGGTCGTGGAAAAAAGTTTGGTTTCCACGATGGATGAAAAGCAGCGGAAATGGCACCCGCCCAATCATCCAACCTCCTTCAAATTGGGTGTCTGCAAAACCAATTGGGCTCATGTAAATTCGCTTGAATAAGCGCACTCCTATCTTATGGTATTCGTAGTTGGCATCAAGAAAACCCGGAATCGAATAGTTGTAGCTTATATCTAAAATTGGGTACTTATTAAGCATAGGAACCCTAGAAGACCGACCTTCATAATACTTGACATTTGGAGCGTAACGCAGCGTAAGACCAACCTCATTGGTAGCTACCAACTGTGGGTCTGGCAAGTTCTGATTTACGGGGTCGAACGTCAACGCGCCCGCCACTTCGCGCCTTCTATGTTCCAAATTTATTCCTAACCCAAGACCAAAATTCCATTCTTTCAAATAATTAAGTCTGTATGAATCGTAGTAAATCATCAGGTTTGCCAGGCCTCTTCTGGCAGAAAGAAAAATGTTATCATCGCTTGCAAGCAAAAGTGCCTGCCCCGGCATTTGAATATCGCGTTGAAACTCTGCGCCCAACTGATGGTAAGGCCGTTGATTGAACAGGTAAGTTACGCCACCGCCAAACTTCCATCGCTTGTCCTTTCTGTCGTCAAGACCATAGGCAACATAGGTTTGTAACTTCCACTTTTCGCTGAATTTTTTGTTGGTTTTAACAGCAAAACGAAATCGCCAAAACTCTACAGCATTAAGACTTACGGCATTGTATAGCGGGCCAAAATCAACTGGGCCAACCTCATAATACCCAGAAACGAGAAGGAAAAGAATATTCATGGCTCGTTTGAAGGCGGGTAAATCCTTCATTTCCTTGGTCATGTCGTACACGCCCTGCTCGTTTTTATTGAGTTCTTCGTGCCTCGCTCCGTTCCAAAACTCTTCGCCTTGCGTCTTTGCGCCCTCCTGAATGACAAACCGAGCGGGATCTGCCCAAACCGAATCGGGTGCTGGCCGATTGACAACTATATCCTTGTAGGTAACGGTCTTCTTACCATACATTCCCATGTTATTGGTAACGAGGTTGTAATCGATTGTCATCTGATCTTTAACCAAATGCCAGTTCAATTCGTCAGAATAATCGAATTCCTGCTGAATTTCTAGCGCACTCACAAAGTTGATGTTAGCGCTTCGCGTGATGGTCATGATTACTTTTTTCACCGCGTAGGAAGAATCGAGCGCTATCCAAAGATCTCCTCTAAAAGCAAGATCAGCGCTGTTCCTTGGCTGAAATGCCATCTGAACACACTGAACTCCGTTGATGTCCATCGTATCGAGGATGAAATACTTATAGGAGACGGGTGCAATATTGGAGATTGGACTCTTGAACTGCTTCTCCATCAAAAGGATGGTATTATCATAGATGTCAATATCTTGATAGATTTTCTCCATGAAATAGTCAATCCCTTCTGCATCCATAAAATCCTCAAAGCCAACGGTTTTCAGGCCATAAGTAACCTCCTTTTCCGCTTTAGGATCCTTGCGTAGATAGACCTTCGACTTGGTTTCGGTGAGATAAAGCGGCAAATACGGTTTCCCGTTCACGGTTGATGTATCAACATATTCCCACATAAAAGCAAACTTCTTGAGCGCCTTCCGGTTCATAAACTGCTCGGTGATGTTGTTGATGTCTAGCTGCATCTTTTCGTACTTGTCGTACTGATAATAATCGAAACCTTCCTTTCGGTTCTTATCTCTATTATCAACCACCTTTTGAATCAGTTCGACTGCAGGGTTCTCCTTGTTTTTATAACGACCTGTGGCTTTTACAACTACTTCATCTAGCTTAATCTGCTTGGGCTCCAATGCAAAGTCGATGGTATTGTTCTGGCCCTGAATGACCTCTTTTTCCATCACCTCATACCCCATAAAAGAGGCTTGTACCTTATCTGAACCCCACTTGGTGTCCATTTGATATTTCCCGTTGAAATCGGTGGTAGTGCCTACGTTTTTACCCACGAATGCCACATTAACAAACGGCAGCGGCTCGCCTGTAAGAGCATCGGTAATTACACCTTTGACTTTGGTTTTTTCTTGCGCTAGCATGACGCTCGAAATGAGCATGAAAAGCGCAACTACAAAATATCGGAAATGGGTCATAAAATAAGCCGCGCTTCTATCACAGGTTCAAATGTCGGCATTTGCCTTGGCTTCGTTTAGCAAAACCAATGCCGAAACTCCAATACTTATCTCATACAACAACATCAGCGGAAAAAATACGAGAACCTGACTTGATACATCTGGCGGTGTAATTACTGCAGCTAATATCAGGATACCAACGACCGCATGTCTACGATATTGCCTTAGTGAAGCTGGGGTAACCAACCCAATTTTTGTTAAGAAATAAATTAGAATCGGCAGTTCAAATACAACTCCGCTTGCCAGCACAAGCGTGGCAATGGTGCTGAAATAACTGTTCAAATCAATCTGATTCCGAATGGTTTCGCTGACTTGGTATGTGCCCAGAAAATTGACAGAAAGTGGAGCAATAAAATAGTAGCCAAAAAGCACTCCGATGATGAATAGCAGCGACACATAAAACACCAGTCCATTGGCGTATTTCTTTTCGGTGCTATGAAGACCTGGTTTAATAAAACGCCAAATTTCAAACACAACATACGGGAACGCCACCACAAATCCGGCAATAATGGATACCACAATATGTGTGGTGAACTGGCCAGACATGCTGATATTGATGAGGTCGAAAGGCATCTCTTCAAAGCATAGCAGATCAAGATATTTGCAGGCCATTCTATAGGTCCAAAAATCGCCCCTTTTTGGACCAAGAAGCAACGTGTCAAACATAAAATCCTTGGCAATGAATGCGCCAATGGCCAAAATGAAAATGGCAGATACCGAGCGCACCAAATGCCACCGAAGCACTTCTAAGTGCTCTAGGAACGACATCTCTCCTTCTTCTCTTACCTCGCCTTCAGGGAGTTTTCTGCTCATGGCCCGCAAAGGTAATCGTGCGTTTCGTTTATTGACCGAATACAAACAGTTAACAGAATTGCAAAAATCACATCACTTTATGTCGATTAGGCAGACACGGCTATCTTCGGGGCTTAATTCATTAAGGAATATCCGTTTGTTTACACACAGGATCTAGTGAAAATCAAATTCGAGATTCAAATATGCACAAGTGAACTTGTTTTTAGCCACAGAAACACAGAAGGCTCAGAATAAAGGAAGTTTTTCTGTGAAACCCTCTGTTAATTCTGTGTTTCTGTGGCTAGTTTTATGTTGACCTGAGAACGATTGAAACAGCTCCTCAAGAAAGAAGGAAAAATGAAATTGGAAAGAAAATCAACCATCGCATTTCTTGCAATTCTGCTTTTGGCAGTTTTAATCGGCACATACTGGAATCATTTTGGCAATGGTTTCCACTTTGATGATAGTCACACCATTGTTAATAATGGTTATGTCAAGGATTTGAAATATTTTAAGGAGTATTTTACCGATGGCGCCACGCAAAGTTCGCTACCTACCAACCAATCTTACCGACCAATTGTAACGCTTTCTGCTGCAGTAGATTACTATTTGGCTGGAAATAAACTGGATCCATTTTACTTTCACATTTCTACTTTTTTGTGGGTAATCTTTCAAGGAATATTGATGTTCTTTCTATTCCGCCAAGTTTTTCGGAAGTTGACAGGTTCATTTGCGGCTGACGCGGTGGCTTTATTTGCCGTTGCATGGTACGTGCTTCACACCGCCAATGCCGAGTCTATCAACTACATTTCAGCACGGTCAGACATCATTTCCACCGCTTTGGTTGTGGCGGCTTTTGTGGTGTATCAATACACTAATGGCAAGAAAAAGCTTTGGGCGCTTCCTATTGTTGTTTTAGGTATTCTCACCAAACCAACTTCTGTAATGTATGTTGGATTGCTTTACGCATACATTCTGCTTTTCGAGGAAAACACCAATTTGTCTAATCTCACAAGTAAAACCTTGAAGAGTGGATGGAACGCCTTTAAAAAATCGATTGCCGCAATTGTGGTTTGTGGTATTGCCTTTCTGTTCACTAGGCAAATGGAACCTGATACGTGGATTGCTGGAGGGCCATCGGTTTACAATTACCTAATTACCCAACCGTTTGTTATTCTAAGATATTTCTGGACGTTTTTTATCCCAATAAACCTGAGCGCAGATACAGATTGGACACTTGTTACCAGCCTTTTAGACTATCGATTCATTGTCGGAATGCTGTTTCTGATTGCCTTAGCGGCAACCATCATTTACTGCTCAAAGAAGAAACAATTACGTCCAATTTCATTCGGACTCATCTGGTTTATTGTAGCTCTCATTCCAACTTCAAGCATTATCCCATTGGCAGAAGTAACCAACGATCACCGAATGTTCTATCCATTTGTGGGACTCACCATGGCAGCTTCGTGGTCGTTCTATCTCATATTCCAGTTAGCACAAAGTCAACTAAAAAACTCCCCAGCCATCCGTTATATTACCATGCTTTTAGGGCTGATTATTCTGGCCGGAAATGCATACGGAACCTATCAGCGGAACATTATCTGGTCTAGCGATGAAAGTCTGTGGCGCGATGTGACCGTTAAAAGTCCGAACAACGGTCGTGGGCTGATGAACTACGGATTGGCAAGGATGAGCGTTGGCGATTACCAAACCGCCATTGACTTATACAACCGTGCGTTTTCTACCCAGTACGGAAACCATCCTTATTTGAGCCTGAATATGGCCATTTGCCAAGGAGCAGTTGGCAACAGCGAATTGGCTCAAAAATATTATGAAGAAAGTATCCAGAAGGGGTCTAGCTATCCAGATTGCCATTATTTCTATGCGCAATGGCTGACAAAAAAGGGAGATGTTTCCAATGCACGCTACCATCTTTCTGAAGTTCTGAGGCTGAGTCCTGGCCATGAGCCAGCTAAACAATTGCTCAATGGACTTACGACAAATGCCAATCAAGTCTTAAAGCAGAAAGAAACACTTGCAACCACCAATCCTTCGCCAGAAAATTATCTCAATCTCAGTCTTGAATATTATCGGCTAAAACGGTTTGAAGATTGCATTGCTGCATGTAGAAAAGCAATTGAACTAAAGCCAGATTATGCCGAAGCCTACAACAACATATGTTGTGCATACAATGAGTTGAATGAACCAGAAAAGGCAATTAAAGCCTGTGAAAAGGCGCTGGAGCTTAATCCTGGCTATGAACTTGCCAAGAACAACCTAAACTGGGGAAAAACTCTTCTGAGCAAATAATTTAGAAACCCACTAGGCTACTCATCCACGCTATCCTTCCTAATCTGAGAAAGTTGTTCGGCAATTAACCCAAGAAAGAAGAACAGCAAACCAGTGGTGAACCCAAGCATGGCGCCCGTACTAACTCCTCTTCCACGCAAAGCAATAGGAATACCCCAAGCCAAGGCTAGCGCAACACTCATAAACGCAATGGGGAAGAAAACGCGCATGGGATTGAATAGAACCACAATATTCAATATTTCTTTGACCGTTTCGATGGCGGTAAGCGTACTAATGGTACTAACACCAGCAGTTCGGGGCTTTATATTAATGGGTTGTTCCAACACCAGATGGCGTTTACTGATAAACACCATGGCAATGATGTCGCTATAAGCCATGTGGTCGGGACAAAGTCGGATATAGCGTTTGGCCATTGCCGTGTTATAAATTTTCATTCCCGAATTGATGTCGTTTATATGAATAGGTAAAAGCAGTTTGGCAAACCACCGAATCAGGCCCTTTCCTATACCTCTATATAAGGATGCGTCTTTATGGGCCAATCTGCTGCCCACAATCATATCTGCATCCGTGTTAATTATCATTTCATGGAGAGCAATTACATCGCTCAAATCATGCTGACCATCGGCATCAATCGTTATTACATATTCTGTCACCGCATTGCGAATTCCCGTTTTGATTGCACCACCATAACCTCTGTTCACTTTATGCGAGTAAAAAGCAAACCGCTCCGAGCCTTCGTGTTCCTTCAGAATATTTAGCGTTTCATCCTTCGAGCCATCGTTAACAATGATTAAATACAAGTCGTTTGCATTGACAAACGCAATCAACTCAGGAAAAAGTTCTCGCAACGAACCTTCTTCATTATAGGCAGGAATGATAATTGTAAGGTCTTGCATCAAATTAAAAACGGTTGAAATCTTCTAAACTGGCTTGCATTCGATTTATTATGCATGCAGAATTGTTGTCCTCGTTGCAATAATCATAAAAGTAAGCGTTAGTGCCTAGCAAACATGCTGAAAAAACGAGTTTATTACTCACATTTGCGCCCCCAAAAAACACCAGTTCATCGTTGGACTTCTAGGGTTCAGATAAAAACTAAAAATACGGGTTTGTGGTTTTCGGCAAATACCTATCTTTAGACATCAAGGGAAAAAAATTGAATGGAAACAGCAGTAGGATCAGAATTAAAAGAAGCGCTAAAGAAGCATTTCGGGTTTAACCAGTTCAAAGGAGAACAAGAGGAGATTATTAAGAGTGTGCTAGATGGCAACGATACGTTTGTCATTATGCCCACTGGTGGAGGTAAATCACTGTGCTATCAGCTACCTGCATTTTTATCGGAGGGAACTGCCATTGTTGTTTCTCCACTTATCGCTTTGATGAAAAATCAGGTGGATTCCATCCGAAGCTTTGGCACGGAGCGCGGAATTGCACATTTTCTGAACTCATCTCTTAATAAAGGTGAGGCCGAGCAGGTGCGAAGCGATATCAAAGCGGGAATCACCAAATTGCTATACGTAGCGCCAGAATCGTTGAACAAGCAAGAGAACATCGATTTCTTCAAGGGTGTAAACATTTCGCTGGTGGCAATTGATGAGGCACACTGCATTTCTGAATGGGGACACGATTTCCGCCCAGAATACAGAAGATTGCGACCGATGATTGAGGCAATTGGGAATGTGCCAGTAATGGCATTGACTGCAACTGCAACGCCAAAAGTTCAGGGCGATATTCAAAAAAACCTTGGAATGACCGAGGCAAATGTGTTCAAGTCGTCTTTCAATCGCGACAATCTTTATTATGAGATTCGTCCGAAGTCGAAGAATGTGGCGCGCGATATGATTCGTTACATCAAGGAGCACGAAGGAAAGTCTGGAATTGTCTATTGCCTCAGCCGTAAAAAAGTAGAAGAGATAGCCGAAACCCTTCAAGTAAACGGTATTAAGGCATTACCATATCACGCAGGATTGGATGCCGCAACACGTGTAAGGCACCAAGATGCCTTTTTGATGGAAGATGCAGATGTGATTTGCGCTACTATCGCCTTCGGAATGGGAATTGACAAGCCAGATGTTCGGTTTGTTATTCACCACGACATTCCCAAAAGCCTCGAAGGATATTATCAGGAAACAGGACGTGCTGGACGCGATGGCGGAGAAGGAAACTGCGTTGCTTTCTATAGTTATGACGACATAGCAAAACTGGAGAAATTCATGCAGGGAAAGCCAATCTCTGAACAAGAAATAGGAAAACAGTTGTTAGGAGAAGTTGTTTCGTATGTCGAAACTTCCGTTTGTAGAAGAAAATTCATCCTACATTATTTTGGGGAAGAGTTTGACGCAAAAGGCTGTAATGAACATTGCGATAATTGCAAGCACCCGAAAAAACAGGAAGAAGCACAGGACGAACTGACCGCCATTATTCAAACTGTGGTTGACATCAAGGAAAAATTCAAATCCAAACATGTGATAAACATCATGTTGGGCGTGAATTCATCACAGATTAAATCCTATAAACACGATACGCTAGATGCTTTTGGCGAAGGAGCCGAGAAAGGCGAACGCTACTGGCAATCTATGGTTAGACAGGCTGTAATTCACGGCTATTTATCTAAAGACGTTGAAAACTACGGCCTATTGAAATTGACAAATGTTGGACAGGCTTATTTAGACAAGCCAACTTCATTTATGATGACAATTGACCACAATTATGAAGCAGCTACCGAAGCAGAAGATTCCATGGCTGCTGGCGCGATGAAAGGTGGAGGCTCGACTGACGATGTGCTGCTGAAAATGCTGAAAGACCTGCGGAAGGATATTTCCAAAGAAGAGAACCTTCCTCCGTTCGTCATTTTCCAAGATCCATCGTTGGAAGACATGGCGTTCCGATATCCGATTACCATGGATGAGCTAACCGACATTACAGGTGTTGGAGCAGGAAAAGCCCGAAAATATGGTGAACCTTTCTTGGAGCTCATTCAGCAATACGTTGAAGAGAACGAAATTGAACGCGAACAAGACATGGTTGTTAAAACCGTGGTCAACAAGTCGAGCAACAAGGTTTATATCATCCAAAGTATAGATAGGAAACTTGATCTTCAGGATATTGCCGATGCAAAAGGTTTGAGCATGAACGACATCCTAACTGAGATTGAACACATCGTTAGCTCTGGAACTAAAGTGAACATCGACTACTACATCAACGAGGAAGTGGATGAAGACAAACAAGATGACATCTACGAGTATTTTCAGGAAGAGGCCGAAACAGATAGTATTGAAGCTGCATTGGCCGAACTAGGAGAAGAAGATTACACCGAAGAGGAAGTACGATTGGTGCGCATCAAATTCATTTCGGAGTTCGGGCATTGATAAAACTTAAGGGTCGTTAACTTTTTGAAAGTTGACGACCTTAATTTGCAAAAAGGACGGCAATTGCTGTCCTTTTGTCATTATCGCAAACACCTAATTGGTAGTTTTACCGCCATGACTATTTCGTCAACCCGCAAAAAGCAGAACCGATTCAGAACCTTGCTGAAAGCATCCATTTTCTGCACTTATTTGGTGATTTTGGCTGGAGCTGTTGTTCGGATGACGGGTTCGGGAATGGGCTGCCCCGATTGGCCAAAATGCTTCGGGAGCTACATTCCGCCAACCGACATAAGCGAACTTCCAGAGGATTACAAAGAGCATTACATTGGTGTACGCAAAACCAAGAATGAAAAGCTAGCGAAGCTAATTCGACCCCTTGGTTGGAACGAATTGGCGGATCAAATCAGCCACGATCCAAGCATTTACGAGGAAACGGATTTTATTTGGCAACGCACCTGGATAGAGTACGTGAACCGTCTGGCTGGAGCGTTGCTTGGCGTGTTTCTATTTGCCGCATTTCTGGCCTCACTCATTTATTGGAAAAAGAAACGGAGTATTCCACTCATTGTGTTCGGAATCATCATTGTCACTGGTTTTCAGGGTTGGATGGGTTCGATAGTGGTTTCAACAAACTTACTTCCGGGTGTTTTGACCGCGCACATGCTTTTGGCATTTTTGGTCATTGCAGGATTGGTATATCTCTACGTAAAAACCGCTTTTGGCATCCGTGCCATGGCAACATTGAGAATGGAAAATACGATGCGTTATGCGCTTGCAGGTTTAATTACGCTTACTTTAATTCAAGTGTTGCTAGGAACACAGGTTCGTCAGCAAATAGATGTGATTGCTAAAGGTTTTGACCATGCTCAACGAGAGCTTTGGATTTCGCAACTGGACTGGATTTTCAAAGTCCATAGGTCATTCTCACTTTTGCTTTTATTCGGAAATGCATGGTTGTGTTATCAGATATTCAAGTACTTGCATCATTATAATGCGGTTTTCAGAACAGCCATTTACTTGGCCGTATTTGTGGGTATTGCAACCATTTCGGGAATTGTGATGGCCTACTTTGGAGTTCCTGCCTGGGCGCAACCCATTCACTTATTCCTTTCGTGTCTGATTTTTGGCGCGCAGGTTTATCTGTATTCAGCCTTCGGCAGAAAAACACAAATCAGCACAAGTTCTATGACGATCGACTGAAGAAAGTCTTGAGAAAGTCGTCAACTTTCAAAAAGTTAACGACTTTAAATCACTCCCACTTGAGCGTCTCGATGAGATGCCGAATGTCCTCCTTCAGAAAATCAATTACAGGTGCAAGCGAATCATTATTAGGAGAAACATTGAAATACAACGCTCCGCGAAGAAAGTGGTCGGTACTATCGGTTAAATGAAACTGTAATGGCGATGCCGCACGACTTCCCTCAACCGTGTAAAGCATTCCGTAAACACGAGTATCATCTTTAATTATGAGCGTCTCTTCTATCCCCGATGCCTTGCTGATGTGTTTATTGGTGAGTTCGCGCGAATCCTCAAGATAACCGGCCAAATTTCCATTAATTGGCAGATAGCTAAAATACAACTGCGCTTTAAACTGAGGATACTCAATATTAAACCAGCATGAATCTGATTGAATTCGCGTGTCGGGTTTGAATACCGAATAAGTGGCAATTTCAAACGAATACGGACAACCCGTTTCAATCAGTTTGTATTCCTTTTCAGGAAGGGAAATCCGCATATATCCACGTGGTTTCGGAGTATAATCCTGATTGCAGGAAGCAAACCCAACTACTGAACAAAGCAGCAGAAAGAACAATTTTCCTCTCATTCTTTTTCTATTTCCTCAACAGGAAGTCGTGTCACCTTTACCCGCTTAATTCGCCTTTTATCCACGCTCTCAATCGTGAATTCGTATTTCTCGAAACTCACTTTCTGATTTTTCATTGGCATTTTACCCGACTGCTCAAGGATAAACCCTGCCAATGTATCTGCCTCGCCTTTCTGCTTTTCAAATCGTTCACCGTCAATCTTTATCACGCGATAAAACTGCTTCAGATTGGTCTTGCCCTCAAATACGTAATTGTCGTCATCCAGCTTGGAATACACCACTTCATCATCATCAAACTCATCCGAAATATCTCCTACAATCTCCTCAATGATGTCCTCCAACGTGACCAATCCTTCGCAACCGCCATACTCATCAACCACAATGGCCAAATGGACTTTCTTTTCTCTGAATTCCTCCAAAAGATCATCAATCATCTTACTTTCAGGAACGAAAAAAGGCGGACGCATCAGGCTCTGCCAACCAAACCCGTCCACCTCATCAATGTGTGGCAAGAGGTCTTTGATGTGGATGATGCCAACAATCTTGTCCAAACTTTCCTCGTAAACGGGTACGCGTGAATAGCCCGATTCCAAGATGCCTTCTAGCAGTTCGCGATAAATCATTTTGTTAGAAAATCCTTCCACGTCTGTACGTGGTTTCATAATCTGCTTTACATCCGTATTGCCAAATTTCACAATCCCTTCAAGAATTTTTCGGTCTTCCTTTTCTCTGATTGATTCCGCCTTGGTCAAATCAAGCGCGTGGCTCAATTCATCCACAGAAATTTGTCCATTGTTTGCCGATGCAAGCCTATCCACAACGGTTGTCATTTTTATGAGTGGCACGCTCAAAAACGAGAATATGATAGACATATAAGACAGCGGAAACGACATGATGGATGCAAATCCGACTGCATATTGATTCGCATACACCTTGGGGATTATCTCACCAACAAGCAGCACGATAAGTGTGATCCCGAAAACTTCAACCACTCTTCCTATAGGAATTATTCCGCCTAATAGATAGTTGAGACTCTCCTGCGGAATGTTCTTGGATGTGAGATAGGTGGATAGAATAACGATTCCCACGTTCACGAAATTGTTGGCGATGAGGATAGTTGCCAACAGCCGTTTAGGGCGCTTCAACAGAACCAACGCCTGTTTACGTATCCTCAACGGAGACTCCTCCAATTCGTCAATATTCGCTTTGGAAAGGGAAAAATACGCCACTTCTGCCCCAGAAATCATCGCGGAACAGGCAAGCAAGACAATAAGCACCATCAACCCAAAAATGAGGTCGAACGGCAACCAGCCAGAAAGCAGCACTAAATCAATAAAGGTGTAAACCTGTTCGGGAGGGTCTTCCAATTCAGGTCAGATTCGTTAAACTAAAACCTGCCATAAAATTAAAATGGAAGGTCATCGTCAATATCATCAAGCGAAGAAGGCTGTGGCTCATTTACTTGATTTTGTTGTGGGGAAGCAGACTGTGATTGTCCAACACCTGAGGATGAACCTGAACCGCTATTAGGACTGCCGAGAAATTGCATTTCATTCGCAACTATGTCAGTACTATAACGATCATTTCCGTCTTTATCAGTCCATTTCCTGGTCTTAATCCGACCTTCAATATATACTTGACTACCCTTTTTTAAATAACGCTCGGTAACATCAGCCAATGCGCTCCACAGAACGACATTATGCCATTCGGTATTTTCCTGCTGCGTTCCATTCTTGTCTTTGTAACGCTCGGTTGTTGCCAATCTGATGCTGGCAACCTTTGTTCCGCTTTCCAATGTTTTCACTTCCGGATCTGCACCCAAGTTGCCGACCAAAATAACTTTATTTACTCCTGCCATGATTTCTATATTTTTTAGGTTAGTATCAAAGGTTCTAAACTTCTTTCAGAATAACAAGAGTTTGTTTCTCCAAGTAGCGATTTATCAGTCTGGGAAAGGCAAGATCTTTCAATTTCTCGGTTTTCACCCACGTGAAATCCGAACTTTCAAAGCTATCACTTCTCATCAATATGAATTTTGCAAAAATGCGCTGATGCGAAAGGATGTGCTTGAATTCCTGAGAAATATTCAGAACAATATCTTCTTTTCTAAGGTTTAGCCTATCGAGAAAATCCGAATCATCAAGTTTTGATTCCGTCTCAAGCAATGGGAACTCATACAATCCTTGCCAAATATCACCCGAACCACGTCTACAAATCAAAACTTCATCATTAGAAATACAAACTGAATAATAGAAGAATCGGTCGCGCACCTTTGTTTTCTTTGAACGTACAGGTAGCTCACTTTGCAGATTTCCAGCAAAGGCTTCACAGGAAATACTCAACGGGCATTCTTTACAATTTGGATTAATGGGAGAACAAACCGTTGCCCCCAGTTCCATCATCGCCTGATTATGGTTTCCCGGATATTGCTTCGCGAGGACTTCATTTGCAAGCTCAGTGATTCTGTTCTTCGTAGCCGTTTCATCAATAGAATCTGTTATTCCAAAATATCTTGACAGTACGCGATAAACGTTTCCATCAACAGCCGCCACAGGCAAGCCGAATGAGATGGAACCAATGGCCGCAGCGGTATATGGGCCAATCCCTTTCAGTTCGAGCAGTCCTTTATATGTTTTAGGAAAAATGCCGCCCAGTTCATTCGCCACCAACTTGGCCGTGAAATGAAGATTCCTGGCCCGAGAATAATAACCCAAACCTTCCCACAATTTCAAAACCTCATCTTCATTTGCATTGGCAAGATCTTCCACTTTAGGAAATACAGCAATGAACCGCCCATAATACGGAAGCCCCTGATCGACCCGTGTCTGCTGCAGAATAATCTCCGAAATCCAAACTTTATAGGGGTCTTTCGTCTCTCGCCAAGGCAAATTGCGCTTCACCTTATCATACCAATCGAGCAATTTCGTGCTTGGAAACGTGCTCATTTCATTTTTTGATTTCAAGTGCTCAAAAATAAGCAGTCTACCATTTCACGGTTCAAATATTCCTATACCTTTGCAGCCCCTTTATCAGGAACAGTAATAGGCTCAAAATCAAGCACTAATGACAAAAGCTGACATCGTAAGCGAGATCTCTGATCAAACAGGAATCGAAAAACTACAAGTTCAACACACAGTTGAAGCCTTCATGGTCTCCGTAAAAAGCGCTCTCGCCAAAGGCGATAACGTTTATTTGAGAGGATTTGGAAGTTTTATTGTGAAGAAACGAGCCCAAAAGACAGGTCGCATCATCTCCAAGAATACGACCATTGTTATTCCAGCTCACAGCGTTCCCGCGTTCAAACCTGCAAAGACCTTTATTGGTAAGGTGAAAAAGAGCGTTAAATAGATTGAAGCTTCCCCAAATCATATTGGTTCTTTTGGCTGCTGTTTTTGGTGTCATTCTATATATGACGCCAATTTCTCCGATTGCCGAAAAAGCTGAGGCTGCCGAGACTCCTGTAGATGCTGTTGAATACAACATTCAGGACGACCTTACGGAGATCAAGAACAATCTTGATAGTGCTGCATTGGCCGAAGTGAACAAGTGGGAAGCATCAGAAAACGAATTCGCATTTGACACGTTGGTGGGTTTTTATGACATGCTTCGCAAACCTGTCGGTGCGGCTTTTTATGCACTGAAACGAGCAGAACAGACCAATACTGCCGAGCATTGGACAGAGGCTGGCGAGCGTTTTCTGCTCAACGCAAAATATATGGGCGACCAACCACGCAAGGTCAACTGGTTTGCGCAATCGCGAACTTGCTTTGAGAAGGCTGTTGCACTCGACCCAGAAGACCTCGATATTCAAGTTGACCTTGGTGTGTGTTTGATGGAAGGTTCAACCTTTATGGGAACGCCTCCAATGGAAGGAATTGGCATGTTGAAGGCAGTTGAGGCGAAAGACCCGAAGAACATTAAAGCGTTGATCAACCTCGGTTATTTTGGAATCAAATCAGGCCAGTTTGAAAAGGCAGAAGAGCGTTTCAAGCAGGTGTTGGCCATTGACAGTAAGTATGCTGAAGCGTATCTCTATCTGGCCGACCTTCACGAACGTCAGAAGATGTATAAAGAGGCAATTGCCGACCTAGAGAATTTCAAGACCCTCATCGATGATCCCAAAAAGGTCAAAGAAGTGGACGATTACATATTAGAACTTAATAAGAACATTTAAATCACACAATCATGCCTTGCGGTAAGAAAAGAAAGCGACATAAGATGGCCACTCACAAGCGTAAAAAGCGTTTGAGAAAGAATCGTCACAAGAAGAAAAAATAATCAGCCTTTGAGATAAGGTTCACAGGCCGCCTCACGCGGCAGTGCCAACACCTTTTAGAGCATTGGGTCACTAAGACCCGATGCTCTGTTGTACGCTATGCGGTAGGCGGCATTAAAAACGCTATCCGTGAATTACGACCTGGTAATCTCATCGCAACCTTCTAAGGTTGATATTGCCCTTTTAAAGGACAAAAAACTAGTAGAACTCCACGAGGAGACGGGCAACAGCGCGTTTCAGGTTGGAGACCTATACCTCGGCCGCATCCAAAAAGTGATGCCTGGTCTTAATGCCGCATTCGTGAATGTGGGCTATGAGAAAGACGGGTTTCTACATTATTTAGACCTCGGCCCCAAGGTAAAATCCTTGATGAAGTTTATCGACCTAACTAGGGCCGATAAGCTCAGATCCCCGTTACTCGACAAATTTCGGCCTGAAGCCGAGATTGATAAGAACGGCAAGATTGATGATGTCATGAAACAGGGAAAAGAGATCCTTGTGCAAGTGGCAAAGGAACCAATCTCTACCAAAGGGCCGCGATTGACCACGGAGCTTTCCTTCGCTGGAAAATTCATGGTTCTCGTTCCGTTTTCGGATAAGGTCAATATCTCTCAGAAGATAAAGAGTAAGGAAGAAAGCAAACGCCTGAAAGACATTTTCAGAGACATCAAACCGAAAGGATTTGGGCTGATTGTGCGCACTGCTGCTGAGAACAAGAAAGTGGAGGATCTGGAAGCAGACATGAACGATCTTGTGTCGCGCTGGACAACGATGGTTGAGAAGGTAAAAGATGCTCAGCCTGCAACTAGGGTAATGGGTGAATTGAGCCGCACATCATCCATGATTCGCGATATGCTAAGTTCCAACTTCGATAGCATCCATGTTGATAGCAACGAAGTGCATGATGAGATCAGCAAATATTTAGCGAGTTCGCCAGACAAATTGAAGAAATTGAAGTTCCACAGGGGGCCTCAACCGTTGTTTGAGAGTTTGGGTCTGAATAAGCAGATTAAGGCTTCATTTGGCAAGAACGTTACGTTCAGAAACGGTTCTTATCTGGTGATTGAGCACACGGAAGCATTGCACGTAATTGATGTGAATTCTGGCCCTCGAACCAATGCGGGACAGGATCAGGAGACGAATGCTTTGGACTGCAACATCGAAGCCGCCAAAGAAGTGGCGCGCCAACTCCGCTTGCGCGATATGGGCGGCATCATCGTGGTAGATTTCATTGACCTGCACAAGGGCGAAAACCGAAAGCAGCTCTATAATGTGCTCACCGCTGAAATGAAGGACGACCGTGCCAAGCACAATATTCTTCCTCCATCTAAATTTGGATTGATTCAGATCACGCGTCAACGTGTTCGTCCTGAGATGAATGTGAAAACACGCGAAAAATGTCCGAGCTGTGGTGGAACGGGAGAGATTGAAGCAGCGGTGCTTTTTGACACCGAAGTTGAAAATAGCGTCAGTTTTGTGATGATGGAGCAGAACGAGAAATCGATTACGGTTAAAGTTCATCCGTACATCGCTTCGTATCTGACCAAAACCGAAAGTTGGTTGCCTTGGTCTAAGAGTGTTGTCAAAGAGTGGCAAAAGCAATTTAATGGTGTGATAAAGGTTGAATCTTCAACTAATTATCACTTCATGGAATACCATATTTACAACAGTCGTGGCGAGGAGATTCGACTTAACTAAACCGAACCTCTCCAAGAAACTTGCACGCTTTGCCGACATCGGCAAGTTTGAAAATTGCGTGGAAGTTCCTTTGGCGCACGAGCTGCAGGATTTTCCACTAAAAGGAAAGTGGGCGATAGAACATTTCAAGAATGACAACCCGATTACGCTGGAATTAGCCTGCGGAAAGGGCGAATACTCAACTGGCCAGGCTGCGCTTTATCCTAATCGGAACTTCCTTGGCATTGACATCAAAGGCAACCGCATTTGGATTGGCGCCAAACACGCATCGGAAAACAACCTTTCCAATGTTGGCTTTCTACGAACTCGCATCGATCACATTGCCAATCTTTTTGAGCCAGAGGAAGTAGCCGAGATATGGATTATTTTTCCCGACCCTCAGCTACAGGCGAACCGCGAAAGAAACAGGTTGACCTCCGCCAATTTCATTGAGCGCTACCGTCAAATTCTGAAGAAAGGAGGCATCGTTCAACTCAAAACAGACAACTTTCCGTTATTCCAATACACCCAAGAGGTGATTGCTGAATTGGGATTGGTAACGCTTTGCGAATCAACAGATGTGTATGCCGACCTTGAAATAGGCGAGAACAAATTCCTGTGCGAACGCGAGCGAGAACTCCGCATTAGAACCTACTACGAAGGACTTTGGCTACAAGAAGGGCGCAAGATCAATTACATCGCATTTACGCTTTAAACCATGTCTGAAAAGAAGGATGGCTTTTTTCAGGACGTATGGGCAGTAGCCCAACTAATTCCCAAAGGCCGCGTTACTTCTTACGGTGCCATTGCCAAATACCTTGGTAGCCCAAGTGCAGCCCGAATGGTAGGCTGGGCTATGAACGCTTCGCATTCAGCTACCGAACACATTCCTGCACAGCGCGTGGTTAACCGAATTGGAATGCTTTCAGGAAAATCTCATTTTGAAGGGCCAAACTTGATGCAGGAATTGCTCGAAAACGAAGGCGTCAAAGTAGAAAACAACCAAGTGATTGATTTTGAAAAACACTTTTGGGACCCAATGACGGAATTGGGTTTGGACTAAGGCAGGTGAGTCTCAAGGAGAACGGTAATGTCCATGAATTGAAGCCCTTTATTGTGGAAGCTGGCTAGGTAGTCCTATGCCTCTTTCTTTAAATCAGTTACAAACTGATTGTTTTACATGCCACACAAGTGACGCTGCGCTTAACACTTGCGCGAGCGGGGGTTCTTATTCCTGTATGACCTATTGGTTTTTGGAAGTCTCTTCGGTCTTGAAAGCTGAATTGAGACACAAATTGCAAACTTGCGCCAGCGAGGGGCTACTGTTTAACTGGAATAAATTCTAATTCGTTTCCGGCTTTGCTAATATTCATTCCAGCGCTAACCATATAAATCAGGCCTGCTAGACTCGCAGCACCGCCTACCCCTATTAAAGCCAACCCTGCATTTGGACTCCTAGTCGCAACCGCTCCTCCAATGCCTGCTATCGAAAATCCGGACAACGTCAGAATACCGCCAATCATTAACTGGTTTCCGCCTTTCCTGAGATAGAATCCAGACTGTTTAATCGTTCCATCTCTTTGAACGGTTAAATCAATTTTTGACTCATATACCGTAGGGTTTAGCTCCCCAACATAAGTCCAGTAGTCGCCTTGCATATACTTATAAAGCGCGGTAATTGGAACCTGACTGCTTTTATCTCGGGACTCAACTTTGAAGTGTAAGAAATCTGAATCTACCCTTAGAATCTCGCAAAAAAGCGTGTCCGCATCTGTAGTGATGAGTAAGTCCTGAGCGAATCCCGAAATGGAAAACAGACAAATAAGCACTGGAATCAATAAGTCTTTCATTCTGATATTTTGCACGAAGTTGAATATAAATAGTGTAGAATACCAATCCAATTAAGCGCAAATCTTCGATTCTACTTCGCTCCTCTATTTTGATGGCTATTGAGCACGCGTTACAAACGCGCGCTCAATGTCATTAAGTTAAGGAAATGAACATTTGATAATTGGTAACTTTTTGCGATGCCTATTTGATCCTAATTTTCTGAGTGATGCCTTTGACTGAAAAGGCAATGGCAAAAAGACCGAGTTATGATTTTGTGTCTGAGAGTACCAGATTTACTCAGACAGGACCAAAGAGCGTTAACGTCTGAGTCCTACGGACTTTACACGCAACCGTAAACTTCCCTTTGAGCAGTTAGTTTTGTGTATACTCAAATTGCTCAGGCGCAGTCTTCAATTGGAATTAGACAGTTTTTTCAAGCCCCCCCGCCCACGCAAGTCTTCCGTTTTTCGCGGGGGGTTTCATACACGTTTGCAATTACTGGGAACGCAAGTTCAGCAATCACACTCTTCTTACAAGAGTAGTAATCGAATGCTTACTTTCGCCTTGACGATGAATCCTAATTCTCCGAAATGAAAAAACTCTTTGCCACCCTTAGGGTACTGACGTTCATTGCTCTCACCTGTTTTGTATATGTAGGTTGTAATAAAGACGAGATTGATAATCAAATCGAAGAAATCCCCGTAGAGAGTAACCCTGGCGAATGGATTAATCACGGAGGGCACGAATACCCTACTGTGATATTAGGCAATGGACAGGAATGGATGGCAGAGAATCTAAGGACATCAACCTATGCTAATGGAGATACGATACCGAATGTAGCTGGCGGCACACAATGGGTACAATCAACTACTGACGCTTGGGCTTACTACAATAACGACAGCCTATACGAAGAGGCCTATGGAAAACTATACAATTGGTTTGCAGTTGTTGATTCGCGCAACCTATGCCCTGATGGTTGGCACGTGGCAACAGATCTAGATTGGAATGTCTTCATTGACTATCTCGACCCAAATGCTGATGGGGGGAATTTAATGCCCAATACTGCTGGTGGAAAAATGAAAAGCAATGAAACCCAATATTGGCCAAGTCCGAATACAGACGGAACTAATGAGAGCGGTTTTTCAGGTCGACCAAGTGGAAATCGTTATTACAATGGAATCTTTTATGGTGTCGACATTACTGCGTATTGGTGGAGTTCAACAAGTCAACCAACGAACGATGGCGCTTGGTGCAGGGTATTAACATCTCATGAATACAGTGTACTTAGGACATTTCAGAACAAGAAAACTGGAATGTGTGTCCGCTGCATCAAGGATTAACCCCCCCGCCCGCGCAAGTCTTCCGTTTTTCGCGGGCGACTTGTGTGGTATTCAACATGATCAGTTTGTAACTGATCTCCCAAGACTCCGTCATCATCCTTCTCCATTCCTGCAAACCCATAACGATATCCCTTTCGCCATCAAACCTACTTCTTACTCTCCGCTAGAATAAAAGCCGCCAAATCCTCTACCTGAGAATCGCTCAACTTTTCTTTAGAGTAAATAGGCATGTATTCAGGTATTTTTTCCTTGGAAGAGGTTCCGTGGCGGGTAATCCAATAAATAGAGCCTCCATTACATTTCTTAAAATAACTTACCAACCAATCAAAATCCTTTTGGTCATCTCCAGAGCCAAAGACCGTCTTTTTTGTCACCTTTCCCTCTCCGTGGCAGTGCAAACAACTCTTTTCATAGATCCATTTGCCATTTTCCAAGTTTCCTTCTTTCCCCATTTTACGCTCCTTTACAGGAATGTCCTCAACGAAGGTGGCAGGATAACCATCAATGTATTTTGATTTAATCAACTTGATGCTAGCCGCCTTCTCTTCTGCGGTCTGACCAACCTTAGAAATTTGCGCCACTTCCTCTTCAGATAGATTAAGGTCTTTCAATTTCAATTCAATCGCATTCAGAAAATGAAGCATCGACTCCATTTCATCATCCGTCAACTCACGCCCTACCGAACATTCTTTTGAGCAAAGCTGAATGGCATTCTTCAGGTCATGACGTGCCGGATCAATCAGCTCCTTCCCGTACTTCTTCTCATTGTCGCCATTAAACCAACTGGTTCTGTTAGTAATACCATAAAGGGTTGAACCTGGCAGATAATCCAGATTGAACTCCTTAGCGTACTGCAACCGACTGTCCGAATCGTTGTCATCTGCAAATGGTGCTTCTGGCTGAATATTGTGGCAATCAATACACACGAAATACTCCGAAAGTCGGTACTCAACTTTCCCATCCATCCAAGGGCCGCCCGTCATAACCAAGTCCTTACCCTTCTCAATCTTCTCCATATCCTGAGTTCCAACATAGTGACTTTGAGCTTCATCTCCCAAAGCTATGAGCATGCTGCTTACGGGCGTCTGCGCATCATAAGAAACGGGTTGAAACAACATACTGGCCGTTAATACGCTACAGGCAACGATGGCAATTAACACAATGGGAATTCTATACATGATTGAGGGATTATTTTAAGGCCAATTTTAAGGAAAAGAACTGATGAACGAACTAACCAATCCTTAGTTAGACACCTGTCTTCTGCATATCAATGATTTGCACCATCGCATCAACCCAATGACTACATTTGCATTTAGAATGAATCTAAATAAGGAAAGTGTAGCGGAAACGCTCGAGAAGGTGAAGTCGCCAGCAGGCAATGTGAGCATTGTAGCTAGTGGCGAATTGAAGAATATTCAGGTTTTTGGGAAAGAGATTGACATTGATTTAGAAGTCAAGAGTCCGGCCCTCAACATTCGTAAGAAACTCGAAAGCGAAATTCTTGCCGCACTAACAGAGCGGTTTGGAGAAGTGAAAGTGCGCGTAGCCATTGCGGCCAAACCTGTTCAATCTGGGCCGCAAGGACCGCCTACATTAAATAAGGTAAAAAACATAATTGCCGTTGCTTCGGGCAAAGGCGGTGTTGGAAAAAGCACCGTCACTGCCAACTTGGCCGTTGGCCTTGCCAAGCAAGGTTTTAAGGTTGGATTGATAGATGCCGACATCTATGGGCCAAGCATGCCGCTGATGTTTGACATCGTAAGCGAAAAACCGCAGGTCACGGTTATAGAAGGCAAGCAGTACATGCTTCCCGTAGAGAGTTATGGGGTCAAAATCATGAGCATTGGCTTCTTCTCCGACCCCACGCAAGCCATCGTTTGGCGCGGCCCCATGGCAACCAAAGCACTCAAGCAAATGTTTGGCGATGTTTGGTGGGATGAGTTGGACTACCTCCTACTCGACCTTCCTCCCGGAACCGGAGATGTGCACTTGACCATAGTTCAGGCCGTACCCGTTACAGGCGCAGTTGTAGTGAGCACGCCACAAGAAGTTGCCCTTACCGATGCAAGAAAAGGTGTGGCCATGTTCCGCCTAGATTCTATCAACGTACCTGTTCTTGGATTGATAGAAAACATGGCATGGTTTACACCAGCCGAATTGCCCGACAACAAATATTATATTTTCGGAAAAGATGGCGTAAAAGGATTGGCAGAGCAGATAAATGTGCCGTTGCTCGGGCAAATTCCATTAGTGCAATCCATCCGCGAAGCGGGAGATGCAGGAAGACCTGCCTTGCTTCAAGGCAACACGCCTGTAGCACAGATTTTTAAAGACCTCGCCTTGGTGGTGAACCGAGAAGTTGAAAAAAGAAACGCATCAGCAGAAACCACCAAACGGGTGGAAATTACCACACGATAAGAAAGAGAAATGGACACGGAATTAAGAGACAGAGTGGAGGAAGCGTTGGAAATCATGCGGCCATTCTTGGCTGCCGATGGTGGCGATATGGAATTGGTGAACATCACCGATGATATGGTTGTTCAACTTAGACTTCTCGGTTCATGCAAAACCTGCAACATGAGCGAAATGACCCTCAAAGCAGGAGTTGAAGAGGCCGTAAAACGTTCTGTACCTCAAATCAAATCAGTTGAATCTGTTACTTTTTAAACTCCAACCAAAACCTCCGAGGTTTTGAAGACCTCAGAGGTCTCGCTCAATAACCGATAACCATCAACCCAAAAACAAATAACTCATAGTAACTTTGCCGCCCACAAAAACAAGCATGTCCGCAACATTAGAAAAGACCAAAGAGATAACCATCCTGTTTGCAGGCGATTCTGGAGATGGAATTCAGCTCACAGGCACGCAGTTTACCGACACAAACGCCCTTTTCGGAAACGACCTTAGCACCTTCCCTAATTTCCCTGCAGAAATTCGTGCCCCACAAGGCACATTAGCTGGCGTTTCGGGTTTTCAATTACACTTCGGAAGTATCGAAATCTTTACCCCTGGTGATGAATGCGATGCATTGGTGGTAATGAATGCTGCCGCGCTCAAAGCTAACATCAAAACCCTCAAAAAAGGTGGGATCATTATCGCCAATACCGATGGTTTCGACCCAAAAAATCTACGCCTGGCGAAGGTCGAAAGCGGAATTAGTGCATTGGAAGATGGTTCGCTTGCCAACTATAAAGTGTACCCAATTGAGGTAACAAAACTGACCAAAGAATGCTTGAAAGACAGCGGATTGGGGCAAAAAGACATTGATCGAACTAAGAACATGTTTGTGCTCGGTTACGTGCTTTGGATGTTTGATAGAAGCTTGGATCCAACCCTGAAATATCTTTCAGAGAAGTTTAAAAAACTCCCCGAAATTGTTGAAGCAAACAGCAAGGTTTTGCGAGCTGGCTACAATTTTGGAGACACAACCGAAACGCCAACAACCCGGTTTAGTGTTGATAAAGCGGAAATGCCGAAAGGAACTTACCGTAACATGATGGGAAACCAAGCAGCTGCCATGGGGCTAATTGCTGCGTCTCAACGCTCGGGATTGGAATTGTTTTATGGCTCCTACCCAATTACCCCTGCTTCAGACATCTTGCATGAGCTTGCTAAACATAAAAATTTCGGAGTAAAAACATTTCAAGCAGAGGACGAAATTGCTGCCGTTGCTTCGGCAATCGGTGCTTCTTTTGGAGGTGCACTTGGCGTAACCGCCTCAAGCGGCCCTGGTATTGCTCTCAAAGGCGAAGCCATCGGATTGGCGCTCATGTTGGAACTTCCATTGGTAATCGTAAACGTGCAACGTGGCGGCCCATCAACCGGGCTTCCAACAAAAACAGAACAAGCAGACCTTTTGCAAGCAATATATGGCCGAAATGGCGAATCGCCCGTGGCGGTGGTTGCAGCGGCCACTCCTGCAGATTGTTTCAAAATGGCGTTTGAGGCCTGCCGATTGGCCGTAGAACACATGACACCTGTTTTCTTCCTTTCGGATGGCTATTTGGCCAACGGAGCAGAGCCTTGGCGCTTTCCAACTGCGGAAGAATTGCCAGCTTTCAAAGCAAATTTCGCTTCTCCAAGCGATTTGAAAGACGGAGAATATCTTCCGTACGAAAGGGACGAGAATCTTGTTCGCAAATGGGCCATTCCGGGAACACTTGGTTTGGAGCATCGCGTGGGAGGAATTGAAAAGCAAGATGGAACAGGCAACATCAGCTACGACCCAGACAATCACCAGCACATGGTGAATACACGTGCGAAGAAAATCGCCAACATCGCCAATAACATTCCTCTTCAGGATATTGAATTGGGTAAGGCCAAAGGAAAAGTGCTAGTGCTTGGTTGGGGATCAACATTCGGTGCCATCAAAGCAGCCACCAAAGAACTTATTGAGGAAGGGTATTCGGTTTCTCACGCGCACATCCGATATCTCTTCCCTTTCCCTAAGAATATTGAAGATGTTTTGAGGAGTTTTGATACCGTTCTCATTCCGGAAATGAACATGGGGCAATTGAATATGATGATTCGAAGCCAGTTCCTCATCCCAACTGTAGCACTGAATAAGGTGAAAGGAATTCCTTTCAGCAAAAATGAGGTGAAGGATAAGGTTTTGGAGTTATTGGGTTAATAGTTATTAGGAAATGGGTTTAACCACAGAAGACAGGAAGGATGCACAGAGGGACACAGAGAAAAATTTCTCTGTAAAACTCCGTAAAAAGACTCTGTGTCTCTGTGGTAAAAATTAAGATATGGCAGAAGTATTAAGTGGCGAATTGACCGCCAAGGATTTTGAAACAGACCAAGAAGTAAGATGGTGCCCAGGATGTGGCGATTATTCCATCCTAAAGCAGGTACAAAAGGTAATCCCAGAGATTGGGGTGAAGCGCGAAGACATCGTGTTCGTCTCCGGAATCGGTTGTAGCAGCCGTTTTCCATATTATATGAACACGTATGGAATGCACAGCATCCATGGTCGTGCGCCAGCCGTTGTTAGTGGATTAAAAATCACAAATCCAGACCTGAGCGTATGGATGATTACTGGTGATGGAGATGCACTTTCCATTGGTGGAAACCATTTGATTCATCTGTTGAGAAGAAACTTTAATATTAATGTTCTTCTTTTCAACAATCAGATTTATGGTTTAACCAAAGGACAGTATTCGCCTACTTCGGAAGAAGGAAAGACCACCAAGTCAACCCCAATGGGTTCGTTAGATCATCCTTTTAACCCAGCCGCGTTGTGCTTGGGTGCAGATTCTACGTTCTATGCAAGAACAATGGACCGCGACCCAACCCATTTGCGTGACATACTATCTCGTGCAAATAAACACAAAGGCACTTCGATGGTAGAGATTTATCAGAACTGTAACGTCTTTAATGATGGCGCATTCTTTGGCATGACCGACAAAGTAACCAAAGCAAATCAGACCCTATTTGTTGAGCATGGCAAGCCATTGGTTTTTGGCGCAAACAGAGAGTTTGGCATCAAGCTAGATGGTTTTGCTCCTGTTATCGTAAACATGGATTCGGTAAGTGAAGATGAGCTTTGGATTCATGATGAGAACGACCGTGGAAAAGCCAATATCTTAGTACGATTCTATCAAGACCCATCGATTGGAGGAAACTTCCCTCGACCGTTTGGGGTGTTCTATACGGAACAACGGGCATGCTACGAAGACCAACTAATTGATCAGGTTGAGCTTGCCAAAAGCAGGTTCGGTGATGGCGATTTGAATGATTTGCTTCGCGGCAAAAGTACTTGGACAATTGGTTGAGCGTAGTTCAAACCCTACTTAAAAGCCGAAGCGGAAATCTTCAGGCAGGAACGAACTGAATCTCTCGGTTGTTGGTAGAACCAAGATCCTTGATATTCAAAACCGTCTTGTCCAATTCTTCAATCTGATAAACGCGAGTCTGGTTGTTATCTGTCAGAGTAACTTTATTGATTCCATCAGAAAAGACCCACGTTCCGAAGATGTTTTCTACCGTAGCGCCACTAAACGGAGAGTAGTTTTCTTCAAACGAACCACTGCTATTGAACTTGATTCGATAATCAGCGCGTGTATCTAAATATGACTCGGTAACATCTGTGCCGTTTTGAAACACTTTGGAAATTCTCCAATTGTTCGAAATATTATTCCTAGCCTGTTCATCCCTTGTGGCACAACCAGCACTCACTATCACTACTAACAATATTGCAACAAGCTTTTTCATAATTCTAATTTCTTTAACAAAGGTATTTACCTACAATTGGCACCCTTCGACCCATACCGAACGCCTTTTTGCTCACCCTTAGTATAGGAGGAGTCTGATATCTTTTGTACTCGTTCAAATTTACTAACCGCAAAATCCGGCTCACCAGTTCTTCAGAATGCCCCATTGCAATAATCTCAGCTGGTCCTTTACTATTTTCGATATACTGCGTCAAAATTCTGTCCAAGATTTCATAATCGGGCAATGAATCTGAATCTTTCTGATTGTGTCGAAGTTCTGCACTTGGCGCCTTTGTAATGATGCTCTCAGGAATCACTTCTTCGTCTCGATTAATCCATCGCGCCAGCTCATAAACTTCTGTTTTGTACAAATCGGCAATTACAGAAAGCCCGCCATTCATATCTCCGTAAATAGTAGAATATCCAACTGCGCACTCACTCTTGTTTGATGTGTTCAACAAAATATTTCCAAACTTGTTTGAAACGGCCATCAAAAGCACACCGCGTATTCTTGCCTGAAGATTTTCCTCTGCGAGATTAAAAGGCAAATCGCCAAACAACGGCTTCAAGTCTCGCTGAAAATTAATGAAGAGATTCTCGATAGAGATAATCTCATACTCCGTTCCGAGATTTTCAGAAAGCTTCACCGAATCATCCACCGAATGTCTAGACGAAAATTCCGAGGGCATCAATAGCGTACGAACGTTTTCTGGTCCTAACGCCTTCTGCGCTAGGTATAAAACCACCGCAGAATCAATTCCTCCAGACAAACCGAGAACGGCTTTCTTGAAGCCTAATTTTCCGAAGTAGTCCGAAATTCCGAGAACGACCGCATCATGAATGCGTTCAATTTTTGAACTTTTATTGATGTTCGGCTTCTTGTCTATCAATTCAATGTGACCAGCAAATCTGAAAGTCGAAGAATCCTCTTTGAAATAATCCAGTTCATGAATCAATTTCCCATGGGAATCGAGTGCCATGGAGCCACCATCAAAAATCAGTTCGGTTTGCGCTCCAACATGATTGGTATAAAGAATAGGAAGCCCATATTTCTTACAGTTCTTCTCCAGTATGCGAATACGGGCTTCGCGGTGCGAAAAATCAAACGGAGAAGCCGCAATGTTCACCATCAGCTTTGGATAGTGCTTCATCAGCTCGTCCATTGGACTGGTTATGTATAATGGGTCTTCGATGTTCCAAAGGTCTTCGCAAATAGTGAGTGCTATCCGAACACCATTCACTTCAACCAACTCAAAATCTCGGTTAGGCTCAAAATATCGGTACTCGTCAAAGATGTCATAATTAGGAAGCAGCGACTTCTTCACCACTTGCGTTACTCTTCCATCTGCAAGCACAAATGCAGCATTAAAAAGCGCCTTTCCGCTTGCCGAATGGTTACGCAAAGGAGCACCAACAATGACAGTAATTCCTACGCATTCAGTGGCAATTTCAGCAATCGCCTTCTCGCATCTCAAAATGAAATCTTCAAATTCTAGAAAATCCCGTGGTGGATAGCCACAAACAGACAGTTCAGAAAAAACAATCAGGTCAACAGCCTCATTCTTTGCAGAATTAATCGCGCCAATTATCTTCCGAACGTTCTCTTCGAAGTTCCCGATATGATAATTAAGCTGTGATAATCGTATTTGCATGGATATAAAAAAGCCGAAGCTTAGGGCTTCGGCAAAGTTATTCTTACGTGTGGTAATTAGAACAGAATCCCAACATTTAGCGCAACATGATGGAGGTTCGCATTCAATTCAAACGGAATCTTTTTCGAGTAGTCCGAAACATCATGTTTAAACAAACCTTCTTCGGTTGCAACTTGTTGCCCCTTTGGGTCTTTCATCAAATCAATGAATCCGTTATGATAGGATACGCTAACCACAAGTGAAGTATTTCCTGAGAAATTCCATTCAAAACCTGCTCCAATTCGAAGTCTAATGTTGGCGAACGAACTTTGATTGTATCTCCCTTGAAAATCTCCTTTTTCACTTGCCGCAAAGTCTTCTGATTTAAGGATGCCGAGAGAGTCTGTAATAAACGCATTCAAAGCAGACCTACTGTCCCTCGTTTTGGCTGCCGCAAGTATAGAAAGATCCACTCCGAACTGCCCGAAATAGGTAAAGTAACCAATCTGATTGGTCATTAATTTAAGTGTAATCGGTATGTTCACATAATCATAGCGATACGTTCGGCTCATCAATTTAAACTCAGTGGTATCATCTTTCGCAACGTATCGCACATCCGCTCCTGTAAAATCCAAAGACGCTCCGCCCATTTTATGTTCAAGACCAAAACCGAAAGCGTAGTTATTAGTGAAGGCGTACTCCGCCATCATCCCATATCCAAACTTGACCTTAGCTGCATCCAATTTCACGCCATCCGTGTTTGGCTGAAAAAAGTCAACCGATGGCGAAAGATTAAATCCAATCTTGAATTTCTTTCTTGTGTTAGGCCCAACAGGTAAGTCCTGTGCAAACAAATCAGAGCCAAGCACAAGAACCATTAATGTCAGAAGTAGGTTTTTCATAATTTCGTCCGCTTCAAATTCGTTCGCAAAATTACACCATTATTTGGGCATGAGATTTACACTGATAACCGTGCTTATTCTATTCGTTTTTACCATTTCGGGTTGCAAAAAAGACCCGTTGGATGTAGACGTAAGTGCTATTGAAGTTCAGATGGAATTCAAACGATTGGACCAAGACTTATTCGCACTCAACCCAAGTGCAGGTCAGACCAATACTGATTCTTTGTACGAGAAATACGGAGACTTTTTCGTTGATTATGCTGAAGGTGTGCTTCGACTCGGTAATCCCGATTCGGAAGGCTTTCAGTATGCCGTGGCGCAGTTCATCACCGATGAAAACATGAAAACATTGCATGAAGATGTTCAGTTTGAATTTGAAAATCTCTCTGAAGTCGAAATCGAACTCACCAATGCTTTTCGGTATTTCAAGTATCATTTCCCAGACAGCGTTGTTCCTAATGTCGTTTTTAATATTTCTGCGTTGAATTATGCCATTATCGCCACTCCCACAACCCTTGGAATTGGATTGGACATGTTTCTTGGCGCTAATTACCCTGTTTACCCGATGATTGGACTACCGAAATACATGTATGACAATATGAGACGTGAGCAGATTGTACCGCAAGCAATCAAAGGTTGGCTTCAATCGACATACGAAACAGATGCAGTTCGGAATACGTTGCTTGATTACATGATGTTTGAAGGAAAGCTACTCTATGTTTTGGATGCCACGCTTCGCCAAAGTGCCGATTCTACCAAAATTGGATTTTCGAGTGAATCAATGGAATGGTGTAAAGAATATGAACCGCGAATTTGGGCGCATCTCATTGACCAACAAATGCTTTATGCCACCGAATACATGAACATCAACAAATGGATTAATCAAGCACCATTTGTAGCTGGAATTCCAAAAGACTCACCTGGAAGATTAGGGCAATGGGTCGGTTGGCAAATTGTGAGAAAATACATGCAAGAAAATCCTGAATTGACACTTCTCGACTTGATGAAGAACCAGAATTCGCAAGAAATTCTTGCCAGTTCAAAATATAAACCCAAACTTTAAGATGAGCAAAACTTCACAAATAACATTCAATGTTACCCTTGACGAAAACCAAATTCCCGAGAAAATAAATTGGCTCGCAACCGATGCCGGCATGGACAAGGAATTAGACAGCAAAGGCATTATGATTTCGGTTTACGATACCGATAGCGAAGAAACACTTCGCATGGATCTTTGGACTAAAGAAATGCGGGTTGACGAAATGAAGCGTTTCTTTCATCAGACCATAGTTTCTATGGCAGACACATTTCAACGGGCAACAAATGAAGATAAAATGGCTGCTGATATGCGTGAATTCGGGCAGCATTTTGCAAAAGAAATGTTCTCTTGATTGGAATCATTAATTTCACCCACTAGAACTGTGTTCTAAATAATTTGAACAATTGACCTAGTGCACATATATTTGTGTGCTTATAGAAAATCGAATTGATTTAATTCTATCACTCTTATGAACATTCACTCCCCTATCAAAGGATTAACCTTGTTTTTGGCTTTTTCAATCGGTCTTGTAGAATCGATTACAGCACAAGTTGATCCGCTTATTTCAAACAACGGTGCCATGTTTTTCATCAATGGCGGCATAAACGACTCAGCCATTGTTTGGGTTGATGGTGGCGTTAACAACAACGACAGTTTGATGGTAAACCTAGGCAAGTTTATTATTCACGGTGATTTCGTGAACAATGCAACTTGTGGTGGAGATGGTTCTTTCCCACTACAATTGCCCGGTAATAACGGTCTATTCGAAATTTATGGTGATTGGGAAAACAACGGAACGTACCGTGCTGGTCAAGGCAAGGTGAGATTCATGGCAACCGATTCTATTCAAGGCACCTCTGTTACACGTTTCCATGATGTTGATCTGATTGGCGACATCCGAAGGATTCAGGACAACGTAAATTCTGAAATTGATGCTACTGGAACACTGAATCTGAACAAAGCAGAGTGGGCAACTGATTTCGACACACTTTGGGTTTTTAACACATCAACTGGAGCCATTCAACGCCAAACCCCTTGCGACACTTGTGGATACGTTTCCAGCTTACAAGATGGAAACTTGGCAAGAGCCACTGCTCAATCCGTATCCTACCTTTTTCCAACGGGTTCTGGACTCAATGTTTCCCCTAATCAGTTTGAACGATACAGACCAGTTCAAATCACACCAGAAACAAACGCACCCGACTGGTATCACGTTCGTTTTGTCAATCGTGTTCCAACCATCAACGGACTACCTGTTCCAAATGTTAGCAGCGACATCTGTTTCGTAAATCCATGGTGGTATCACCGTGTAAACCAAACAGGTGGTGCCAATGCAACTGCCGAGGTTGCCTTGTATTCCAGCCCTTGGCAAGGAGATGAGGATTACAACGGCATGGCAAATTGGAGCACCGCCAACAACATCTGGGAAAACATGGGTAATACGGCCTCAGCGGTAACAAACAACTTCTGGAAGACGGTGGTTCGATACGCTTGGAATGATTTCCAATCTTATCAGGATGACGCTTACATCATGTCATATAATGTTCCATTGGAACCAGTTGTAACTGGCGATACTGCTCTTTGTGCTAGCATCGAATCTACTTACACTGTTCCAGGAAATGGTTCTGATTATGACTTTGTGGTAACAGGCGGAACTATTACTGAAGAAACTGATTACTCAATTACTGTAGTGTGGGACAACGATAGCCTTTCGGCTATAATTGGTAACATTCAAGTTATTGAAACTGTGCCGAACACTCTCAATCCAAGTAATGGTGGATGCGTTTCTCTTACAGAAAACTTCAGCGTAGAGGTTTGGCCGCTTCCGGTTGCGGATTTCAGTATTTCTACTGACTCTACACTTCCGGGAGGAATCTTTGTTCATGACATACTTGGAATGGTTGATGCAAGCATAAACACCAGCGAGTGGTATTGGGATTTTGGAGATGGAACTACCAGCACCTTGACCAATCCATTTCATTCTTATTACGAAACTGGCATCTACACCATTCAACTGGTTACGAGAAGTGGTCTTGAGTGTCTTGACACCCTTTCTATAGAAGTGAATGTGGTGGAAGGCTTAATCGTTCCAAACGTATTCACTCCAAACAATGATGGATGGAATGATGTGTTTGACGTAAGAACAAGCGCTGTTGGCCCATACAAATTGGAGATTTACAACCGTTGGGGCAACGTAGTATTTGAGAATTCCTCACCACTTATCTCATGGGACGGAACAACTGCAGCTGGAACTCCAGCTTCGGCAGGAACCTACTTCTATGTAATTTCTAAAGCAGAGATGCTTTCTGGAAATGCAATCAATAATGAACTAGACAATTTCAATTACAAGGAAACTGGTTGGTTACAGTTGATTAGATAATCATCTAATTCTAAAGCGTAAAAAAAGAGGCTGCCTTTTCAGACAGCCTCTTTTTTCATATACAAACTAAGGCTTACTTCCCAGTCTCATATCTTTTAGAAACCTCGTCCCAGTTAATCACATTGAAGAAAGCTGCAATGTAATCTGGACGTCTGTTCTGGTAGTTCAGGTAGTAAGCGTGTTCCCAAACATCCAACCCAAGAACCGGAGTTCCTGTACATCCGATTCCCGGCATCAGTGGATTATCTTGATTAGCACTACTGCAAACTTCAACCGCTCCGCCTTTCTTGACACAAAGCCAAGCCCACCCAGAACCGAATCTTGTCGCGGCAGCCTTACTGAATGCATCCTTAAATCCATCAAATGAACCGTAAGCTGCATTGATGGCATCGACCAAAGCACCTGAAGGCTGTCCGCCTCCGTTCGGAGACATTACTTTCCAGAAAAGATCATGGTTATAGTAACCGCCACCGTTGTTTCTAACTGCTGCATTATCGAAGCCAGCAACCATAATTTCCTCAATTGATTTTCCTTCGAGGTCAGTTCCTGCAATTGCGTTGTTCAAATTGTTCGTGTATCCTGCGTGATGCTTTGAATGATGGATTTCCATCGTACGTGCATCAATATGTGGTTCCAAAGCATCGTATGCATAAGGAAGTTTTGGTAATTCAAAAGCCATTCTATTTCGTTTTTTAAGGTTTATAATTCAATATTCACAAATATAACAATCGCGATTAGGGCTTGTTCGTCCTTGTTTACATTGAGTGTTACCGATCCGTTACTTTTGTCATCCCAAAACCGAATAGGATGTACGGAGAATTGCAAGGATTTCTAGCTGAAGAATTGAAGTCAATTGAAGAAGCTGGACTTTATAAAAAGGAGCGCATCATTACCACTCCGCAAGGTGCAGAAGTGCATGTTAGTACAGGTGAAGATGTGGTTGTCATGTGTGCCAATAATTACCTAGGACTTTCTTCACATCCTGAAGTAATCCAAGGAGCAAAAGATGCGCTCGATTCTCATGGATATGGCATGTCTTCAGTTCGTTTTATCTGCGGAACGCAAGACATTCATAAAAGTTTGGAGGAAAAGATATCGTCTTTCCTTGGGATGGAAGACACCATATTGTATGCCGCTTGTTTTGATGCAAATGGTGGTGTTTTTGAACCGCTTTTTTCTGCAGAAGATGCCATCATCAGCGATGAGCTGAACCATGCTTCCATTATAGATGGTGTGCGATTGTGCAAGGCAGAACGCTACCGTTACAAGCATAGCGATATGGCTGACCTAGAGGAACAACTAAAAGCCTCTCAAGCACAACGACATCGGATCATCGTTACAGATGGAGTGTTTTCTATGGATGGTGACATTGCCAAACTTGATAAGATCTGCGACCTCGCTGAGAAATACAATGCACTAGTGATGGTGGATGATTGTCACGCGACTGGTTTTATTGGAAATACGGGCCGAGGAACACACGAGTACAATAATGTAATGGGTCGCGTTGACATCATCACAAGCACATTAGGGAAAGCTCTCGGTGGCGCGATGGGTGGTTTTACCTCTGGAAAGAAAGAAGTGGTTGAGATGCTCCGTCAAAGGTCGAGACCCTATCTTTTTTCCAATTCGTTGGCTCCTTCTATTGTTGGAGCCGCAAGTAAAGTTTTTGATTTACTTGAGTCGTCAACTGAACTTCGTGATAAGTTGGAGGCGAATACCAAATACTTTAAAGAAGCAGTGCAAAAAGCGGGCTTTGAATTGAAAGAAGGAGACAGTCCGATCGTACCGATTATGCTTTATGATGCGAAACTTGCGCAGCAATTTGCAGATAAACTCCTCAAAAAAGGCGTTTATGCCATCGGTTTTTTCTATCCCGTTGTAGGAAAAGGACAGGCAAGGATCCGTGTTCAGATCTCTGCTGCTCATAGTACAGCTCACCTTGATAAGGCCATCGAAGCATTCACCTCGGTAGGCAAAGAACTTGGGGTGTTGAAATGAATTATTGACAAACCATTGTTGATTCAAGAAATTAGTAATATCTTCGCAGCCCCAAATTTGGGTAGGAGTGGAAGCTCTGATAATGAACTGAAAACATATTTGAAGTGAAAGCACCAAGCTTTAAAACCATTTCTGCCAATAAGAACACTGCCAATAAGGAGTGGGTTATAATTGATGCTGAGGGTCAGACTCTCGGCAGATTGGCATCTACAATTGCGTACAGACTGCGCGGAAAGAATAAGGTCAATTTTACTCCACATGCCGATTGTGGCGATAACGTTATCGTTATCAACGCGGAGAAAGTTGAACTTTCTGGAAACAAACGAGCTACCAAGCAATACATGCACCACACAGGTTTTCCTGGCGGACAGCGTTTGCGAAGTGTAGATCAAGTTTTGGCGAAAGATCCTACGGGATTAGTAACCAAAGCTGTTCGCGGAATGCTTCCAAAAAGCAAATTAGGAAGAGCAATCTTCAATAATATGCATGCTTATGCTGGTGCAAACCATCCGCATGAAGCACAGAAGCCACAAACTATTTCACTTAACTGATCATTCTATATTAAATGGAAATAATCAACGCATTAGGAAGAAGAAAGACCGCAGTTGCTCGCGTTTACGTGAAAGCTGGTAAAGGTGCATTCATCGTTAACGGTAAAGACGCGAAGGAGTACTTCCCAACGTCATTGCTTCAAGACACCATCCAAAGACCATTCAATGTTTTGGAAGTTGTTGGTAAATATGATGTAAAAGTGAATGTTAGCGGTGGCGGAATTACAGGACAGGCTGAAGCCATTTCTCTTGGAATTTCCAGAGCATTGGTAAAAGAGGACGAAACTGTGAAGCCTGCTTTGAAGAAGGTTGGATTGATGACGCGTGACCCGAGAATGGTTGAGCGTAAGAAATTTGGTCAAAAGAAAGCAAGGAAGAAATTCCAGTTCAGCAAGCGTTAATCAATCAGTAAAAAGACTTTTCAAAACAATAATATTTCAATGGCTCAACCTACAGTACAGGAAATGCTAGAAGCAGGTGTTCACTTCGGACACCTCAAAAGAAAGTGGAATCCTGCCATGGCTCCGTACATCTTCATGGAGAAGAACGGAACTCACATCATCGACTTAAACAAGACCTCAGCCAAGTTGGAGGAGTCTTGTAAGGCGATTCAAGCGATGGCTCGTTCTGGCAAAAAGATTCTTTTTGTTGCCACGAAAAAACAAGCTCAGGGAATAATTGCCCGTGAAGCTGCTCGTGTGAACATGCCTTACGTTACTGAAAGATGGCCGGGTGGTATGCTTACCAACTTTGCTACTATCCGTAAAGCCATAAGAAAGATGGGCACCATTGATAAAATGGAAGTTGACGGAACATGGGAAACCATGTCAAAGCGTGAGCGATTGATGATTAGCCGTCAGAGAGCTAAACTCGAAAGAGATCTTGGTTCGATTGCTGACCTAACACGTCTTCCATCTGCGATTTTCATCATTGATATTATTAAGGAGCATATCGCTGTTAAGGAAGCAACAAGATTGGGTATCCCAACTTTCGCTATCGTTGATACAAATGCGAATCCAAAAGATGTTGACTTCGCTATCCCTGGAAATGACGATGCTGCAAAAGCAATCGAGCTTGTTGTGAAAGCGATGACAGATGCGATTGCAGAAGGTCTTGCTGAAAGGAAAGCTGGAAAAGGCAAAGAAGGCGATGCCAAGGATGATGAAGATGGAGACGCTGAAGTAGAGGCTCCTGCAAAAAAGGCAACTGCAATGAAGGCTACGGTTAAAGCTGAAGCTACTGTTTCTGAAGACTAGGACGAAGAATAAAAATCACACTACATTGGAAGCTACGGTGAAAATTACAGCGGCTCAAGTAAACGAGCTTAGACAGAAGACAGGTGCAGGAATGATGGATTGCAAGAAAGCCCTTGTTGAGGCTGGAGGCGATTTTGATACTGCCATTGATCTACTGAGAAAACAAGGACAAAAAGTTGCTGCAAAACGTTCTGACCGTGAGGCAACCGAGGGTTTCGTTATCGGAAAGGCCAAAGCAAACAAAGTTGTGTTGCTACGTTTGAACTGCGAAACTGATTTCGTTGCCAAAACAGAAGGATTCACAGGTTTTGCAAATGGCCTCATTGACCTTGTTCTGAATGGTTCAGTTACATCGGCAGAGACTCTGAATGAGGCGAGCTACAACGGTTCGACCGTTGCTGCGGCCATCACAGAATTGACTGGCAAGACTGGCGAGAAAATTGAGATTGGTGGATTGGATATCATTGAAGCCGCAACAGTTGTTGCTTACAACCACCCTGGAAACAGAGTTGGTACCATCGTAGGTCTGAACAAGGCTGGATTTGAAGAAATGGCGCGTGATGTGGCGATGCAAGCTGCAGCAATGGCACCAGTTGCTTTGAACAAGGAATCTGTTTCTGCTGAAGTTATCGCAAAAGAGATTGAAATTGGTAAGGAATTGGCTATTCAGGAAGGAAAACCTGCTGATATGGCTGAGAAAATTTCTGAAGGACGGTTGGGTAAATTCTTCAAGGAGAATACATTGATGGAGCAAGCCTTCATTAAGGACAACAAATTGAATGTTGCACAATACCTGAAGTCAGGCGATCCTGAACTTACAGTAACAGATTTCAAGCGATTCTCGCTTGGCAATTGATATAGAATTTGAAAAGAGGCTTTAAAGCCTCTTTTTTTTGTCTAAAAAGTTTATCATCGCAAAATGAATGTGAAGTACAAAAGAGTGCTCCTTAAACTCAGCGGAGAATCGCTGATGGGAAACAAACAGTTCGGAATTGACCACGATAGATTGGATCAATACGCACAGGAGATTAAAGAAATTGTTGAGGCAGGCGTAGAGGTAGCCATTGTTATTGGTGGAGGAAACATCTTCCGTGGCATTCAGGCTGCCGAAGGTGGAATGGATCGTGTACAAGGAGATTACATGGGAATGCTTGCCACCATGATCAACAGCATGGCGTTGCAATCCGCTTTAGAGAATTTGGAGGTGGAGACACGCTTGATGTCTGCCATCAAAATGGATGAGATTGCGGAGCCGTTCATCCGTAGAAGAGCTGTCCGTCACCTGGAAAGAGCTCGTGTGGTCATCTTTGGTGCTGGAACAGGAAATCCATACTTCACTACCGATTCAGCCGCTTCGCTTCGTGCCATTGAAGTTGAAGCAGAGGTAATTTTGAAAGGAACACGCGTTGACGGTATTTACACTGCCGATCCAGAGAAGGATAAGTTGGCCACAAAGTTTGACACCATCAGCTTTCAAGAAGTATATGAAAGAGGTCTGAATGTGATGGACATGACCGCTTTCACGCTTTGCAAAGAGAATAAATTGCCAATCATAGTATTCAATATGGATGAAGGCGGCAATTTGGCACGCGTGGTTTCTGGCGAGAAGGTTGGAACGCTGGTGGAAGGCTGATCACTCAGAATTACTACTTTCGATCAAATTTCAATCATGGAAGAAGACTTAAGGTTCATTTTCGATTCGACAAAGGAAGGGATGGACAGCGCCATCGAGCGTTTGGATCATGAGTTGGCGCGTATTCGTGCAGGAAAGGCGAGTCCAAATATGTTGGGAAGTGTTCAGGTTGAATACTATGGCTCAATGACACCACTGAAAAATGTGGCGAATGTGAACACGCCAGATTCGAAGACGTTACAGATTCAGCCGTTCGAAAAAGGCCTTTTGGAAGAGATTGAGAAAGGAATCATGCGTGCCAACTTGGGTTTCAATCCAATGAACGATGGCAAGGTGGTTCGTATTTCCATTCCACCATTGACGGAAGAACGCAGACGTGATCTTGTAAAGCAAGCGAAAGCGGTTGCTGAGCAGGCGAAAGTTTCCATTCGTAATTCACGGAAAGACGCCAACGATGAGATTAAGGCATTGCAGAAAGACGGTATGGCCGAAGATGCCGCAAAGCGCGCAGAAGGCGAGATTCAAGATCTGACCACTTCGTATTCAAACAAGGTTGATGCCTTGGTTGCTGAGAAAGAGGTAGACATCATGACTATTTGATCATAGTGTGTTCGCTCTGAATTTTTTTCAGAGTCTAAATAGATGCTGAACCAAGTTCAGCATAACATGCTCTAATAATCCCTACACTTTTTTCGGAAATGGCAGAAATGCCCGTGTCCGATTCATGAGTTCTTCATAACCCGCTCGGTTTTGAAGTGAGCGTTTGTCCATCAACGGAATGCTGACAAACATGAACATGAGCGTGATGGCAAGTGCACCAATTCCTGTCCACCAGAGGTCGAGACTGAGGTTCAACGCTACGAAATAGATTCCCCACCACGTCATCATTTCCCCGAAATAATTCGGATGTCGGCTGTGTTTCCAGAGTCCGTCATTCATATTCTTGCCTTTGTTCAATGGATTCTTGCGGAAGCTGCGCATCTGTTCATCGGCAACATACGCGATTACGATTGCTGCAACGGTCACCAAGATTCCGAGCCAACCCAGCCAATTCATTTCGAATGACGCTTTCATCCCAAAATAGAGTGGAAGACAGGCCAAATAAACCATGATGGTTGGAAAAAGATGGATTCCTGCAAAACTGACGAGCCAGTACGCTTTAGGGAATTGCTCTCGAAAATTTTTGTAGCGCCAATCTTCGTGTTTCAGTCCAGGCCAATCACGGAAAAAGTTGGATGTGAGTCGTAAGTTGTAGAGCATCATCAGCATGAACAGCAAGATGGCGGGCAGCTCATTCAGTCCGAAAAGCATGGCATAGCCCGAAGCAATTACTGCAGGTTTCACACTCCAATATGGGTCATACATACTGGAGTTATTGAGCACCACTGAGCATAGGAAAATGAAAGCCGTAGCGGCAAAATCGGCTACTGCCAATCTCCAAAGATCATCGAGTTGAGGAGTTAACTGCCAAACCGCTACTGCAACAGTAATGGCAATAGCATAGGCCACTAATTGTACGAGAACACTTGCGGTTTTACTGACTTGCATGAGTTTAGCTTTGCCGCAATATACGTGGTTCTGTTACGGTCGGATTTGATGAAAATGAACAGCACATTCGTAAATTCATCGCATGCTTGAAACCGAATGGAAATATGCCGACCTGCCCGACCCAGCACAGGTAAGTGACTTGTGCAATCAACTTGGAATAAAGGAAGATGTAGCGCAACTGCTTATCAATCGTGGTATTGGCAGTTTTGATGAGGCGAAGACATTTTTTCGTCCATCTTTCGAAGATTTGCATGATCCGTTTCTGATGAAAGGAATGGACAAGGCGGTTTCTCGCTTGGAAGAAGCGCTCGGGAATGGTGAGAAGATTCTCGTTTTTGGAGATTATGATGTGGATGGAACCACTTCGGTAGCATTGGTATATAGTTTCCTGAAGGATTTCGGACAGGTTGATTTCTACATCCCGGACCGCTACAAGGAAGGCTACGGAGTTTCTTTTGCGGGGATTGATTTTGCGAAAGCGAATGGAATCACTCTCATCATTGCGCTCGATTGCGGCATTCGTGCGGTTGATAAAGTGGCTTACGCAAATGAATTGAACATCGATTTCATCATCTGCGACCATCACTTGCCAGGAATTGTACTACCTGCCGCCTACGCCATTCTCGATCCGAAACAGCCCGATTGCAATTATCCGTTTAAAGAACTGTGCGGTTGTGGGGTTGGCTTCAAATTGCTTCAAGCCTTTTGTGAAAAGAACAATGAAGGCTTCGCAAAGCTCACGGATAAGCTAGACCTGGTAGCCATTGCCATTGCAGCCGATATTGTTCCGATAACGGGCGAGAATAGGATTTTGACAACATTCGGGCTTCAACAAATCAATACTAATCCTTCTACAGGAATTCGGGCGATGCTCGAATACACCAAGATCAATCGCGAACTGACCATCACCGATGTGGTGTTCATCATTGCGCCACGCATCAATGCGGCTGGAAGAATCGCTTCTGGTAAACGCGCGGTGGAGTTACTCATTTCTGATAATATGGATGAAGCATTGGAGTTCTCTGCAGAGATTTCTAAGTACAATACGGAGCGAAGAGCGTTGGATAAATCCGTGACGGAAAGTGCGCTGGAGATTCTGGAAACGGATGATTTCTACATCAACAGTCGAAGCACCGTTGTTTTTAATCCAGATTGGCACAAAGGCGTGGTGGGAATTGTGGCTTCTCGATTGATTGAACAGCACTACAAACCAACCATTGTGTTGACCGAATCGGAAGGAAAGGCTACAGGTTCGGCACGCTCGGTACACGATTTTGATGTGCATGCAGCACTTACCGAATGCGAAGACCTGCTCGGTACACGATTTTGATGTGCATGCAGCACTTACCGAATGCGAAGACCTGCTGGAACAATTTGGAGGTCATAAATACGCGGCTGGTATGAGTTTGAGTCTGGAGAATGTGAATGCATTCCGTCAGAAGTTTGAAGACGTTGTGGCTGCACGAATTGAAGAGCATCAGCTCACACCCAAACTCAATATCGACCTAGAAATTGACCTCGACCGCATCACTCCAAAGTTTATGTCGTTGCTCAAGCAGTTTGCACCATTCGGACCAGGAAACATGAATCCTGTGTTTGTTTCTCGCAATCTGATTGCGGAGGATTGCCGAACGATGGGCGCAGATGATGCACACCTAAGGTTTAAACCAAAACAGGGCGGAGTCTACCATTCGCAGCTGCAATCCGTGGCATTCAAAATGGGTAAGTTGTATTCAGACCTAGCTCAAGGAAAAACCTTCGATTTGGCTTACACTATCGAAGAAAACCACTGGAACAACAAGGTTTATCTTCAGTTGAATGTGAAGGATATTAAGTTTGTGTAATGACCAAAACACATTGGAGAAGAGTTGACTATAGGGCAGAAAGTTTGAGAGTCACTATTTGTGCGCTTGATGAGAGCATTGAAAGCCTGCTGATTAAAACGAAAACTCAAGATTGGTATGATGGGGGTTGGTTCTTGGAAGAGTCTGAACCAATTATTGGATTAGGATTTGACTCACTTCAGAATTACATAAATTCTAGCATTTACGATCGCCACGAAGAGTTGGTCAAGCAATATCAGAAGTATTCAACGGGGACCGAAAAGTTGAAAAATGAACGAACCAAAGTTGAGCTGATAATTGCAATTGCGAATTATTTTAAACACCGTGATTCACTCGGGGATCTGCATGAACCGACAAGGCAGATTCTTGCTGACTTTAAGTTAAACTGCGTCAAGGATGCTGATGTTTTCGATTCTCCGATTCTAAAGGGATTCGAGATTCTTTCTAAGAAGAATAAATTGTCAGAGATTATGGAGGTGATTCTTGAATGGAGAAAGTCGCTTTGGCTAGAAGAAAATTAATCACTTCAATATAGCAGACCCAATCTCCCTCGCCAGCACTTTTCTCACTCCCAACTGACGGTTCAGTTTTTCCATCAGTTCCATCAATTGATTCTCTTCGGCTTTTTTGAGAAGGTCGCGGGTTTCCGTAATCATCGTTTCCAGCTTGCGCAACTTAAGGACGTTTAGGGATGATAGAATAGACTGTTTCAACTTGTCAACTTCCAGAAGAGTAACTACGTTATGCTCCTTCCAGCGCTCGCTAACCACATGAGGCTGCGCAAAGAAATTAACCGCCAACGAGGAGATTTCAGAGTTTTGGTGATTGATAAAATGCTGCTCGGTAGGAATTTTCTTCTCTTCAAGCATTTTAGAAAACTCAGCAAAAACCAATTTGAAAAGCTCGTTTTCAAACGTGATTTCATCTTCCAAAAGCTCGGTCACGATAAAATCAACCACGTTCACCTTTTCCTGATCAACTACCTTTTCTTCGGCCTCATCCCAAACATCAAACTCAATCTCCTTTTCGCTGTAAAGAATCAGAATGCGGATGATGTCTTGTTCCTGAAACTCCGCATCGCGCTTCTTTAGCTCCTGATTGCTCTTGCGAACAATTGACGGCTCTTCTTGAACAGGAGCCTCAGAGAAATTGGAGTTGTCGTGTCGTTGCTTCTCACTAAAATTCTTCCTGCGGTTGCGGTTCAGTTCCATCATCAGAACCTCCTCGTCCATGCTCATAATGCTGCTGCATTGACGCACGTAAAGGTTTCTGATAATTGGGTCTGGAATTAGCGCAATAGAACTGATAATGTCCTTAATCAGCCCCGCCATTTTAATCGGGTCGCCCTTCGCTTCTTCGGAAAGTAGCTGGGCCTTAAACTGAATAAAATCCTTCGAATTGGCATCAATGAAAGCCGTCAGCTCGTCCCCGTCCATCTTTTTCGAGAACGAATCGGGGTCTTCGCCATCAGGAAACAGAACCGTTCGCACGTTCATTCCTTCTTCCAGCACAAGGTCAATTCCTCGGAACGAAGCTTTTATTCCAGCATCATCACCATCATACATAATGGTGAGGTTATTCGTGTAGCGTTTTACCAAGCGAATTTGCTCCACGGTAAGGCTCGTGCCCGAACTGGCCACCACGTTATGAATTCCCGCTTGATGTAGCGAGATTACATCCGTGTAACCCTCCACCACAAAGCAATTATCCTTCTTAATTATCTCGCTTTTGGCCTGATAAATACCATAAACGATATTGCTCTTGTGGTAAACATCCGTCTCCGGACTGTTGATGTATTTCGCAACCTTCTTATCACTGCGAAGCGTCCGTCCTCCAAAGGCAATCACCCGCCCCGAAAGGTTGTGAATCGGAAACATCACACGCCCCTTAAAACGGTCAATCAGCTTTCCTTCTCTATCTAGGCAAAGCCCAGAATCTTCTAGAAACTTCCGATTGTATTGCTCTTCCAACGCTTTGTTTCCGAACGAATCATATCGATCAAAACAATAGCCCAAACCGAACTTCTCAATCGTCTCCATCGAGAAGCCCCGTTCCTTAAAATAGCTCAGACCAATCGATTGCCCCTCATCCGTTTTTAGCAAGTTGGAAGCGAACGTCCGTTGCGCAAAAGCCAGCACCAAATAGAGACTTTCGCGCTCCGTTTGCTCCGCCATTTGCTCGGGCGTTTGCTGCTCTTCCTCAATCTCAATATTGTATTTCTTGGCCAAATACCGCAGCGCCTCCGGATAGGTTTGTTGCTCATGATCCATGATGAAATTCACCGAATTTCCACCCTTTCCGCACCCAAAACACTTGTAAATTCCCTTCGCTGGCGACACGCTAAACGAAGGCGTTTTCTCGTTATGAAACGGACAATTTCCCCACAGATTGGTGCCCTTTTTCTTCAGCTGCACAAAATCTCCCACAACCTCCTCCACACGGGCGGTTTCAAAAATCTGGTCTATGGTTTCTTTTGGAATCAAGGGGCGTTAAAGTTAGGTCTTACAAAGGGGATTGGCAGCCTGAGTTTTGAACAAAAAACCGTGTAGCGGTAGGGTTCACTGCATCGAACCCTAACCCACGCCATTTTAGCGAGCTGTGAGTAAGGGTTTGACACATCAAACCCTAACATCAGATCCATCGAACCCCAACATCTTGATTTCAAAGTTCCACTTCCGCGATAGCGCTTACGAGATAGATTCTACCTGTTCCAACCAGTTCGCACCGGAAACGTTTGCGCAGTTTTACTCCTTTAATAAACCGCTTGCTTCCCAACAGGAATTCCTCATTTTCGGGAACATCTTCCAGTAAAACCTTGTGAGTTGGGTCGTCATAACTTCTGAGAAGCCGCATCAGTTCCAGATCCCTCACCGTTGCCGATTTCGGGTTTTTCATATGGATCCGAAGTTGTTTCAGAATATCATCGGGAAAAATATCCTCTCTCAAAAATGGTAACATCTCTTCCTGAAAAGCCGTTTTCCATTCTTTTCCGTGCGGGTTCACTTTTCTGCCGTGTCGTTCCCAATTGGTCAGATGGGCCATTTCGTGCACAAATGTTATCAGAAAGGCATATTGGTTGAGACTTCCATTCACCGAAATGCGATGTCCACGGTTGCCAAAAGGATGACGATAATCTCCAGCTTTGGTTTTCCGGTCGCGGGTAATGGTGAGGTGACATCGTGCTTTGACTATTTTTTCTGCCAACGGAACGTCCGTTCCACTCGGCACAAACGGTCTTATCGCATTCCGTATTTGTTCTTCGCGGTTCATCCGCTAAAGTAAAGCTGCCAAATTGTAAACGGCAAGGCTCGAAACGTAGGCCAAGCCCGTCATCATCACCAGTTGTATAAGTGGCCATTTCCAGGTTCCTGTTTCGGTTTTTACCACCGCTAGCGTGCTCATGCACTGCATTGCAAACGCATAAAAAACCAATAGCGACAGCCCGAATGGAAGGCCATAAAGCGGCTTCCCTGTTTTCGGATCTTTCTCCGTTTGCATCTTTTCCCTTATAGAAGAAACATCCTCATCCGTAGAACCCACACTATAAATGGTGGCCATTGTTCCCACAAAAACCTCGCGTGCAGCAAAGGAAGTGATGAGTGCAATGCCGATCTTCCAATCGTATCCCAACGGTTCGATAACCGGACTGATTGACCTTCCCAAAATTCCGATGTAGGAGTTTTCGAGCAGTTCGGCATTCTTTTCCTGCTCGGCATTTTCGGTACCGACCTCCGCATATTTTGCTTCGATTGCTGCAAATTTCTCAGGCGGACCATAAGAAGCACCAAGCCAAAGCAGGATGGAAACAAGCACGATGATCTTTCCGGCACTGGTCACAAATTGGGTCACTTTCCGTGTAATTTCCAACAGCACATTAGAAAGTTTGGGAACACGGTAATCGGGCAGTTCCATGATAAAATGGCCTTCTTCCGTTGATTTGATGGTCTTGTTAAGAACCATCGCAGCACCCAAAGCTGTCACAATCCCTAGCAGATACATGAACAGCAACGCCAATCCTTGAAAACCAACTGGAATCACCAGCGCAATTAGCAGGGCATAAACAGGCAATCGGGCAGCACAGGCCATAAACGGAGTGACCATTATCGTCAATAGGCGTTCCTTCTGATTGGAGATGGTGCGTGCAGCAAGAATAGCCGGAACGGCACACGCCACACCACCAATCAACGGAACGATAGAACGTCCCTGCAATCCAAATTTCCGAAGCCACCCATCGGCAATGAAACTGACACGCGCCATGTAGCCTGTTTCTTCCAAAAGGGCAACAAACAAGAATAGAAACGCGATTTGCGGAATGAAAATGACCACTCCGCCCAGTCCGGCCCAGATGCCTTCCACAAAAAGTCTGGTCAGAAACGAATCGGGCAACACATCCGTGAAAAACACTCCAGCATTACCAAACAAGGTTTCAATCAATGCCATCGGATAGGCAGACCAAGAATAGATGCTTTGAAACATTAACCCAAGAAGAGTGATAAAAATAATCGGCCCTAAAAAGCGATGAGTCAACACATCATCAAGCTTTTTAGTAATCTCATGTGCCGTTACTTCCCCATGTCCATTCGCCTTCTCTAAGATTGTCTTGATGATTCGATGCTTTTCAAGCTTGGTATCCCATTCAACAGTTGAAGGTTGCATGGTATGGTTGGCAATCGTCTCTTTCAACTCGCTCAACCCTTTTCCTTCCCGTGCGTTGGTCTTCACCACCGGCACATTCAAGGTTTCGGAAAGGATGGATAGGTCGAGTCGTGAGGTAAGGCGCTGCAATTGATCGGCCATATTCAGAACCAGAATAGCTGGAATTTTCCGTTCCAAAACCTGTAGCGCCAAATATAAACTTGTCTTGAGATGCGAGGCATCAACTATTATTAGAACTAAATTCGGATGGTCAGCGTTTTCGGGATTAAGAATAGCATTGGCAGCCACTTCTTCATCCATCGAACGCGGTTGAAGACTGTATGTGCCAGGAAGGTCTACAATTTCAACCTTTCGTTCTGCTAAAGAGAACTGACCAGCTTTTTTCTCAACCGTTATCCCTGGGAAATTTCCGACTTTCTGATGTAGCCCCGTAAGCTTATTGAAAAGGGAGGTCTTGCCGCTGTTCGGATTGCCAATTAAGGCGACTTTCAGCGTCTCTTTCCCTTCCTTCATCCGTAAAACAAGTGTTTGTTCAGATTGCTTCCGTCTGTACAAGAATAGTTGAAGCCTCCGTTCTTCTGAGGCAAAGCACGTGGTCTGAAACGCGGATGGCAATCGGCCCGCCCATTGGAGCAATCCGTTCTACGCACAGACGCTCACCTGCAACCACGCCTCTTTCCGCCAAATGGCTCGCTAATCGTGCATCCGAAAAAGATGACACGATTGCTTGTTGTCCGAGTATGAGGTCTTTTGCTGTCACGTAATTAAGAATGATTCTAAACGCGAACCGAAAGTACGTACAAACCGTTCGTAATTTGACAACCACAAATGCTTATACCCTAATTAGGGTAGTGGCTGATGGGGTTGAATTCTGTTCAATCTGACCAAAAGTCGGGCAGTCGCAGCCTTTGCCGCGTCTTGTGCTAGAGCACGCACTGAGAATGAGCACAGCAAACAAGGCGATAAGGATATGATTTCGTTTCATCGACCTCAAAGGTAATTCATGTTAAGCTCAAAAAACGGCACGAAGAACGGTTTCGCCCCACGCCCCTGGCCAACGCCTCTTGACCCTTTTCACTCAAAGATAGTTTCCCGTGAACGCAGAATGGCTAATTTTAGCCGCAACTACATGGGCTTATTTTTTCATATTGGGCAATACGTACTTTGGATGGGTCGCGTATTCAGGCGACCCGAAAAATGGCGCATTTTCAGACAACGAATTTTTGAAGAGGTTCAGAACGTAGGCTACGATTCTATTGGACTGGTGGCTATTGTCAGCATTTTTATGGGAGCGGTTCTTACCATCCAATTGGCTTACAACATTACAAGTCCTCTTATTCCAATATACACGGTTGGTTTGGGAGTTCGAGATTCGCTGATTTTGGAGTTTTCTCCCACGATTATCAGCATTATTTTGGCCGGTAAGGTTGGATCCAGTATCGCTGGAGAGATTGGCACCATGCGCGTAACGGATCAAATTGATGCGTTAGATATTATGGGTGTCAACTCAACAGGGTTTTTGGTTGGGCCAAAGATGATTGCAGCCATCATTTGTAATCCATTCATCGTTATCCTTAGCATATCACTCGGAATATTTGGTGGCTATATGGCCGGAGTCCTTACAGGCGAGGTTTCTGGCACCGATTATATCTATGGTATTCAGTATTGGTTTCAGCCTTTTTACATCACATACGCACTTATTAAAACGGTTGTGTTTGCAGCTATCATCACCACTGTTCCTGCATATTTCGGTTATCACACATCTGGAGGAGCACTGGAGGTTGGCCGTGCGAGTACTGTTTCGGTAGTCTATAGTATTGTAATTGTTCTCACGTTCAATTTGATTCTCACTCAAATGCTCCTTCAATAATGAGTTTGGGAATAGAGTGTAGAGTATTGAGTAGTGAGACGCTAGAGGTGAATAGTTATAAGTTAGAGCACTCAATACCCAATACTCACGCCTCCATATACTATACTTATTCCCCAATACTCACTTCTCAATACTTGCTTCTTCTACCATGATTGAGGTAAAAGGACTGAATAAGAGTTTTGGAGAGCATCATGTTCTGAAAAACATTAATGCCCAGTTTCACAAAGGACAGGTGAACATCATCATTGGTCAAAGTGGTTCTGGAAAGACAGTTCTGACCAAGTGTATGGTTGGATTGCATGAAGTAGATTCAGGAACGATTGAATACGATGGGCGCGATTTCGCTTCCATGTCGTTCAATAAGAAAAAGTTGATAAGACAGGATATCGGAATGCTCTTTCAGGGCGGTGCGCTGTTCGATTCTATGACGGTAGAGGACAATCTCATGTTTCCGCTTTCCATGTTCACCAATCAAACACTGAAGGAGCGTAAAGAACGCGCTCAATTTTGTCTAGATCGTGTTAACCTCTCAGATGCAGGTAAGTTATTTCCATCAGAGTTGAGCGGAGGAATGAAGAAACGTGTGGCTATTGCACGTGCCATCTCGGTAAAACCAAAATATTTGTTCTGTGATGAGCCGAACTCTGGGCTGGATCCAAAAACCGGGCTGGTAATCGATCAGCTTATACAGGAGATTACCGATGAGTATGATATTACCACCATCGTCATTACGCACGATATGAACTCCGTGATTGAGATTGGGGAGAACATTCAGTTCATTTATGAAGGAGAAAAGTGGTGGGAAGGCTCGAAAGAGGAGATTCTCAGAACCGAAAACCAAGAGGTGGTCGATTTTGTTTATGCTTCTAAATTCATGAAGCAGGTGCGAGCGGATCTGGCGAAATAATCAAAGTCTTCAATTTCTTGACAGTTGAAGACTTTGACCGATGGAGCATCAGAGAATTAATCATTGCAAAATAAAAAGCTTCGAAATGAAAAAAACGACTTCAATCGTGGTCGTCTTCTTGATTGCCTTGTGTTCATGCGAAAAATTTCCTGTTATTAATTTAATGATTTAAGAGGAAGTTGGACTGAACAAACGGACAATACCTTCAGGCATAAACTGGTTTTTGATAATGAAATCTTGTATGTTTTCTATCAGACAACAACTGATACCCTTCCTTATGGTCGTGACAAAAGAGAAAGAATGTTTATTTGACTTTGCCCAACAATCTTACTTCTTAGTCAGAGTATTATCATTTGCGAATCAACGAATAAACTGATTTTTGGGGGATTCTATAACGGGCCTTATACAATTGAAACTGTATTAAAAAAAGAATAAGTAATCAAATGCGTGTGGGCAAAAACATGCAGGTTAACCTACAATACAGCGGAAGAAAGAGTGGCGATAACGACCCCGTTCATACAGGAACGGTGCAGGTGAGGCTGTTTTTCTGATGATTTAAACCAACGACCACTCACGGTTCTGACCATTACGCTTTCTCTTTCTTTTCGCATCATCAAACTCAACACAATTGATGCTCTGGCGAATATCGTCATTAACGGTTGCCCACAGATAATAACTGTGTTCCGTGAATCCACGAACGATAGAAGTACAATCAACCTGATGGATTTTATTATGAACCAAAGCAGGGCGCGAGCTTCCACACTGACCTAACCGTTCTGTTTCATTCTTTGTGGTCTTTGAAATATAGAGTGCTTTATCGTTCTGATTATGATAAATGGTCACATTTCCGCCCAACTCCTGAAGCCGTTCTAAGCTTTGACCGATTTCCAACAAGTTATCGTCAATATCGGCAGCACACATGAAAATGTGTCTGAAAATGCGTGGCATCTGACCATTGCTATAACCAATTAGCTTGGTTTCAACCGCTTTTTGCAACACGTAGTTTCCCATGCTGTGCGACAAAAGATGTATCTCGCTTCCGCATAGCGCATCATCTCCTTTTACGATATCACGCTTTAGCGTTCCTAGAAAGTCGCGCAACTTAAGAATACCACGTCCGATTGCTTTGGCTGAATTGCGACTGGATGAACGATCGGAATGATAGTCCGAATACGGATTCATACTGCCCAACGATGGCCAACTAAACAATATAACAACAACTTTTTTTTCGTCTTTGTCCGCTTTTGAGTTGAGCATAAACTGAAGAGAAAGTGCGCTCGCAACCGCTTCACTCCAATCCACATTATAGCCGTGTATATACACCAGCGCATCGCAACCTTTCATCATGTGTTCCTTTATGTTTCGGAACATGTTGACTGATGAATTTTGCTCGAAAGGAATAGCCTTTTTCGTGTCTACAGTTGGGTCTTCGTAAGCGTTGATGGAGGCTTTTTCGCATGCGTTTTTCAGATAGACCGTTAGCCCTTCGCCATCTCCAATACGCCCACCTTTGAACTTTTTGCTCAAGCATTTATCAACCTTGCCTGAATCAACTTTAACCGTTAATTCTCCAAAACGGAGGTTTTCCGCTCCTTCGCTGCTGGGCACGTTATCATAACCTGTTGGTTTCCATCGGTCTTTACCAAGGTGTTTGCGATTTGTGGCAAAATAGAGTTTTACGGTTTGCATTTTAGGATTGATAAGTTGGGTGAATAATGACTTGATAGACCATTGCTCGATAGGTCGAAAGAAAGCTATTTTGGCATAAAGCGATTTGCATCATTCGGTTGCTTTTCCAACATGTCTGCAGGCTGTAAAATTTCGGGTTTCGCTTCTTGCTTTGCATAGCTGTTAACCGCAGAATTAGTTCGAGCTTGAAGCGGAGCGATTCCTGAGAACCTCGCCAACCGTTTGACAATGTGCGGGTGGGTAGAAAGTTTTTCTGAAAACCAGAACCAAAACCCCGATTCGGTCTGACGTTGTTCGACAAACTTGTCAATATCAACCTTTCTGAAAAGTTTGGTCCCAGCTGCTAAAACCACAAGGCCAGACCTTGCGCCTTGCGCACTCAACGATGCTCCAATGCTGTCGCACGTGTATTCGCACGCTCGCGAATAGGCATATCCAAAAAAGGGGATGAACATGGCAGGAAGAACAATCAATCTTTTAAGAATATGATTGCGCTTGACATGACCCAATTCATGCGCAATTATAAATTCTACCGTTTCTAAGTTTTGTTCGTACGCCTCATCCATTATGTCTGAAAAAAGCACAATGTAATCGGCACCCATGAAGCGCGTGGCAAACGCATTGAGCGAACCGCCCTGCTGCAACAGATAAATATCGGGTATTCGGTTAAGCCCAAGTTTTTGTGCTTGTGCCATTGCAATGGAATGAATATCTGGGAATTGATGCGGACCCAATTTGACCGCGTTGCCTCTAATAAGACCAACAAGCATTCCTCTAAATAGATGAAGAAAAACAAGAATCACAATACCGTAAATGGCAACCACCACCAGCACTTCACTCTTGCCCACATCAACTGCCGCTGCAAGGCCAATAATTATTGCGGTGTACATCAATAAGCTGATGATTAGCGCAATAGCAAAATAGATGTTTTCTTTCGGTTCTACCCGGTAGTTGAGTGAAGTGGCCATGTTTCAGTTTTAGCCCATGAAAATAGTAAAGTAGAATCTTTCCGCAATACTATCTACTGATTCTTCATAAATAATGTTCAGAGAAGGAACCCAGAGGCAACTGGGTCTTACAGATTGACACGAAAAGCCACATCAAAAACAAAGAGGGATTCTCCAAGTTGGAAAACCCCTCTTCACTATCATCATCTAGTGGATACTATGGCCAAATACCAAGGTTTTCGTAGCTAACAGCAACTTTGTCAATAGCTTCTACAAAGGCAGCGGTTCTAAGGTCGTTAATGCCTTCTGTCCCCATCATTCTATCTCTAATGTTGTCGTAGGCGGTAATCATGGTTTCTTCCAAACCAGAATAAACGAGGTCTCTTTCGTCTGCTCCTCTATTGATAAGGTTCATAGACGCCTCAGATACTTTGCTTCCGCTGGCGCCTTCAATGGCATCAAGGATGTTGAGGTTCATTTTAGCTCGATAGCGCTTTTCCATACGGCCAAAACGAACGTGAGAAAGGTTCTTCAACCACTCGAAGTAGGATACACTCACACCTCCAGCATTAATAAAGATGTCTGGAATCAGAAGAATGCCCTTTTTAAGTAGCGTTTGCTCTGCCTCTGGCGTAACTGGTCCATTTGCAGCTTCTGCAAGTATCTTACACTTGATACGGTCAGCATTATCGCTGTTCACTTGATTTTCAAGTGCTGCGGGAATAAGAATATCACACTCAACTTCTAGCGCTGCTCCTGGCCCACCAATTTCCGTTGAGCCTGGAAAACCGACAACGCCATTATTCTCTTGCTTGAATGCCAAAAGTTCGTCTGGGTTAATACCATTCTCATTATAAATGGACCCATCCCATTCTGCTACGGCTATAATCTTTGCACCTCCATCATGGAAAAACTTAGCTGCCCAATATCCCACATTTCCCATTCCTTGAATGACAACTCGCTTGCCTTCCAATCCAACTTCTAGACCTAGGCGGTCCATGTCTTCTTTGTAAGAGCATGCATGGCGTACGCCATAGAAAACTCCGAGACCGGTGGCTTCTGTTCTACCTTGAATACCACCATGCGAAATTGGTTTCCCGGTTACACAGGCAATTGCATTTAAATCGGTAGGATGGAAAGTGGCATACGTGTCTGCCATCCAAGCCATCTCTCTAGCGCCCGAACCGTAGTCTGGAGCAGGCACGTCAATTCCAGGACCAATGAAGTTTTTCTTTATAAGCTCCGTTGTGTATCTCCGTGTGATTCTTTCCAGCATTCCCACGCTGCAAAGTCTTGGGCTTACCTTAATTCCACCTTTTGCTCCTCCAAATGGAACATCAACAAGTGCGCATTTGTAGGTCATGAGTGCGGCCAAGGCCATCACTTCATCCTGCTCTACATGAATACTGTAGCGAATACCTCCTTTAGTAGGTTGTCGGTGGTGACTGTGTTCTACCCTGTAGGCTTCAATCACTTCAATCTTTCCCTCATCATTTTTTACAGGAAAACGCATCCTGTAAACGCTATTGCAATACTTAATCTGCTCCAGGAGACTTGGATCGTGATTTAGAAATTGCGTAGCATGATCGAAGTACTTGAGTACGTCTCCAAAGAAACTGTGCTCTCTTTTTTCTGTCAGTTTTTCAACTGTTCTTTTTCTTGTCTTTGCCATTATTCCTTTTCATGTTGATGATGGCATCAAAGGTTAGAATTTTATTGAATCTCCAAGTGATACAGATCAGAATTGTAGGGTCAATTGCAATTGCGTTGTGCGCGGTTCGTTCACTTTCAACGGTCTTAGCGCATAAACTCTATTGGCTACGTTCTTGACAACTACTCCAAGTCTGATGTTCTCAGTCAAATCAACACCTCCTCTAAGATCAAACACATGGTCTCCCTTGATGTTGTTTTCACGAAAAGCAACAGCTCCCCAGCCAAAAATAGGATCTACCTCATAGAAAATTCTATCCACGTTTTTCATGTAGCTGTAATAACGATAGGTAACCGCTAGCGATACCTTCCATTTTTTCTGAATAGTGAACATGAATTCAACATCGGCATTTACCAAATGCTCAAATCTGTATTTCAGAACAGGATACTTGCTGTACTCAGCAATGGCCGCATCATATTCAGCTCGTTCTTCCTCCGTTGGTGCAAGTCCTAAACTAGGAACGGCAGAACTTGTAGTGAATTGTGAAAGTTCTTTTCCTGTACTGTCTACTCCGAAAACAAAATTAGGGTCAATAGATTCTGGACGAGCGTATGTGTAGCCCAACAAAACATTCATTCCAAACCAATCTGTAAACTGGCCGTTACCCATAAGAGAAACGTCTGCTCCATAAACACGCGCATCTCCAGTGTTCAAAGATTTGAAAGCCAAGCGAACGAAAGGGCCATCTGCAGGTCCAAAATTACCCGCATTGAACTCCACAAAATTATCGTAGAACTGGTAAAACGCTGCAATATCTAAGTAACCAAGGAACTTGCCGATTTTAACCCCTTGACGCAGACCGACTTCCGTAGCGTAACTACGCTCAGGCTCTATTTTCGTATTAGGAACAATAGGAAGGCCGCCTACAACCGTAAAGATGTAGCGCTCTGCAATTGTTGGAAAACGGAATCCTTCTCCAAACGATGCACGCAGATAGCCTTCTTTCCACAGTCTTGTGTTTGCTCCAATCCTGAATACTGGACGGATAATGGTGTCGTTAGTATTGATTGAGAAGTACTCGAAACGAGCTCCTCCATTTACGTTTACGCGGTTCCAAAACTTCTTATCAGCCTGCAAATACACGGCAGCATTGGTGAAGTTGTTCTTGCCATCAGCATTTTCATTTCCTGCATACAAATCTGCTTCTGAGAACGAATACTGCCCCATAACACCTGTTGTAATGGTGAGGTCTTTTACCGTTGCAAATCGGTGAGCAAATTGGTATTCACCAAAGAATACATAGTTCAAGTTTCCTTGGTTGTTGTCGTTGTCGTTATTCTGATGAAAAACACGTGTGCGCAGCGAATGTCTAGAACCCTTCTCGCCAGAATAGGAAACGAAAGGGTCGATATTATATGTGGTTTGAAGAGTTTCAGTAATAGCTCCTCCGAACGGACGGAAGATGCCTTCGCGTGAGTTGAGCCAGAGATTGCTACCGGCACCTCTAGAATACATCACGTTGAAGTTGATACCGTAGGCAAGACCGGGTGTGGTTTTAGACCTCTTACGAATGTTTCCATTAAATCTGAATCTATTTTGATACTCACTAATCGGCTTAGTGTAAGCCGTATCAATGACATCGCCATTTTCATCCTTAATAAAATCCATGACTCTTGGCACACCAGCAAGAAGCGTGTCGGAAGGCTCAGGTCCAACAAAGCCATTATCTAGAAACACATTACCCCCAACAACAAAATCCCACGTTCCTACTTTACGAGAATGGAAAAAATTCATGCCACCGTAAATGGGTAAATCGTTTGGATTACCCCAGTTGCTCCCTCCTTCGTTAGGAATTTCATAAATACCAGAAAAGAGATTAATCTTGGTCTTAGGCTTATCTTTAGGGTAAGCAGTTCTGATATTGATGATACCATTAAGGGCAGATGAGCCATAAAGAACCGAAGATGCTCCTTTTATAACCTCTATTTGCTCCAAGTTTTCTGTTGGAATAAATCCCCAACTCGGTCTTCCAGCATCTCCAGAAAGGATAGGCAAATCGTCAACAAGAAGTGTTACACGAGAACCAGCACCAAAGCTGTAGCCACTGCCTCCGCGCATCTGCGGTTCAGAATCGACAATGGTAAGACCTGGTGTTTGCTCAATAGCATCTTGTGCCGAAGTAGAGCCTCTACTGTCAATAATATCTGGCTTAATGACCACAATTGAAACCGTGAGGTCTTCTATTTTCTGCTCAAACTTACCAGCAGAAACAACCACCATTTCCATTTGCTTCGATTTCATTCCCAACGATATGTTTACCGTTGTGGTCTCACCGTTCTTAACGGTTACAGGCACCGTTTGTGTCTCATATCCTATAGATGTAACTATAACTTTCTGTACTCCTGCCGGGAGTTGCAGAGAAAAATTCCCCTCAAAATCGGTTGCAGCGCCTCTACCTTTATCTGTTGCCCAAACAACGTTGGCGCCTATAATTGTTTCTCCAGATTCCTTATCCTTAACGACTCCTTTAACGGTACCAGTATCCTGTGCCACGGAGAAGAGAACAAGTAGGGAGAGAATGGAGGTAGTAAAAATTCTTTTCATGTGAGTAAATTCAGCAGTTTAGGGCTTATTTTTAGAACGGGCGAATATATCAATATTTCAATAGTTGGACAGACTTGAACAGACACTCTATCTAATCGCGCTAAGCAAGGTAGAAGGAATAGGTGATGCACGTATTAAGAAATTGGTGGCTTATTGTGGCGGCCCTAAGGAGGTTTTCGCCAAACCAGCCTCATTTTTGAACAAGATTCCGAACATCGGAAATGTGCTGACCAATGCGGTAAGATCAAGCGATGTTTTGAAAAAAGCTGAAGAAGAACTGGCCTTTGCAAGCAAGAATCATGTAAACGCTATTTCCTTTCTGGATCCCGATTATCCGCAACGTTTGAAACATTGCGATGATTCTCCCATTGTGCTCTACTCAAAGGGTAACGGCAGTATTAACCCGAATAGGTGCGTGAGTATAGTTGGAACTAGAATGGCAACACGACAAGGCAAAGAAATTACCGAATCGATTATTCAGGAATTGGCCAAAGCCAATGTGACCATTGTAAGTGGGCTTGCTTACGGAATTGACATAGCAGCGCACCGCGCCTGTTTGAAATTTGACGTGCCCACAATTGGTTGTTTGGCTCATGGCCTTGACCGTATCTACCCGAAAATCCATTCAAATACGGCAACCGAAATGCTCGAAAAAGGAGCATTGATTACCGATTTTGCTATCGGAACAAATCCCGATAGGGAGAATTTTCCCAAGCGTAATAGAATTGTGGCAGGAATGGCCGATGCCACCATTGTTGTGGAAGCCGGAATAAAAGGCGGTGCTTTGATAACTGCTGATCTGGCTTTCGATTATAGCAGGGATGTGTTTGCTATTCCGGGAAGAATCGGAGACGAATATTCTGCAGGATGCAATCGTTTGATAATTAGCAATAAAGCTGCATTGATTACTTCCGGAAATGATGTGCTGAAAGCGATGGGATGGGATGTTTCGGATGATAAAAAGAAACCTCAGATGCAGACCAAACTGCTCATTGACCTCACGGAAGAACAGGAAAAAGTTGTTTCGGTGCTTCGCGAAAAGCAGCACACAATTGACCGACTGGCCGTGCTTTCGGGATTTCCGATGAGTAAAGTTGCGTCCTTACTTCTAGAACTGGAGTTTGAAGGAATAGTCAGTAATCTGCCCGGAAAAGTTTACAAACTGAATTAGCGAAGTGTTTCCAACGCGGCTTGGATGGTCTTATCAGTCTCATTGATGATTGGATAAAACCCTTCTCCATTCCACTTACTGCGTGCAACGAGTGCTTTCAGATTATTGAGCACTTCGGGTTTTGCTTTTTCAGCTTCTGAAGTAGAAATGCCCTTGTCTTTGGCAAAACCAATCAATTTCTGATAGTCCGTTCCAGAAAAACTGAACCTGTCCCTGAAATCGGTTGCTGATCTGTATCTGTCCAATTCCGTCCTTTTCTGAGATGTATAATTCAGCGCAAATTCTCTAAGCGCTCCTGTGCTAATGAGCTGACTGTGAAACTCCGTGTAGCCAGTTGTATCTAGCGGAACAAAAACATCAGGGATGATGCCGCCCCCGCCATAAACAACCTTACCTCCTGGAGTTACGAATCTGTCGTTCTCATCCACCGAGATGCTATCAACTTCATACAATTCTCCGTGTTCAATTCGGTTGTAGAAATCTCCATAGTAATCCTCATCCTTTCCGTATGGGCGCTGAATACATCTTCCAGTTGGCGTGTAATATCTCGCAATAGTGAGTCTAACGGCAGAACCATCGGCCAACTCAACCTGCTCCTGAACCAAGCCTTTTCCGAAAGTTCTGCGACCAACGATGGTTCCACGATCATTGTCCTGAACCGCGCCAGACACAATCTCTGAGGCAGAAGCCGAACCTTCATCAACCAAAACGGCCAATTTCCCTTTTTCGAAATCACCTTTGCGCGTTGCATAGGCACTGTCCTTAGGACGAGCGCGACCTTCGGTGTAAACAATCAGCTTCCCATCCGATAGAAATTCGTCACAGATGCTGATGGCAGCATTCAAATAACCTCCGGGATTTCCGCGCAGGTCCAGGATCAACGACTGCATTCCCGCTTTCCTCAATCCAGCCAATTTTTCGGCAAACTCTTCATAAGTTGTAGCTCCAAAACGGCTGATTTTGATGTAGCCAACCTCATCATCAATCATATATCCAGCATCTACACTATATATGGGAATCTTATCGCGCTCAATTCTGAACGGAATCAGCTTCTTCACTCCGCGTCTGGCAATTTCCACCTTCACGTATGTGCCGCGTTCGCCACGAAGCATAGAAATCACATCTTGATTTTTCACTCCCGTTCCGGCAACAAGACTGTCCTCAATAATCACAATTCTATCTCCCGAACGGATTCCCAACTTTTCTGATGGCCCGCCATTTATTGGCGCAACAACCACAATCGTGTCGTTGATAATATTGAACTCCACTCCTATTCCATCAAAATTCCCATCCAACTGCTCATTGGTAGCCTCCAATTCACGAGCAGGAATGTAAGACGAATGTGGGTCTAGCTGCTCCAGCATGCTGATGATGGTGGACTCGGTCAGACCGTCTAAATCAATCGAATCAACATATTCTTCCTGAACGTAATTGAGCAGATTGGTAATCTTTTTTGAATTGGAAGTAGACGACTCCATAACTGATGATGGAAGATATCCAACACTCAGAAAAGAACCCAAATAGATTCCTGAGGCTAGAACCAGCGCCAGAATAATCGGGTAATAAATGAAAATCTTTAATCGGTTATCGCTCATCTAGGCTTACATCATCCAACTGTACCACTTCAACACCAGCCTCCCTCAAAAAATCAACACCACTCATATCCTTATACCCGTTGATAAACACAAGTCGCTTAATTCCTGCCTGATGCACCAATTTGCTGCACTCCTTACAAGGCGACATGGTGAGATATAACGTAGAATCTCGTGCACTGTTCATGGAGCGCGCCACTTTCATAATGGCATTGGCCTCGGCATGAAGCACGTACCAATGGGTTTCGCCAGTGTCGTTCTCGCAGCAATTGTCAAAACCTGAAGGCGTACCGTTGTAACCATCGGCAATAATCTGACCTTCTTTTACAATGATGGCACCCACCTGTCTGCGGCTGCAATGCGACAATTTTGCCCATTCTAACGCCATGCGCAAATAAGCACGGTCGTAGCGTAGTTGTTTTTCTGGGTTGTCGTACTTAATAAATCCTTCCTGCATTGGTTTGGCGAAGCTAAGATCTTCTATTAAAGTCGTCAACTTTTTAAAAGTTGACGACTTTAAACAAAAAGCCCCAACACTTTCGTATCAGGGCTTTTAGTACCGAAGGCCGGGCTCGAACCGGCACTCCTCACGGAACACGAGTTTGAGTCGTGCGCGTCTACCAGTTCCGCCACTTCGGCAAGTGAATAGGGGCGGCAAATTTATACGTTTTTCGGTTACTTAAAAGCACTTTTATCAGATGGCTTCATTTTACTGTGGAAATAGGACACAAATTCCTTACTTTCGCAGCCCCTAAAAAACGAGGAAAAACATGCCGTTTGACGTTAAGTTGTTTACAGGAGAAGCCACTCAATACCTTTCTGAGAAGATTGCGGAGAGTTTTGGGCAACCTCTTAGCAATCAGACAACATTGCGTTTTAAGGACGGTGAATACGAGCCTTGTTTTGAAGAATCTATCCGTGGTGATGATGTTTTCATCATTCAATCCACATTCCCGCCAGGTGATAATCTGCTTGAATTGCTTTTAATGATTGATGCTGCCAAGCGCGCATCTGCCAAAAGAATTGTTGCTGTAATTCCTTATTTCGGATGGGCACGTCAGGATAGAAAAGTGAAGCCTCGTGTGCCAATTGGCGCAAAATTAATGGCTGATCTTTTGGAAGCCGCAGGCGTGACTCGTGTAATGACGATGGATCTTCATGCCGATCAGATTCAAGGATTCTTTGATGTTCCTGTGGATCACCTTTTTGGGTCTTATTTGTTCTTAGATCACCTAAAAAACTCCATGGATTTGGACAATTTGGTGATGGCAACTCCTGATGTTGGAGGAACCAGAAGAGCGAATGCTTACGCCAAAGCGCTGAACGTTGACCTAGCTATCTGCTACAAGCAGCGTAAAGTTGCCAATCAAGTGGCAGACATGACCGTAATTGGTGAGGTGGAAGGAAAAGATGTGGTACTTGTAGATGATATTATAGATACTGGTGGCACGCTTTGCAAAGCAGCCGAAATGATGTTGGAGCATGGAGCAAAAACCGTCCGTGCTTGCATTACGCATCCGCTTTTATCTGGAAACGCGCATGAAATTATTACCAATTCTAAACTCACAGAGTTGGTTACAACTGATACAATTCCTCTCAGACAGGAAAACAAAAAAATAACGGTGCTTTCTGTAGCACCTCTCTTTGCTGACGTAATTAAAAAGGCTCACAATTACGAGTCAATCAGCACCAAATTCATTTTTTAAATCAATAATCAACAAAAACAATTAAACAATGGAATCGATCTCAATTTCAGGATCAAAAAGGAAGTCCCTCGGGAAAGCCGATGCAAAAGCCGCTCGTAATGAAGGCTTGGTTCCATGCATCGTCTACGGAGGTAAAGAAGAAGTGCATGTTCAAATAGATGAGCGCGCATTCAACAAATTGGTGTTTACGCCTGATCAATACATCGTCAACCTGGATGTGGACGGAACTGCCTACTCGGTAATTTTGAAAGCCATCCAATATCATCCGGTGACGGATAGAATTATTCACGTTGATTTTCAGGAATTGGCCGGACGTGCAGTAAAAATGACGTTGCCTATTCTTACTAAAGGACAATCAAAAGGTGTACTTGCTGGTGGTCGTCTTCGAGTTGTTAGAAGAAACGTGAAAGTTCAAGGTTTGCCAGAAAAGATGCCAAGCACTATTGAGCTTGATATCTCTGGTCTAGGAATCGGTAAGTCAATCAAAATTGGTGATTTGAAAATCCCAGGAATCACATTCCTTGCAGATGACAATCAGATTATTGTTGCCGTTAGAATGAAGCGTGGTGCACTGATTGAATCAGAAGTTGAAGGTGCAGAAGCAGAAGCAGGTGCTGAGGCAACTGCCGAAGGTGGCGAAGCTCCAGCAGAAGCCGCAGCTGAATAAACATGAAGTACCTCATTGTTGGATTGGGTAACATTGGCAGTGAGTATGCCGAAACCCGACACAACATAGGTTTTAAGATAGTGGACGCCTTAGCTAAGGCGTCCACTTCTATTTTTAAGCCGAGCCGTTTGGGCGATATGTGCGAGGTGAAATACAAAGGCCGAACCTTTGTGCTGGTCAAACCTTCCACCTACATGAACCTAAGTGGAAAAGCCGTTCAATATTGGATGGCTGAGACCAAGGTTCCGATTGAGAATGTTCTGATTATTACGGATGATATTGCGTTGGAAACTGGCGTTATCCGCATCCGCGCCAAAGGCAGCGATGGCGGCCACAACGGACTAAAAAGCATCAACCAAGTTCTTGGCAGACAAGAATACCCACGCTTACGTTTCGGGGTTGGAAACGATTTTGGCCAAGGCCAACAGGTAGATTACGTTCTTGGCGAATGGAACAAAGATGACCTCGCCATCATCAATCCAAAAATTGAAAAATGTGTAGATGCCATTAAGGCTTTTGGCACGATGGAACTGGGGTTTGTGATGAGTCAGTTTAATGGCTAATAGTCCACGATTTAAATCGTGGGCAATGGGTTTACGAATGTTTATCTTTGAGCCATGCGTTTCATTGAACCATATCGTTCTCAAATTGAGGAAGCCTGTCGCAATCATCAGGTAAAAACCATGTACGTTTTTGGTTCTGCATCAACCGAAACCATGAGCGAAAACAGCGATGTAGATCTACTAGTCAAATTCAAATCGTTTGACGTTTCTCAGTATTTTGAGAACTACATGTCGTTGAAAGCAGAGCTTAAAAAAGTTTTGAACCGTGAGGTTGACCTTTTAGAAGAACAGACGCTCAGAAACCCGTTTCTAATTCGTTCTATTGAACGAAGTAAGGAGTTGATTTATGGATGATCGAATTGGAAAATGGTTGTTTGATGTACAGACTTCCATTTCGGATATTGAATCCTATTTGGAAGGAAGAGAATTCAAATTCGAGGGTTACCAGAAGGATAAAATGCTCAAACGAGCTATAGAGCGCGAACTTGAGATTAT